>Ga0207674_10006862_pt1 | contig 13352 bp, 8 predicted proteins | sample KBSCornC72_FD_184303 | JGI IMG/M metagenome (GOLD analysis project Ga0207674, IMG submission 184303) | Corn rhizosphere microbial communities from Kellogg Biological Station, Michigan, USA - KBS Corn C7-2 (SPAdes) (version 2) | ecosystem: Host-associated > Plants > Roots > Rhizosphere > Soil ... | reverse complement strand
ACGCGCACCGTTCCGGTGACCTCGACGCCGGCCTCGACCGGGAGGTTCTTGCGCAACGCGAGCACGTCGAGACCTGGATTGTCCGGCGGGCCGTTGAAGTACAGCTTGCCGCGCTGGATCACCAGCCGCTGGCCGAAGGTCGTATAAGTGCCACGGACGATGTCGATCGTGCCGTTGGCGATGAGATCGTGGGCGCTTGTCGTTTTGACGCGCAGCTTGCCGCCCAGGCCCGTATCGAACCCTTCGCCGACGAACCTCAGCTTGTCGCCGAAGTCGAGATCGAGGTCGACGTCGAACGGCACCCGTTGCGCGATGTCGCGCGACGGTCTCTTTTCGCGGCCGCGAACGATAACGTCGTCGCCGGGAACGTCGGTGCCGGCCGGGCGAAACTCGAAGTAGCCTTCGTCGGCTTTCAGCGCGCCGGCAAGCGTCACGCTGCCGCGCTGGAACGACAGCGTGCCTGCCCCGGTGAGCGTGAGCTTGGTGTCCGGCCGGTTGAACAGCGCGAGCTTGTCGGCTTTCCACGTGAGCCGTGCGCCTTCGATATCGCGCGAGGCCGGCAGCGTGCCGCTGGCGACGAAGCGGCCGTCTCCCGCGGCAAACGAGAATTCGCTGACGCTGACCGCCTGCTCGGTCAGCCGCGCGCGCAAATGCCCGTCCTTCAATGCGACGCCGTACTGTGCGGCTTCGAACTTGAGGTCGTCGCCTTCGACGGTGCCCGAAAACCGCACGCTGTCCAGCGTGCCGTGGCCGGTGAGGTCGAGCTTGACTCGCCCATCGATGATCGCGGTCGTGCCGGCGATGCCTTGCAGCGCACGCAGCGACGTCGCATTCACGCGGGCCGACAAGGTCAGTGGTGCGCCGGCGCCGAAGCGGCCCGCGGCCTCTGGTGCGGGCGCGAGATCGGCGCTTACGTCGGCGTCGGCCAGGCGCGAGCGCGCGACCAGCGTTGCGCGCACGCGGTCGTCGACGAATTCGGCCACGAGCTCGGCGCGCGTCAGTCCGAGCGCGAGTTGGGGTGCGTCGACCGGTGCGAGATCGCCGCCTTCGCGCGATAGCGACAAAGTTCCGGTGATGCGCGGCGTCGCGGCGAACGACCATCGTCCAGCCAGCGTCAGCGTCGACGACACGCGAGGCGCCGCCCCGGTGAACGCCAGCAGCGGCGCCGCCGGCAGCGAAGAGAACTCGCCGCGGCTGGACAGACGGCCTTCCTGCCAGCGTACTTCGTCGACCGCAAAGCGCCCGCCCGCCAGCGTGCCGCGCAGGCCTGTGAGGTAGATCCGGTGCACTCCGGCCTCGAGCACCGCCGGCTGCGCGAGGGTCAGCGGATACTTGCCTCGACTTTCCAGCGAGACGATGCGCCCCGTCCAGGCGCCGGTCGAAGCATCACCCGTCCAGCCGCCTTCGAGGCGCGTCGTCAGCGCGACGTTACCCTCGGCGGCATTGCCGGCGGCGTCGATGTTCGCCTGGTGGTGCGCGAGCGTACCCTCGACAGTGGCGCGCAAAGTGCGCGCCGTAACCGTGTCGGCACGCAGCGCACTCGCGGCCAGCGAAAACCGCAGCGAACGATCGGCGCCGGCGCCGACCTCGCCTTCGACGGCGAGCGTCGCCGCGGCGAATTCGGTGTCGAAGCGAAGGCCGTCGCCGGTCGCGGTGAACGCGAGCGTCGGCCGGTCCCAGGTCCCGGCGATCTTTCCATTGGCGCGCAGGCGGCCGCCGAGCCGTGCGTCGAGCGCAGCCGGATCGCGCGCGTCCAGCGCGAAGCCGAGCACGTCGCCAGCGCGGCCGAAATTGCCGTTCAAGCTCAGCTGGTTCGCGCCGGCGCTCAACTCCACATGGGCATCGCGAACGCTGCCGGGCGCGAGGGCGAGCTTGCCGGCTCCGACGAGCGGCCGGCCGCGAAGGCTGCTGTTGCGCGCGAGCTCGAACGAAACCGCTGCCGACCACACGGGCTTGAGCGCGCCCTGCGCGCTTGCCTTGCCCGAAAGCGATGCGACCGGATAGTGGCCGAAGCTCGCCGGATTAAGCGCCGCCGCCACTGCGTTCACCTTGAACGCCTGGGTGCCTGCAAGCGCGAAAGTCGCGGTGCCCTGCAGCGTGCCGCCGCGAGCTTGCGCGCGGAACGTGCCGACGTCGACGACGCCGTGCGCGACAGCGGCGCGGAAGGCGAGCGCCATGTCCGCCTGTCTCAGATCGCCACTGATCTCGCCGTCGGCGTCGACGTTGTCGAGCCGCATCCGGCCGGCGAACGTGCCGGCGAGCCGCGTCGGCTTCAAGTCGGCCACGATGCGATGGAGGTCGAGGTCGCGCACCGCGAGCTGCCAGCTCGCGGCGCCGCGATCGAGGCCGGCGGCGCCGCTGACGCGGCCCGCATCGCCGAGCCCGGCGTCGAGTCCGTCGAGCTCGATACGTTCTCCGTCCGCGGCGAATTCCGACTTTAGGCTGACCAGCGGCAACCGTCCGGCTGACCACGGACCGGCGAGGGCATTGCGCGCCGTCAATGCACCGCGCACGCCGCCGTCGTCGCGGCCGGTGCCCTTGAGCGTGGCTTGCAAGTCGGTATGCGGCAGCGCCGTGTCGATGCGCGCGAGATCGACGTTCTCGAGCTGGAGCTCGAAGTCGCGCAGCCGGCGCGATTCGAACGGCGCGATGCGCGCGGCGCCGGTTGCTCGCGCATCGTAGGCACCTCCGCCGCCCGTCAGCGAGAGCGTTGTGAGATCGCCGCCGACCGTTACCGTGGCGACCGCGCGCCGGGCCGCCTCGGTGCCGGCGAAGTCGATGCGGCCTTCGGCTGCGAACGGAGGCGTTGCGGCAATCGCCAGTCGGCCGCGCACCGAGCCCCATTCGCTGTCGAGCGTCAATGCGTCGAGCGCGTGCCGCTCGATCGCACCGGTATAGTGGAATCCAAGCTGCGTTACGCGCCAGCGGTTCGGCCCGCTGGCGACGATCAGCGCGGCGATGTCGGCGCGCCGCACGTCGATCGGCCAGGGCAGCGCGAGCGACGCCGGCGGCGCGCTGGGCCCGGCGCTGGGCTTGAACTCCAGCGATACCTTCGCTGCCGACAAGGTGTCGACGAGGACGGTGCGCGAGAGCAGCGCGCGCGGCGACCAGGTGAACGCGACATCGTCGGCAACCAGGCTCAAGTCTTCATCCGCATAGCGCAGCCGTGCGATGTGCACGGTGCCGCCGAGCGAGCCGGTGGCGCCTTCTAGCGTCAGCCGTCCGCCGCTGCGCGCGGCCGCTTCGCCGCTGGCCCAGCGCAGTCCCGCGTCGCTGGCGGCGAACCACAGGGCGGCGCCGATGGTCGCGACGATCAGCAGCGCAACGATCGACAGCGCCGTCGACGTTCGCCTGATCGCAGCGAGCGCGCCCATCAGAACGACAAGCCCACCGAAAGATGCAGGCGCACCGTGCGCGCTTCCTCGCCGTAGGCGACGTCGAGCCGCATCGGGCCGATCGGCGTGCGCAGCCGCGCGCCGACGCCGTAGCCGTACACGGGCTTCAAGTCGGAGACGCGGTCGGCGGCATTGCCGGCGTCGACGAACGCGGCGATCCCCCACGTGGGGGCGATCCAGCGCACGAGCTCAACGCTGCCGATCGCGTAATAGCGGCCGCCGACCGTCGCATCGCCGATGCGGGGCCCGAGGCTGTCGAACGCATAGCCACGCACCGTCGTATCGCCGCCGGTCCGGAACAAGAGCGCGATCGGCACCTCGCGCGCGCTGCGGGCCGCGACGGCACCTCCTTCCGCTCTGAAGCTCAACTGCGTCCTGGTGTCGATCGGCAGCCAGGCGGCGAACTGGACGACGCCGCGTCCCAACGCGGCAGTCGACACGCCCGGCGGCGCGGCGCCGATCTGCGCATTAATCGCGTAGCCGCGCGCCGGCGACAGCAGGTCGTCGACGTTGCGCCAGGTCCGGCCGTAGTCGAAGAACAGCGCGTGCGCGTCGGCCGATTCGGCGCTGGTCGGCATCAGCTGCGACGCATAGAAGGCGACGCCGTAGCTCGTCTGGTCGCGCTCGGCCGCGGTCTTGCGCTTCCAGCCGGCGGTGAATTCGTTGGTCTCCAATCCGGAAATATCGGTGTGCGCGAGGTTGGCCGAATAGGTGTCGGTGTATTGCGGCACGCGCGGCGGCATCGTCAGCCGCACGGTCGCGCTCTGGATCTTGGCCTGGACGTCGAGATCGGCGTGGAAGCGCAGGCCTTTATCGTCGATGTTGAAATCATCGTAGCTCAACTGCGCGCGGTACAGCGTGTCGGTCGAGAAGCCTGCGCCGGCGCTGATTTTTTTTCGCGGTGCCTCGATCAGGCGCAGATGCACCGGCGCCGCATCGGCTTCCGCCGGCTCCGCTTCGACCGTCGCCTGCGCGCTGGCGAAATAACCCGAGCCGTTGAGCCGGCGAAGGAAGATCTGCAGCGCTTCGGCCGAATACGGATCGCCGGGCGCGAAGGTCACCAGGTTCCTGACCAGCGACTCGCTGTACTTTTCCACGCCGGTGACGTCGAGGGCGCCGAAGCGAAAGGGCGGGCCGCTATCGACGGTCACGCTCAGCGCCGCGCTGTGCGTTTCCGGATCGACATCGGCGCGGCTCTCGGCCAGCTTGGCCGCCGCATAGCGGTCGGCGGCGAGCACCCGCACGGCGGCGCTTTTGGCGCTGGTCCATTCGCTCTGGCGGAAGACGGCGCCTTTGGGCAGCGACCAGTCCTTGCGCATCCGCTCGATCAGCGCGCGTCCTCCGGGACCGCCGCGCGCGGCGGCTCCGACGACGGTCAAGTCGACCGAGGTCACCGTCGTCGCCTCGCCCGGCTCGATGCGCAGCCGCACTGTCGCCGGTGTCGTCGAGCGGTCGATCTCGCTTTCGACTTTCGCCGCGAAATAACCCTGCGCCTCCGCGGCGTCGCGCGCCTGCGAGCGCGCGTCGGCAACGAGCAGGTCGAAGAATTCGGGCGTGATCTCGGCGTACGACTGCCAGCGGACGAGGTCGAGGCTGCGCTCGACGGCGGCCTTCACCGGCGCGGGCGCGATCACCTCGACCTTGTAGGCCTGCATCGGTTCGTCGGCGAAGGCCACGCCGCAGCGCGAGGCAAGGCCCAGTTGCAGCGTCAGCACGAACACAGCTGCAATCGCACCTGGGGTGCGGCAACGCGTGGCGCGAGGCGAACCCGGATGGCGCGGCTGATGCGGTGGATTCACTCGGTCCAGAGGGAATGCGGCGTCCTCGCCGCGAGCATGCGAACGCGACCGTTCGACGGAAGCGCGAAAAACGCACCGAGCGTAGCGGCAGCCCGGCACGAACGTCAAGCCGCGCTCGCGTGTCCGGGTCTCGCGGAGTGACGACGCGGCGGGTCTGCGCTTGGCGTGCAAAGAATTCGACTCGTGTTTCAGCCGCGACGCGCGCCGCCAATGGCGGCGATTGCGCGACATCACGGATCCTTCTCATTTTGTTTCTGCGTGCGTTGCGGAGATCCCGAGCGCTCGCTGAGGACATTGACGTACATCCGGATTGGCCACGATTCGCCGATACAACGGCCGGCCGCTGCCCGAATGACGCCATCAAGCGGCCACAAACTGATGGTGCGAGCCGGTCGGTGCCATGCCGGCGTCATGAAGCCGCCGGACGGGCGGTTTAGCGGCCTCTGACCGCCGGTCGTATGGCTGTTACCGCGTAATATTATTGCAATACATTCATAAAACACTATAAGTCATTATTTTTAAAGTAATTTGATCATGTATACAACAGTTGAGCTAAGTCCTTGTTCGGAAAACGAATTTGTCTTGACCAGGCCGATTCCCTTCCTCTATAGTGGCTAAGTGGGAAAAAGTGGGTGAAAGTGGGTACCCACGGCGGCGCGCGTGAAGCGAGGGAGGAGCAGGTGTTTCGAGGCGTCACGCAATTGGCACTGGACAACAAAGGCCGGCTGGCGATCCCGGCCAAGCATCGCGAAACACTGGCCGCGCGCGATGACGGGCATCTGGTGCTGACCGCCGATCCCGGACACTGCCTGTTGCTCTATCCGCTGTCGGAGTGGGAGCCGATTCAGCAGCGGCTGATGGCGCTCTCGAGCTTCAACGACAAACTTCGCAGCCTGCAGCGATTGCTCGTCGGGCATGCCGACGACGTCGTGCTCGATGCGGCGGGACGCATTCTCGTGCCGCCGGCGCTGCGGCAATACGCAGCGCTCGACAGGCGCGTGATCCTGGTCGGGCAGGGCAACAAGTTCGAGCTCTGGGACGAAGCCCGTTGGCTCGAGCGAACGAGCTCGGCGGTCGTCTTCCCGTCAGGCGATCTTCCGCCCGAGCTCGATGGTTTCTCGCTCTGATGCCGGATGGCGACCATGCGCCGGCACTGCTCGAAGAAGCCGTCGCGGCGCTGCAAATCAAGGCGGATGGTGTTTACGTCGATGCCACGTTCGGCCGCGGCGGACATTCGCGCCGCATCCTCTCGCTCCTCGGTCCGCGCGGCAGGCTGGTCGCGCTCGATCGCGATCCCGCGGCGGAGGCCGTCGCGAAAGGGTGGACCGATCCGCGCTTCGTCTTTCGGCGCGCATGGTTCTCCGAGCTTGGCGCAGAACTCGACGCGTGCGGCATTGCGCAAGCCCAAGGCGTGCTGCTCGACCTCGGCATCTCTTCACCCCAGATCGACGACCCGGCGCGCGGATTTTCTCTGCGCGCGGATGGACCGCTCGACATGCGCATGGATCCGACGCGCGGCATCAGCGCGGCGGAATGGATCGCGCAGGCATCGGAACGTGAACTCAGGGGAGTGATCGCGGACTATGGTGAAGAACGGTTTGCTCAACAGATTGCAAGAGCGATTGTTGCGGCTCGCACGGAGCGGCCGATCGTCCGGACGCAGCAACTGGCCGCACTCGTGGCAAAAGCCCTCGGCGCGAGGGCGCGGGGTGATTGGAGTCAGGATCCGGCCACGCGGACTTTCCAGGCTGTACGGATTTTCATCAATCAGGAGCTTCAGGAATTGTCGCTAGCGCTCGAACGCATCCCCGAGCGTCTGGCCCCAGGCGGCCGGTTCGCCGTCATCAGCTTTCATTCGCTCGAGGATCGGATGGTGAAGCAGGCCTTTCGCCGCGGCAGCCAGCCGTACGGCGGCGACGCACGACTCGCCAGACTGGCGATCGCCAGCGCGGCGCTGCCGACGCCGCCGCTCAAGACCATCGGCCGCGCCATCCGGCCGTCTGACGCCGAGCTCGCGGCGAATCCGCGCGCGCGGAGCGCGACCTTGCGCGTCGCCGAGCGCACCGAAGGGCAGCTAGGGCCCTAAATCGATGGCGCGTCTCAACCTTGCACTGCTGGCCTTGCTGGTCGTTTGCGCATTGTCGCTGGTCACTTCGCGCTACCAGGCGCGGAAGCTCTTCGTCGACCTCGAGCGCGAGCAGGCGCAAAGCCGCGCCTACGACGTCGAATACGGACAGCTGCAGATCGAGCAATCGACCTGGGCGATGCCGGCGCGCGTCGAAAAGATCGCGCGCGAGCAGTTGCGCATGCAATTGCCCGCACCGGCGCGAGTGCGCATCGTCGAGGCCGCGCCGCGATGAGATTCGCGCACACTTTCCGAACCAACGCGCAGGACGCGCCACGCCTGCCGCGCCTGCGCGCTCCGCTGGTCTTCGGCGGCCTGCTTCTGCTCCTGATCGGACTGCTCGGCCGCTCGCTTTATCTGCAGAAGATCGACAACGGATTTCTTCAGGAGCAGGGAAGCTCGCGCTACAGCCGCGACATCGAGGTGCCCGCGCATCGCGGCCGCATCGTCGATCGCTTCGGCGATCCGCTGGCGATCAGCACGCCGGTCAAGGCGGTCTGGGCCTGGCCCGATCAGGTCGATGCGACACCCGACCAGTTGAAGGCGCTCGCCGCCGCCCTCGATCTGCCGACGAGCTCGCTCAAGCAGAAGCTCGCGCAGGGCGGCGACTTCGTCTACCTGAAAAAGCCGGTCGCGCCGCAGGCGGCTGCCCACATCGCCGCACTGAAGATCGACGGCATCCACGACGAAAACGAGTATTGGCGCTACTACCCGGGCGGCGAAGTGATGAGCCAGATCGTCGGTTTCACCGGCGATCGCGATGTCGGCCAGGAGGGTATCGAGCTCGCGCAACAAAGCTGGCTGGGCGGACACGCCGGCAGCAGGCGCGTGATCATCAATCGTCGCGGCGAGATCGTCGAGGACGTGGCGAGCATACGCGCGCCGCAGGAAGGCCGCGATCTCGCCTTGTCGATCGACAGCAGGCTGCAGTACCTGGCCTTTCGCGAGCTCAAGGCGGCGGTCGAGTCGAACAAGGCGAAGGCGGGCGCGCTGGTCATGCTCGATGCGAAGACCGGCGAGATTCTGGCATTGGCGAACTGGCCGGCGTTCAACCCGAACAACCGGCAGCGGACCGCCCGCGATCACATGCGCAATCGCGCGCTGATCGATACCTTCGAGCCAGGGTCGACGCTGAAGCCGTTCACGATCGCCGCCGCCCTCGATGCCGGGAAGGTCAAGCCGCAGACGATCATCGACACCGCGCCGGGCACGCTGACGATCGGCCACGCGACGATCCACGACGCGCATCGCGAAGGCGCGCTGACGGTCGAGCAGGTGATCCAGAAGTCGTCGAACGTCGGCGCGGCCAAGATCGCGCTGTCGCTGCCATCGGAGACGATGTGGCGGATGCTTTCCGGCGCCGGATTCGGCGCGCAGCCGCAGACCGGATTCCCCGGCGAAGTGTCGGGTCGATTGCGCGCGGCGAAGACGTGGCGTCCGATCGAGCAGGCGACGATGGCGTACGGTCACGGCATCTCGGTCAATCTGGTGCAGCTCGCGCGCGCCTACACGATATTCGCCAGCGACGGCGAGCTGAAGCCGGTGTCGCTGCTCAAGGTCGACGGCGCTGTTGCCGGCCGCCCGGTGATCAGCGCGCAAACCGCGCGGGCGGTCCGGCACATGCTCGAGATGGTCGTCCAGCCCGGCGGCACCGCGCCCAAGGCCCAGATCGCGGGCTACCGCGTCGCCGGCAAAACCGGCACCGCGCACAAGCTCGACGGACGCGTGTACGGCGACAAGTATGTCTCGTCTTTCGTCGGCTTCGCGCCGGTGTCGGATCCCCGCCTGATCGTCGCCGTCATGCTGGACGAGCCCGGCGCCGGCCAGTATTACGGCGGCACCGTCGCGGCGCCCGTATTCGCCGATGTTATGGGCGGCGCGCTGCGTCTGCTCGGCGTCGCGCCCGATGCGCCGTCTAACACCGTCGTCGTTCCTCCGGACGACGCTGCGGTGCGCGAGGAAACGTGAGCGCGGCAACCGCCGCCGATTTCGACGCCGCCGAACTGCTCGGCCGGCTCAACGTCGCGATAGCGCGCATCAGCTCGGACAGTCGCCGGCTCGGCCCGGGCGACGCGTTTGCCGCGTACCCCGGAGCCCAGCACGATGGCCGCGCGCACATTCCGGACGCGATTGCCCGCGGCGCGGGCGCGATCCTCTGGGAAACGCAGGGCTTCAACTGGAATCGCGCGTGGAAGCTGCCGCACCTGCCGGTCGAGGAGCTGAAGAGCAAGCTCGGCTATATCGCCGACGCCGTGTACGGGCATCCATCGCGCGATCTGTGGATGGTCGGCGTCACAGGCACCAATGGCAAGACATCGTGCGCGCACTGGATCGCTGCCGGGTTGGACGCCGCCGGACGGCGCGCCGCGGTGCTCGGCACGCTGGGCAACGGCCTGATCGGTGCGCTCGAGCCAGGGGCCAACACGACGCCCGACGCGGCGCTGCTGCATCAAATGCTCGCCCAGTATCGCGCCGCAGGCGCCAAGAGCGCAGTGATGGAGGTCTCTTCGCACGGCATCGATCAGGGGCGGGTCAACGGCGTCGCGTTCGACGTCGCCCTGTTCACCAATCTGTCGCGCGATCATCTCGACTATCACGCGACGATGGCGGCGTACGGTGCGGCGAAAGCGAAGCTGTTCGCATGGCCGGGCCTGCGCGTCGGCGTGATCAACGCCGACGACGCGTTCGGCCAGAGCCTGCTCGACAGCGCGCGCGGCCATGGGCACAAGGTGCTGAGCTATGGCTTCGGCGCCGCCGACATCGCCGGCAGCGGGATCACGACACTGCCGGCCGGGGGCCTGGCGTTCAGCGTCGAGACACCGTGGGGCAAAGGCCGGATCACAACCCCGCTGGTCGGCGCATTCAACGCGGCGAATCTGCTCGGCGTGCTGGGCGTTCTGCTGGTGAGCGGCGTGGCCTTCGAATCGGCGCTCGAAATTCTGGCTGGCGTCGAAGCGCCGCCCGGACGGATGCAGCGGCTCGGCGGCGGCGACCGGCCGCTGGTGGTGATCGATTACGCCCACACGCCAGACGCACTGGACAAGGTGCTGACGGCACTGCGGCCCGCGGTCGGTGAAGGCAGCGAGCTCATATGCCTGTTCGGCGCCGGCGGCGAACGCGACCGGGGCAAGCGGCCCGAGATGGGCCGCCTCGCGGCGAAGCTCGCCGATCGGGTGGTGGTGACCAACGACAACCCGCGCGGCGAGGATCCGGCTGCGATCGCCAGCGAAATCGTGCACGGCATTCGCGAGACGGGCAACCGCCGCTATTCGATCGAGCTCGACCGCGCGGCAGCCATCGCCAGCGCGATCCGGGAGGCCAAACGCGGCGACATCGTGCTGCTGGCCGGCAAGGGTCACGAAACCTATCAGGAGTGCAACGGGGCGCGCCAGCCGTTCAGCGACGCCGAGCATGCGGCGCGCGCGCTGATGTCATGGAGCGGCAAATGATCGATGCGGCGACCGTGGCGCAGGCGATCTCGGCGCGGCTCGAAGGGGGCAATGCCTGGTTCGACGGCGTCAGCATCGATTCGCGGGTCGTTCGTCCGGGCGAGCTCTTCGTCGCGATCAAAGGCGAGCGCTTCGACGGACACGAATTCGTCGCGCAGGCGTTTTCACGCGGTGCCGCAGCCGCGATCGTGGCAGCCGACCGCGCAGCGCGGCTCGCGACCTCGGCCGCGGGCGGCGGCAGGAGCCTGCTCGCGGTCGACGACCCGCTGCAATCGCTGGGCAGCCTTGCCGCGTTCTGGCGCCGGCGCTTCACGCTGCCGGTCGTCGCCGTCGTCGGCAGCAACGGCAAGACGACGGTCAAGGAGATGACCGCGGCGATCTTGCGCGCCGCGCACGGCACCGATCGGGTGCTGGCGACCGCGGGCAACCTGAACAATCACATCGGCCTGCCGCTGATGGTGTTGCGTTTGCGCGCCATGCACCTGGTCGCCGTGTTCGAAATAGGCATGAACCACGTCGGCGAGACCGCGCAGCTCGGCGAGATTGCGCAGCCGACGATCGCCGTGCTCAACAACGCGCAGCGCGAGCACCAGGAGTTCATGAAAAGCGTTGCCGACGTCGCAGCCGAGCACGCGACGATCCTCGGCACGTTGCAGCAGGGAGGTATCGCGGTCATCAATGCCGACGACGACTACGCTCCGTTCTGGAACGAAGTGGTCTCGCGGCGCAACGCGGAGGGAGCGTCGCTGACCGTGCGCGATTTCGGGTTGCGCGCGCCGGCCACCGTCATCGGGCGCGTGCGCGCCCAGTCCTGGGGCAGCCTGGTCGAGGTCGCCGCGCCGGAAGGATCGGTCAGCGTCGACCTGAAGTTGCCGGGCCGCCACAACGTGGTCAATGCGCTGGGCGCGATCGCCGCTGCGACGGCGGCCGGCGCGAGCCTGGACGCGGTGGCACAGGGTCTGGCGGAGTTCCGGCCGATCGCCGGCCGACTGCAGATCAAGACCGGGCGCAACGGCGCGACCTTGATCGACGACACCTACAACGCCAACCCGGATTCGGTTCGGGCGGCCATCGCGGTGCTGGTCCATGCGGCGGGCCCGAAGTGGCTGGTGCTGGGAGACATGGGCGAGGTCGGCGAGCAAGGATCCGCGTTCCATCGCGAAATCGGCGAATGCGCGCGCGCGGGCGGGGTCGACCGGCTGCTGACGCTGGGCGAGCTGACGCCACACGCGGTCGAAGCGTTCGGGCCGGGCGGTGAGCATTTCGCCAGCGGCGAGGAACTGGCCGCGGCCATCGAGACCGACCTGCGGCCCGATGTGACCGTGCTGGTCAAGGGGTCGCGCTTCATGCGCATGGAACGCATCGTCGCCGCACTCGGCGGCGCCACGGCGGCCGCGCACTGATGCTGCTCGCGCTCGCCAACTGGATCGCCGCCGATGTTCGCGCGTTCAACGTCTTTACCTACATCACGCTGCGCTCGGTCCTCGCGACGATGACCGCACTGGTGATTTCGTTCGTCATCGGTCCGAGAATGATACGCAAGCTGACCGAGTACAAGATCGGACAGTCGGTGCGCGACGACGGCCCGCAGACGCATTTGATCAAGGCCGGCACGCCGACGATGGGCGGTGCGCTGATCCTGGTCTCGATCATCGTCACGACCTTGCTCTGGGCCGATCTTCGCAACCGGTTCGTCTGGGTCGTGCTGCTGGTGACGCTCGGCTTCGGCACCGTCGGCTGGATCGATGACTACCGCAAGGTCGTGCAGCGCAATCCGAAGGGGCTTTCGGCAGGGAAAAAGCTGGTGCTGCAGTCGCTGATCGGCCTGGTCGCCGCGATCTATCTCGCCTTCTCCGTCTCGGCGCCGTCGACCTCGCAATTCCTGCAGCTGTTTCAGGCGTGGCTCGCGAGCGGGCTTTCGGTCGACCTCTCACCCAAGGCCGATCTGATCGTGCCCTTTTTCAAGACGGTGTCGTATCCGCTCGGCGTCTGGGGCTTCATCATCCTTTCGTACTGCGTCATCGTCGGCTCGAGCAACGCGGTCAATCTGACCGACGGCCTCGACGGACTGGCGATCATGCCGACGGTGATGGTCGGCGCCGCGCTGGGGCTGTTCGCCTATGTCGCCGGGCGGGCCGATTTCTCCACCTATCTCTTCATGCCGCACATACCGGGCGCCGGCGAGCTGACGGTCGTCTGCGCCGCGATCGCCGGAGCGGGACTCGGGTTTCTCTGGTTCAACGCGTATCCGGCCGAAGTGTTCATGGGCGACGTCGGTGCGCTGGCGCTGGGTGCTGCACTGGGCGCGATCGCGGTGATCGTGAGGCAGGAGATCGTGTTGTTCATCATGGGCGGCGTGTTCGTCGTCGAGACGCTGTCGGTGATGATCCAGGTCGCTTCGTTCAAGCTGACCGGCAAGCGCGTTTTCCGCATGGCGCCGATCCACCATCACTACGAATTGAAAGGCTGGAAGGAAAATCAGGTTGTGGTTCGCTTCTGGATCATCACGATGTTGTTAGTTCTCTTTGGTCTGTCAACGTTGAAGCTACGTTAAATGACACTCGCGAACCACAACTTGATTTGG
>Ga0207674_10006861_pt1 | contig 13352 bp, 16 predicted proteins | sample KBSCornC72_FD_184303 | JGI IMG/M metagenome (GOLD analysis project Ga0207674, IMG submission 184303) | Corn rhizosphere microbial communities from Kellogg Biological Station, Michigan, USA - KBS Corn C7-2 (SPAdes) (version 2) | ecosystem: Host-associated > Plants > Roots > Rhizosphere > Soil ... | reverse complement strand
TGCGCGCGTCGAAATCCTCGCCGCCGAGGAACGTGTCGCCGTTGGTCGACTTCACCTCGAACACGCCGTCGCCGATCTCGAGGATCGACACGTCGAACGTGCCGCCGCCGAGGTCGTAGACGGCGATCGTCTTGCCGTCCTCTTTCTCGAGCCCGTAGGCGAGCGCGGCCGCGGTCGGCTCGTTGATAATGCGGAGAACTTCAAGGCCGGCGATCTGGCCGGCATCCTTGGTCGCCTGGCGCTGCGCGTCGTTGAAGTATGCGGGAACGGTGATCACCGCCTGGGTGACCGTCTCGCCGAGATAGGCCTCGGCGGTTTCCTTCATCTTCTGCAGGATGAAGGCGGAAATCTGCGACGGACTGTAGTCCTTGCCACCGGCCTCGACCCATGCATCGCCGTTCTGACCCTTGACGATCTTGTAGGGCACCAGCTCGGTGTCCTTCTTGGTGATCGGGTCGTCGTAGCGGCGGCCGATCAGGCGCTTCACCGCGAAAATCGTGTTGTCCGGGTTGGTGACCGCCTGGCGCTTCGCCGGCTGGCCGATCAAACGTTCGCCGTCCTTGGTGAAAGCGACGACCGAAGGCGTCGTTCGCGCCCCCTCGCTGTTCTCGATGACCTTCGGCTTGCCGCCTTCCATGACGGCGACGCAGCTGTTGGTCGTGCCCAAGTCGATTCCAATGACCTTGGCCATGTTTTCTATCCCTCTTCTTCCAGCCCCTCTCGGCCCCTCATCGGGCGGCCGAACAGTTCAACTTCTTGCCGGATATAGGTGGCGTTGACGCGCCGACAAGGCGTGTAGCCGGGCATCAGGGTTGCTGATTTCTTTACCGTTTCCAGTGCAAGGCCACTCTCGTGGACGCGTTGGCGACAGGAGCGTGGTTGAGCCGCGAACGGGTGATCCGCATCGCCGCCGTCTGCGGCGTGGTCTCGGCGCTGTGCATCACAATGCTTCTCGTCACCGCGCACGGCACCCTCGACTATCGTGGTCGACCGCTCGGCACCGACTTCTCGAACGTGTGGAGCGCCGGCAAGATGGCGTTGGAAGGGTCGGCGCCGAAGGCGTGGTCCTGGCCCGACGAGTTCGCGGTCCAGCAGCTGGTCCATCACAAGGCGGATGTGGATTTCTTCGGCTGGCATTATCCGCCGCCGTTCCTGCTGATCGCAGCACTGCTCGCCTGCGTGCCTTATGTGCCTGCGCTGATCGCCTGGCAGGCCGCCACGCTCGCTCCCTTCACCTGGATGATGTGGCGCCTGGTGCCGCGGTGGGAAACGATCCTGTTGACGCTCGCCGCGCCGGTCACGCTGATCTGCCTCACTCACGGCCACAACGGCTTCCTGACCGGGCTGCTGCTTGGTGGCGGATTGATGCTCCTCGACAAGCGGCCGTTGGCCGCCGGGCTCCTCTTCGGCTGCCTCATTTACAAGCCGCAGCTCGGACTGATCCTCCCGGTCCTGCTGCTCGCGGGGCGCCATTGGCGCGCGATCGCCGGCGCAAGCTTTTCCGCGATGCTGCTGATCGGCGTGACATTGGCGGTCTGGGGCTGGCCCGTGTGGCAGGCGTTCATCGACAGCTTGCCGCTGACCCGGCACGTCGTGCTCGAGCAGGGATCGACGGGCTTTTACAAGATCATGAGCCCGTTCGCGGCGGTGCGGCTGTGGGGCGGGTCGATTGCCGCCGCCTATGCCGTCCAGTTTCTCTTCACTCTCGCGGCCATCGCCGCGGTCGCATGGCTGGCGTGGCGAAAGGATCGGCCGGGTCTTCGCAATGCGCTCGTCTGCGCGGCGGCCGTGATTTCGACGCCTTACGTGCTCGACTACGATCTCGTGATCCTGCTGCCGGCGCTTGCCTGGCTGTGGCTCGATGCGGGCGAGCATGGCTTTCGCAGATGGGATGCGACGCTGATGGCGATGGCATGGATCGTGCCCCTCTCCGCGCGCGAAATCGCCGAATATACTTATGTGCCGGTGGGGCTAGTCTGTCCGCTGGCGATTGCCTTCGTTGCGCTGCGGCGGTTCACGGCATCGCCATGCCGCCGTTCACATGTAGCGTTTGCCCTGTGACGTAACCGGCTTCGCGGCTCGCGAGATAGACGCAGGCCGCGCCGATGTCCTCGCCGCTCCCCATCGCGCCCAGTGGAATGCGCGACAGGATGCTTTCGCGCTGCTGATCGTTGAGGGCATCCGTCATCGCCGATGTCATGAACCCGGGAGCGATCGCGTTGACGGTGATGCCCCGGCTGGCGAGCTCCTGCGCAATCGCCTTGGTCATGCCGATCAGGCCAGCCTTCGAGGCGACATAATTGGCCTGCCCCGGATTGCCGGTGACGCCGACGACGGAGGTGATCGAAATGATCCGCCCGAAGCGAGCCCGCATCATCGGCTTGGCCGCCGCGCGCATCAGCCGGAAGGCGGCTTCGAGGTTGATCCGGATGACCTCCTCGAACTCCTCGTCCTTCATGCGCATGAGGAGGTTGTCGCGAGTGACGCCCGCATTGTTGACGAGGATGTCGAGCTTGCCGCCCAGCGCCTCGACCGCCTGCGGCACCAGCTGGTCGACTGCGGAGCCGTCGGCAAGATCGCAGCCGATCGCCACATGATCCCCGCCGAGCTCCTCGCGGAACCGCTCGAGCTTCTCGACATTGCTCCCCGAAACCGCCAGCCGAGCCCCCTGCCCCGCCAGCGCCTTCACAATCGCGCTCCCGAGACCGCCGGAAGCGCCGGTGACGAGTGCGGTCATTCCAGAAAGGTCGAACATCTCAATAGATCCTTGTTGTTGACGCAGAGACGCAGAGACGCAGAGAGGTCAGTAGTTGTTGACGATCCTCTTGAACCCTTCCCTGAGCGTCGCGCCGCCGAAGTTTATCAGCAGCCCTATGGGCTGATTTGGAAGGCGCAAGTAGGTCAGCAGCTGCTTGCCATGAACAGGCTGGAGGCGTTCGACTGATTTCACTTCAATGAGCACCCTGCCGCGGACAACCAGGTCTGCGCATTTCCGGTGACCTGATCAAGGTCGAGCAGGGCGCCGGCCTCTCTGCGTCTCCGCGTTCTCTGCGTGAACCATCAAAATTCCTTCGCGGCCGCTTCCACGTCATCGATGGTCACGACGCTGGTGACGGTCGCGTCGGGGGCGATGCGTTTGACCATGGCGCCGAGGACCTTACCGCCGATCTCGACGAAGTCGTGGACTCCGGCGTCGAACATGTTGGCGACGCTCTCGCGCCAGCGGACCATTCCGGTGACCTGCTCGACGAGCTGATTACGGATCGCATCGGGGTCGGTCTCCGGTTGGGCGGTGACATTCGCGTATACCGGCACGGCGGGCGCCTCGACGACGACGTAGGACAGAGCATCCCGCATCGCCTCGGCGGCGGGTTGCATCAGAGGACAGTGGAAGGGCGCGGACACGGGCAGCGGAATGGCGCGCTTGGCGCCCATGTCCTTAGCGATGGCGATGGCGCGGTCGATCGCGGCCTTCTGGCCGGAAATCACGACCTGCGACGGGTCGTTGTCGTTGGCGACCGTGCAGACCTCGCCCTCGGCCGCCGCTTCGGCGATCTTCTGCGCGAGCGCGAGATCGGCGCCGAGCAGAGCCGCCATCGCGCCCTCGCCGACCGGGACCGCCTGCTGCATTGCCTGACCGCGCAGCTTGAGCAGCTTGGCCGTGGTGGCGAGATCGAACGCGCCCGCCGCGCACAACGCCGAATATTCGCCGAGGCTGTGCCCCGCCACGAACTGCGCGATGTCGCTCAGCTGAACACCCATCGTCCGCAGCACCGCGATCGAATGCGCCATGATCGCGGGCTGCGCGTTTTCAGTCAGCTTGAGCTCGTCGTCAGGCCCTTCGCGCATCAGCCGGAACAGGTTCTGCCCGAGCGCCTCGTCGACCTCGTCGAACACGTCGCGGGCGGCGCGGCTCGCATCGGCGAGGGCGGCTCCCATGCCAACAGCCTGACTGCCCTGACCCGGAAAAATCAACGCGCGCATCGCTGCTCCTGTTCGGTTATTGGCGTGGCGGGCGACTAGGCTGGCGAGCGCTGCTTGCCAAGGCGGAAGGGACTGCATGACGAACGAACGCCAGGCGCGGATGCTCGGCCCCTGGATGACTCTCGCGCTGGTGATCAGCGGCGTCATCGGGGTCGGCATCTTCTACCTTCCGATCGCGCTGGCGCCGCTGGGCGGAAGCGTCCCCATCGGCTGGCTGATCAGCGGCGTCGGCGTGATGGCGATGGCCTATTGCGCCTCGCGCATCGTCAGCCCGGACGGCGGCGGGCTCCAGGCCTATGTCGAGAACGAGCTCGGCTCGGGCGCCGGATTCCTGGTCACGTGGATGACCTGGTGCTCGTCGTGTGTCGGCAACCCCGCGGTGGCGCTGGCCGCAGCCGCCGGTCTCGCCACCATCGTCCCGGGGCTTGCCGGCCATCTCGTGCTCGTGGCGTCGGCCTTTTTCGTCGTCCTCACGCTCGTGAACCTGCGCGGGATCAAGGCGGTAGGCGAGCTCGCCATCGTCACGGTCCTGATCAAGGTCCTGCCGCTAATCGCCGTCGTCGCGATCGCCGCGATACTCGGAGGCAGCGGCGCTCCGCTCCAGCCGATCGACGTGCCGCCGCCGTCGCTCGGCAATATCGCGACCGCGTCGGCGCTGTGCCTGTTCGCGCTGACCGGTTTCGAATTCTCGTTGTCGCCGGTCGGCAAGATCCGGAATCCCGAACGCAACCTCGCCCGGGCGCTGGTCATCGGCCTCGCCGGGATTGCCGTCGGCTACCTGCTCGTCACCCTGTCGCTCAGCCTGATCATGCCGAACTCGGCGATCGCCAGGTCGATCGCGCCCTTCCCGGAGGTAATCGGCAACTATTGGGGCGGCGTCGCAGGAGTCCTCGCGGCGGCGGCAATGGTGGTGAGCGCCTTCGGCACCCTCAACGCCTCCATCCTCGCCTGCGGGGAGATGCTCTATTCGATGTCGCTGAGGAACGACATGCCGCGCTATTTCAGCCGCACCAACCGCTTCAACGCACCTTATGCCGCGCAGATCGCCAGCGTCACTCTCGGCTTCATCCTGCTCGGGCTCAACGAAGCGAAGGGGACCACCCAGCTCTTCACCTTCATCACGCTGCTGGCCGCCGACGCCGTCCTTTATCTCTATTCCGCCGCGGCCATTGCAGCCGCGATCAAGGACAAGCGCCCCTCGACCGCGATTGCCTGCGTCATCGGCCTCGCCTTCGTCCTGTTCGCTTTCTACGGCTCCGGACTCGAAGCCTGTCTGCTCTCGCTGGCCCTGCTCGCGGCGGGCGGCGTGGTGTTCGTCTTCAGGAAGCCTTCGACCATCCGGCCGCGGGAGGCTGCGGCAGGCGCGCCTGTGGAATGAGCTTGCGGAGCTTCGTCGCGAAGCTCCTCAGGCACACCTCGCTCGTGCCGAGCGGCCCGGCTTCGTAGGTCGGCGACTGCATTCCGAGCTGGACGCGCGTGATGAGCTCGGTGTCCTCGGCATTCACGCGGCGGTTGATGCGCCAGTTGAGGTAGCGCGCGGCCTTCATTTCCCGCCGCCAAGGATAATCAGGGGCGTCGGGAAGCGCGTAGCTGATCTCGCGGATCACCGTCTCGGTTCCGCTGACCGGCAGGAACTGCATGAAGTCGACCTGGTCAGGGTAGATGTCGAACGCCACGTTGGGAAACAGCTTGTAATACAGCCACTTGCGCCGATGACTTGCCGGCAGATGCTCAACGGCGGGCAGATATTTCTGATAGGCGCGCTCGGACGGATTGGCAGATTCCTTTTCGACCAGGTCGCCTTCCATGCGGTCGACATGGTCCTGCGCCTCGATCCGGTAGTTGCGGCCGAACAGGCGCGTCAGTCCGGGATGGCCGACCGGGATGTGCAGGTGATCGGAATAATTGTCGGCGATCGTCTTCCAGTTGAGCGGCCGCGGTCGCAGCGTCACCCGGCCCATTACCCGCAGGTCCTCGAAGCGATACAGCGCCACCTCGTCCTGGTACGGCGCCATCATCTCGGCGACCGACGGAGCACCGGGCTCGAGCGTCACGAACAGGAAGCCACGCCAATTCTCGAGCGGGACGGGGTGAAGCCCGAACTTCTCCGTCTGAAGGCCCGGATATTCGGTCCGGTGGGGGACTCCGACCAGGCGCCCGTCGCGGGCGTAGCTCCACGCATGATAGGGGCAGGTCAGCACCTTCGCGCAGCCGCCGGTGCCGTCGACCAGCCGCGATCCGCGGTGGCGGCAGACGTTCGAGAAGGCGCTCACCTGGCCGTCGTCCCCGCGGATGACGATCACGCTCTCGCCGAGATATTCCAGGCTGCGCCATTCGCCGGGCTCGCGGATCTCGCTCTCGTGGCAGACCACCTGCGGCGCGGCCCGCAGGAACGCCCTCTTCTCCGCCTCGAAGAATTCGGGGTCGAAGTAGAGCCAGCCCGGCAGGCTCATGCCGTCGAGCGGGTCCGGCGCGATGACGCTCTTCAGCTGCGTGGCCATGGCCGCGCTGTGCCACGACAGGGGCCTCTACGGCAATCCGTCAGGTGCTCAATACCCCCGTCCCGGCGGGAATTGGGCGTTGATGATCGATCCCGTGGGCAGCTGGCAGGTGCCGACTCCGCCGCCGGCCATTCCGGAACTCGGACTCATCAGCCGGAAATCGCAGCGCATGAAGCCGCCCGGCCCCTGCAAATTGGCGAGCACCTGGCCGCTATAATGGGTGATCGTGTCCATCGACGGACCCCAGGGTCCCCAGCCGCCCCAGCCCCAGCCCCACGGCCGGCCGCCCCAGCCGCGGGCCCAGCCCCAGCCGGGACCCCAGCCGTTCCACAGCGGATCGTAGTCCACCACGCTTTCCGAGGTGATCTGGAAGAACGGACCCTGGAAGACCTGGCCGTTGCTGAGCTGGGCGACCATGTTGCCGCGGGTTCCGCCGGTCTGCGACCAGGTGAAGGTGGCGCCGACGTTCTGGCCGACCACCTGGCCGGTTCCGACGCCCGTTGTCGTGCAGCCTGCCGCTGCGATTGCGATCAATGAGGCCCCCGCTAACCGTATCGAGAATGCCTTCATCGTCTTACTCCTCTACTCCTGTCCTTATACAAACGGAGAAGCGGGCTCGCGGCTCCACTATCCGAACGAGTTCATGCATTGGTCATTAGTCCGTATGGACCGGTGCGAAGTTCATGCCCTGCTTGCCTTTTCGGCCGGTCTCGGCCATAGGCGCCGCGCTGGCGCGAGGGGCTTGGCCTCCGCGCTAGTTTAGTTTGAACGACAGCCGGAGGGGCGTTCGCATCGGGCGGCGTCAGCGATCGGCCAAAAGAGAGACGAACGACATGCCGCTCTACGAGCATGTTTTCCTCGCGCGTCAGGACCTCGCACAGGCCCAGGTCGATGCGCTCGCGGAAAACGCCACCAAGATCATCGAAGACAATGGCGGGAAGATCGTGAAGACTGAGACCTGGGGTCTTCGCTCGCTCGCCTACCGCATCGCCAAGAATCGCAAGGCGCATTACGTGATGCTCGACCTCGACGCCCCCGCGCCGGCGATCGCCGAGCTGGAGCGCCAGTCGAACATCAACGAGGACGTGATCCGCTTCCTCACCATCAAGGTCGACGAGCTCGAGAAGGGCCCGTCGGCGATGATGCGCCGCGGCGACAAGGACCGCGAGCGGCGATCCGACCGCGGCGATCGTGGAGATCGCGGCGACCGTCCCGACTTCCGCGCTCGTGAAGAGGAGGCTGAATAATGGCCCGCGCATTCTTCCGCCGCCGCAAGTCCTGCCCCTTCTCGGGCAAGGATGCGCCGAAGATCGACTACAAGGACGTGCGCCTGCTCCAGGGCTTCGTTTCCGAGCGCGGCAAGATCGTGCCGTCGCGGATCACCGCCGTCTCGTCCAAGAAGCAGCGTGAGCTCGCGCGCGCCATCAAGCGCGCCCGGCACATCGGCCTGCTTCCCTACATCGTGAAATAAGGAGCGCTCAGAGATGGAAGTCATTCTGCTTGAGCGCGTCGAGAAGCTCGGCGCCATCGGCGACGTGGTGAAGGTGAAGGACGGCTTCGCCCGCAACTATCTGCTGCCGCGCAAGAAGGCGCTCCGCGCCAACGAAGCCAACCGCAAGGTCTTCGAGGCCAATCGCGCGCGGATCGAGGAAGAGAACGCCAACCGCCGCACCGATGCCGAGAAGGCGTCGAAGAGCGTCGACGGCAAGACCGTCCAGCTGATCCGCCAGGCATCGAACACCGGCCAGCTCTACGGCTCGGTCAGCGCGCGCGACGTCGTCGAGGCGCTGGAGGCCGAAGGCGCGCACGTGACCAAGAGCCAGGTCGTGCTCGACCGCCCGATCAAGGCGATCGGCGTGCACGAGGTGAAGATCGCGCTTCACCCCGAGGTCGCGGTGACGGTGAAGGTCAACGTCGCCCGCTCGCCGGAAGAAGCCGACCTGCAGGCGCAGGGCGTCGACGTCATGGCGCAGATGTTCGAGCGCGACACGGCGGCGTTCACCGAGGACTACGACCCCAACGCCGAGCCCGGCGCGACGGCGGAGGCTCCGGCCGAAGCTGCGCCGGCCGAAGCTGCGCCGGCAGCCGAAGACGAAGCTTAGTAACCTGTACCCCGGCGAAGGCCGGGGTCCAGTCTCAATCAACGAAGCGGCGCGAAGTGGCGCCCTGGGCCCCGGCTTTCGCCGGGGAACAGGCGAGCTTGCTCCAAGCCGTTCGTCGCAAAGTTCGTTCGCCGCTCGGAACGGTTACTCTCGCACCCTTGTTTAGCGTCCACGAGCAATGGGGGCCATGTGAGGGAGTATTCCACGATGGCTGACGAACGGGACGACGAATTCAACGACAAAGAAGGCAGCGCCCCGATCACGGGACAGCAGGGCCAGCAGAGTGAATATGGTCAGCGCGGGCAACAGCCGGGCGGCGGCGCCTCGCAGCAGAGCATGAGCAACCAGGGCTCGGAAGGCAGCTTCGGCGGACAAAGCAGCGGAAGCCAGAGCGGCTCAGCGGACTCGAGCACCAGCTCGAACGCGGGCGGCGGCAACGGCGGCGGCGGAATGAGCGGCCAGCCGATCGGCGGCAACGACAGCAACACCGGCACGGGCACGACGCTGAGCTCCGGCTATACGCCTCCGGCCTCGGATACGACGACTGCGGACCGTTCAGGCCAGAGCGGCAATTTCGGCCAGGGCACGACGAGCAACGCCGGCGGATCGACCGTCGGAAGCGATCAGACGTCGGGCGGCTCCAGCGGCACGAGCGGCGGCGAAGGCTTTATCGGCTCGCAGGGCACCGGCACGGACGAATACCTCCGCGAAGGCGGGACGTCTGGGCGCAACACGGACTCGTCCGGCGCTGAAGAGACGACCGATTTCGCCAATCAGGGCCGCGGCGCGAGCGAGGGCCAAAACGAGGATATCGAGACGGGCCAGGGTGGCTCGGACGATTCCGATGTCGAACAGCCGTAAAATCTGATCGATCTGTCAGCGCCGCGTTCCCCTTGGGAGCGCGGCGCTTTTTATGCGGCTTCCTTCGACAGGATTGCCGTCTCGCGTTCGATCCATGGCGCAAGGCTCGGCCGGGCGAGGATGCGGTCGACGTAAGCGACGGTGCGCGGATAGCGCTCCGGATCGACCCTCGTCCGCGTGTGGCGGAAATTGGCGAACGGGCCCGCGACCGCAATGTCGGCGAGCGTCAGCTGGTCTCCAACGAGATAGCCGCCGTTAGGCACGACCTTCTCCAGATAATCGAGGATCGGCGGAAGGTCGTTGAGCTCCGCCTCGCGCGCCGCCTCTTCGTCGCCAGGCGTTCCCAGAAAGCGCGGCGCAACGATCCGATTGAAGAAGATCTTCGAGCCGCACGTGACGAGGATCGTATCGGCGAACTCCTCGTACCAAATGGTCTTGCCGCGCAGCTTCGGATCGGCCGGGATCAGCGGCGGATCGGGATATTTCGCCTCGAGATAATGGACGATCGCGCTCGAGTCCGCGAGCGTGTAATCGCGGTCGCGGAGGGCGGGCATCCTCCGGAACGGGCTTGCCGCGATGAACTCGTCGCTCGGCTGGCCGGGAGCGCTTCCGGTCCGCCGAAGCTCGAGCTCGATCCCTTTCTCGCCGGCAGCGGCGAGCACCTTGCGCACGTAGGGCGAGAGTGAAGAACCGTAGAGAATCATGGCGAAAGCCTCCGTGCAAGCGGCGAGCGGCGGAGACCGGAAGCGCCCTCGCCCGTTGGTACGGCGAGCCATTAGGAGACGACGCCATGCGCAGCAACAGCGGCAAGGACGAAAGCCGGAACAACATGCGCGACCCGACGGTGCGCGACCGCACCGAGCAGCGGACCAAGCGCTCGGATCGTTCGCACATCTCGCACGCCAAGGCTCCGGCCGACCATCGCGAGGGACGCAAGCACCACTAAAGCGGCTCAGCGGATGCGGTAGTAATCCGCGACGCGATCGAGCGCGAAGCTCAGGACCAGCTTTCCGGCGCGCAGGCCAGCCGAGCGCACATTCGGCCTCGCGCATCCCTTCGCCCGCGCAGACCACCCGCCACAGCACGTCGGCGAGTCCAGGCCCGGCGCTGGCGATCGCCGCGTCGAAGCGGCGCTTTGCGTCGACCTGCGCACCGCCGACGTCCGGCGCGGTCGCCGATCCGCCGCGGCCGCGCGCGACCGGCGCCGCATCCCACGCCATCGTCACCCGCGGCGCGAGCTGCGCCCGTTCCCAATCGCTGCGCAGCCGTTCGCCGGCGTCGTACTGGCGCTGGCTCACGAGACCGCGAGCGAGCAACCAGCCCAGCGGCGATTCGGCCGCGTTGATCGTTACTGATCTTTGCGGTTCAACCGTCTGTTCTCTGAGCAGGCGCTGTGTGTCCCTCGGCATCGTCCCTCCATCGCGTGAGTCGAGGACGCTCTTGGCAATTATATACTTTACTTAGCCAAGGAGCCGCCGACCGTGAGTCGCGGAGAAGCAAACGAACTCCAACATTCCAAGGGGGTTATCGAAATCACGCCCGAGATGATCGAGGCGGGCGCGAGAATTTTGCGCCTTTCTTCCGTTGGGGCTGAGCCTTGCGATGGGGGGAGAGGGGTCGCTTGTGACGTTCTTCGCGCAATGGCTGAAGCTTCAGGCGAGTTTCTAGTAGCGGAATAGCTTCCTCTGCAATGTCTGCGAATGCGGCGATGTCGCTTACCGCGTAGCTGATCACCTCTTGGATTGCCGAGCTGGTTTCCGTCGGTTTGGTGAGGTTGGTCAGAAATGCATAACGACGATCTTTAGAGACGCCCATCAGTGTTCCGTGCGCGACTGCGTTGCGGCAAGTTTGAACCTCCCAGAACACCGAATTGAAAATCTGTTTGTGTAACGCTGCGGCGACTGCTCCGCGCATGTCGGCCAGATATTCTCCCATCTCAACGCGCCGCTTTACGGGCGTCTTGCCGAGAAACACGATGCCTTGGCTGACGTTGATCTGCGCGAGGCCGCAGATGTAGAGATTGATGATGTCCTCGATTTCCGCGCAGGCGCGCACCAGGCGTCCGATTGACAGAAGCGCGGCCTTGGGCAGCTTGCACGGTTTGAGCTGGACGGATTCGGCACCGTAGGTGGTTGGCATGGCAGATCCAAAATCAGAGGAAACCTACTCCCCAGAGGAGACTGAAAGGCGCGCAGCTGCGGCACTGAAGCGGATGCTCCAGACGCCCCACAAGCCGCACAAGGACAGCAAGAGGCCTCGCCCCTGATTATGTGCGAGCGTGTGCGAAGAAGAACCCGAGGACGAGCACAACTAGAACGATGCCGTAAAAGGCGACGACGCCATCATAGCTGCGCTTTCTGAAGTTCCAGATCGGCCTATCGAACTGCGCTTCGATGAGCTGGCTCATCTTGATCTCGCCGCTGAACGCCTTTTGTGGGGCAGTCTGTTTTTCTAGTTCGACAATGGCTTTCACGGAGCCGTTCAAGAGCCGGTTGTAATAGACCATATCTAAGCACCAGATGGCGACCCAGAATCCGATCATGGCTCCAAAGATTGCCTCTGCAACCACCCAGTCCAGCGTAATGTTTGCGGGCGCGGGACCGTCCTTTGAGAAAATCCCGACCAGTGCCGACAGCGCGGCCACGCCCGCCAAGCTCTGAGTGCGGAGCCGAATGAGCAAATCGTTGAAGTGCATCGCAATGTCTTCGTATTTTTCCCAAAGACATTGAACGTCGATTTCGTGTTTCACCCCCATTGATTGCCACCCTGAACTGAGGACTCGGCCATGAAGGACTATGACGCGGGTGCGGTGGTTACAATAGGCGCAGTGGTTCTCTGGGCCGGCCTCATGGCTGGTGCGGCTGTCGGGGCGTTCTAGCGAGTCCAGCGTTTGCGCGGCTCGCCAATGCGCGGAGCTGCGACGAAATACTTAGGCTGCGAGGTCACCAATCCGCCGATAGGTAAGGCGACGGCCCTCCATGCCCTTGAGAATGTCGGCGGCGCGCTCTGTGTCGCTCTTGTCCTTGGTCGAATAGCGCATGTCGAACTCGGCCAAGTAACGGTGCGTGTGGGTGGCGCTCCAATGGTGATAGGTGCCGACAACGCCGCGCTTGAGGATGGAGAAGAAGTTCTCGGCGGTGTTGCTGTGCTGGCCATTGCCACGGCTAAACTCGCGGTTGCTGTGAATGGTCGTGCCGTGCTTCGCGAACTCGCTGCCGATGCCGAGATAGAAACGGGCATCGTCGGTCATAAGCGTGGACGAACGGTGCGCGTTGGTAACCAGAGCGGCACGGATATTCGTGTGATCGATGTGCGTGATGTGGAACGAGCGGGCGCGTCCGCCGCGCTCCACTAGCGTGACGATCTTCTTTTTGGGAGCAACCTTCCCGACAGGCGCTTCTTCTTGAAGCCGCCGACGAAGGCTTCGTCGCTCTCGATCACCTTGCCGGGACCGCCAAGCGGCTCATGCGGGTTGTTCGCTTCGTCCATCGCCTCGCGGATGCGGTGGCAGAGGAACCAAGCCGACTTGTAAGTGACGCCGAGCATGCGGCTCATCTGAAGCGCGCTCATGCCCTTCTTGGACGCGGCCATGAGGTGCGTTGCGAGAAGCCATTTGTGGAGCGGAATGTGGCTGCGCTCCATCACCGTTCCGGTTCGGACGGTGAACTTACGGCGGCAGACATTGCAGAGGAACATTCCGGCCTGTGTTTTGCCGCCCATGCGGGTGACGCCAGTGCTTTCACAGAACGGGCAAACGACCTCGTTCGGCCAGCGGAGCGGACGCATCGGTCCGCTCGCGTCGAACACGATCGCGTTCTCGAGGCTGCCGCCGCGCGCGAGCCCGCGCGCGAGCAGCGCCTCGACCTCGTGCAGGTAGCCGAACGTACGGGCGCCGCAGATGTCG
>Ga0207674_10006860_pt1 | contig 13355 bp, 14 predicted proteins | sample KBSCornC72_FD_184303 | JGI IMG/M metagenome (GOLD analysis project Ga0207674, IMG submission 184303) | Corn rhizosphere microbial communities from Kellogg Biological Station, Michigan, USA - KBS Corn C7-2 (SPAdes) (version 2) | ecosystem: Host-associated > Plants > Roots > Rhizosphere > Soil ... | reverse complement strand
CGACGCGACCCTGTCGGACCTGCAGTGGGTGATCGACGCCTACGCGCTCAGCCTCGCGGCGTTGCTGCTCACGGCCGGCTCCCTGGCCGACCTCTTCGGACGACGTCGCGTGTTCGTGATCGGCCTCGTGGTGTTCACGGTCGGGTCGGTGGCCTGTGGCGCGGCCCAGGACATCTTCTTCCTCCAGGTGTCGCGTGCGTTCCAGGGGATCGGCGGTGCCGCCATGTTCGCCACCGCGCTGGCGCTGCTCGCCGCGGCGTTCCACGGCAAGGACCGGGGGACGGCGTTCGGCGTCTTCGGCGCCACCACGGGCGTCGCGGTCGCGATCGGGCCGGTCCTCGGCGGTGCGCTCACCAGTGGCCTGTCGTGGCGCTGGATCTTCTTCGTGAACGTGCCGATCTGCCTGGTCGCCCTGGCCGTCTCGCTGACCAAGGTGGTCGAGTCCAAGGACCGGCACGCCGGCCGGCCCGACTGGATCGGCTTCGTCACCTTCTCGGTCGCACTCGGGTCCTTGGTCTACGGGCTCATCGAGGCGGGCAAGGACGGCTGGGGCGAGACCCGGGTCCTCGCGTCGTTCGTGGCCTCGGCCGCGTTGCTGGTGGCGTTCGTGATCAGCCAGCTGCTGCAGGAGCATCCGATGTTCGACCTCGGGCTGCTCCGCAAGCCCACCTTCACCGGCGGTCTGGTGGCGGCGTTCGGCCTCTCCGCGTCGATGTTCTCGCTGCTGACCTACCTGGTGATCTACGTCCAGAACGTCCTCGGGTACTCCGCGGTCGCCACCGGCGTCCGGTTCCTGTACCTGTCCGTCGCCTCGTTCTTCGCCGCCGCGATCGCCGGTCGGCTCAGCGAGCGCGTGCCGGTCAAGTGGCTGATCGGGCCCGGGTTCCTCGTGCTCGGCACCGGGCTGCTGCTCATCAACGGCATCCAGACGGACTCCTCATGGACCCACCTGATCGCCGGGATGATCGTGTCCGGGGTCGGCATCGGCATGATCAACCCGCCGCTGGCCTCCACCGCCGTGGGCGTCGTACCGGTGGCCCGGGCGGGAATGGCCAGTGGCGTGAACTCCACCTTCCGCCAGGTGGGGATCGCCACCGGCATCGCCGCGCTGGGCTCCATCTTCAGCCAGCAGATCGGCGACGCCGTACGCCCGGAGCTCGCATCGAGGGTCCCGCCGCAGGCACTCGACGGGCTGACCGCCGCACTCTCCGGCGGTCAGGTCCAGCCGGCGGCGCGGGCCGCCCAGGCGGCCGCGGCCCGGAACGGTGGGCCGGCCGCCGGGCAGCAGGCCTTCGACCTGATCCAGCGGGTCGGCACGTCCGCTGTCGTGGACGCCCTGAACCACATCACCCTGATCGCGGCGGTCCTCGCCTTCGCGTCCGGACTGCTCTCGCTGCTGCTGATCCGGCAGCGGGACTTCGTGGTGCGCGGTGGTCCGGAGACCGCCGGCGAGGCCGAGGATCCGACTCGCGCGCCGGCCGCCTGAGGCCGGCGTGCCCCGGCGCGCCCGCACGCCCGTGGCGGCTCAGCCCAGGCGAGCGATGAGTGCGATCGCGTCGCGAGGTGCGTAGCCCTTCATGTCGTTGTCGAAGTACACGAAGACGTCCTGGCCGGCATCCGCCCACGCGCGGCAGCGTTCGGCCCACTCGTCGAGCGCGCGGTCGGTGTAGCCGCTCGCGTAGAGCTCCTGGTCGCCGTGCAGGCGGACGTAGCGCACCGGGCCGGTGTCCTGGTCGACCCTCGGCCAGCGCCCGGCGGTGTCGGCGAGCACCGTCGCGACGTCGTGGCGCCGGAGGAGCGCCGTCGCCGCCGCGGTCGCGAAGGTCGGGCTCCGGAACTCGAGCGCGTAGCGGAGCGGGCGCTCCTCCTCGGCACTGGTGAGGGCGCGGTCCTCCGGCACCTTCTCGTCGTGACGCCGAGACAGCTCGGCGGCCGCGGTGGTCGTCCGGGGCAGCGCGGCCAGGAAGGCATCGAGCACGTCCGCGTCGAGGCGGAGGCTCTCCGGCAGCTGCCAGAGCACGGGTCCCAGCGCCGGACCGAGGGCCAGGACCCCCGAGGCGAAGAAGTTCGCGAGCGGCACGTCGACGTCCTTGAGGCGTCTGAGGTGGGAGACGTAGCGCGGCCCCTTCACCGAGAACACGAAACCCGGCGGCGCATCGCCCCGCCAGGCGGCGTACGACGTGGGGCGCTGCAGCGAGTAGAACGAGCCATTGATCTCGATCGAGGTCAGGTGCGAGGCGGCGTACTCGAGCTCGCGGCGCTGGGGGAGGCCGGCCGGGTAGAAGTCGCCGCGCCACGCGGGGTAGCGCCACCCGGAGATGCCGACGCGGACCTGCCCACCCACGCCACGCAACGCTAGGGCACGTCTCTCGAGGCGCTTCCACAGATTCGTTTGCAAACAACTCTTTGCAAAGGTATGTTGCGGATATGGCCACGCCCTCCTCGATCACCCCGACCGCCGCCGGGCTGCGCGCGCTCTCGCACCCGACCCGGCTGAAGATGCTGATGCTGCTCCGCCTCGGGGGGCCGGCGACGGCGACCCAGCTGGCCCAGCAGCTCAAGCTCAACACCGGCGCCACGTCGTACCACCTCCGCCAGCTCGCCGAGCACGGCTTCATCGACGAGGACCGCGAGCGCGGCGACGCCCGCGACCGGTGGTGGAAGGCCGCTCATCAGAGCACCCTGGCGAACCTCGACTCGCGCACCACCGAGGAGGAGGCCGAGAGCTCCGAGGCCTACCTGCACTCCGTCGCGCTGATGTACACCGAGACGCTCATGCAGTACGCCTCGGAGCACCGCTTCCTGCCGGCCGCCTGGCGGAGCGCGAGCACCACCAGCGACTGGCACCTGCGCCTCACCGCCGATCGCGCCGAGGAGCTGGTCACCGAGCTGATCGAGGTCATCGACCGCTGGGGTGACCGCGAGGACCCGGAGGGCACACCCGGCGCCGGCGACTTCGTGATCAACCTCAACGCGTTCCCCCGTCCCGGCACCGTCGTGCTCGAAGGAGATGATCGATGACCTTCGCGACGGCGCGCCCGACCCCCCGGCGCATCCCGCTGTACGGCTGGCTCACCGCCGAGGCGATCTCGCTGCTCGGCACCCGGATCTCGATGATCGCGATCCCCTGGCTCGTGCTCACCACGACGGGCTCGCCGACGAAGACCGGGCTCGTCGCCTTCGCCGAGATCACGCCGATGGTGCTGTTCAAGGCGTGCGGAGGCCCGCTCGTCGACCGGGTCGGCCCGCGCCGGATGGCGATCACCGCCGACACGCTGTCGCTCGTGGCGGTCGGCCTCATCCCGCTGCTGCACCACACGGGTGCGCTGACGTTCCCGATCCTGCTCGTCCTGGTCGCGGTCGCGGGCGCCCTCCGGGGACCCGGCGACGCGGCCACCACCGCCCTCATCCCGGCACTCGTCGAGCGCGCCGCCGTGCCCTACGAGCGAGCCACCGGGCTGGCCTCGGCGATCGAGCGCGGGGCAACGATGGTCGGGGCCGCCATCGCCGGCGGGCTCGTGGCGACTCTCGGGGCTGCGAACGCCGTGGCCGTGGACGCCGCGTCGTTCGGGGTCTGCGCGCTGCTGCTGCTGCTCACCACCCGCAGCCTCGAGGACCGTGGCCGCGGCCGGCGCGAGTCCGTCGAGCCCGCGGAGGCCGAGACCCCCACGTCGTACGTCGCCGAGCTGCGCGCCGGCTGGCGCTTCCTGCGCGGCGACGCCGTCCTGATGAGCCTCTGCGTGATGGTCGCGGTGACCAACCTGCTCGACCTGGCCTGGTCCGCGGTGCTGCTGCCGGTGTGGGCCCGCGACTCCGGCGCCGGCGTCGGCGCGGTCGGTCTGGTGTTCTCGGTGTGGGGCGGGGCGTCGATGCTCGGGGCTCTGGTGGCCGCGGCGTACGGCACCCGACTGCCGCGGTTCGCGACGTACCTCGTCGCCTTCCTGATCACCGGGATTCCGCGGTTCGTCCTGTTCGCGATCGGCGTTCCGCTGTGGGTGATCCTGGCGATGTGCGTGATCGGCGGCGCGTCGTCCGGCTTCCTGAACCCGGTGCTCGGCGCCGTGCAGTTCGAGCGCATCCCGCGGGAGATGGTGGGCCGGGTCACCGCCCTGAGCAGCGCGCTGTGCTGGTCGCTGATGCCACTGGGTGGTGTCCTCGGCGGCCTGCTCATCAGCGGGATCGGGCTGTCCCCCGCGCTGCTCCTCGTCGGGTTCGCCTACTTCGCCGCCACCATGTCGCCGGCACTGATCCCGAGCTTCCGGGGCATGAACCGCCAGCCGGCCTCGCCGGAGCGCGAGCCGGTCGCCGCCTGACGCCGTACGTCGCGGGTCGTCCGCCTGACGTGGCCGGAGAGCCCCACGTCAGGCGGACGAACCCATCAGCCCTGACAGGGCACGTACTGCCTCGTGGCCGTCGCGGTGCCGCCGCTCTTCAGCCGCAGCTTGGCGGTGATCTTCAGGTCGGCCTTCGACCTCAGGTGCTTGAGCACGATCCTCTCGCCCGCCTTCGGGGACCCGTCCGAGGCCTTGTGCTTCCCGTTCACCGAGAAGGAGCCCGCCGCGACGTGGCCGGCGCCCGACTTCCACCGCAGCGTCGCCCGGTGGGCGCCACAGCTGATCGAGCCCGGGAACGCGACGAACGACCTGCCGGCGCCCTTCGTGCCGGTCAGCGCCGACCCCGCCTTGTGGAACACCATCGACACGAAGTTGCGGGGCTGGCTCTTCAGGATGATCGACTGACCGGCGGTGACACCCACGGCCATGGCCGCCGAGAACGAGCCCGGCTTGACGAACGCGCGCGTGGACGAGTGCGACGGGCCGCCCTGGTAGAGCTCGAAGACGACCGCCTTGTTCGAGCTGGTCTGGACGATCACCTCGCTGGCGCCGGCCTTGAACGCCGTCGAGCGTTGCACGTAGAGCCAGCCCTTGGCGCCCTCCGAGAACAGCATCTCCATGTTCGAGCTCACCGTCGCGTTCGGGTCGCAGACCGTGTTCGTGCCCTTCGAGTTGTGCAGTGCCACCGCACCCGAGCCGGTGACGACGGCCTTGCCCAGGTTCGGGCCCTTCTTGCTGACGGCGACCGTGCCCGAGATGTGCCCGGTGGCGTGCACCGTGTCGGTGCTGTCACCGGTGGCGGTGAACGTCGCGTCCATCGCCACGCTCCGGTTCCTCTTCCCGTGGGTGAGGATCGGCGTCGCCGAGGAGACGCTGGGGTCTCCCGACGTGAGCGTGCAGGAGGAGGAGACCTCCGCCGAGGCGCTGGCCGCGAACTGGAACTTGACCTGGGCGGACGCCGGGCCGGCCGGCAGCCAGGCGAGACCCGCCGCTAGGGCGCAGCAGGCGGACGCCGCGAGGAAGCGGCGCGGGCGAGACGAGCTGGACATCCGAGTCACCCCTTGCACGGGACGTAGGAACGGGTGGCGGCGGCCGAGCCGCCGTTCTCGAGCCGGAGCCTCGCGGTCACCGTGATGTCCGCAGCGCTCTTCAGGTGCCCGAGCACGATCTTCTTCCCGGCCTTCGGTGATCGGTCCGTGGCCCGGTGCTTCCCGTTCACCGAGAACGAGCCCGACGCCACGTGGCCGGCGCCCGACTTCCACCGCAGCGTCGCCCGGTGGGCGCCACAGCTGACCGAGCCCGGGAACGCGACGAACGACCTGCCGGCACCCTTCGTGCCGGTCAGCGCCGACCCCGCCCGGTAGAAGACCATCGACACCGAGCTGCGTGGGGCGCTCTTGGTGAGGACCCCCGAGTTGCCGGCGGTGACGCCGACGAAGAGGTCGGCGTCGAACTGACCGGCCTTCGAGAAGCCGCGCGAGAGGGCGTGGGATTTGCCCCCCTGGAAGAGCTCGAACTGGACCGGGTCGTTGGTCCCCGCGTGCACGACCTCCGAGACCGCGATGCCCTGGACGGCCGGCGTGGTGCGCTCGATGTAGAACCAGCCGCCGTGGTGCTCGGTGAACTCCAGGAGGCCTCCGCCCTCGGCGGCGGCCGAGGGGTCGCAGGCCGTGTTCTTGCCCTTCGCGACGTCGAGCGAGACCGTGCCCGCGCCGACCACGGCGGCCTTTCGGAGGTCCCGGCCCTGCTTCGCGACCGACCAGGTGGCCCGGTAGTGGCCGCTGGCCTGCACCGTGTCGGAGGAGTCACCGGTGTTGGTGTAGGTGGCCGAGAAGTTCATGCTCCGAGTGCGCTTCCCGTGGGTGAAGATCGGCGTCGTCACCGTGGTGCTGCCACCTGACGTGAGGGGACAGGTGGTGGTGTCGACGCTTGCGTTGCCCTGGACCATGAGCTCGGTCTGGACCGCGGCCGCGGCCGGACCGGACGGCAACCAGGCGAGTCCGGCGGCGAGACCGACGGACGCGGTGGCCGCGCAGGCGCGGCGAAGAGAGGTGGATCGGCTCATACAGGAACTCCCGTGCGTGTGGTGTGCGGTGAGCGTGCGATGGCGCGCCTCACGCTAGGAGTGGGCCGAGGGTGCCGGAATACACCCGCGCCGTGGTCTAGACCAGGACTGTCGACGCCGGTGCGGTCGCCGGGGCGGGGCCACGCCTGTGGACGCGGCCGTTCAGTGCTGCTTCTTCAGGTGCAGAGGAGCCCCGTTGGGTGGACGACGTGTGCGGAACAACGTCACGCCAGGTGCCGCCGCGCCCGCGCGGACAGGCAGTGCAAGGCCCGGTCTGGACCAGGTGCGGCAGCCCTTCGGCCCGGTCAGTGGAAGAACCGGGCCAGCTCGATGACCCGGTCGTTGGCCTCGGGCTCGCCGACGGAGATCCGCGCTCCGTCGCCGGCGAACGGCCGCACCACGATCCCGAGCTCGTCGGCGGCCGCGGCGAGGTCGAGCGTGCGGTCACCCGCAGCGAACCAGACGAAGTTGCCCTGGGCCTCCGGGATCGTGAGTCCGGCGTCGGCGAGCCCCTTGACCACCCGCTCCCGCTCGGCCACCAGGCTCTCGACGCGCTCGAGCAGCTCCGGCTCGGCCCGCAGCGAGGCGACCGCCGCGGCCTGCGCGACGTTGGAGACTCCGAAGGGCAGGCTGACCGCGCGCAGGGCCGTGGCGATCGGCTGCGGGGCGACGGCGTACCCGACCCGGAACCCGGCCAGCCCGTAGGCCTTGGAGAAGGTCCGGGTGGAGACGACGTTGTCGTGGGCACGCACCGTCGCGACGCCGTTCACCGCGTCGCCCATGCGCACGAACTCGACGTACGCCTCGTCGACCACGACCAGCACGTGACCGGGCACGCGCGCAAGGAAGTCGTCGAGCTCGGTCTGCGTCACCGACGGTCCGGTCGGGTTGTTCGGGGTGCACACCAGGACGACCTTGGTCCGGTCGGTGATCGCCTTACCCATGCCGTCGAGGTCGTGCCGGCCGTCGGGCAGGACCGGCACCTGGACGTTGCGCGCCCCGGCGGCCGTGACCGCGATCGGGTAGGCCTCGAAGCTCCGCCACGCGTAGACGACCTCGTCGCCCGGCTCGCAGAACGCCTGCACCAGCTGGTAGATCAGCGCGACGCTGCCGGTCGCCAGCGCGAGGTCGTCGGCGGCGATGCCGAACTTGTCCGCGAGCGCCTCGTACAGCGCGGTGTTGCCCATGTCGGGGTAGCGGTTCATCTGCTCGGCGGCCCGCGTCGCGGCCTCGACCACACCCGGCAGTGGCGGGTAGGGGTTCTCGTTGCTGCTGAGCTTGTACGTCGTCAACCCCGGGCGGGCGAGCGGCGGCTTGCCTGCGACGTACGCCGGGATGCGGGACACGCAGTCGCGCGGCTGGGGTGACGTCATGGGGCCCAACCTATCTCCGGCTCTCCGTACCGCGAGCCCGCCACGGACGCACCAGCGGAAGGAGCACGAGACCGATCACCACGCCGAGGGTCGCCCCGGTCACATTGTCGATGATGTCGGTGACGTCGCAGGCCCGGTCGATGCGAGCGACATGGAGCTGGATCTCCTCGATGCCCAGGGAGTACGCCGCGAGCGCGGCCAGGCCGAGCGGGACGAGCACCCAGCCGAGTCGCCACCGCCCGAACGCGAGCACCAGGAAGATCCCGGCCGGGACGAACAGCAGGGTGTTCAGCAGCTGCTGGCCACCACCGAGGATCCAGAAGCCGCCGGGCGCAGGCCCTCCGATGTCCCAGCTGCAGCTGGTCGCGTGCTCGTCGGCGGGGATGTAGCCCAGTCCGTTCTGTGCCGGCACCAGGGTCACGATCGCGATCACGGCGATGCTCCACAGCAGCCCGAACCACGCCACGCCGGCCACCACACCGGCCCGGCGTCCGACGGCCAGTCCGATCACAGCGGCGAACACCCCCGCGACCGCTGCGAACAGCAGCATCCAGCCCGTGCCGCCGATCGAGACCATGCCGTCGAACATAGGGCTCGACGTGGCGAGCCTCCCAACCCTGCCGCCGGCGCTCAGCCGAGCGGAGGCATCACGACCGTGCCGCCGGTCACCAACGGCAGGTCGCGACCGAGGGTGACGTCGAGCGGGTTGGTCAGGCAGCGGATCGAGCCCCCGCCCTTGTGGAACTGGGACACGTCGACCTCGACCACCTCGAAGTCCCAGTCGGCCAGCTGCGCCTTCACCCGCGGCGGCGCTCCGGCGGGCATCACGACCGCGCGGCCGATCACGATCGAGTTCGCGCAGAACGTGGTCAGTGCCTCGTCGTCGGTCAGCACCAGCGGCTCGGGCACCAGCTCCAGGAGCGCGGCAGCGGAGGCTTCGTCGAACGCCCCAGGGGCGACCAGGGCGCGTCGCTCGTCGAGCGGACAGAAGGCCAGGTCGAGGTGGTACATCGCGGGGTGGGTGATCCGCACGCCGCGCACCCGCACCCCGAGGTCCGTGGCGAGGTGCTTGAGCGCCAGCTCCTCGGTGCGCGGCCCGAACCCGGCCACGAGGGCGTCGCCCCAGGCGAACACGTCGCCGGCCTCGAGGTGCGCGCCGACGCCGTCGCGCCCGACGTACGACGTGGCGCGGCCGCTGCGCTCGAACCAGGGCTGGGCCGTCAGGGTCTCCATCCGGCGCTCGGCGTACCGCATGTGCGACAGCACGACGTGGCCGACCCCGTCCGGCCGGACGACCCCGAGGCCGAGGTTCATCGCGTAGACCATGTCGGGGGCATCGGGCCGCTGCGGCACGACCTCGACCGTGGCGCCGAGCCGCTCGATGGTCGAGAGCAGGTCGACCCACTGGGCCCGCGCGCGCCGCGGGTCGGGCTGGTCGGCCGGGTCCATGTAGGGGTTGATCGCGTAGTCGATCCGGAAGTGGTCCGGGCGGACCATCACGTAGCGGCGGCCCCAGCGCAGCTCGGACACGGCGTACCCCTCTCCTGTGCACGACGGCCCGCACGGTGGGCGTCTGTTCACGATTGTCAGACAATCTGACAACACCAGGATAGGGTCGGGAGCAGACGCCGGGCAAGTCGCTGTCAGACAATGGCCGCATGCACCCGGCCGCGAGCTCGACCGACGCCTTCGGATCGCTCAGCCTCGAGCACTCCTCGACCGTCGACCGGGTCGCCGAGGAGCTGCGTCGGGCGGTCTTCGAGGGCGAGCTCGAGTCCGGGACGCCCCTGCGCGAGGTCGCGCTCGCCGAGTCGCTCGGGGTGTCTCGGCCGACCCTGCGCGAGGCGCTGGCCCTGCTGGTGGCCGAGGGACTCGCGACGCGCGAGCCCAACCGCGGAGTGAGCGTGGCACGCCCCGACCCGGACTCGGTCCGCGACGTCTCGACCGCACGGGCGGTGCTCGAGACCGCCGGGGTTCGCACCTGGCCGCACGCGTCGGAGGAGGCGCGGGAGGCGGTACGCCGTGCCCTCGGCGACTACGAGCGCGCCGTCGCCGAGCACGCGTCGTACCAGGAGCTCAACCAGCGACACCTCGCGATCCACCTCAGCCTGGTCGGGCTGACCGGGTCACCACGGCTGGTCTCGATGGCCGAGTCGATCGTGGCCGAGCTCCGGCTGGCCCTGGCCCAGATCGACCGGGTACGCCGCAACGCGCGCTCCCAGGCGGGCAGCCACCACCACCTGCTCGACCTGCTCGAGGCGGGCGAGATCGACGCGGCGGTCGACGAGCTCGGCGAGCATCTGCACGGTGCCGAGGACGCGATCATCGAGCGTCTCGATCTCGGCTGAACGACCCTGCGGAGCACGCCCACCGCTCCCCTATGCTCGGCGACGTGCGCTTCGTGACCTGGCTGCTCACCACCGCAGCGGCGGTCGCCGTCGCCACCTGGCTGATCGACGGCATCTACTTCACCGGGCCCACATCCGGCCAGGAGGAGATCCGGCACAAGCTGCTCCCGCTGCTGCTGGTGGCGCTGATCCTCGGGTTCGTCAGCAGCTTCGTGCGGCCGGTCGTCACGTTCTTCTCGATCCCGTTCATCGTCTTCACGCTCGGGCTGTTCCTGCTCGTCATCAACGCCCTGATGCTGATGCTGACCGCGTGGATCGCCGGAGGTGTCGGCATCGGCTTCCACGTCGAGGGCTTCTGGAACGCGCTGTGGGGGTCGATCGTGATCACGCTCGTGAACTGGGGCACCGCGTCCCTGGTGAAGGACCGAGACTGAGGGTGCTCCCACCACCTCGGCAGCCGGGTCGATACGCCGTCGCACTGGTCTGCCTCGGCAACATCTGCCGCTCCCCGATGGCGCACGTCGTCCTCGAGGACCGGCTCGCTGCCGCGGGGCTCGACGACCGGGTGGTCGTGCACAGCTCCGGCACGGGCGGCTGGCACGTCGGCGGGCCGATCGACCGGCGGGCCGGCGCCGTACTCGCCGCGGCCGGGTACGACGGGAGTCGCCACCACGCCCGTCAGTACGACGAGTCCTGGGTGGACGCCCACGACCTCGTGCTGGCGATGGACCACGACAACCTCGCCGACCTCGGCGGCCGGTCGACCCGGGTCGCGCTGTTCCGCGACTTCGACCCCGAGGGCACCGGCGAGGACGTGCCCGACCCCTACTACGGCGGAAGCGATGGGTTCGCCGAGGTGTTGACGATGGTGGAGCGCACCTCGGACGCGCTCGTCGCGGAGCTGGCCGAGCTGCTCCGCGACTGATCCCGATCGCGAGGAGGCCCCGTGCCGAAGGCTCCGTTGCCCGCTCCTGCGCTCGCCCTGCTGCGCGAGCCCAACCCCGCCGTGATCTCCGTGGTGATGCCGAGCGGCCACCCGATGTCGGTGGCCACCTGGTACCTCGTCGAGGACGACGACACGGTGCTCGTCAACATGGACGCCGGTCGCGCCCGGTTGGGGTGGATCGAGCAGCACCCACACGTCTCGCTCACGGCCCTCAAGGAGGGCGAGTGGTACACGCACGTCAGCGTGCGGGGGCCGGTGGTGCGCTGGGAGCACGACGAGGCCGCGGCGCTGGCGGACATCGACCGGCTCTCGCGTCACTACGGCGGCGACGCGTTCCACCACCGATCGGCGAAGCGGGTCAGCGCATGGTTCGAGATCACGCACTGGCACGGCTGGGACATCGAGTGACCCGTCGTACCTCCGGTGCCACCCGGTCGTCCGCCTGAGCGGCCCTTCTAGTGGCCGGCCGGGCGGACGACCCGGATGTGGGTACGGGAGCGGCGTACTACCCTCGCCTTGCCGGGATCGGAGGAGGTGCGTTGACGCGTCAGCCGCACATCGCTCGCCGGGCCGAGGAGCTGCTGGGTTCCGCGGTCGCGGCCACGGCTCCGGTCGCCGGTGGCGACATCGCCACCGCCACCAAGCTCCGGCTCAGCAGTGGCCGCTCGGCGTTCATGAAGACGCTGACCAGCGCGCCGGACGGGTTCTTCGAGGCCGAGGCGGCCGGCCTGCGCTGGCTCGGCGAGGCCGGCGGCGTCCGGGTGCCCGAGGTGCTCGCGGTCCAGGCCGACTGCCTGATCCTGGAGTGGATCGAGCCCGGGAAGCTCACCACGGAGGCGGCCAGCGACTTCGGCCGGGCGCTGGCCAAGACGCACGACGCGGGCGCACCGGCGTACGGGTCGGAGCGCGAGGGCTTCATCGGGCGTCTCCCCCTGCCCAACAAGACCTCGCCGACCTGGGCGGAGTTCTTCGCGACGAAGCGGGTGCTGCCCTACCTCAAGCTGGCTCGCGACCGCGGCGCGATCACGCCCGAGGGCGCGGACGTCGTGGAGCGGATCGTCGGCCGCCTCCCCGGCCTGGTACCCGAGGAGGGGGCTCGCCGGATCCACGGTGACCTCTGGAACGGCAACGTGATCTGGACCCATGACGCCGGCTGCTGCGTGATCGACCCGGCCGCACACGGCGGGCACCGCGAGACGGACCTGGCGATGCTGGCCCTGTTCGGGCTGCCACACCTGCCTCGGGTGCTCCAGGCCTACGAGGAGGTCTCTCCGCTCGCCGACGGCTGGGCCGACCGCGCCGGCATCCACCAGCTCCACCCGCTGCTCGTGCACGCCTGCCTGTTCGGTGGCGGGTACGGCGCGCGAGCTGCGGACGTGGCGGGACGCTATGCCTGATCCCGCCCTCGTGGCCGGCGGCTTCTCAGGCGTGGCTCAGGACGATTTGGCACAGTGAGACCGTGACCCCCGCCGCGTCGAGCCCTGCGAGCGCCAAGCCCCGTGTGCTCGTCGTCGACGACGACAAGGCGGTGCGCGAGTCGTTGCGCCGCAGCCTGGAGTTCAACGGGTTCGCCGTATCGCTCGCCGCCGACGGCGCCGAGGCGCTGGCCGGCATCGGCGGCATCGGCCCCGATGTGGTCGTGATGGACGTGATGATGCCGCGGCTCGACGGCATCGAGACCACCAAGTCGCTGCGCAAGGCCGGCAACGACGTCCCGATCCTCGTGCTCACCGCACGCGACGCAATCGGCGACCGGGTCGAGGGACTCGATGCCGGTGCCGACGACTACCTCACCAAGCCGTTCGCGCTCCAGGAGCTGCTCGCCCGGCTGCGCGCGCTGCTGCGGCGCGTCGTACCCAGCGACGGTGACGAGACCGAGGTGCTCACCTTCGCCGACCTGTCCATGGACCTCGCGACGCGCGACGTACGCCGTGGGTCTCGGGCCATGGAGCTGACGCGAACCGAGTTCACCCTGCTCGAGATGTTCCTGCGCCGCCCCCGGCGCGTGCTCGAACGCTCGTTCATCCTGGAGGAGGTCTGGGGCTACGACTTCCCCACGACCGCCAACTCGTTGGAGGTGTACGTCGGGTACCTCCGCCGCAAGACCGAGGCCGAGGGCGAGCCACGGCTGATCCACACCGTGCGGGGCGTCGGATACGTCCTGAAGGAATCATGACGACCCCGGCGACCGGACCGGCTCCCGGCTCGTCGACGTGGGACGAGCCGCGGTGGCACTACCGCCGGTCCCTGGCCAGCCGTGTGATCCTGATGACCACGCTGGCGGTCTGC
>Ga0207674_10006856_pt1 | contig 13358 bp, 10 predicted proteins | sample KBSCornC72_FD_184303 | JGI IMG/M metagenome (GOLD analysis project Ga0207674, IMG submission 184303) | Corn rhizosphere microbial communities from Kellogg Biological Station, Michigan, USA - KBS Corn C7-2 (SPAdes) (version 2) | ecosystem: Host-associated > Plants > Roots > Rhizosphere > Soil ... | reverse complement strand
ACATCCATCCGCCGATGATCACGGCAAGTACCACGACCGCGGCTCCGATGATGATCGGCATTTTCGACATTCCGCCGCCGGAGGTCGGTTCCGAGAACATCGGATTATAGTCGGTGGACGAATATGACCCAGATGCGGCTTTTGCCTTCGGTTTTTCGTCGAACGCTTCCGCCAGAATGTCTGCTCCGTCGAGTTCCTGCACCGGCTCGGTATCTACACCTTCGGGCAGTTCGAGGAGGTCTTCTTTTACGGGGGCGGCTTGCTGCGCCGCTGCTTTTTCCTGTGCGGCGATCTCGTCACGCAGCTTTTGCTCGGCCTCGAGCTTTTGTCTTTTCTGCTCGGCCCTGGTTTCCGCCAGCTGTTTTTCCTCAGCTTCGGCGGCTAGTTTTTTAGCTTCTTCAGCCTTCCGCTGCTCTTCCAGACGCTTTTGCTCGGCGGCCTGTGCGGCGGACGCGGCTTCGTTTTTGGCCGACTTGGCCATGTCACCGGCGGCGGATCTCAGCGCCGCATGCATGGCAGATGCCGAATCAAACCTGTTTTCGCGCCTGATCTCAAGCGCCTTCATAATAACGTCGGAAACAGCTTTGGGGATTTTGCCGTCGAGCTGATACGCGGGCTGCATCGGATCATCGTTGCCGTCAAGTATCTCGAGTGTTCGCGCCATCGCATCGGCCGGAGCGACCTTTGTCAGCGCGTGATACAACGTTGCCGCAAGCGCGTAAAGATCGGCCCTCTCATCTGGTTCCTCGCGAAGTATCTCTTCGGATGCCTCGTCAAAACTGTTCGCGATCACTTTTCTGGAAGCTGCGTCCAGCCCTTCCCAAAGCTGTTCGAGCGACCGATAAGGCAGACTTGCGGTATCGGCCATAGCGGAAACCGCAAATTCGTCGTCGCGGTCACGCGAAACTGCAGGCGAGAGAAGCTTTATCTCAAATGACGACGTGAGCCTGATGTTTTCAGGCTTTATGTCACCGTGAAGGACCGGCGGACGGTGCGTGTGGAGATAATTCAAAGCATCAAGGAGATTGTCCGCCCACTTCACAACATCAGAGACAGCCGGAGCTTTGCCGTTACCCGCCAGCAATTCGGCCAGGTCCTGGCCGTCGGTCGATTCGATCACGATATACTGCCGGTCCAACTCGGAAAAATAATCCCGCACGTTCAGCAGCGAATTATGCTTGAGGTCCGACAGTGCCTTCGTCGCCGTGCTTACGGCGCTGCCCTCGGTCTCCTTGAGCACAACATTCGCGTTGCTTACGGTGTCGTACGCTTGGTAAAGGCCTGAATTATCGCTTGGCCCAACGTGGTGTATTATTCGATAACGTCCCTGGTTCAGGACCTGATTTGTTGAAAGCATAATGGTGGTATGCAAGACGGGCGAGGGAGCCTGCTAGACACATTATACCTATTTTTCCAGAAAAGTGAATACTTTTGTTGAAAATATTTTAACAAAGTTTTACATGAGGAAGTTTTAGCGGATCATTACGCGGGGGATCAAACTATCGGCTTTTCGCGGCCGAACTCCGGTCGAACGTTTTTCGAAAATCTTCGCCGGCAATAAAAACTGTCTTGCACATTTCAAAAAGTCTTGACCTGAGACGGACGCCGATGCGGTCTTCGAGAGTTTCTTCGCGGGCACTAGTACGGTCATCGAGGTAATTGGTCGTAAAGATCGTCACTTTTCGGTCGTTGTAACGGGTGTTGATGATATGAGCCATCGTGTCACGCACCCAGTCGGTTGGTTTTGACGCGCCGAGTTCGTCGAGAACCAAAACATCGGCGTCAAAAACCGGAGCGAGCACACGCAATTCAGAAGTTTGCGTGTTGGCGTTGTAGGAATCTTGAATCTCTTTTAGCAACGCGCCGAATTCGTAAAACAGACACGTAAATCCGCGTTCCGTCAAGCCCTTTAAAATAGAAACCGCAAGATGCGTTTTGCCGACCCCGACCGTTCCGGAAAATAGCAATCCGCGTTCGACCGCCGGATATTCCATCGCTAGTTTTGTCGAGAACGAAAGAGCTCGTTCCTGCGAAGGATTTTGCGGACGGTAGTTATGAAAATGGCATTCGGTATAGCGGCGGGGCAGCCGCATTTTTTCGAGATGGTTCGTGTGAGCCAGTTTTTTTCGACATTCGCACGGCCGAGCGCCTTTGCCGGGCACGATCTCGAGTCCGGTGCCGAAACATTTCGGGCAAAGGTCCGACGCGTCCTCGATCGCCGGCGGCGGTTCGGGAACGATCTTCAGTTTATGAGTTTGTGATTTTTCTCTTGGCATTGTTTCGCGGGCTGGTTGGATTATAGTTCGGACAAACGGGGAAGTCTAGGAGGTCACATAGTTTGTTAAATGGCTAACCGCTGATGGCGAATAGCTGACAGCTGTGCTTAAAATCGATTCTGCACTCGCAACCCGCCGAAGGTATAATTCATCTTTGTTTATGTTATATTAAGCGTTCCCCAGATGTGTATATGAGCATTTTTCGCAGTATTATGTTGAGGCTTGGCCTCATTGACCTCAGGGCGGAACGAAACCCGATCGCGGTTTTTTTACTCGACGATGACGAACGCCGTCACAAATGGTTCAAGAAGCGTTTTGCGGGCGATGACCTCGACATTGCCGACACAGTCGAAAAGGCCAAGGAATATTTAAGCGATACGGCCTACGACGCGATCTTTCTCGATCATGACCTGCTCCCGCACCATTACGAATCGAACGAGCACGACGATTTCGACCGGACCGGCTACGCCGTCGCCGAATGGCTAAACGAAAAATCGGACCTTCAGCGCGCCGCGACCATCATCGTCCACACCCGAAACGCCGACGCCGCCATCCCAATGGTAATGAAACTCCGCGAATCAGGCCGCTCCGTCGAATACTGCGCATTCCCGATGCTCGATCTGAAGATAAAGAATTATTGGAAAAGATAAGAATGCGGAATTCGCATGTCGCCCTTGGCGACGCGCCCTGAAAATTCGTCTCCATATCGCGTTTGTTGGCGATATGGAGACTGGTGAGGAAAAGTAATTGCCTTTGTCTATAGCGATCAAAAAACCTTGATGGCACTTTCGATCACCAAACCTTTCTCTTGCTAAAAAAATGAGAAAGTATTAGAAAAACCTAGAGAATATAACGCGCCGCGAAAGCGTAATATGTCCCGCCGGTTATCACCGTCCCGGATGCGATAACTTTTTCACAGCCGCATATCGGGTCCATCTGAATCAATCCGCCACCGAAAAACCACCCTTCGCTTGAAAAATCGGTTACGACCTTACCACTTTGTCCGAAAGCAGTATCGAGCGAGCCGTTTGAGTTGAAACGGGCCAAACCGGCATAACCATGGGTTGACGTTGATACGAGGCCGACGAGAATGATCTGACCGTTTGATCTAAGCAATACGCTTCTCGCCTGGTCACCTAATCCACTGAAATCAACCGTCGCTTTTCCGCCAACACCAAATGTCGAATCGAGTTGTCCAGCAGACGTTAGCCTCGCAACAGCAAAAACGGTGGAAACTGAACTCGCCGAACCAGCGACAACGATCTTGCCGCTGGGGTCAATTTTGACGTCCCAGGCGGGATTGAAAGAATCTATGGTCGCTTGCCCTTTAATGCCGAACGAATCGCCCTTCGTCGAGTCATTTTTTCCGCCGTCGTCCAACGAGCCATTTGTGTTGAACCGCCAAACAGACATCAAATTGGCGCCGTGAACGTCCGTCCAATAACCGGCAGCAACGATCCTCCCATCTGACTGAAGCGCAATTGATTGAACCCGCCAGGTATTATTCTGAATGAAACCGTGACTGCCGAATGTGCCGTCCAGCGTTCCGTTTGGGTTCAGACGAACCAACGCCCCGGCCGTGCCCATCGTCACTATTTTGCCGTCAGGCTGCACGGCTATTGCCTGCGGTGCGCCGGCAGTAATACTTACGGTTCCGCCGCTGCCAAACGATAGATCCGGGCTGCCGTCAGGATGAAAGCGGTCAATACGAAGACTCGAAGTATAGCCCGTTCCTGTACCTGCGACGACGATCCGTTCTTCGGTTCCGACGGTTTGGACGGCAATAACATACGCATGGCCATTGAGCCAGTTCAGGCTAACGATTCCTCCACTGCCAAATGAAGGATCAAGCGTTCCATCCGGATTGTAACGGATAACGGCATTGGTAAAACTGTCGCCCGGCAAAACCAATTTCATCGCAAGGATCTTGCCGTCACTCTGTATTGCGCCCTTTCCCGAAGTAAGCGGTTTAGTTGCCGGAACATAAGTCGTGCTTATGCCGCCTATACCGAATGTCGGATCGAGACATCCCGCGCCGCCGGGACAGGTCTGTGAAAAAGTGGCCGTTGCCGATAAAAAGACGAGGAAGATCGATACAGCGAAGAGGGTGAGAACATTGCGTTTCATTTTAATCTCCAATACGCCGTGGGTGAGGCTAAATGAATCGTGGGATGATATATAGGTATCTTCCGATTAAGGAATTCAATCGGAAACGCCATATTAAATTGTTCGGTAAAACAGGGTAACAGGACTACATCACGATAAAAATAACTTGGTTCACGAAATCCGCAGACACATCATATTTAAAATTCTTTCGTTCTACTATGCATACGCCCGAAAATTATTAGAATTTATCTTTTTATTTTCGCAATTGTGGTCTATTCTCACAGCAGTTGGAATATTAGTCTTAAGTCAGGCGTAGCCGGTAAGCCTGTATGGTCGAAACTGAGGAACAAATTACAGAATTGTTAGTAGCGTGGAGCAATGGGGACGAGGTTTCTTTGGAACGCCTCGTTCCGCTTGTTGAGTCCGAACTTAAGCGAATCGCCCGGCGGTTTTTGAAGCGGGAAAATGCAAACCACTCATTCATGACATCCGATCTTATTAACGAAGCCTACATGAGGCTTATAGGTCAACGCGATGTGCAATGGAAAAACCAAAGTCATTTTTTTGCGGTCTCTTCGATCATTATTCGCCGGATTTTGATGAACCATGCCCGGGACCGAATGACGGGCAAGCGGGCTGGTGGTGCCTTCGTTTTGAATATTGACGACGTGGAAATAATTTCTACGGAAAAAACCACAGAACTAATCTCCCTTGACGAGGCATTGACGTGTCTTTCTAATTTTGACATGGTCAAGGCAAGAATAGTGGAGATGCGGTATTTTGGCGGGCTTACCACAACCGAGGTGGCCGAGGTGTTAAATATGACCCCTGCCGCGGTTACGCGACATTGGAACCTGGCACGAGCGTGGCTTGCCCGCCAAATGAGAAAATAAGGCTTTCGAGTTGCCGTCGATGCAAAAAGAACGCTGGCAAAAAATAGAGGAGATTTTTTTCGCTGCTGCCGAATTTCACGGCCCGGCGCGCGAAAATTTTCTGCGGGACAATTGCCTGGGCGACGAAGCGATGCTCTCCGAGATCAGAGCGTTGCTGGCGGAGCATGAATCTCCGTCTACAAGCTTGGATACGCCGGTTTTTGACATTGGCGTACAAATGTTGGACGGAAACGACGTTGATAAACGGACTGGTGAGACTATTGGCCATTTCAAGTTAGGGAGGTTAATAGGCCGTGGCGGAATGGGCGAAGTATATGCGGCCGAGGACCAGAAGCTTGGACGCAAGGTCGCCGTCAAACTCTTAAACAAGCTATTCGCCCTCGATCCTGAACGGATAAGACGTTTTCGCAAAGAAGCGAAGGCGGTGTCACGAGTTGTGCATCCAAACGTCGCCAAATTGTATGAGGTATGCGAGATCGACGGTGAAAATCTCATCGTCATGGAGTTTGTTGAAGGCATTAACCTTAGAAAACACTTAGCCGTATCGATCCCGTTGGGGGAGGCTATTGATATAGTTATCCAGATCGCGTCGGCGCTCGGCGCGGCACACACCGCTGGGGTCGTCCACCGGGATATCAAGCCGGAAAACATCGTCATCACACCCAACGGAGCCATAAAGGTTTTGGATTTTGGATTGGCAAAGCTGGTCAGTCCGATCGGCGACGGAACTATTCATATTCAAGGTGGCGAAAACGTTAAACTAACGGTGGATATGAGCACTGAGCTCGGTGCGCTGGTCGGCACTCCCGCATATATGTCACCGGAACAGATCCGCGGCTCCGAAGTAGGTACCCAAACCGACATCTGGAGCCTCGGTGTTCTCCTTTACGAAATGGTGTCCGGGGAGCTACCTTTTAGAGGCTTGACGAAGATCGATCAGATCGCGGCGGTCCTGATGTCGTCACCAGAACCGATTAGAAATCTCCGCCTCCCATTTCAGGCGGAACTTGACACCATCATCGCATTCGCTCTTTCCAAAGAGAAGTCGGGCCGATACGGAAATATCGACGACATGCTTAACGACCTTACAAAAATAAGAGAAATGTCGGATGCTCGGAGGCAATCGGCTTCTGAGCTTCGGTCTGGCAGTCTTCTGAGTGGGTTTGGACGATACTTACAAGCAAACCTTATCAAAGCAATCTTGATCTTAGGAATTGCGGTTTTGTCGATGCTTGTATTTCTTCAACTTACGAAATCGAATCCAGCAAAACCGCCGATCGGCTTCACCGAGAACGCCGTTACAGACTTTTCCATTACGTCAAATCCGAGCGGTAACTGGTCCTACGGTTACACCCCATCAGACGATATCTCTTTGTTCTCTTTATTTACGTCATCAGACCATGACCGCTACTTCAAGATTACGGGAATGCCAATTGATAAATGGCAAAACCAGGATTCGCCGCACCCATTGATAACGCACAACTCCAGCGATACTGCGATAACGGCTGGAGGCGTCTTTCTACCGCCTGATCTATTAGATCTGCATCCGGGAAAGGAAGGGCAGCGGAGTGTCCTGCGATGGACAGCCCCCGCAAAGGGAGTGTATAGATTCGACGGTCATTTTCAAGGAATCGACCTCAGCGGAACAACTACCGATGCAGTAATTGTGCTCAATTCTAAATTAGTCTTATTCAACGAAAATATTAACGGATTTGGCATACCGAAAGCCTTTGTTTTTTCCCGTGAGTTAGCCGCAGGGGATACGGTCGATTTCTCGGTCGGCTACGGCGGCAACGGCTTTAACAGCGACTCAACGGGGGCTTACGTAGCAGTGACAAAGATTCCGCTATCTGACAGCCTGCAGAGCGGGCCTGTAAGTTATTGGCCGGCCGACGGTAACGCGTACGATCTACTCGGTGGCAACGATGGCGAACTGCTCAATGGCGCCACTTATAAGCCTGGCGTTTCGGGTCAGGCATTCAGCTTCGATGGTGTGGACGGCCGAGTATCCGTTCCGAATTCATCCAACTTAAATGTCGGAACTGGCGATTTCACGATCACATTCTTCGCAATGTTTGATAATTTAGAAAATAATACAAACGGTATGGTTCACAAAGATAACTATGGGGATCAAGGTTCTTACAATGGGTGGCTGTTTAATATCTGTGATTTTTGTGATGAAATTGGCGGGATTGGGGTCGAAACTCGAAACATCGTTCAAACTAGCGACAATGATGCCAGATATCCGAAGTCAAATTTTCAGGTCGGGATTTGGTATCATATCGCTGCTGTAAGGCAATCAAACGTACTGTATCTTTATATCGATGGAGTTTTGCGGTCGACTACACCGGAAAGGGTTCCGACTGATCTATCTAATTCATCGAATTTGGAATTTGGCGCCTTGAGTTCAGGAAGCAGGCAATTTTTCTCCGGAGCGCTTGACGAGATTTATTTCTTTAATCGGGCGCTGTCAGCCGACGAAATTCAATCCTTATTTTCGGCTTACACGCCACCCAACAATTAACGCGTAAATTTTCGGAAACGGTTAGGTAAAGACTTTCTCTAGTCCAAAATGCCATATAAAGAAGTGGACCGCGACTATCGATACTCACCCTTGTATCATACATAAAAATCTTTACTATCTTTGCAAAGCGCGCTAGAATTTTATGCCGGTTCTTGCGGGCTTCGGCGGAAGCCTGCGTGGAACGATGATTGGTCTTTGAAAATTCAGGAAAGATCGTAAGGCAGATCTGGTAGAGAATCGCGATCGGTGTCCCGCACGCTAAAGTCGCACTTAATTGGATAAAGGCTTCAGGTCCAGTAACTTAGCATTTTGTGGCACAAACTTTTTAAACTCGCGCAAAAATGCCTGTGGAAAACCCAGTAAGCGTATTGTTATCGGCTATTTGCCTGTCCCAAATAGGCTTGGGACAGTCCTGGGACACGGTTGGGACAAGGCCGGAATAACTCTAACTGAAAACCAATAACCGAAGACAAACAGCTATCAGTTATACACTCCCAGTTATCCGCTATTCCGGAAATTAATTGCGAATTCCAAGGCGAGGGTTATTTGCTCTTGGCTTTCAGTTCGTCCAGCTCTTTCTGGGTCTGGTCGATCACTTCTTTGATTGCTTGTTTCAGGCCGTCGTCCTTGGCATTGACGAGGGCTTTGTTCAGAGCGAGCAGGTAGGCGGTTTTCAGGGCCTGGTCGCGCGGGACTTTGACGTCGGGTTCGACGCCGGTGCCTTCCCAGTTGGTTTTGGTGATCGGGTTGATCGCGCGGCCGCCGGGGACGAACGCTCCGAAATGATCGGTCAAGCGTACAAAATCGCCGGGGTTCGCTCCTCCGCCGGTCGTTTCCCCGACGATCGTCGCGCGTTTCAGGTTCTTGAGGTTGTAGCTAAATTCCTCGGCTCCGGAAAACGTGCGGTTGCTGGTCAGAACATAGATGTCCTTGTCGAGATATTTCTTGCCCGCAACAGTCGGCGTCGTCCAAAATTCCTCGGTGCGGTCGCCTTTTCTCCAATAGAGATCGTTGAGATGGACCGGTTTGTCGCCGAACAAGTAAGAACAGATCAGCCGTACCATCGCCGGGTCGCCTCCGCCGTTGCCGCGCAGGTCAAAGATCAACGCGTCGGTGTTGGCAACGAAATTCATTGCCGACTGGACCGTCTCAGCGCCTTTTTCGGGATCGACAAAACCGTTGAACCGTATGTAGCCGATGTTGCCGCGCATGCGTTCGACCTGTTCGAATCCGGCATTCATGAATTTGACGTAGTGAGCCTCTTCGGCCTTTTCGGCATCGGTTGGCTCCTCCTGATTCTGACGAACTGGAATAACGCGGTCCGAATAGCGGACGCGAAGGTGCTTGTCATGGCTGACGGACTGAAGATCGGCTGTCAGCTTATCGGCAAAAGCTCGTGCGGTCGTTTGATCGTACTCGTTGTTTTTCTGACGAGCCCGTATGTCCGCTTCCATCTTTTTTGCGGTCTCAGGAAAGACGTACTCGTCGTTCAGCGATTTCAAAATGCTGTCGATGACCTGCGTTTTCGTTGTCGAATCGATGGCCGCATCAGGCTGATTTTGCGGCGCCGGGCCTTGGGCTGAGATGTAGATGAATGATGAAAGAATGAGAAAAATGATGGTTAATGATTTCATTGTGGTGCTCCTTTTATGATGGGAATAGATCGTTTTAGAAATTACAATTGTCACCTTTGTTTCAGGCCGTCGATCACAAGATCGGCGATCGCACGTGTTCTTTTTTCTATATCGCTGCGTTTGCCGAGCTCCTGCGTGCTCAAGCTATACGGCAGCAGCGCATTAGTCGCAGCGAGCAGCGTTCGGGCCGTGTCCATCGAGTCAGTCTTTATGAAGTCGTTTTTCTGCTGCGCTTCGTCTATGACCCGCGCAAATATTTTGGCTTCCTCTTCGAAGTACACCTTGCGGCGTTCGAGCAGCTGCGGACGTAGCCGGGCGAGCATGTCGTTAAGGTTTTGCGTGTAATGCTGAACACTGTCAAATCGAAAGATCACACGTTCAACGAGCATTCGGCGAATTCGCTCGTCGCAGGCAACGCTGTCCTTCGCGATGATCGAAAGGCGCTTTCTAAGCCGGTCGATAATGCGGTCAATGTGGGTCAGCGCAATTTCTTCTTTACTTGCGAAATGCAGGTAAATGCTGCCTTTACCGATGCCGACTTCGCGAGCGAGGTCGTCGATGGTCATTTTCTTGTAGCCGTACCGCGCGAGCAAACGGTCAGTGGCGTCGAGTATGGCTTCGCGGGTGGTTTTGGGTTCGATGGCGTCTTTCATGATCAGTTGTCGGTCGTCACAGGTCCGCGGTCAGAACGAAATCCGCAAAAGGCGACGACTGACCAAATTCGTATTCCGGTCATTTTGAGAAACGAGTATATCACAGAGAATGTTCCTGAAAAGTTTAAAAAATTATTTGGCCGGAGGAGGCGCCGCCGGCGTAAAGATCGATATGTCCGACAGGCCCAGACTTGCCTCGATCTCGCCGATCTGTTTTACCGCCTGTTCGAATCCGTCCTCGCCGAACTGGTCCTGCTCAATGTCTTCGAATTTGTCGTTAAGCTCATCGTATTCCTTCGAAGTCAGCAAGCCCTTCCACGCGGGAAAGACAATGGTGTCCTCGCGGGCGGCGTGGTTTTGGTACATGCGCGTGAACGCGTCAAGCAGATCGGCGAAGGCCTTGGCCTCGGCGCCGATCTTTGCGGCGTTCGTAACCGAAATAATATAGTCGGTGATCTCACGCCCGCGGTTGTGCTGAGTGATGAGTATGTCCGTATATTTTGCCGCATCGGAGTCGGCGGCTTTTTGCTTTATCAGCGGGAAAAGATATGCCTCTTCGAGTTTTTTCTCGTGATAGTCTTCGCCGAATGTGCGAAAGATCTTGGCGGCTTTTTGCAATGCCGCAGGCGCGACGGACGCGGCGTCTTTTCGCAGCCGCATCGCCGCTTCGCTGTAGATAAGCAACGCGCGACGCAGCACACCGTGCTCGCGCATGAGGTCCTCAACTGCAGTTACCTCGATCGGCTCGTTCGGGTTATTTTCGTCACTCGGAGAAGCCGAAGGAGCGGCATTTGCCGGTTGGGAATTGGTCGTTTGCTTCGCACAGGCATCGAGCAAAACTGCCGAACCGAGGCCGATCACCCCAAATTTCAAAAAGTCGCGTCGTGTGTCTTTACTCATAATATCTCCAATCTGAAATCAAAAGCCCGACCCGCTACCGCAGGTGGTACAGACCTATACCGCTCCACCGTCTTACAGCCCGGCCATGTCCCACTTGCGAACTGTGTCCGTGATCAGATTAGCGACTTTGTCGGTCACCTTTTTGTAGTATTCATCCGCCTTTTTCTGATCGAATGTCGGATAGCCCTGGCCTTTTTGATATAGGCCGATCGACGACGGAAAAGGCGTCGCGCTCCACGTGCCGGGCGCGGGATACGCCGTTGCCATATCGGGATTGTAACGGTCCGCGTGGACAAGCGAAGGGTCGATCGCCTGAATGAATGCCGTTTCGTTCAACCCGGCATGACCGCCGTCTTCGCCAAAGACTTCTTTGGTTTCGTCGGACGCAAACGACCACCAATTTATAACAAGCGTACGGACATGCCGTTCAGTTGCAACCTCAGCGGCGACCGATTGCAAAACGGCCGTCTGCCCGCCGCCGTGGCCGTTAAGGATTATGATGTTTCGAAATCCGTTTTTGGCGAGGCCTTCGAGAATTTGTTTTACGAACGGGCGATATGCGACTTCAGTTATCTGAAACGCGCCGGGGTAAGCCTCCATGGCGCCGGTGATGCCGTAGGGCAGCGTCGGGGAGATCATCGCGTTCGTACGTTTGGCAATGGTTTTCGCCATGGCGAACGGAGCGGTGTTGTCGGCCCCGTTATTGATAACACCGTGCGGTTCGAGAGTGCCGGTCGGCAGCAGCACGGTTGTTATTTTGGATGGAACCACCTCTTTGAATTCCATCCAGTTGATGCGCTCCATCTCCCGTGTCGAAACAATGTCCGAGTTCTGGGCGGAGATTGAGATCGTTAAAAAAATAAGACAAAGGGAAACAAGAAATGCAAGATTCATAATGTAGGCTCCTTGAAGGAGAATCTCTGCTATTTAATTAAATAATTGCTAATTATTAATTAGATAATTAATTAGCCGAATTATTGAGTCTGGGTCGGAAGAGAACGCGCCCGCTTACGCAGGTGGTTCCGATTTTTTCAAATACTTTTTGCTCTTTAGTTTTTCAGGCAACAGATCCTGTTCGGGATAAAGCTCGTATCCTTTGCCGTAGCCGAGGCCTTTCATCAATTTTGTCGGTGCGTTGCGGATCATCATCGGAACAGGTAAATTTCCGAATTTCTTTGCGTCCTCCATCGCTTCGCCGATAGCGTTTGTTGCCGAGCGATCTTTCGCGCAGTTTGCAAGGTATGCGACGCCGTGCGCGAGATTTAGGACACATTCAGGCAGGCCGATAGTTTCAACCGCGCGAAAAACTGCGTTGGCCACAACCAGAGCGGTCGGCTGCGCAAGTCCGATGTCTTCGGACGCAAAAATGACCATGCGACGCGCGATGAATTTCGGGTCCTCACCCGATTCGACCATTCGCGCAAGATAATAAAGCGCGGCGTCCGGCTGGCTTGCCCGCATTGATTTTATAAAGGCGCTGATGACGTTATAATGCTCTTCGCCTTTTTTATCATAACGGAGAAATTTCGATTGCAGAGCCTCTTTTAACGTGTCCACGTTGATCTCGTCATACAGCCGCGAAGTATTCTCGATCATTGTTATCGCCTGGCGGGCATCGCCGTTCGCCATCTCGATGAGCCAGTCTTTTGCTTCCTTATCAAGCTGGTAGCCGGTGCGGTCGATGATCGCAGCCATATCTTCCGGCGAAAGGTCGTCGAGAACAAAAACGCGCAGACGTGAGAGCAAAGCGGGGATCACTTCGAAGCTCGGATTTTCCGTGGTCGCTCCGATCAGGACAAGCTCGCCGCTCTCGACGAACGGAAGAAGAAAATCCTGCTGAGCTTTGTTGAAACGATGGATCTCATCTAGGAATAAAACGCGCGGATGGCCATTTTCGGTAGGACGATTTACTATCTTGCGAATGTCGTCCTTTCCAGCTGAGACGGCCGAGAGTTCATGGAAATCAGCGTGGATCGCATTCGCATAAATTCGTGCCAGCGTCGTCTTACCCGTGCCGGGCGTCCCCCACAATATAAAGGAAAAAACGAGCTGATTTTCGATCGCTAACCGCAGCGGTTTTCCCGGTCCGACAAGGTGAGATTGCCCGACGAATTCGTCCAGGCTGCGCGGGCGGATGCTGTTTGCGAGTGGCTCCATGTTTTTGCGGTCACGCCATTATAACGTACAAACCGGTAAATTCGGACACGGTATGCGAATTGCTGTTCGTAAATTCACTTTGCAAAAATGCGCAAATGCGTGCCGAAAATGATAGACTTTTTGATAAGCAGAAGTTTGTAAATGATTATATAGTGAACGATTTAAGGCGAAAAGCGATCGTGGTGCTAGTCTCCCATGTTTTTGCGTTTGGGGCG
>Ga0207674_10006855_pt1 | contig 13358 bp, 25 predicted proteins | sample KBSCornC72_FD_184303 | JGI IMG/M metagenome (GOLD analysis project Ga0207674, IMG submission 184303) | Corn rhizosphere microbial communities from Kellogg Biological Station, Michigan, USA - KBS Corn C7-2 (SPAdes) (version 2) | ecosystem: Host-associated > Plants > Roots > Rhizosphere > Soil ... | reverse complement strand
GGCTCATATGACTCGGCCGTCACCACTTCGAATGCGTCAATTTTGAGATCGACGATACGTCGGCTGCCGCCCTTGGCGTGTTTGTAGGATCGGCCTTTCCAGGCCCGTCGTTCGGGGTTGTGACGTTTGCGGCGGGCCATGAGAGGTCTCCTTGGGAGATAGTACGGATGGGCAGGCCAAAAATTAAGGCCCATTTTTCCCATCAATCGAGATCCGGGAATGTCTCTTCCCGGACGTAGCCATACATGTCACTCCAAATATCTTCAATTGGTGTAATGTATGGCTATGCCGATCTGCCCCGTCACTTCATTCATCGCAGATGTGTTCGCTGCGGTTGAAGCGAAGGGCTACGTATTGACTGAATTCCATGTCCATCCGGATGATGCGGCTTGGATCCAAAGCTCGGATCAATTCGAAAGCTCGGATCAATTCGAGGGAGGCTGCATCTGGTCCGCTGGAATCTTGGAAGATCCTGCCATACAGCGGGGCACGTTGAGAGCCATCGGAGACCTGTTGCAGGATGCTCCCTATGCCGCCACATTCGTTCTCCCCATTCAGCCAGAGACGATCCCAGTAGCCCCCCTGCGAACAGTGTGGGAGCGATTGTTGGATGACGATGAGCTGGCTCCTTAACCCCTCTTAATTTCCCGAGTCGGTCCCCGTACTATGCTCATGACCGACCGGACCCTCCTCAGCCTGGCTCTCGTCTTCCTTGCCATTGCTTGCTTCGCCCATGGAGCCGTAGCGTGAGCCGTTTCATTTGTTTGGAATGTGGTAAAACCGTCAAGCCCAAGAAGAATGGCGAGACAACGTGTAGCGGCTGCGGCAGCACGGATGTGGATTTGGCTCCCATCGAGAAATCCAAGAAGTGACCCTTAATTCCCAGGGGTTCTGTCCGTACTAACTATCAGACGCCGTTCGAAAGCCCTAAGGAGAGGGCCTCGTAGAGACCGGCACTGACCCACGAGGACGGGGAGATCCGTCCATTGGATCGGCGGACCCAAATAGCTCCCCGAAGCGTCCCTTCTCCGTCCGTTCATCCCGGGGGCCTATCCGCCCGGTTCCACGACCGCTTCACCCTGTAGTACGGACGGGTCGCTGAGAAATTAAGACCAAACAGCCAAGGCTAGGGATCAATCTAGAGGAAGCACACACCTTTGAGGCTTGTCGGTACTGGCTTGTACTTCGCCAGTATGGGTCCGACCCCTTCTACGGGCCACTCTTCCATTCCTCACGGAACCCCGTCCACAGCCCCTTTCGGGGTCCGCCTTCAGGTCTTCCTTGGCCATTCAGACACCACCGGCCTTAGGCAAGGGCTCAACTCCGGCACCTTTCGTCGAAACTACTCGGTCGGTCTCCTTGGGCTTGCTTCCTAAGCGACTGTGACATCCCATAGTACGGCAGGGCCGTCGAGAAGTTAAGCCGATTCAGCACTGAGGCGAATGATCAGCACCCAAGTCATGGGCCCGCTTCTTTGCCCTTGCCACACAAGCACTGCATTTGACGGCCGGGAACTGCTCACACTCAGTACACTTGGTCACGTCGCCCGTATGGTCCTGCACCATCAGCACACCCCCTGCTGCACACTTCTGGCAGACCGTTGCCATCCTAGGCCCCGTCCTGGCACAGAATAGGGCCCTGACGCCCTTTTGGAAAGCTTTGGCACACGCTGGACAGGTTCGTCTACTGGGCATTCTAGAGGCTCCTATGGGGGTTAGGCATGAGGATCCATACGACCCTATAGATGGGAAATTAAGCCCTTACCCTTAACTTCCCAGCCGTCCATCCGTACTATCAGCATGACGGATTTCAAGCAGCGCTTCATCGGATTCTGCCCCATCTGTGAGGGCGACTTCAAGCTGCAGGATAACCGTCTGGTGCATCACGGCTATCGCCGCCCCGGCCACGGCTACATCGTGGGCGATTGCCTTAGCGTCCACAAGGCGCCCTACGAGCTTTCGGATGAGGTGTGCCGTCTGTACAAGATGTACTGCACCAACGCTCTGGAGAGCAATCGGGAGCACCTGGCTCGCCTTCAATCGGGTCAGGTCAAGCAGTTCCAAGTTCCGGACTACAGCAAAGGGTACTTGCGGCATCCGGAGATGATGGAAATTACCGTCGTCCACCGGGCCTTCCATCAGGCTTGGGAATCTGAGATCCACCTGACGGAGAGCCACATCAAAGGTCTCCTGCTCGAGATCAACCGCATGGATCGCTACATTGCCGATTGGGCCCTCAAACCCATTCGAACGTTCGAGGAGGAGATGGAGGCCAAGCGGGCCGTCGTGCAGAAGAACAAGGCTGAACGAGAGGCCAAGCGCCAGATCAAGCGGGAGAAAGCGGCGGCCCTCAAGGCAAAGTACGCCGCCTGGGAAGAAGAGAAGGCGCAGCTGATGGCCAAATTCAAAGCACGGTTCCTCGAGCTGGCGGCGATCGAGCCGTTCGATCCCAATACGGTCGGCCTCGAGGCGCGTCAGGCCTATGGGGAAATGCAGAAAGCAGCTTCCAAGAAAGGCTACCTATACTTCTACGCCCGTGACCTCCAAATTGACCAGGCGTTCATTCGCCTGAGACTCGCTACCGTCCGAGATGATGGGTGGGTTCAATACGCTTATTGAGGCGGCCCTAAGGGCCAGAAGGATTTGATCGATGGCGAGCGAAGACGAGACGGGCCCGACAGCACAGGCGATCCTCCAACGAGTGGTCGACTACTTCCTGGACGCGGCCGCCGACAAGAACGGCTACAAGCTGTCCATGCTGGCGCTTACGCCGGAAGAGCTGGCGATCGACTTCTGCGACCAGTGCCAGCCGTTCGAGGATCAGTATGGTGACGTACTGGTGACCTGTTGCGGCGATTGGCTGAGTCGGCGCAAATTGGTCGAATTCCAGATCCTGCACCCTTAATTCCCAAGCGCCTCACCCGTACTATAGGCATGGCCCGCAAAGCTCAACCAAAAGTTCGCCCCCAGAAGAACGAGACCCGCTACGCCGATTTCGATGAAGAATCGGCCTGCTGGGGCGTATTCGGACAAGAGAGCGGCTTTTGCTACGAACTCTACAGCAGCGAAGAAGAAGCCCAAGAACATGTCTGATCCGGTACGCCTAACTTCGGTCGCCATCGCTATTGCGGCGTCCCAACATTTGAGCCCGCTCGACAAGGTCCAGTCGGCCTTGGGCAATCGAGGGGAGGAGGACAATGTAAAATGCCTTGCCCTCATCACCTGTTGCTCGTCCAAGACCCTGAATGCCGTATCGTTCGAGGTCTTTGAGGACCGTACGACCCGCATTACCTCGGGCATGGCCCTCAATATTGCCAGTCTCGAGGCTCAAAATCGGGCTCTCAATTTCATCCTAGCCCTCGGATTGAAAGATCGTACCCTCTGAACTCATACCAAGATCAAAGGAGACCCATGCGTTAACCCCCAAATTGACTCTTTAATACCCCGGCCCTCAAATCGTTCGAAGACTACTTCGGTGACGATTTGAGGGCCTCCTGCATTATACCCATTAATGATCGGACTGCTCCCCCGTACTACAAGCATGGACCTCAGCGAACTCCAAGCAAAGCGGAACGAATGGTTTGCCCGTATCGACACGGCCCTCGAACAGGGCCAGATTACTCGTTACGAGGCTCGCCTGTCGGAAGCCTTGGTTGAAGAAGAATATCCCTACGTGGTTGGCGAAGAAGGCGAGAGCAGCTACGCCCTTCCCTCAGAACCCAAAGATCAGGTCGCCTGCCGCTTCCTCGAAGGTTAGACAGAAATTCGCTTAGTTGCCCGAACAGTCTTAATTTTAGGGTCGATAATCCGTACTAATCCTCATGGACACCCCCAAGAAATTCATCGGATACCACTCGGACGATGCCCTGCCGATCAAGCCGGGCCAATACATCACGATCAAAAAAGGCGTGATGGTCAAAACGATCGGCCGGCCTGCGAAGCCCGCCGGCCGCACCTACCGGGTCAAGGTCAACCATCTCCTCGGCGGGCAAATAGCCCACAAGGGCTACCATGGCCAGGACGTGCCCGAATCCAATCCCGTCGTCCGTTGGGCCGGCCCAGGTGGCTATTGGACCGAAGCCGACATCAACGACATCCCAGAGGCCCAGCAATAACATGTCCCGTCCCACACAAGATCAATTCGACGCCATTGTCAACGCCTTCGAAGACGCTGGCTATGAGACCCGCCACTATAGCGGCCGCAGTATGTACGGCCAGGAATGCTTGGGCATCGTTTGCCCGAACCCCCTCCAGGCTCTCATGACGGTCCTGTCGCACTTCGCCGATCGTGCCGAAGAGGCCGATGACGTGTGTCAGTTCATCGACCAACTGGGTGAGCCGCAGGCGGACTCAATGGGCCTGGACTCGATCCTGTACTTCCCCAGCTGCACCCTGCCTAAGGCTCAGTAACATGCCCCTCCCCAATCAGACCATCTTCGCCTCCTCGTACGAGCGTACCGACGGTATGGCGATGATTCGCCTCAACTCAGAGACGTGGATCGTCCGAGCGCCCGTCCACGGCCAGGCACAATTCTGGGACGGCCAGCGATGGGTGATGGCCAGCCTGATCGACATCCAGATGGGCCAGTGGCCCGGCCGGTTTCAATTCGACCCCATGCGGGCCATGCAGCTGCTGGAGACGCTCGAGGCGCCATGAACTTCACAATCGGGCAAAAGGTGTGGGTCAGCACGGCCCAAGGCGGGCGACGGGACCTATCGCTCAAGGAAGCCACCATTACCAAGGTGGGCCGGAAGTGGGTCGATTTGAACCCACATTATCTAGGCCGATTTGACTGCAGCACAATGCAGCTCGATGGGGGTCGCTACGGAAGCCCAGGGCAAGTCTACCTGTCCCCCGAAGCCTTCCACACAGAGGTCTTGACACAGCGCCTCTGGAGCGAGCTGGCCCGCCGCATCACAATCTATAGCCCCGAAGGCATGACGATCGACAAGATCCGGCAAGTCGCGGCCCTGCTCAATATCTCCCTCCCTGAGTAAATAATTTCTCCCAACCACCCCACCCCGGTGTATATGACCATTGCCGGACGTGCTCATCTATCCCCCCGTCGATGGGTTTCCCGGCAACTACTTGTGACCCTCAGGATGTCCCGCTAGCCCCTCCCCTCATAGCCCGGGCATCCTGAGGGTCAGTCTGTCTGCTCAACTCATGAGTCAACGGTGACCCAGTTGGACGCTGCTAATCAACTGCTCGTGAGTTGAGCAGGCAGACTGACGGCATTGGGTGTGGCCAGACCCATCCCTCCCGTGAGCGAAGCGAACCCTGGGTGCGCCGATACCCACCGCCGGTAAAATGTGGGTCCTCAGAACCGATCGATTATCTTTTCGGGTTGACTCCAACCCCTGAAAGGGCCCATTCAGTGTACGTATGGCATTCTGTGGCCAGGGGGTCATATTGCCTGTAAAGGGAGGGGTACCCCTATTTTTAGCCCGATTTCGCTTTCATTAGGCCGAAAGTGAAATTTGAAATTTGCTGTGGACCCAATTTTTTGGGCCAAAATGAGCTAAATGGAGGGACCCGCCGGCTTCGCATGCGGGTCGTTCGGTGTATCCTCTTCCCATGAGCTGGATCGTCCAACTACGTTCATCCTCTGCTGGAGAGAGGTATCTGACCCAACGTGGGAAAGGCGTAACGACAGACCGTCAAAAGGCCAAGGTGTTTGCCGATTGGGCTGAAGCCGATTCCTTCCGCCTACAGGCCAGCCGTCTCTGGCCTGACAGCCAGGTCATTCCACTCATCGACATGCCGATGGTGGAACCGTCTGAGCTAGAACGCCTGAAGCAAGCAGCCCAGAAAGTAGCGACGGTGTTATCAGCACAACTATCACTTCGTGGGGATCGTCTGCATCATGGACATCGATCACGGCCGGGGACTTGTGATGCTTGTGATGCCCTGAATGAGCTGGTGTCGTTGATCACGCCTCCGGCGGTGTAGAGAGGTTCATGCGTTCCCCCTTCTTTTTGATCGCTGCCTTGTTCAACCGTTATGGCTGAACCGAAATCCAAAGTGTACCAGTGAATGGAGCCACCCGGAGTCGGAGGGGTTCGAATGCATTACGCAGACGCTGCCCTAACTGTAAGAAGTTGCGAAAGTGTTGTGAGCCTCCTGGAGATGTAGGGGGTGAGGTGCACCCTCGCCGGCCCGACTGGGAGCGGAAGAACGGTACTTGGCTTTGCGGCTGGTGCGTCCGGCGTCGTGATCAAGTGGTGTAGAGGGCCTTATGTCCGACCCCTTAGAAGCCGTGAAGCGCATGCGCCAGGACCAAGAAGACAAGCGGCGCTTGCGAGGTGCCTATGCCCCTAAGCCAGGGATTTGCCGAGTGTGTGGGGGATCGGTGGTGGCGACCATTTCATTTCAGGATGATGGTCGGATAGGCGGACCGCCTATTCCCGCCTATATTTCAAGCTGGCATTGCGAGAGCTGCATGATCACCTATCACAAATGTCCCCCCGCGCCTTCGGCGTCCAATAGATGATCACACTGACACAAGCCCATGAGGGCGAATTTGGGAGTTGCTGGCAAACCGCTATCGCCTGCATTTTGGAAGTACCTGCCGAAATGCTGCCTAACCAGCATTTGATCGAGGAGGCGGCGACCCTCCGGAGGCGCGCTATAGACAATGGGGAGGAGGGTCAGCCCTACTATGCGGGCCATTTCTCGTACCTGAACGCCCTCAACGCTTACTTGGCGAAGCATCATCGTTTTGCTTATCTGCAGGAGCACGCCTGGCATTTCAGTACGCTGCGATTCGCCGATCCTGGCTATCACGTTGCGATCGGCCCCACTTCTCGAAATAACTTTTTGCATTGTGTGGTGGCTCGTCACGGTGAGCAGGTTTGGGACCCGAACCCCAGTCGAGCTGGGTTGTCTCGCATTGATTCATTTGGGTGGTTGGCCTCGTTACCCGAGGATTCCTCGAACACACCTTGGTACCACTTGCGGGACGATCGCAAAGCAGATGATCGCAAGGCGTGGGAGGGCCGTGCCCAAAAGACGCCCAGCATTGGATCGCTCTGCTGCTGTCCCGCTTGCTTCGTAGACGGCGACTACGTTTGAGCGGCCTGCTTCTGCGGTGTAGAGGAGATGATGCAGTACCGTCTCCAAGAGGCCGTTTGCCCGTGCGGCTCTCATCAGCTTCAGCAGGGCCATCAGGTACAGGATCAGGCAGGACGCTGGACCACTCTGGCCGAACGGCGTGCTGACCCTAGTATCCAAGCCGCTCCTACCCAGCAACTCATCTGGGTATCCGACAGCACTCATTTTGTCTGCTGTGCCTGTCAGCGGCCTATTGACCCCTATGTGGCGATGGCGCTTATCCACAAGGCGCTGGGCGGCAAGGCCATTTTCGAACTGCCTTGGAAAGAGGAGATTGGGGTTGGTGTAATCAACCCCAGGGGTCTGACCAGATTGAGGCTGGATAGCTGATGTTGTCCCGTAAGCGGCAAGCGCTTGCCGAACAGATCGGGGCAGCGGTGGCACACGACCTTTTCATCTCGATGCTTAATCCCAAGTTCAGAGGAGCAGGGTTCAAGTGGAGCCGCTTGGAGGATTTGAGCGTCCGTCTGGCTAAATCTCATGTTGAGCTGGCCGGTACATTCGGTCGAGATGCTAGGGCCATGCTGGAGCAGGCGGCCCTTTCTGCAAGGCATGTGGTCAAAAGGTGCTTGAAAGAGTCCGATATAGAGGCTTGGTTGCCAGACATTCAGCGACCGATCGTTGTCGGCTCGACGTGGAGGGGTCGGAACGACGGCCTAGAGCGAGAAGTGACGGCTATCGAGGATGGTGGCCTATCTTACGTTCGCCCGTGTGACGGCTCTCATCATTTCTGTGACCTAGCCAAGTGGTATACAGACTTCGAGTGGCAGTCAGATCCACCCGCCATCTTTCTAGCGTCGAATGGGGTCGTGTTGGGGCCAGGGACATATGAGGTGGTGGAGATCCCCTCTTGGGATCCTATGCCGAAGATTGGTGTGGGACATCGATTTGTAGTCGGAAAGGGCAAGCGGCTTGTGCCGTTTAATGCAGGATTTGGAATGCGGTGGGGTGTTGACGGGACGATCGTCACGGCCGTCCGTCGGATTGAAAATGACAAAGTCAGCAGAGATACGCCTATGATTCTGCATGCTGAGGGGGTGACGTTGAGTCGAGGCGATTACGTGGTCTTGGGGGTACTGGAAAGCGATCCAGCTTCAGAAGAACAGATTGGCGTCCATTTTACTCTCGACACTGAGTTGGAGCCGAAAGGGACGCGCTACCCTCATTGGTATGTTGTCGTCAACGGCAAGTGGACGATGGTGACGATCGTCCAGAGGGCTTAAGCACCATGCAGTTTTGGCTTCAAGAACCCGTTTGCCCTTGTGGATCTCACGAAGTGCAGCATGGTTATCGGGTTCAGGATCAGACGGGCCGCTGGACCACTCTGGCCGAGCGCCAGGCCAACAGCAACATCGTAGTGGCGCCGGGCCAACAGCCACTTTGGCTGGTCGATAGTACTCACTACATCTGCTGTGCTTGTCAGCAGACAGTCGATTCTAGGCTGGCCAGGTCCTACTTGGAGGTGTTGCCTGGGGCTTGGGAACCGCAGCCAATATGTGTCGTGCCGGTCGAATGGATCATGTTGATGGTTGAGCAGAGCCTGTTGGTCCCGTATGAAGTTCGGGGACAGGTTCATTTTGAGGTCATTTCGCATCGTGGCCTAAATCCTACGGATCGCGTTCATTTGACCTATATGTCAAGATTCCGAATCCTCGTTCCTCAGAGTCAGATCATTATCCCTGGACCCTCACATCACCAATACAACCTAAGGTTTGTCAGTCCTAGTGGCGAGGCTCAAAATTGCCGTATGGGACGGGCTAGGTTCGAAAGGTTGATCGATGATGGAACCATTGGTGTGTGGGAGGGGGCATTTGTGGCTAGATTTCCGATACCGATTGAGACCAACCCTATGGTCCCTATGATTCCTCAAGGGTCGTCAATAGATGTCTTGCCGGCTCCACAGCAGGACCCTACCGAGCTTTCATCTGCTCGCAAAGCAGCTCTCGAGACCTTGATGAAGGTCAAGTTGACAGCTTCTCAAGACGAACGAATCCTACAAATGATACGGGATCAGTTAATCATTTTTTCCCTAGAGGAACGCGGTCCAGCTATCAACCGTTGGGATGTAATTGGAGAAGACTTGTAAAATGGCCCTACCCCCTTTGACGATTACATTGAACGGTCCCACTCCTCCGGACGATTTGGTGAAACAAATAGCTCGGAATTCGAGTCAACAAGGCATAGCGCCTTCGACTAGTGAGAAGTCGGGTAGGATCGAATTGTGCGATGAGTTCGACTGTCCGGTTCATGGGATGGACGACTGTGAGTTGAATCGATGTCAGCATCCTGGCTGCGAGGTGGCGGCGAAGTATTGTGCTCAGCACAGTCAACCCGGTCCTCCTGTCCCGATGTACTTGACCTGTCCCAAGTGTGGAGAGCGGCATATTGATGAAGGCGATTTCGCGACGCGGCCTCATCATACCCATTCTTGTCAGGCTTGTGGTTTGACCTGGCGTCCAGCCGTCATCTGCACGGTGGGGGTGCAGTTCCTGCCGGGATTCAAGACGGTGGGCTAGCTCCTCTGGTGTAGACTGAGAGATGCGGATCCAGAGTCTATTTATCGTTGACCAGTTCAGGTCATCTTCTGTCTTGATAGGTCACGGCATCAGCCGCGTATGCTATAAAGCTTCCTATCAAACAGATCCCGAGTCTACCTTGGCTTATGTGGTGAGTGAGTCGGGGGATCTGATCAGATCCACTAGGGTTAGGACTGTCGACATACCGATGGCCTTGTATGTTGAACCTAACCACAAGGACTCCAACTATATCGATCAAGAAGTGGATCGCCGAATGATCACTTTGTTCGACGCGGCCGGGAGTATGGCGACTATGGTTCCGACGATAGAGGCGGATCAAGTTGAGTCGTATTTCAGGGAGGAATTCGGCCATGACGCCATGGCGTTCGTTCGAACGAGTGGCTCTTATCTGCTGAACCGCCCCAACTTCATTCCAACAAACGAACCTTCAAACGAGATTTCGACAGTAATAGGAGTGCGGGCGATGCCTGGTATCCTTGTGACAGATCCGGACAATTCTATATTTTCAGCCCGGTACGGTCTAGCCCTTATGGCTTCGAGGCTGAAAGTTGTTCGGGTGAATTGATCATGTTGACTTCTAAGCAATTAGCTCAATTCGAGATGTGGTTCCGGGAGTACTTCGATCCAGATGTGGAGGAGCTGCCCAACCCTAAGTACCTCCACCAATGGGCTGAGAAGCATGGCGAAGCCCTGCTGGCCATGCTGAACGCTATTCCGCAGGTCTGTCCTAGCTGCAATCATCCCAAATGTGATGCTCGTTGCGACCTCCACTTTACTGCTGAAGAGCTTCTCCCGTACATTTCGGGCAAAGAGTGCCCTTGCTGTAAATTCTTGGACGCATCTTAAGTTTCGACTCGTTGGGGCCGTCAGGTGTACAACACCCTATGGGCTCCTTTAACGCTACCTGTATTGTTTCAAACCTACCGATCGAGGCCGGCACTCCGGTCCGTTACCTGGCGCTTGTCCGGAACGCTTTCGAACCGGAGGGCAATCGGCACATCTGTTACGTTACGGGCCGCTGGCAGATTCATGGGGTTCCCATCCAGGCCCAGTACAACGACTATGGCTCGGTGGAGAACATCGTCGAGTGTTTCACAACTCAAATGTTCTTCGATGGGTTGGCCTTGTCTGCGATCGAGGTCGGGGTGGGGGACAACAGTTGTCATGACGTTGCGGTCCGAAAGGACATGGATCGAGACGGTTGGCTCGAAGCATTGTGGGAGGGTCGTGTCTATGTGGATGACTGGCGTTCCCGTGGGCGCAAGGTCAAGGAGTTGAAAAAGTTGGATCGTCAGCTGGAAGAGGCGACGGGAAACAACCCGAAGCTGGCGACCTTCTACGACTCCAAAGCGTACGAACCCACGCCCGGCATCCCTTCGTTCCGTCGAATCGAGAAGGTTCTGATGGAAGCGGGCCATAAGATTTCTCCGGGCGGCTTCGACTCTGGGCTTTTGGTGGATGATGTGCGGTCGGGTTTCGTCCGAGTGCGTTTTGGAGGCCATAGCCCTGATGCCAAATCTTTGGAGGCGTTATTGCCGGCTCTCCACGAGGCTGGCTACGCCGCTATGATCACGGCTGGCTCTGGGACCTATTCCAAAAATGGAGAAATCCTGGTGGCTCCCTTGCCCAGCACAGACCCAAATGTCTTCATCCACACGGATCACAATCCGAAGGACTTCAACGCTCCACGTCCAGTTAGCCTGGCAATGATCCGTGAAGACGTATGGCAGATCCTCCTCAACACTCCAATCCGTTCTTGGTCTGGGGACTTTGACCTCAAAGGGTTCCGGTCGGAAGCTTTGCGGGCTCTGGATGAGGAGTTAGCTGATCGGGCCGAGTTGGCCCAGTTGGACGCTCAGGACAATGCTAGCGCGGCTTTACGCAAAGCCCTGAGAATGGAAGCCATGTTGGATAGCGAACCCCGTGAGAACATCTTCCGGGATTCTCTCCGTGGCAGTGAAGGGGTGTCGGGCTTCAGCTTCCGTGAGGCGTTCCGTTTTGGGCTCGATTCGGCGTCTACTCTTGAAGAGCAACGTCAGTACGTATTGGCGTTGGCCGACACGATCTACGTTCAGTGGGTCTACTCGATCCTGCACGGTCAATGGCATCCCACTACCAATTCGGGGCAAGACGGAAATTGGAAGGAGCACCGTGCCTTCCTGACCGAGCTTCTCAAAATCAGGGGCAAATGGGAAGATGACGAAGAGGATGAGACGGAATACGAGGATGAGACGGACGAGGAAGAATGATTACAGCGGCCCAAGTACTAGCATATGTGGAGCGCCTCCGGGATCTCTACGAGGCTCAACTTCGCTTGGGCCAGTCTGAGACGTGGCAGTGTGATCAACGCACTCGAGACCTCTGGTGTCTGAGCCATTTCATTGATGATCGGTACGCTGATCTTGACAGCGATCGTCGGCGCGATTTGGGTTGGGCGTTCAATCGAATGGTCCGTTCTGCGGAAGATCCATTTGAAGTGGCGGCGATCGTCATCCATGTGGGAGACAACGGGCTCGCTATTGAGGACTACAGTAAGGACTATTGGACCGCTAGGAACCATCGTAAGTGGGACTGATCTGTGTGGCAGAGAACTATTGATACCCGAGTGACGTTTGAAGAACTCTGGGTGGATATTCCATTCGAGCAGCGAAGCGTGAGGGTATACGGGAAGACCTATCCTCAACCACGTCTCACGAAGTGGTATGGCCCTAAGAAGTATACCTATTCAGGGCTCACATGGGAACCGGCCGAAATGCCTCCTGTGGTAGAAGGATTGTTGATGCTGGTGGGTCAAGCAACAGGAGGGTACTTCAACAGCGTCCTGTGTAACTACTACCGAGACGGATCCGACATGATCCATTGGCATTCAGATGATGAGCTTGAGTTCGGGGAGGATCCGGAGGTGGCTTCGCTTTCGTTTGGAGCCCCTCGAATCTTTCGAATGCGACGAAAGGATGACCACAAGATCATACAAACGTTCGAACTGGGCGATCGTTCTTTGCTTTTCATGCCACGTGGGACTCAGCGAGACTGGGAGCATACGGTCCCGAAGACCGCTAAGAGTGGCAGACGAATCAACCTTACGTTCAGGTACATGGTGTAATGGGGCTCGAACTGGGCTCACCTCAGCCTAAATGGAGGCGGTTGACGATTTTTTCGACCACTGAGGTAGCGTTTCGCCAATACTATCCATGATCATTCTCTACGGACTTGGCGGATACATCCTCGCAACCTACTGCATCGGAGCGGCCGTCTTCCTCTGGGATTCCAGAAATGAAGGCGTGCATGTCCAGACATGGGGACGCTTCTACTTCACCCTGTCCCCCATCTTGGTACCACTAGTCATCTACGTGTGGGTGACCGATCGCTAATTTCGGTGTAGAGGCTTTGAACATGTTCCTCTGTCTGACCAATCATCCTAACATCCCTCTGAAGCTGCCAGACATGTGTGAGACGTGCGAAGCGGTCCAAACCGAGGATAAGGTGGGTCATCACACATTTCTAGCTTACGAGCGAGGTTCTCGTTTGACAGAGGGGTTATGCCTTTGGTTCTGCTCGAGGAAATGCTTTGAGATGTCGCCCGTCCCCACCATAGATGACGGCCGGTGGCCTGATTGACCATGCCTGAAACCACCTATCTTGTCTCCAGACCCCTCTGGGTGCTCTCTAGCGGCTTGCTGGCGACGTTGGAGAAGTTTTGGCACGGAC
>Ga0207674_10006854_pt1 | contig 13359 bp, 16 predicted proteins | sample KBSCornC72_FD_184303 | JGI IMG/M metagenome (GOLD analysis project Ga0207674, IMG submission 184303) | Corn rhizosphere microbial communities from Kellogg Biological Station, Michigan, USA - KBS Corn C7-2 (SPAdes) (version 2) | ecosystem: Host-associated > Plants > Roots > Rhizosphere > Soil ... | reverse complement strand
TTTGACGGGAACCGTTCGTTCCCTTAATGTTCTAGACCCCGACTCGGCGAGGAGGACCGGCATGATTGGCTATGTGACGCTCGGCACGAACGACCGCGAGAAGTCGGCCAAATTCTACGATGCTCTGTGCGGCGAGCTCGGCGTGGGCCGGATGATGGACAACGAACAGTTCATCGCCTGGGGCAAGCCCGACGGCGGCGCGGGCATCGGCCTCACCAGGCCGTTCGACGGCCAGCCGGCGACGGTCGGCAACGGCGTGATGGTCGCGCTTGCAGCCAGCGACAAGGACCAGGTCCAGCGCCTCTACGACATCGCGCTCGCCAACGGCGGGACGGACGAAGGCGCGCCGGGCGACCGCGGCGGCGGCTTCTACGCCGGCTATTTTCGCGACCCGGACGGAAACAAGCTCAACGCCTTCGTGATGGGCGCGGAGTGATGCAGGGGAAGTCGCTCTACGACTTCCCGATCCATCTCGGCCTCGGCGCCAAGGCCGTCGCCGAGCCGCAGTTCACGGGCATGGAATGGTACGACGGCTACATCGAGCGCCATGGCGACGACCTCGATGAGGGCCGTCTCGTCAGCCTGTTCCGGTTCGAGGAGAGCTGGACGAGCTGGGAGATGCATCCGGCCGGCGAGGAGGTGGTCTGCTGCCTCCAGGGCCGCATGACGCTCCACCAGGAGCTAGCCGACGGAAGCAAACAGTCGTGGGAGCTCGGCCCCGGCGAATATGCGATCAACCCGCGCGGCGCCTGGCACACCGCCGACGCCGAGGAGCCGGTCGTGGCGCTCTTCATCACCGCGGGCAAGGACACAACACACCGGCCGCGCTGAATCTGTTAATTGCGCGTTTAATCCATTGCAGCTAAATGGAAATCACGGAGACGAGTCGTGATTGTCGGACTGCAGCTAGTTCTCGCCATTTTGTTGCTGGGCCTCGTCGTCTGGGTCGGCGACGCCATCGCCGGCGGAATCGACGACACGCTCGGCGAAAAGCGCCTGAGGGACCGCGACTAGTCTTTCGCCGGCTTTTCCCCGGAATCGAGCTCGCGCGCCTGGGCCTTGCGGCGCCTCAGATTCTCCCGAAGCGCCGCCGCCAGCCGCTCTTCCCGCTCCTTGTCTTTACCGGTCACATCCGCCAAATGGCGCCTGCGCCTCGGCCCCGCAACCCGGGTTGACGCGCGTCGGGGCCGCCTTCATACGCGCGCCTCTCTCGGACAAAGTGCTGCCGTAGCTCAGTGGTAGAGCGCATCCTTGGTAAGGCTGAGGTCGTGAGTTCAATCCTCACCGGCAGCACCATTTCTGCCCGCAGGACATCCGAGGGCTGTCCGAGGACAGAAATCCGAGCGAAGCGAGGACCGCTCCCCTAATCGTAAGCCCCTTCGAGCAAGCCTTCGATCATGTGCCGCTGCTTGAGCGGCCCCACAGTGTCCGTCAGCCGATAGAACAGATGGTCCCGCACCACCGCCGGCAGCCGCTCCAGATAGTCCGCCGTAACCTCTAGCTGATGCGCCTTCGCATCGGTCACGTCGTCCGCAACCACGCCGACGATCAGCACAGGCCGCGGCTCGTCGGAAACATTGGCCGTGCCGCGATGGATCGTCAGCCCGGTCCGCGCCGAAATGTCGCCGCGCTGCGGGAGCTTGCGGACCGCGAGCGAGCGATATCGATCCCATTTGTCGCGAGAGGGAAACATTCCGGCCTTGGCTTCGCTGATGTCGTCCCACTGCGTCCCCGGCGCGATCTCGAAGGGACCGTGCTCGACGCAGGTGTCGACTGTCGGCATGTTGAACGCGAGCGAGCTCAACCGGTGGCCTGAGGCAGGTTCCGGATCGCCTGGAAAGTCGCGGTGCCACGGCTGGTCCTGAGCGCCGGGGAACGGGATGTCGAACCCGAACTCGACGATCTTGTAACCGGCGCCAAGCACCGCCCTCGACACGGCGACGAACCAGGGATGGCTGGCGATCTCGACGAAGCCGTCCACCCGCTCGGGCTGAACCGCGACGTACCAGCGGTTGGGCCCGCGCGGCACTGCGCCGCCGGGGAGGGCGGCCGCCTCCTCGTACAGCGCAAGGCACTGCCGATGCAGCGATTCCACGAACTCGCGAGCGAAGGCGCGGCTTAGCGCGACGATGCCCTCGCCGTAGAGGCCGCCCATGATCGTTGCGGCGTCGTAATCCTGCTGCACCTGACCCTCCCGGCGACTCCGGGCGCGAGACTATCACCTGCGTCTTGCCATGCGAGACGCATTCCGCTTGGGGGCGGCGATGCGCTTCTTCTCGGACAATGCGGCGCCCGCGCACCCCAAGGTGCTGGAGGCGATTGCCGAAGCGAACCGGCTCGACACCGCTTATGACGGCGACGCGTGGAGCGCGCGCCTCGACGGCGCATTTTCCGAGCTGTTCGGCACCGACGTCCGCGCCTTCTGGGTGACGACCGGGACGGCGGCGAACTGCCTTGCGCTCGCCGCCCTGTGCCCGCCGTACCGCGCCATCCTCTGCCACAAGGACGCGCATATCGAAGTGGACGAGGCCGGAGCGCCCGGTTTCTTCACTGGCGGCGCCAAGCTGATCCACCTCGAAGGAGAGGGGGCGAAGGTCACCCCGGACGCGATCAGCGCCGCCTGCGGCCGAATCCGCGACGACGTTCACCAGGTCCAGCCGGCCGCGATCTCGATCACCAACGCGACCGAATACGGCCTCGTCTACCGCGCGGCCGAGGTCGCGGCGATCGGCCGGCTTGCGAAGGAACGCGGCCTCGCACTGCACATGGACGGCGCGCGGCTGGCCAATGCGCTCGTGTCGACCGGCGAGAGTTTGGCCGACATGACCTGGCGGGCGGGTGTCGCCGCGCTTTCGTTCGGCTTCGTCAAGAACGGCGGGCTCAATGCAGAGGCGCTGATCCTGTTCAGGACCGAGCTTGCCGATGAGATCGCGGTGCGACGCAAGCGGGCAGGGCATTTGCTGTCGAAGGGCCGCTACCTCGCGGCGCAGCTGCTGGCGATGCTCGACGGCGATCTCTGGCTCGAGAACGCCCGGGCCGCGAACGGGTCGGCGCAGGCGCTTGCCAAGGCCGCGCCGGACAGGCTGGTCTATCCGGTCGAAGCCAACGAGCTGTTCCTGAAGGTTACGGACGAGGAGGCGAAGCGCCTGCGCGGTCTGGGGTTCGACTTTTACGACTGGGGGCCCGGCGAGATCAGGCTCGTCACGAGCTGGGACCAGCAGGGCGAAGCGCTCGATCGGCTCGCTTCGGCGCTCGCCGCCCTGTGAGCCAGCCGAACGCGACCTTCCGGTCGGTCGCTCTTCCATTCGCGGTTTTCACGGCGATCTGGGGCTCGACCTGGATCGTGATTCGCGGACAGCTCGGAGCCGTACCGCCGCAATGGTCGGTCGCCTACCGGTTCGTCATCGCTGCCGCGGCGATGGCCGCAGTGGCCGCGTGGAAAGGCCAGAGCCTGCGCCTCGGGGCCAAGGGCGCGCTTGCCGCCAGCTTCCTCGGAATCGCCCAATTCTGCGTCAACTTCAACGCCGTCTATCTCGCCGAGCGGCACATCACATCCGGCGTCGTGGCCACCGTCTTCGCGCTGCTGCTGATCCCGAGTAGCCTGCTCGCCTGGGCGTTCCTCGGACAGCGGCCGAGCGCGCGCTTCGCCTGGAGCTCGCTGGTCGCGGTCGCCGGAATCCTCCTGCTGTTCGCCCATGAGCTCGCCGAGCATGGCGCGAGCTCCGCGCAGATCGCGGGCGGCATCGCGCTCACCCTCGTCGGCATGGTCGGCGCTTCCGCCGCCAACGTCTTTCAGGCGCGGCCCGAGATCCGCCGTTTCCCGCTCCTCGCGCTGATCGCCTGGTCGATGGCGGCGGGCGCGGTGATCGACGGTGTCGTCGCCTACTGCATGGCCGGACCGCCTGTGTTCGATCCGCGCCCCGCCTATTGGGCCGGGCTGCTTTATCTCGCGCTCCCCGCCTCGGTGCTCACTTTCGCCCTATATTATCCGGTCGTCCGCAAGATCGGTCCGGGAAAGGCCGCTTATTCGAGCGTAATCGTGCCGATCATCGCGATGGGGTTCTCCACCTGGCTGGAGGATTATCGCTGGACTCCATTGGCGATCGCGGGCGCGCTGCTCGCGCTTGGCGGAATGGCCGGGGCGCTGAGCCGCGGGAAGACGCGGATCGCGGCTCCAGACGCGGCGTGATGCGTTGAGGGTCCATGCCCTCGAGCGTGATCCGCCGCTTCGTTTACTGCCCCGACAGCTGCGACTTGTGGGTCGAGTTCACGACCGGCCGCCGCTATGTCTATTCGGGCGTCCCGCAGGAGGTTGCCGATACCTTCCGCTCCGCCTTCGCCAAGGGCATCTATTTCAACACCCGGATCCGCGACCGCTACCCGCACCGCGAAGTCCATCACGAAGACGAGCACGAGCGCGCAACGCATTCTTAAGCCGTCGGCGGGACAATCGGCGCATGATCCCGATGCGCACCAGCTCCGTGTTCAAGAGCCGCTGGATGGCCCTGCTGTGGGCCGCCGGTATCATCTGGTTCGCCTATGACGTCGCCGGGTCGGAGCCGCAGGGCGGCAATAGCTCGGCCGAGAATGCGACCGACGCCACCGGAGCGCCGGTCACCGCTACCGACGAGCAGAAGCTCGCGTCCGCCCTCAACAGCTTCTAGCTCTTCCAGTCGACCCGCTCGATATGCCAGCGGCGCTGGGCCTGCGTCGATCCGGGCACGTCGTTCACGCGCCGCAGGATCACGTCCGCACCGCGATGGAACGACCCTCCGGCCTTGGTCTTGCCGTAGAAGACCGCCGGAACCGTCGTGTAGATCGATCCCGCGGCACCTTCCGTGTCGCCAGGCTTGCCGATTTCCATGTGGACCTCGGAGTCATTGCGCCAATTGCGGTCGAATTGCTTTGCCGAGGCTGGGTTCGACCAGAGCGCCCATGACTCCGTCCAACGGCCTTGCTCGATCAGCGCTCCGTAGTGCTGGACGACCTGCCCCGCAGCTTCGGCGCTCTTGGGATCGATTGGCCCCTTGGGCTCTATAAGCGGCGTTCGGTCGTCGGGCAGCCCTCCAGGCGTGCCTGGCTCAGGCGGCGTTGCAGGCGCGGCGTCGTTCGCAACAGCCGGCGGAGCGCTCGGCTGCGGCAGCACGGGCGTCCCGGCATTGTTCGCGGCCTGCTGCGGCGCCTGCTGCGGGCCGCACGAGCCGAGCGCGAGAAGCATGGCGACGACGGGGCATTGAAACTTCATCTGGAACCGCTCCCTGCAATCTTCGTTCGTTTCGCCAACATAACAGCGGGATCAAGGGAGAGTTTCCATGGCCGATGACAATGGCACCGAGCGCGAACACACGACCGTCGTCGAGACCGGCAATGGCGGCGGTGGCGGCGGAGTGCTCGCCGTCGTTCTTCTGATCATTATCGTCCTCGTCCTGCTGTTCATTTTCCGCGACCAGCTGGGCTTCGGAAGCAAGGCGACCAACATCAACGTTCCCAACAGCATCGACGTGAACGTCAATCACGGCTGATCCTCAGGAACATGCGCGGGCGGGTAGCGAGTCCCCGCCCGGGCGCGGGCGCGGCGTTATCATGACGCCGCGCCCGTTTGTTTTTGAACGGCCGAGGCGGTAACCGGCGCCCATGACGACCGGCTATATGACAGGCTTCGGCGGCCATTTCGAAACCGAGGCGGTCGAGGGCGCCCTGCCCAAGGGCCGCAACTCGCCGCAACGGCCTGCCTACGGCCTCTATGCCGAGCAATTGTCGGGCACTGCGTTCACCACGCCGCGGCACGAGAACCGCCGCAGCTGGCTCTACCGGATGCGGCCGACCGCCGACCACCGGCCGTTCACCCGCTACGACGGAGCAAAGCTGTTCGCCCCGGGCACGGTAAAGGAGCCGCTAGCGCCCAACCGGCTGCGCTGGGATCCGCCGAAGGATCTCCCGAACGATGCGGACTTCATCGACGGCATGGTGACGATGCTCGCCAATCGCGACCCTGCCGATCTCGAGGGGGTCGCGGTCCATCTCTACCGCACATCGAAGAGCATGGAGCGGCGGGTTTTCGTAAATGCTGACGGCGAGCTGCTGATCATCCCGCAGCAAGGTGCGCTGCGCGTCGTCACGGAGCTTGGAGTGCTCGAGCTCGAACCCGGCTGGATCGGCCTCGTGCCGCGCGGGGTTAGGTTCCGTGTCGAGGTGGACGCCGAAGCGCGCGGTTATGTCGCCGAAAATCATGGCATGCCGTTCCGCCTTCCCGAGCTCGGGCCGATCGGCAGCAACGCGCTCGCCAGCGCCCGCGATTTCGAGACGCCGGCCGCGTGGTTCGAGGACAAGGACGAACCGACCGAGGTGGTCCAGAAATCGCTCGGTTCGCTGTGGACGACGACGCTCGACCATTCGCCGCTCGACGTGGTCGCATGGCACGGCAACTACGCGCCGTGGCGCTACGAGCTGTCGCGCTTCAACACGATCGGGACGGTCAGCTTCGACCACCCCGACCCGTCGATCTTCACCGTGCTGACCAGCCCCAGCAATGTCCCCGGGCGCGCGAACGCCGACTTCGTGATCTTTCCGCCGCGCTGGATGGTGGCGGAGGATACGTTCCGCCCGCCCTGGTTCCATCGCAACGTGATGAGCGAGGCGATGGGTCTGATCCACGGCGCCTACGACGCCAAGGCGGAGGGCTTCGCGCCGGGCGGGCTGTCGCTCCACAATCTGTTGAGCGGGCACGGTCCGGACGTCGAAAGCTGGCGCAAGGCAAGCGAGGCCGAGCTCAAGCCTGCCAAAGTCGAAGGCACGATGGCTTTCATGGTCGAAACCTGCTGGCCGTACCGGCCGACCGAGTGGGCGCTCGAGCGCGCGCAGCACGATTACGACCAGGCCTGGACGGGCTTCCCGAAGGCGAAGCTGCCGTGACGGCGAGCTGGGTTGAATCGGCGCAGGGCAGCGACTTCCCCATCGAGAATCTCCCACTGGGAATTTTCTCGGTCGGCGAGCGCCGGCGCCATGCCGGAGTCGCCATTGGCGATTATGTCCTCGACCTGGCGGGCATCGCCCATCTCCTCGACGAGGAGTGGCGCGAGGACCTGTCGCAGCCGGTTCTGAACAGCTGGCTCGCGCGCGGACATGAGGCGCAGAGCGCGCTTCGCGAGCGGCTGAGGGAGCTGCTGTCGGACGTTCGCTATCGCGATGACGTCGAGCCCGAGCTGGTCGGCCAGACCGAGGTGCGGATGCACCTGCCGTGCGTCGTCGGCGACTACACCGATTTCTACGTCGGCATCCACCACGCGACCAATGTCGGAAAGCAGTTCCGGCCCGACAACCCGCTGCTTCCAAACTACAAATATGTGCCGATCGGCTACCACGGACGGGCGAGCTCGGTGCGCGTTTCGGGCGAGCCGGTGAGCCGTCCCAGCGGCCAGCGGAAAGCGCCGGACGCCGATGTGCCCGAATATGGGCCAAGCCGGCGGCTCGACTATGAGCTCGAGCTCGGGATCTGGATCGGCGCCGGCAATGAGCTGGGCTGCCCGATCGCCATCGGCGAAGCAGCCGAGCATATCGCCGGCTATTGCCTGCTCAACGACTGGTCGGCGCGCGACATCCAGGCGTGGGAATATCAGCCGCTCGGGCCGTTCCTCGCGAAGAACTTCCTGACCAGCGTCAGCGCGTGGGTCGTGAGCCCCGAGGCGCTCGCGCCGTTCCGCAAGCCGATGCCGCAGCGGCCCGCCGGCGACCCGCAACCCTTGCCTTACCTTGACGATCCTGCGGACCGGGAAAGCGGCGGTCTCGCCATCCAGCTCGAAGCGACGTTGACCACCGAGCAGATGCGGCGGCAGGGCGTCGCTCCGCACATTCTGTCGCGCGGCTCGGCGGACGCGGCGATGTACTGGAGCGCGGCGCAGATCGTCGCTCACCACAGCGCGAACGGCTGCAACCTCCAGCCTGGCGACCTGATCGGCACCGGCACCTTGTCGACCGAGAGCGACGGCGGGCTCGGGTCGCTCCTCGAGATCAGCCGCGGCGGCAAGCAGCCGATCGACCTTCCATCGGGCGAGACACGCAGCTTCCTCGAGGACGGCGACGAAATCACGATGCGCGCCTGGTGCGAAGGGGATGGCGGACCCCGCATCGGCTTCGGCGAATGCATCGGGCGGGTCGTCACCGCGTCCTAAAGCAGCCCCAGATTCTCACCCATGAGCCGCGTCATCGCGTAGAGGCGATCGAGCTGCGGCGTGGCGATCCCGGTGCGTGCGGCGATCTCGCGCGGCGCTCCGAGAAGCGCTTCGATCTCGATCGGCCGGCCCGCTTCGACGTCCTGCAGCATCGACGACTTGAACGCGCCGAGGCGCGCGGTGACTGCCATCCGGTCTTCCGCACTCTCGCGGATCGGGCAACCGATCGCCGCGCCCAGCTCAGCCAGCTCGTCCATCGCTTCGGCCATGAAGGCGCGGATATGCTCGTCGTGAAGCAGCTTGTCCGCGGTGGAGCGGGTCAGCGCCGACATTGGGTTGATCGTCGCATTGCCCCACAATTTGTACCAGATCGCGCGGCGGACGTTCTCGCTCGCCTCGCAGCGGATGCCCGCATCGGCGAAAAGCCGGCAGAGGCGCTCGATTCGCTCGCTCGATCCTCCGCCTGGCTCGCCCAGGATCAATTTTTCGGCATGCTTGACCGTGACGTGGTTCGGCGCGCTCCGGAAGCAGCTGGCGTGGACGACGCAGCCTGCGACCTGCTCGACGGGAAGCGCATCGGCGATCGCCACGTCCGGATCGACCGACCACAAGGGATCGTCGGCGAACCACCAGGGTACGCCGTTGAGCATCGGCACGATCTGGGTGTCCGGGCCGATCAGCGCTTCCAGGCTCGGCGCGATCTGCGGCAGCGCGGGCGCCTTCACCGCGAGGACGACGACGTCATGCACCCCGAGGATCGCGGCATCGTTGGCCGCCGCAAGCGCGACGCAGCGGGTTTCCCCTCCGTCGGTCAGCAGCAAACCCTGCGTGTCGATCGCGGCGAGGGTTTCGCCGCGCGCGATGACCGACACTTCGTTGCCGCCCAGCGCCAGCCGCGCGGCAATCCAGCCGCCGATCGCTCCGGCTCCCACGACGCAAATGTTCATCGCCGCGCCGATGGGCTAGAAAGCGCCTCCTCGGCAAGGGGTGCGCGATGATCTTCCGTCAGTTGTTCGAGCCGCAATCGTCGGCCTACACCTATCTGATCGCGTGCGCGGACAGCCGCGAGGCGGCGCTCATCGACCCCGTGCTGGAGACGGTCGAGCGGGACCTCCAATTGCTCGAAGAGCTCGGATTGACGCTGCGCTACACGATCGAGACGCATATCCACGCCGACCATGTGACCGGCGCGTCGCGGCTGCGCGAGCGAACCGGCTGCCAATGCGCGCTTCCGGAGAAGAGCGGCGCTGCGCGTGTCGATGTGCCGGTGAGGGAAGGGGAGCCGATCCGGGTCGGCGCGTGCGCCATCGAGCCGCTCTACACGCCGGGCCACACCGACGACCACCACGCTTATTATGTGGCCGGCGAGGGAGGGCGCGTGTTCACGGGCGACGCCTTGCTGATCGACGGATGCGGCCGGACCGACTTCCAGAACGGCGACGCGGCGACCCTGTACCGTTCGGTGCACGAGAAGGTCTTCGCGCTTCCGGGCGAAACGCTCGTCTATCCGGGGCACGATTATCAGCAGCGCCATGTCAGCAGCGTCGCGCAGGAGCGCGAGCGCAATCCGCGGCTGGGAGGCGGGAAGAGCGTCGAGGAATTCGTAGCGATCATGGGCGCGCTGAACCTGCCGCGGCCGAAGAAAATGGATATTGCGGTCCCGGCGAACCGCGAATGCGGGCAGGTCCACTGAGACTATGGCGGACGAGCCAACTTCGCAGCGGACATGGGGCGGGCGGTTCGCGTCGAGCCCGGCGGAACTGATGACTCGGATCAATGCGTCGATCGGCTTTGACAAGCGTCTGTGGCGCGAGGACATCGCCGCTTCGAAGGCGCACGCGGAAATGCTCCGGGACCAGCGGATTATCGGCGAAGCGGACGCCGCAGCGATCCTCGAAGGGCTTGACCGGATTGCCGCCGAATATGAGCGCGACGGAGTGCCGGAGCGCGCGGAGCTCGAGGACATCCACATGACCGTCGAGCATCGGCTCGGGGACCTGATCGGCGCCGCGGCGGGGCGGCTTCACACCGCGCGCTCCCGCAACGACCAGGTCGCCACGGATTTCAAACTGTGGGTGCGCAGCGCCTGCGACGAGGCGGTGGACGCAATTCGCAATCTCCAGCGCGTGCTGGTCGGCCGCGCCGAGGAGGTTGCCGATACGGTCATGCCGGGCTTCACTCACCTGCAGGTCGCACAGCCGGTGACGCTCGGGCACCACCTGATGGCCTATTACGAGATGCTTCGCCGCGATCTGTCGCGCTTCACCGATGCGCGGGCTCGCATGAACGAAAGTCCGCTTGGGTCAGCGGCCCTCGCAGGCACGGGCTTTCCCGTCGATCGCCATGCGGTCGCCGACGCGCTTGGCTTCGATCGCGCCACGGCAAACAGTCTCGACAGCGTTTCCGACCGCGACTTCGCAATCGATTACCTCTCCGCCGCCGCACAGTGCGGCCTGCATCTTTCGCGACTCGCCGAGGAGCTGATCGTCTGGGCCAGCGCGCCGTTCGGCTTCATCAAGTTGCCGGACGAATATTCGACCGGCTCGTCGATCATGCCGCAAAAGCGCAATCCCGACGCGGCCGAGCTCGTGCGCGGGCACAGCGGCCGGATTGTCGGGCTGCTCACCGGGCTGATGGTGACGATGAAGGGACTTCCGCTCGCTTATTCGAAGGACATGCAGGACGACAAGGAGCCGGTCTTCGAGGCGCGCGACCTGCTGATCCTGTCCCTCGAAGCGCTCGCCGGGATGATGGAGACGGTCGAGTTCGTGCCCGAGCGGATGCGCGCGGCGGCGGCTTCGGGCTTTTCGACGGCGACGGATCTCGCGGACTGGCTGGTGCGCGAGGCGGACGTGCCGTTCCGCGAGGCGCATCATATCACTGGACGGGCGGTCAAGGCGGCGGAGGAGCGCGGCTGCGACCTCGCAGAGCTGCCGCTGGATGTGCTGCGATCGATCGATGCGCGCATCGATGAGCGTGTCTATGGCGTGCTCAGCGTCGACGCCTCGGTCCGCAGCCGCACGAGTTACGGCGGCACCGCGCCCGAGCGTGTCCGCGAGCAGATCGCGGCGGCGAAGCCGAAATTGGATTCGTCATCCCGGCCTTGAGTCGGGATCCACCTTTTTCTTCAACTGCCGCAAAGGCAGATGGACCCCGGACCAAGTCCGGAGTGACGATCAAGATAACCGCCGCTTCCGCTGCGCGATCGTGCGCAGCCGCAGCGCATTCAGCCGGATAAAGCCGGCCGCGTCGCGGTGATCGTAGCTTCCGCTGCCTTCCTCGAAGGTGACGAGGTCCTGGTCGTAGAGCGATTCGGCACTCTCGCGGCCGATGACGGTCGCATTGCCCTTGTAGAGCTTCATCGTCACCCGGCCGCTGACATGCTCCTGGCTCTTGTCGATCGCGGCCTGGAGCATCTCGCGCTCCGGCGCGAACCAGAAGCCGTTGTAGATCAGGCTCGCATAGCGCGGCATCAGCTCGTCCTTGAGGTGCATCGCCCCGCCGTCGAGCGTGATGCTCTCGATCCCGCGGTGCGCGGCGAGCAGGATTGTTCCGCCCGGCGTCTCGTACACGCCGCGCGATTTCATCCCGACGAAACGGTTCTCGACGAGGTCGAGGCGGCCGATGCCATTGTCGTGCCCGAGCTGGTTGAGCTTCGTCAGAAGCGCCGCGGGCGAGAGCTTCTTGCCGTCGATGGCGACCGGATCGCCGCGCTCGAAATCGATCGTGATGATCGTCGGCTCGTCCGGCGCATCCTCGGGCGAGATCGTGCGCTGGTGGACATATTCGGGCGCGTCGGCCGCCGGATCCTCGAGCACCTTCCCCTCGGACGATGAATGCAGAAGGTTGGCGTCGATGGAGAAGGGCGCGTCGCCGCGCTTGTCCTTGGCGATGGGGATCTGATGCTTCTCGGCGAAATCGAGCAGCGCCTCGCGGCTGGCGAAGTCCCACTCGCGCCACGGCGCGATCACCTGGATGTCGGGCTCGAGCGCGTAATAGCCGAGCTCGAAACGAACCTGGTCGTTGCCCTTGCCCGTCGCGCCGTGACAGACCGCGTCCGCGCCAACCGCCCTCGCGATCTCGATCTGCCGCTTGGCGATCAGCGGCCGCGCGATCGAGGTCCCGAGGAGATACTGGCCCTCGTACAATGTGTTCGCGCGGAACATCGGGAAGACGAAGTCGCGGACGAACTCCTCGCGGAGATCCTCGATGAAGATGTTTTCGGGGCGAACGCCAAGCATCTCCGCCTTGCGCCGGGCGGGCTCGACCTCCTCGCCCTGGCCGAGGTCGGCCGTGAAGGTCACGACCTCCGCGTCATATTCGGTCTGCAGCCATTTCAGGATGATCGACGTGTCGAGCCCGCCCGAATAAGCGAGCACCACCTTCAGCTTCTTCTGTGACATTCTTGCTTTCCGTTTGGGGCGTCACGCCCATCATCCACAGCATTGCGCCGCGCGCGCTATGCATCCGGTTCCCGGCCTGGCGCCAGACCGCCGAGCGCGGGCCGTCGATCACCGGCGCGGTCACTTCCTCGCCGCGCCGCGCAGGCAGGCAATGCATGAACCAGGCGTTCGGAGCGAGCGCCATCAAGGCCTCGTCAACCTGATAGGGCTCGAAAAGGGCGCTCCGCTCCTCGCTGTCCTCCCCGCCCATCGAGACCCAGACGTCGGTGTAGACGATATCGGCGCCTTCCACGGCATCCCGAGGATCGGTGAGCGCGCCTTCGAGGCCGTGGCCGGGCGGGCTGGCGATCACGAATTCCGCGCCGATGAGCGCGCATGCTTCGGCCAGCGAGCGCGAGACGTTGTTGCCCTCGCCGATAAAGGCGACGCGCGCGCCTTCGAGCCGCCCCAGTAGCTGCTTGATCGTCAGAAGGTCGGCGAGCGCCTGCAGTGGGTGGTCCGTCGCGGAGAGCATGTTGAGCACCGGTGCCGCATTCACCGCCGCCATCTGCTCGAGCAGTGCGTGCTCGAACACGCGGGCGCCGATGATAGCGTGGTAGCAGGCGAGGGTGCGGGTCACGTCGGCCACGCTTTCGCGGCTACCGATTCCGAGCTCCGCCGGCTGGAGGTAGACCGGATGGCCACCGAGCTGCGCCGTCGCCAGCTCCATCGAATTGCGCGTGCGTGAGCTCGGCTTCTCGAAATAAAGCGCGACACCCTTGTCTTGAAGGACGCGCGGCGACGGCTGC
>Ga0207674_10006853_pt1 | contig 13360 bp, 10 predicted proteins | sample KBSCornC72_FD_184303 | JGI IMG/M metagenome (GOLD analysis project Ga0207674, IMG submission 184303) | Corn rhizosphere microbial communities from Kellogg Biological Station, Michigan, USA - KBS Corn C7-2 (SPAdes) (version 2) | ecosystem: Host-associated > Plants > Roots > Rhizosphere > Soil ... | reverse complement strand
TCGGCTCGCTGATCTGGGGCTTCTTCGCGGGCTCGCAAATGATCGTCTTCGACGGGCTGTACTCCTTCGTCTCGGTCGCCCTCTCGCTGCTGGCGGTGTGGGCGCTGCGGGCGGCGCGGTCGGGGCCCAACGAGCGCTACCCGTGGGGTCGCGAGATCTTCGAGCCGCTGACCATCGCCGTGAAGGCCGTGGCGTTGGCGGGCCTGTGCCTCTACGCGCTGGTCGGCGGCGTGATGGAGATCATCGCGGGTGGCCGCGCCATCGACGCGGGGTGGGCGGTCGTGTACGGGGTCGTCGCCACCGCGGCGGGCGTCGGCGTGTCGCTCGTGCTGCGCCGGATGAGCCGCGGGGCGAGCGACCTGGTGCGGGCCGAGGCCGCCGAGTGGATGGGCGACGCCCTGCTGTCCATCGGGACTCTGGCGGGCTTCGGGATAGCGCTGGCCCTGCAGCTCACCGGCAACGACGGGCTCGCCCGCTACGTCGACCCGGTGATGGTCGTCCTCACCTCGGCGATCTACCTGAAGATCCCGGCGCGGCTGGCCTCCGAGGGCCTGCACGAGGTGCTCACGATGAGCGCCGCGCCCGAGGTGCGCGACCAGGTGCTGGCGCAGGCGGCCGACGTCGCGCGGACGTGGGGCCTCGCGGAGCCCGTGGTGCGGCTGTCCAAGGTCGGCTCCCGGCTCGACGTCGAGGTCGTCTTCCTGGTGGAGCCGGGCTCGACCGCCCGCACCGTGGAGGAGTTCGACGAGGTACGCGCCGAGCTGGACGAACGGCTGCGCGCGACCGGGCTGGAGCCGTGGATGTCGGTCGAGTTCACCGCGGACCCGCGCTGGGTGTGACCCCGTCCGTCCAGTCCAGCCACGCCGCGCTCGGGTGCGCCCGGCCCAGCACCGCGCCCGAGCGCACCCCGTCCCGCACCCGGACGTGCCCGATCACGCCGAACACGCCGCCCGCCCGGTTCTCCGCCACCCAGGACTCGGGGACGGCCAGGCGCTGCACGGTGTGCCGGGCGTCGGGCCCGAGCGGCACGAGCGGGTCGACCGACACCCAGTCCACGTCGCGGCCCAGCCCGAGCAGCAGCGCGTCGAACCGGTCGAGGTCGGCCGGGGGCAGGAAGACGTGCACGTAGGTGTCGACGAGGCACACCAGCACGTCCGGCGGCAGCTCGGCGACGACGGCCGGCAGCGCGTCGAGCAGGCTGCCGCGCACGGTGCGCGCGGGCTCGGCCCTGGCGAGCGCCGAGGCCGCGGCGAACCGGGTGACCGCGCCCGCCTCGGGCGGGATGCACGCCGCGAGCCAGGCCAGCGTGGCGGGGTCGGCGAGGTCGAGCGGCTCGACGTCGATCCCGACCCGGTCGGCGAGCACCGGCACCGACGGCGGTAGCGGCGGCTCGCCGGTGCGCACGGCGCACGACAGCTGCACGCCCGCGGCCGGGTCGCCGACCGCGCGCTCGCCCCCGGGTGCCCGGTAGGTGTAGCGGTAGCGGTCGAGGTGCAGGCTCAGCCCGGCGCCGGTGCCGAGGTCGACCAGCGCGAGCGGGCGGGTCTCCCCGGCCGCGATCCGGCCGAGCACGGGCAGCACGTCGACGCACCGGCCGACCTCGTTCATCTGGTACCGGTGCCGCCCGGCGAGCTCCCGCACGCGATCGCGCCGGGCGTCGGCGAACGCCGCCAGCTCGGCCCCGAAGCCGGGATCGGACGGCGGCTGCGGGCCGCCGGGCAGCGGGTAGTGCCGCGCGAGCGGCGCGTCGGGCTCCTCGGCCACGAGGTACTGCAGCACCGCGGCCAGCAGCAACGGCGGCAGCCGGTCGGGCGGGATCTCGGCCGCGAGGCCGCGCAGCACGTCCTCGCGGGCGATCGCGGTGAACGTCGCCGCGGTGAGCCACCAGCTCGGCGGCGCGTCCGACGGCGACCAGGCGTCCGCGATGGCCATCGCCTGCCCGGTGACGATCTCGGGGTCGGTCATGGGGAGATTGTGGACGGTGCCGCGGACAGGCGGGCCGAGTAGATCGAGTAGCCGTCCACCCGCCGGGCGACCGCCGTCGCGAGGACGACCGCGACGGTCATCGGCACCATCAGCCCGAACCCGACGTGCGTGAGCTCGATCATCAGCGCGAGCGCCGACAGCGGGGCCTGCATCGCCGCCCCGATCAGCGCGGCCGCCCCGAGCATGGCGTAGGCGCCGCCGGGCGCGCCCGGCCAGACCAGCGACCACGCCGCGCCCAGCACCCCGCCGAGCGCCGCGCCGGTGCTCAGCACCGGGGTGAACAGGCCACCGGACATGCCGCTGCCCAGGCACAGCGTCGTCACCAGGGGTTTCAGGAGCGCCAGCGCGACCAGCAACGACACGGGCGAGGCACCCAGGAACGCGTCGTGGGCGATCCCCTTGCCGTTGCCGAACAGCTGCGGCAGCCAGATGCCGATGATGCCGAGCACCAGGGTGGCGCCCAGCGGGGCGACGAGCGCCCACCGGCCGCGCGGGTGGTAGTGCGACACCCACCCGATCAGCCGGACGAGCCCGACCGCCAGCCCGCCGATCACCGGCCCGGCCAGCACCGCCCACACCAGCTCCGCGGGCAGGAAGGGGTAGTCCGGCACGCCGGTGTAGGTGGGCGCGTCGCCCAGGAACACCCATCCGACGGCGGTGGCCACCACCGCGCACGCGAGCGCCGGGAGCACGACCGGCAACGCCATCGAGCCGAGCAGGATCTCTGCGGTGAAGAGGGCCCCGCCGAGCGGCACGTTGTAGACGGTCGCGAGCCCGCGCCGCCGCCGCACGCGACCAGGAGCCGCCGCTGCGCCGTCGACAGGGCCGCCCACCGGCCGACGAGGCTGCCGAACGCCGCGCCCATCAGCTTCGGCGCCGCCTCACGTCCGAGCGACACCCCCATGCCGACGCCGATGATCGAGACGACGGAGGTGCCGACGCTGCGCCGGAAACCCAGCTCACCGTCGCCCCGCCAGACGGCCTCGTCCACATCGGTCCGCCCGGGCACCTATCGGCGCAGCAGGTACCAGGCCACGCCGCCGAACACCCCCGCGGCGGCCAACGACAGCACCCGGCGCGCCGCCGAGGCGTGCTCGGCGGCGTCCTCCAACGTGCCGCTGTCGTAGCCGAACGCGAGGTGCTCGACCGTGGTCAGCAGGAGCATCAACGCCGAGCCGAGCAGCCCGGCGGCCACCGCGGTGGCCAGCAGCAGACCCCAGAAGGCCGGGGTGAGGCGGGCGTACTCGTCGGTCATGTTCGGCTGCTCGGTCGCCCCCCGACCGGACGGCAGGCGCGAGAGCAGCAGTGGGCGGGGCCGTCGAACCCGGCCTCCGCGACCTGCGCCCACCGCCCGGACGGTACCGGAGGCGCACCCCCGGAGCGATCACTTGCGCCCGACCGGTGGCGCCCCGCACGATGGCGGTGGTTCGGGCACGCACGTCGAGCGGAGGACGCGGTGGCGGCTGTGCTGACCCCGCGCGGCTGGCTGACCCGCCACGACCCGGGCCTCGTCGCGCTCCGGAAGGCCTTGCGCGTGACCGTGGCCGCCTGCGTCGGGTTCTTCGTGTGCCAGTACGTGATCGGACTGTCCACATTGGCCACCTACGCGGTGTTCGGCACCATCGCGTTCGGCGTCCTGTCCGAGGTCAGCGGGCCGCCCGCGCAGCGCACCCGCACCTACCTCGGCGCGTGGCCGGTCGCGCTGGTGCTGGTGGCGATCGGCACCGCGACGGCCCGGTCCACACCCGCCGCCGTGGTCGGGATGCTCGTCGTCGGGTTCGCGGTGGCGTTCGCGGGGGTCGGCGGCCCGCGCATCGCGGGCGTCGCCAACGGCCTGCAGCTCTTCTACGTGCTCCCCTGCTTCCCGCCCTACGACCCGGCGTCCCTGCCCGAGCGGCTCATCGGGCTCACGATCGGCATCGGGCTCGTCGCGGCCGCCGACCGGCTGCTGTGGCCCGCGGGTGCGCCGGAGCCGTTCCGCACGCGGCTCGCCGACGCCGTCGACGCCGTCGCGCACTACGTCACCGGGCTGCCCGCCGACGGCCCGCGGGAGGCGGCCGAAGCCGCGGTGCAGGCGTTGCGCCCCAGCGGCCTGCCCCCGGCGGTCCGGCCGACCGGCCCGGGCCGCCGCGACCGGGCGTTGACCCACGCCACGGCCGAGCTGCGCACGATGCTGGTGCGCGCCCGGCTGCTCGCGCACCTGCTGCCCGACCTGGGCGACTCCGCCGCGCGGGCCGCGGCGGGCGCCGTGCTCACCACGACCGGCGACGCGCTCGCCCGGTGCTCCGCCGCGTTGCGCGGCACCGGGCAGGCCCCGGAGAGCGGGCCGCTGGCCGCGGGCGTCGCGGAGTACCTCGAGGGCCGCGTCGAGCGGATGGCTCCCCGGCTCACCGGCGACGAGCTGCCGCCGGTGGTGCGGATCGGCGGGCTCACCGCCGCGGTCGGCGACGCCGCCCTCGGGCTGGTCTTCGCCGTGCGGTCGGGCACGGGCGCCCCGCCCGACACGACCGCCGCGCCGACGTCGGCCTGGTACCTCGACATGCCGACCGCGCTGCTGTGGTGGCGCAGGCTGGCCGCCCACCTCACCCCGCGCTCGGTGTACTTCCAGAACGCCGTGCGGCTCGCGCTGGGCCTCGCCGCCGCCCGCCTCGCCGCCGACCTGCTCGACCTCAACCACGGGTTCTGGGTGCTGTTGGCGACGCTGTCGCTCATGCGCACCTCGGCCATCGCGAGCGGGCTCGCCCTGATCCCGGCGTTCCTCGGCACGCTCGGGGGCGCGCTCGTGGCCGCGGGCGTGCTGGCGGTCATCGGCGACGACACGCTCGTCTACGCCGTCGTGCTGCCGATCGCCATGGTCATCACCTTCGCCGCAGGGCCCCTGCTCGGGCCCGCGGCGGCCCAGTTCGGCTTCACCATCGTCGTCGCGGTGCTCTTCGCCCAGCTGGCGCCGACGACCTGGAAGCTGGCCGAGGTGCGGCTCACCGACGTCGTCATCGGCGGGCTGATCGGCGCGCTCATCGGCGCCGCCGTCTGGCCGCGCGGCGGGGCGGGCGAGGTCCGCCGTTCCGCCGCGCTGTGCCTGCGGTCGGCGGCGGACGAGGTGGTCGCGTCCGTCCGCGCGCTCACCGGCACACCCGTCCGCGAGCAGGCGCCCCTCGGGCAGCACCGGATGCGGCCGGACCCGGCGCACCGGGTCGCCGTGCTGTTCGACATCACCTACGCCCAGTACCGCAGCGAGCCCACGCACAACCAGGCCCGGCACGACTGGCAGGAGGTGCTCGCCGTCGTGCAGCGGGCGGGATCGGACGCCGAGGTGCTGCGCGACCGCTACCCCGCGCCCGAGCCGCTGCCCTGGCCCGCCGTCTCCCGACGGCTCATCGCGGCGGCCGAGGACGTCGCCAGGGCCTTCCGCGAGGCGGCCGCGTCCTTGCCGGAGGCCGCCGCGCCGCCCGACCGGCACCTGGTGGAACGCCTCGACGCCGACCCGCCGCGCGCCCCGTTCGGCGACCACCCGCACGCCGCGCTGCGCGTCATCGACGCCTGGGGCTGGATGCACGGCCTCTCCTTGGACCTGGCCCGCGCCGAACGGGCAGCGCACTCACAGTGAGACACCCACACCGCCCCGGGCGCTCTACCGTGGCGGCATGTCCACGGCGGTCGGGCTCGAAGCGGCACGGTGCGCGTTCCTCGCCGGGGAGTGGTCGGAGGCGCGCGCCGCCGAGGTGGTGCACCCGGCGGTAGCGGCGTCCTGGGCGCGGTGTCGCCGCGGCGGCCTCGACCCCGACGCCGCGGTGGCGACGTTCCGGGGCCTGGAGGTCGGGCCCGACCCCGGCAAGCAGGTGTTCGACACCTTCGTCGCCGCCGGCGCGCGCTGCAGCCTGGTGTTCTTCGACGTCGACGGCCTGGTGCGCTCCCGGTCCGACACCGACCCGGAGCTGGCCCGGCTGCTCGACGGGCTGCGCCTGGTGCCCGGCTACGGGTACGGCGAGGCCGCGATGGGCACCACCGCGGCGGCGGTCGCGCTCGCGACCGGGCAGCCCGTGGCGTTGTCCGGCCCCGAGCACTACGCCGCGGCGCTCACCTGCTTGGCCGAGGCGGCGGCGCCGGTCGCGGACACCGAGGGTGTGGTCGGCGCGGTCGCCGTGGTGTGCCACGGGTCGGAGGCCGGGACGTTGCAGCTCCCGCTGGCCCGGCTGCTGGCCGCGCAGGTGGCCGAGCACCTCGCGGGCGAGCCCGACCGGCAGGTCCGCACGCTGCTGGCCCGGCTGCGCGACTACGGCGACGGGCCCGACTGGGCGCTGGCCACCGACGGGCACACCATGCTCACCAACGCCGCCGCCCGTCAGCTCGACGGCGCCGACCTGCGCGCGCTGAGCGACCTCCTGCTCGCGGGCCTGGCGTTGGACGAGCACGGGCCCCGGCACGTCGACCTGCCGTCGTCGGGCTGCGCCGATGTCGAGCTGGAGCCGGTGCTGCTCGGGGGCTCGCCGATCGGCGCGGTGCTCGCGGCCGGGCCCGCCACCGCGCCAGGCCTGGTCGAGGCAACCCGCAGGCAGGGCTCGCACGTGGCTCCGACGACGCGGCGCGACTACGCCGAGGACCTGCGCCGCGACCACGGCGCCGAGCACGCGAAGGCCCGCATCCGGGCCAACCGCGAGCTGCTCACGCCGTTCCTGCGGGCCCGCCAGGAGGTGGCGGCGAGCATCCGGCAGGGCAGGCACCACCTGCTGATCGGCGAGCCCGGCGTCGGCAAGCGCACGCTGCTGCGCGAGCAGTTCCGCCGCGCGCACCCGCAGGGCCGGATCACCGAGATCGACTGCGCGTCGTTCACGGTCGACGACGCCCCGGTGTTGGAGCGCCGGGCCCACCTGGTGCTGCTCCGCTCGCTGCACCTGCTCGGCCCGGTGGCAGCCCGCCAGCTGGACGAGGCGTTGCGACCGTTGCTCGTGCTGCCCGACCCGCCGCTGGTCGTCGGCTGCGTGGACACCCCCGCCGTCGACGCCACCCGGCCGTACGGGCTGCTCCTGCGGCACTTCCACGAGATCACCCGCATCCCGCCCCTGCGCTACCGGCTCGACGAGGTCGGCGACATCGCGTGGTCGATCCTCCGCCGGATCTCCCCGCGCCGGTCGCTGCGACTCTCGCTGCAGGTCGTGCGGGTGCTGGAGGGCTACGCGTGGCCCGGCAACATCAGCGAGCTCGAGGACGTGCTGCGCTACGTGGTCGGGCGCAAGCCGCTGGGCGAGGTGCAGCCGCCCGACCTGCCGAGCCTGTGCTTCAAGAGCCAGGCCCGGCGGATGTCGATGCTGGAGGCCGCGCAATGCGACGCGATCATCCAGGCGCTGTACGAGTCGAACGGCAACCGCTACAAGGCCGCCGCCATGCTCGGCATCGCCCGCTCCTCGCTCTACCGCAAGATCGACGCCTTCGGGATCTCGTACATCGCGTGACCCCGGGCGTGGCAGCAGGGTGACACTCCGGACGTTCAGTGTCCGGAATGTCACCCTGCAGACATCGGGGGCGACCGCTCAGCCCGGGGTGATCACGACCTTCAGCGCCTCGTTGGCCGCGGCGTTCTTGAACACGTCGTAGGCCTCGTCGATCTGGCCGAACGTGAACGAGTGGGTGCCCATCTTCTCGGCCGGGATCCGCCCGCTCGCCACCATCTTGAGCAGGGTGGGGATCGAGACCGTGTCGACCAGCCCCATCGTCAGCGTCACGTTCTGGATCCACATGTCCTGCATCGGCAGCTCCACCGGGGTGCCGTGCACGCCGATGTTGGCGATCGTGCCGCCCGGCCGCACCAGCGACGCGGCCGTGAGCAGCGTCTCCGGGTAGCCGACGGCCTCGATCGAGACGTCCACGCCCAGCCCGTCGGTCAGCGCGATCACGTCGGCCACGGTGCCGGGGCCGACCTCGACCGCGTCGGTCGCGCCGAACTCGATCGCCTTGGTGAGCCGGAACTTGTTGGTGTCGACGGCGATCACCTTCGACGCGCCCCACAGGCCGGTCGTGAGTATCGCGGAGAGGCCCACCGCGCCCGCGCCGACGACCGCGACCGTGTCGCCGGGCCGCACCCCGCCCGCGAGCACGCCGACCTCGTAGCCGGTGGGCAGCGAGTCGGCGAGGAAGATCGCCTGCTCGTCGCTGACGCCTTCAGGGATCGCGTAGAGCGAGGTGTCGGCGTAGGGCACGCGTACGAGCTCGGCCTGCGTGCCGTCGATGAGGTGGCCGAAGATCCAGCCGATGCCGCCGACGGTCTGGCAGTGCGAAGGCATCCCGCGCTGGCAGTACACGCAGCGGCCGCACTTGGTGATCGCGGGCACCAGCACGCGGTCGCCCACGCCGAAGCCGCTCACCGCGTCGCCGACCGCGGTGATCGTGCCGACGGCTTCGTGGCCGAGGATCCGCCCGTCGGTCACGGCGGCGACGTCGCCCTGCAGGATGTGCAGGTCGGTGCCGCAGATCGTCGTCGTCTCCACGCGGACGACGACGTCCGTGGGGTCTTGGACGGTCGCGTCCGGCACGTCCTCCCAGGCCTTGTTGCCCGGACCGTGGTACACCAACGCCTTCATCGGCACCTCCGTAGTCGCGTCGTCACCGACGCTAGTGGCGCCCGTCACGCGCGGGTGTCCGAGAATCGGACGATCCGCGGGGACGGCGGAGGCGCGCGGCGGCCGACCGACCCGGATCCGGGACACCCGGCGGGCGGCGGCACCCCCAGTGCGGTCGCCGCCCGCCGGTATTCAGGTGGTCGGGGTGGCAGGCGCCGCGGTCGGCGCGGGCTCGGCCTTGCCGAGCGCGACGCGGGTGGCGGTCACCGTCGCGCCGTTGCGCGTCCCGGTGACCCGCACCGCGGTGCCGACGGGGAACTGCGCCACCGTGGCGGGCGCCGTCTTGGTGCCGAACACCGTCTGGGGGCCGAGCGTCACGGTGAACGCCTTGCCCTTGGCGGTCGTCACGGTCCAGGTCGTCGCGGTCTCGGCGGTGATCTGGCCCCGCACGCCCTTCTCGGCCGGTGTGGCGGAGGGCGCCGGGGCCGGCGCGGCGGCGGGCGGCGGCGCCGCGTTGCTGCAGCCCGCGACGGCCACACCGACCACCGCGAGCGCCCCGACCAGCATTCGAACTCGCATGCCGCCATCGTGGCGGCGGCGTGTTCGGATCAGGTCAAGACGAGGTTCACCGGTCGCCAGGATGCGCGCGGACGATCGTGATCCGGCCCATGCGCAGGCGGTGCTCCACGGGGGCCTCGACGGCGAAGCCCGCGGCCTTGATCCGCTCCACCATGCCCGCGTTGTCGTGGATCATCGGGTTGTGCGCCATCCGGCGGCGCAGGAAGCCGTGGCCGTCGAGCGCGGTGTGGCCGTCGATGTCGGCCAGCACGAGCATCCCGTCCGGGCGCAGCACCCGGCGCACCTCGGCGAGCAGGGCGTCCTTGTCGTCGTGGAGGTGGTGCAGCATGAGGCTGGAGAACACCCGGTCGACCGAGCCGTCGGCGTGCGGCAGGTCCTGCGCGTAGCCCGGCCGCCAGCTCGCCGCCACCCCGGCCCGGTGGGCCTTGCGCGCCGCCTTGGCGAGGGCGCGCGGGTCCGGGTCGAGGCCCTCGATCTCGACGCCCTGCTCGTCGCGGCCGAGCGCGAGGAGGAGGTTGCCGGTACCGCAGCCGATGTCCAGCACGCGCTGGCCCGGCCGCAGCTCCGCCATGCTGATCATCTTCTCGTGCACGGCGCCGAGGCCGGAGAACCGGTGCAGGATGTCGTAGAACGGGGTGAGCGCGGACCCGCCCATGCACGGCACGAAATGCCGATGTGAGGTTCTTTCGGTCATGCCATCAGCTTGCCTGGTTCGTGAGCTGCGCGGCTGTCGGATCCTCGGCATCAATGGGATGATCCTGCGGTGGAGACCGTCCGGCTCAACGCCCGTGGTGACGGGCCGCCGACGTTCGCGCTCGCACCCCGGCCGGGCGAGCTGCCCGTCGCGGTCTGGCGGATCGACCACGAGGGCCCCGGCAGGCACATGGCGCACTCCCACGACTTCCCCATGCTCGTGTTCTCCGCCGACGCGCACGGCACGGTGCCCGTGGGCGGGCGCGAGTGGGGGCTCGCCGCGGGCGACCTCTTCGTCTTGGCACCCGGGGAGATCCTCGGCCCGTTCGACGTGCCGCACGCCGTGACGGGCCGCGGCTGGGCGGTCTCGTTCACCGCCGAGGCGCTCGGGCCGGACGTGCCCGGCTCGGCGCTCGCCTGGCGCACCCACCCGCTGCTGTTCCCGTTCGTGCGGGGCCGGGCGTCCGGGGTGCTGCGGCTGGCCGTGCCGCCGGACGACCGGGCGGCGTGGACGGCGCGGGTCGGGGCGCTGGCAGGCGAGCTGTCCGAGCGCGCCGACGGCTACCGCGAGGCGGTGCTCGCCCACCTCACGCTGCTGCTCGTGGAGGTCGCCCGCCTCGCCGCCGACGTGGTCGGCGACCTGCGGGTCAACCGGGAGCCGCTGCTCGCCGACGTCTTCACGGTGATCGAGCGCCGGTACGCGGAGCCGTTGTCGCTGCGGGACGTGGCGCGGGCGGTGAACCTCTCGGCGGGCCACGTCACCACGGTCGTGCGCCGCCGCACCGGCCGCACCGTGCAGGAGTGGATCGTGGACCGCCGGATGACGGCGGCCCGGCGGCTGCTCGCCGGGTCGGACCTGCCGGTCGGGGAGATCGGCAGGCGGGTGGGCTACCCCGATCCCGGCTACTTCGCCCGGGTGTTCGGGCAGGTGCACGGCGTGAGTCCGACGCAGTGGCGCTCGGCAGGCTGACGCTCCCCGTCCACGCCGCTGCGGCCGGGCCCGTGGCGGGCCCGGCCTGCGGCAGGCGGTGGGTGGATCAGCTGTTGCCGCCCATCTGGTTGTTGCCGGTGGCGAGCATGTGCTGGAGCGCGGACTGGGTGGCCGCGTTCATCGTGCCGGTCTGCGGAAGGTGGGCGTCGCGCTGCAGGTAGGTGATGGCCTGCACGGTCTGCTCGTTCATCACGCCGGTGACCGGGCCCTCGTAGTAGTTGAGCTGGCCCAGCTCCCGCTGCAGCACGATGATCGTTTCGGACGGCTTGGCCGGGGTCACCGGGGTCACGTTGTGGTGGGCGGCAGAGCTCGTGTGCTCGACCACGGGGGTCGAGGCGGCCGGGGTGGAGGAGCCGAACGCCCCGAGGCCGAACGCCAGGCCCGCGACGACCGCCGCGCCTGCGACGGCGCTGCCGAGCGCGATGAGGACCGTGCGGCCGGTGGTGGAGGGCGCCGGGGCCGGGGTCGCGTGGGTCGAGGTGGTGTGCTTGCGGGTGGAGGTGGTGGTGCTCATGGCTGCCGCTCCTGTTTTCGCTGGTCTCGGGGTGTTTCCCCGATGAACCAAGACTGCTCCGCGGTCGCCGTGCGCACCGTCGTCCGGGCAGCCGACGACGCGGCTGATCCGCGTGTCCGCCAATCGGAGGACGCCTGCTCATTTGAGCAAGCGCTCGCCATCAACGCCTCATACGTGCAAGGGTCGGCGGCATCAACACTCAGACGAGTCTCCGGTTGGACGAGCTGGTCCTCGCCGCCGCGGTTGCCCGCCGGTACTTCCTGGAAGACCGCACCAAGGTGCAGATCGCCGCGGAGCTGCAGCTCTCCCGGTTCAAGGTGGCGCGCCTCATCGACCTGGCCCGCTCCAGCGGGATCGTCCGCATCACGATCGCCACGCCGGGTGCCGTCGACACCGAGCTCAGCGTGCTGGTCCGCGAGCGGCTCGGGCTCTCCCGCGCGCTCGTCGTCAACACCGACGACACCGCCGCCCTCGGCGACCTCGCCGACGTCGCGGCCACGCTCCTCGCCGAAGTGCTCAGCCCGGGCGACGTGTTGGGGCTGAGCTGGTCACGGGCCGTGCTCGCCACCGCGCAGCGGCTCACGCTGGTCCCCGCCTGCACGGTCGTCCAGATCACCGGGGGCCTCACCAGCCCGGACGTCGCCGCGAGCCTGATCGACGCCGTCGACGGCCTCGCCCGCCGCGGGGGCGGCCGCGGCTACTCGTTCTACGCGCCGCTGTTCGTGTCCGACCCCGCGAGCGCCGAGGTCGTCCGCCGCCAGCCGGAGACCGCGGCGGCGTTCGCCCGCTTCCCCGAGCTCACCCACGCGGTGGTCGGCATCGGCTCCTGGCAGCCCGTGCGCAGCGACCTCTACGACGTGCTCACCGCCGACGAACGCGCGGCCTTGCGCCACGCGGGCGTGCTCGCCGACCTCTCCGGCACGTTCCTCGACGCCGCGGGCACCCCGCTCACGATGCCGCAGGCCCGCCGGGTGATCGGGATCAGCGCCGCGCAGCTCGCCGCCGTGCCCGACGTGATCTGCGTGGCCTACGGCCGCGAGCGGGCACCCGCCGTACGCGCCGCCGTGCGCGCGGGCTACGTCACCACCCTCGTCACCACCGCCGCACTAGCTCAGGAGCTGATATGACCCGTCGCCTCGACCGCAAGCTCGACGCCATCCTCGCCGGGCGCTACACCCCCGACGACTTCATCATCGCCGACGCCAAGGACGCCGACATGGCGTTCGGCGTCGCCGCCCCGTGGCGCGGCCGCTCGCGGGGCGCCTACCTGGACAACATGCGCGAGCTCGTAGCGGCGGACGCGCTCGACATCCTGCTCACCTCGGCCTCCAACGGCGAGCGGCTGGCGTCCGACGGGTCGCTGGACGACGAGATCACGCTCGCCGTGCGGGCCAACGACACCACCGACATCTGGAACCACCGCGGCAGCAGCTACACCGCCGCGCCGTCGCGCCCGTTCCGCACCGCGGAGCTCGCGGCCGTCCGCCCGTTCTGCGACCTGGTGCTGTACTCGGTCACGTTCAACAACGACATCGACCGCGACCTCGCCACCCTGGAGGCCTACCGCGCGTTCCGCGGTGCGGCCGCCGAGGTGGGCATGCGGTACTTCCTGGAGGTCTTCAACCCCAACGCACCCGTCGGCCTGGATCCCGCGGACGTCGGGGCCTACGTCAACGACGCGATCATCCGCACGCTGGCGGGCGTCACCGAGGCGCACCGACCGGTGTTCCTGAAGATGCCCTACAACGGCGTCGACGCGCTCACCGAGCTGGTGGAGCACGACCCGTCCATCGTGGTCGGGATCCTCGGCGGTTCCGAGGGCACCACGCGCGACACCTACGAGCTGCTCGACCGGGCCCAGCGGCACGGCGCCCGGGTGTCGCTGTTCGGCCGCAAGATCCAGCGCGCGGAGTCGCAGCTGGACCTCGTCGGGCTGATGCGCCCGGTGCTGCGCGGCGAGCTCTCCCCCGCCGACGCCGTGCGCGCCTACCACGACGCGCTCGCCAAGGCCGAGATCACGCCCTACCGTTCCCTCCAGGACGA
>Ga0207674_10006851_pt1 | contig 13361 bp, 11 predicted proteins | sample KBSCornC72_FD_184303 | JGI IMG/M metagenome (GOLD analysis project Ga0207674, IMG submission 184303) | Corn rhizosphere microbial communities from Kellogg Biological Station, Michigan, USA - KBS Corn C7-2 (SPAdes) (version 2) | ecosystem: Host-associated > Plants > Roots > Rhizosphere > Soil ... | reverse complement strand
GCTTCGGTGCCGATGAACGCCTGAACACCGGCATCGCCGAGGAGGCAGTAGACGTCATAATAGTGGCGGAGGAAGTTCTGCGGCATGCTGCCATCCTCAAGGTGCCGCCGGAACTTCGTCGAGATCGTCTGGAGCTTCTCGACCAGCGTGTAGCCAGGTTCGTAACAGGGCACGTCGAACGCCCGGTTGTCAGTTAGGTCAGGAAGATCACTCGCCAGGCTCTCGCTGAACGAACTTCTGCCCTGGAATTGGCAGCAGGCCGCCGAAGTGTCAGCCTCCCAAGCCGCATATTACTCGAGATGGGTTCGCCGCTCTCACGAAGCAGGTCCGAGGCGATACGCTGAAACTCGCCCTTTCTTGCGGGATAGGCCGCGGCAATCGCATCGGCTTCGCATTGCTGCCATCGGTGCCGAATAGCCTCAGGGCGACGTCGATCGCATCGATGGCGACGCACTTCACCGGCGAACATGGGGCGGAACCGGTTCTACCAGTACCGCACCGTCTCGTGACAGATGTCGATGCCGCGCTCGGCCAGCATATCCTCACGTTCCGCAACGACAGTGAAAAGCGTACGTACGTCATGGCGACCAGGCGGATGATCTCGGGCGATGAGTTGAAGTATCGGAATGGCGACATTGGCTTGCGCGGACGAGGCATCCTGCCCGCTATCGCCGTTCGCTTAATGCCCGGTGCATTTCGCCTGACAGAGCCCTCTCGGCTGGTCACCTTGGTGGCGAGACGCCAGATGATCAAGGGGTTTCACCGCTTAAAATGGTGACCAAATGCTTGGGATCGAGATGACCACCTGATAGAATACAAACGGTCGGACCATCGCGTGGCGAACTTAGGGCGGCGGCCACCGGCGCCGCCCCCGCGCCCTCGACGATGATGTGGTGACGTCGTATCAACAAGTCGATAGCCTTCGCCACCTGTGGTAACGAAACGACCTGCGATCCTGAAAGATATTTGCGAGCAAGTGGCCAGATGACCGACAGCACTTCTGGTCCGCCCATCCCCGTGATGAAGGTCGCAGGATCAAAGTTAACGTGCACCGGCTCGTCGGCCTCAAATGCAGCGTGCAGGGGCGCGCCAGCTTCGCTTTCACTCGCATAGACTTGGGCTTGGGACCCAGCCGCACGGAGCGCTGCCGCGATCCCGACTGACAGTCCGCCGCCGCCATATGGCGCCAGCACCGTCGCAACATCAGGCAAGTCTTGCATGATCTCCAAGGCGATCGTTCCGTTCCCGACGAGCACTTCAGGCGCGACGGCAGGATGTATGAAATCCGGATTAGATGGCGGGTCCGCCAGCATCGCCCACCATTCGGCATATGGAATCCGCTCGACCTCGGCCCCAAGGCGCTCAAGCGCTTCGATTTTGCTGTCCGCGGCGGTCTCCGGAACGAAGGTACGTATTGCGATCCCGAGTTTGCGACCAGCATAAGCCAGTCCCTGGGCAAAATTTCCGGCGCTCGCGGTCGAGACGATGCCTTGGACGGCTCGCTGGCGGCTCAATAGCGCATTGGCAGCGCAGCGAATTTTGAATGAGCCAATCGGCTGCAGATTTTCGAGCTTAAGATAGATCGGATGACTGCTCTCAACCTGAAGTCGCAGCAACGGCGTACGGATGGCGAGGCTCTCAATTCGCTCCGCAGCATCTGTGAATGCTTGCAATGAGAGATCGTAATCGTTCTGCATCATACCCCGCCACCGTTGTCGTGATCCATGCCGCGCGTCGCTACGCTCCGTTGCCCTGATGCACGTCTGGCTGATCGCTCCTCGCGCGCCTGTGCAGATACGCTGTCGCGGCCAGATCCTGCACGACATGTCCGAGCGATTTGTAAATCGTGATCTGATCGGCATGTTCGCGACCAGCTATCGTTCCCGCAAACACTTGTCCGATTTCGCCCGCAACATGCGTGTCCGAAACCAAGCCTGCCTGTCGCGCGACTGCCAATTCCGAAGCCTGCGCAAGAACGCCCGGGCGATAGTCAGCTATATAACGAGCCGATGCGACAAGCGCGCTATCGACCTCGACGGGGCCAAGGTAGCTCGATCCGACCAAATTAACGTGCGTACCCTTACGGACCCATTCGCCCAACAGAATTGGTTCGGTCGATCCGCTCACCGTGCAGATCACGTCCGCTTCGCCGGCAGCGCGTTGCCCGTCTGGTACTGCTTCGATCACCAGCCCAGTTTCCACAGCCAGTTTTTCCGCAAGCGCCGCGGCGGTGTCGAGCGACTTTCCCCAGATCACCACGCGTTCAAAATGCCGGACGTTGCATAACGCGCGGACGTGCGCTGCGGCCTGTGCGCCCGTCCCAAAAACCGTCAGAACCGCAGCATCGGCGCGTGCGAGGGCATCGGTAGCCGCGGCCGTAGCGCAGGCGGTGCGAATACCCGTTACGACCTCAGCGTCGGCAATACATTCAATGTCACCATGCTTGACCGAAAACAGCACAACGACGCCACGGTGTCGCGACCGTCCGGACCGGGCGGGATGTTCGGTTACACTGACCAGTTTCGCACCAAACCCATCGATGGCGCGCAAGCCTCCTGGCATCACACCGAATAATGTTTCGTCCTCGATTTTTAGGATCTGGCGCAGTGGTTGCGTCTCATCACTGAGGGACAATGCTTGCATTGCAGCGCGTATCGCCGCGATACAGCCTGGGTAATCCAGCAATCGCTCGACCTGCGCGGCATCATAAAAGGCTATCGTCATCGGCGCACAGGACCCATACGCACGCTGGTGCTGGGTGCCTCCGCACCGTCAGGCCTTAATGCGATCCGGAGCGGCAAGCTGGATTGGCAATTTCCACGCCGTCCCCACCCGCTTAACGGTGAAGCACCTCTAACCATATTCTCCCCGCGATAATTGAAAAAGCATAAGTCCGCGGTCCAGCAATGAAGCCCTCCGGCGGCGAATCATAAGACATTGATGAAACGCCACATGTGCGCCGACCAAAAAATCGGCTCTCTGCGAGCGGTTCGGCGCGCCAGTATCTCGCGCCTTTTTGCGATTTCTGAATAACCTTCCGAGGTTGATCGTCCCGCCGCCAAACTATTTTTCACATGGCTTAGGACCGATTTTGATGATTTCGATCTGGCCTTCAAACGAAAATAATTTGCGTCTATCAGTGAATTTAATTCGCCAGCATGCGCACTCAAAACCGCATATCCCATATGCTCGTGGTTGTGCAAGCTGGCCGATCATGTTGGGATCAAGGACAGACGGCGAGTGAACGCAAACGATTCAACAAGAAAAGGACGCGTTCTCAATGTGACCGCCGCCATCGTCGGCAACACCCTAGAATGGTTCGACATTCTCGTTTATGCAACGTTCGTAAGCTACATTTCAGCCAACTTCTTCCCTGGTGACCGGTCGGTGGCGACATTGGCCGCCTTAGGCGCATTCGGGACGTCTTTCATTATTCGCCCAATAGGTGCGGTGGTGACTGGCTGGATCGCGGACCGGTCCGGGCGACGCAGTGCGCTCACAATCACCAGCATCCTGATGTTCGTCGGCACTGGCATAATCGCTTTTCTGCCAAACCATGCGCAGATTGGCATCGCCGCACCGATCTTGCTGGTGACCGCACGCCTCATTCAAGGTTTTGCGGCAGGCGGGGAATTTGGCAGTGCGACAGCGTACCTGGCTGAGCAATCGCATCGCCACCGAGGCTACTTTGCCAGTTGGCAGTTCGCGAGCCAAGGCCTTGGCGTCGTTATCGCAGCGCTTTTCGGCGGTGTATTGACCGCAGCTTATAGTGAGAAGGAATTAACGGATTGGGCTTGGCGCATTCCGTTTTACTTCGGCATGCTGGTAGGTCCGGTCGGGTACGTTATTCGCTATCACGCGGACGAGTCCCCAGAATTCGTCGCCACAAAAGCCCGGGCGGCGGGCGGTTCGGTGCGACCTAAATTATCACAAGATTTTTGGCAGCACGTTTTCACCGCCACGGCCTTGGTCATTGTTGCCTCCGCAAGCCTCCATATGCTGATCTCGTTTCCGACATTGGCGACATCTCAATTCGGCATCCAACGTGAATTTGGCATGTGGACACAGGCTTATGCCGGCGCGATTCTCCTAGTGGTAACGCCGCTGTCCGGCGCGCTGGGCGATCGAATTGGACGTCAGTGGCTCGCGTTGGCCTCCTGCACGGCCCTGGTTTTCGCACCGCCCGCCCTGTTCGAACTTCTCGACACGGCGCCTACCACAGGCAACGCGATGCTTGTTCAACTTGTGCTGTCGCTTTTCGCCGCCGTATTTCTCGGTGCGCTAGCCGCCATGATGTCCGACCTATTTGTTCCAGCCAACCGCTCCATGGGACTTGCCGTTTCGTATAATGTCGCGGTTCTTTTGGGAGGCGCTTTCGCGCCGCTCATCTACGCTGCTCTCAGCGTCTACATCGGGCGGGTGGCCCCAAGTTATTATGTCAGCGGAGCGGCGCTAATCTCGTTGATCGCCGTCATCTTCGTAATGAACGCCCGCTGGCTTCCCCAAACCAATCTAGTTCAAGGAGAAGCTTTGTGAGCCAAGCGCGGAGCAGCGTGATCGAGCAGATGTTCGCGCGCAAATCTGTTGCGCAAGTTCAGAGCGAGACGGCGTCCAGCGAGTTAAAGCGCACGTTGGGCAGATGGAATTTGTTGTTTCTGGGAGTCGGTTGCATAATCGGGGCCGGCATCTTTGTTCGAACCGGTTCCGCAGCAGCGCTTCACGCCGGCCCTGCTGTCCTGCTGTCATTTGTTGTCGCAGGCATTGTCTGCGCCTTTGCCGGACTATGCTATGCCGAATTGTCATCGACCCTGCCCGTATCCGGGTCGGCCTACACGTACGGTTATACCGCCCTCGGCGAATTCGTCGCATGGACAATGGGAGCGCTTTTGCTTCTGGAGTATGGTATTTCCGCATCGGTAGTTGCGGTGGGCTGGAGCGGCTATGTTGTCAGTCTTCTTGCCGATTTTGGTGTTCACATTCCCGCGCAGTTAACCGGCCCAACAGGACATCCGTTGATGCGGGACGGTCTGCCGGTGGTAATTGACGGACGCCCGGTGACGACGATTTTCAACCTTCCGGCGTTCGCAATTTGCCTAGCGTTGGCGGCGTTGTTGATCCGCGGGGTATCGGAATCTGCGAAGGTCAATAATGCGATCGTCGCGATCAAGGTGAGCGTCCTGGTCGCATTCATCGTCGTGGGGGGCGTGATTGTTCTTGCTCATCTGGGCGACTTCGTCGCTCACAACTGGAGCCCATTCATTCCCCCAAATCAAGGCGACGGCAAATTTGGCATCGATGGCATCATGCGTGGCAGTTCCATCGTTTTCTTTGCCTATATCGGCTTCGAAGCGGTTTCCACAGCGGGGCAGGAAGCAAGAGACCCGCAACGAGACATGCCATTCGGCATTATTGGCTCCCTGGCGGTGTGCACCGTCTTATTCATGCTGGTCGCCGCAGTGATGACCCTGCTCGTGCCCTATGCGTCGCTTAACGTACCTGATCCCGTCGCGGTTGTTGTCGACAGCTTCGGCGCAAGTTGGGGCTGGTTCGCCAAGCTGATCAAGATCGGCGCGATCATTGGCCTTACATCCGTCGTGCTCGTCCTGATGTACGGACAGACTCGAATCTTCTACACGATGTCGCGAGACGGGTTGCTACCCCGGGTGTTTGCGAACGTGCACTCGCGCTTCAAGACGCCGCACATTAATACCGCCGTGGTCGGCGCCCTGACCGCCATAGCAGCTGGCTTCTTCGACATTAACGTCTTGGGTGACATGACCTCAGTCGGCACACTTGCCGCATTCGCTATCGTCTGCCTGTCGGTCATATATTTGCGCCGCGCGGCGTCCGCTTTACCCCGCGGATTCAGCGTGCCGTTCTACCCGATAACGCCGATCCTAGGTATCCTAAGCAGCAGCTATCTTGTGACCACCGTTCCATGGAACGTGCTAGCGTTTTTCTTATGGTATTTGGCGGGCGCGGTCGCTTTGTATTTCGCTTACGGTATTCGACACTCGAACCTGCAGCATGGCAGGCCACAGGACGAGGCGCCGGAAATGGGCGAATATGTCGCACCCGTTCACGATGAATCTGAGAATAGAGGATGGATTCGATGAGTTCAGCTCTCGATTTCCAATGAAGTATTTGCGCGCTCTTTTAACGCGAAACGATGCATCATGTATGCAGCAGATGAAAGGGCAACGCATGAGAGTTTCGAAACTCAAGTCAATTTTGTCGGTTATTGCGACTCTGACGCTAAGTGCGATCCATATGCCGGCTGTTGCGCAAGACCTTTGCACGCCGAGCGAGGTAACCGACCCGCAGGCTCTGCACATCAATGGGTCAAAGCCTTTTGTTTATAAGTCGATCGGGGGTGCCGACCTGCGCCTCCATGTCTTCAGCCCCCCGGGACATAAGGTCGCAGATAAAACACCTGCAGCGGTGTTCTTCTACGGTGGGGGATTCGTGTTCGGAGACGTCCGACGATACCAAACCCAGGCAACCCACCTCGCTTTGCTTGGCATGGTGACGGTGCTCGTCGATTACCGCGTGCGCTGCCGTAACAAATCGACCATCATGGATTCGGTCGCTGACGGCAAATCAGCAATGCGGTGGGTACGCGGACATGCAACGCAACTCGGCATCGATCCTTCGCGTATCGCTGTGGTCGGCAGTTCGGCAGGCGGACAGATGGCGGCCGCTACGGCACTGATACCCGGATTTAACGATCCGAAGGACCCTGACATTGATGCTCACCCCAATGCGCTAATCCTTTACAACCCCGCGCTCGACATGGTTGCCATCGCCGACAGGCTTGAGCCGCTGGTCGGCAAGGAATCGGCCTCGCGCGCGCGTGAACTGTCGCCTTGGGAATATCTCGCCAAGGGCAAGCTGCCGCCGACAATCATCTTTCAAGGTGCGGCTGACACCGCGACGACACCCGATAAGGCCCTGCAGTTCTGCAAGCGGGCAAAGTCGCTGAAGTTCCAGTGCGATGTCGTGATTTACCCTGGCGCACCCCACGGCTTTACCGAGCCGTGGCTTGGTCTCGATGACCCCAAGCTCGGCATCAAATACGAGGAATGGGCGTGGGACGCGATCCGTCGATCAGATGGCTTCTTCCGGAAGCTGGGCTGGCTGCCGGCAGCGCGGCGGTAATCGGCATCGTTCACCGGCCCACATCCCGGCTTGGGAAAGTCAATCGTCGGCGAGCATGCGAAAAGGAGCACCTGTGAGCATCGACGAACTTGTTCACAACAGTGAGGCGATGCTGGCGCAATTCGTTGGGTTCGACACGACCTCGTCGCGTTCCAATTTGGTCATGATCGACGCAATGGACGCGCAACTCAAGACGCTAGGGGCAAGGACACGTAGGTTTTTGAGTCCTGACGGCACTAAAGCCAATCTGTTCGCGTCGATCGGGCCGAATGTTCCTGGCGGCGTCGTACTGTCGGGCCACACGGACGTCGTACCTTGCGACGGGCAGCCTTGGACCACTGACCCGTTCAACCTGACGCTGAAAAGTGGAAGATTGTACGGCCGCGGCACGGCGGACATGAAGGCGTTCATCGCCTGTGCGATGGCGGCAGCGCCAACGTTCACCGCGATTGACCTTCGACGGCCGGTCCATTTCGCTTGGTCGTATGATGAAGAGGTGGGTTGCACCGGCGCACCAGCAATGATCCAGGGCATCGCAGGTGACCTTCCTGCTCCCTCGGGGGTGATTGTCGGCGAGCCGACCGGCATGAAGATCGTGAGCGCGCACAAGGGCGTGCAAGTTACACAAGTGCGCGTGCTCGGACATGCGGCTCATTCAAGCCTCACGCATCTCGGTATCTCAGCTAACATGATCGCGGCTCGGCTTATGGCAAAACTGGTCGAGATCCAGGAAGGGCTAGTCCTAGCTGTCGATCCAGCCAGTCCGTTCGAGCCACGCCACGCAACACTGACCATAGGCCAGATCCACGGTGGAACCGCGGTCAACATTCTGGCGCCTGAGTGCAATTTCGTCTTCGACCTGCGGGTCACGCCGGACCTTTCAGCCGACCAGGTGCTCGCGCCGTTTTATGATCTGGCAACAAGGCTGAGCGCCCAAATGAGGGAGTTGTTTCCCGAAAGCGGTGTTGAATGGGCCGTCACCGCCGCAGTTCCAGCCTTCATGCCAGAGGTTGACGGCGCAGCGGCCGCACTGGCACGCAGATTGACCGGTGACAATCATGAGATGCGTGCAGTGCCGTTCGGATCAGAAGCAGGGCAATTCCAGCAAGCGGGATTCTCGACCGTGATCTGTGGCCCCGGTTCGATCGAGCAAGCGCATCAGCCAAACGAGTATATTGAACGGGACCAAATCGCCGTCTGCGCACAATCGATGTTGCGGCTCGCGGAAATTCTCTCCTCAACTTGATGGGTGGCTGATGCAGTCGACTATGCATGTGAATGTCTATGGCCGACGCGACATCGCGAAGATCGCGAGCGCGTTGACCGTGGCGGCGCTGACTTCGAAGACTGCACTTGCTGGGCAAACCGTGGCCAGCGCCGGCGCGCCCTCGGACCTTTCCTTCGTCGATCGCGAACTGCGCCCGTCAGCTCTCAAGATGATCGAAATGTCGCGCGCACTGACCGGTCAGGACGACGCCCTGCTGGCCGGAATGCGTAAGGCGTCAGCGCAATTTTTGCCTCCGCTTCTCCCAGACGTGCCGGTGATGAAACGCGAGGTGCCCGTTGGCAAAGGGCAACCCGATGTCACCGTCTTCGTCGTAAACGCCAGGCGCGGCGCGAGCCGGCCGGCGATCCTGCACATGCATGGGGGCGGCTTCATCGCGGGCCAGGCCCGCTACGAGATAGGCAAGCTGCAGCAATTGGCGAAGACGCTGGATTGCGTCGTGGCCTCCGTCGAATATCGCCTTGCGCCGGAGACGCGCTATCAGGGATCGACCGAGGATACGTATGCAGCGCTACGCTGGCTCCACGCGGATGCCCTCGCCCTGGGCGTCGATCGCTCCCGGATTGCTATCCTCGGCGGTAGCGCAGGTGGTGGCCATGCGGCTCTGCTGGCGATTAAAGCGCGCGATCGCACCGAGGTGCCGGTAGTTTTACAGGTGCTGCTCTACCCGATGCTTGATGACCGAACCGGTAGTACGATCATGCCTCGTGCCCCTCTCGGCACCGTTGGCATTCCAGCGTCGCTCAATGCCTATGGGTGGCGCTCGTTCCTCGGCACGGAGCCAGGGGGTACACGAGTGCCGAGCGATGCTGTGCCGGCGCGTAACCGAAATCTGTCCGGCCTGCCGCCCACCTTCATCGGTGTGGGTGGGATCGACCTGTTCGTTAGCGAGGACATCGACTACGCCAGCCGTCTTTCGAGCGCGGGCGTCTCTACCGAACTACTCGTTGTGCCGGGCGCATATCACGGCTTTGAACAGGTCGCACCAGACACCATGATCGCGCGTCGATTTACCAAAGCAATGCTGAACGCGCTTCGCCGCGCATTCGATCGACCGGAAGAACTCTGATATGGTTCCAACGAAGTAATATCATTGTGTATTTGGTCATGGTGAGTCCAAAGTTCGAAGACGCGCCATGACCGACGGGTGGTTGAGAAACCGACGTATCAGACGATCGTTTCACTTGGCGACGTCTGCGGCAGCAATCCGCAAAAGACGCTCTGAGTCGCAGTACATTGCCAGCGCGAGCATTTCGGCGGGAGCCGGAAACTCGGAAACTTTGCCAAACCAATGATGCGACCTCACAATAAGCCGGCGCAAGCGGTGCGGATCAGGGCGCTGCCACCGAGCTGCCAACAGACTTGAAGATCAAGCTGCGCTGGATTTCGCTGGTGCCGCCCAGGATGGTGAAAGCTCTGCCAAAGAGATAGTTGAGCATGATCGGTGGCCCATCGGGCACGCCGCGAAAGAGGTCCGGGCGAAAGTCTTCGAGCAGCGCCGACTGGTCGCGCAGCGCATCCGTTCCAAGCGCGCGCACGCCCAGTTCGGCGATATGCTGCCCTTGCTCGGTAAGTAGCAGCTTCATGATCGATGCGTGCGCGGGGTGCGCCCCAGCTCGCCGCCGTAGCGCCGCTTGCCGCCGGTCGAACGAGGCGAGCGCGATCAGGGCAATCTCCGCCTCGCACAGCGCCAGATCGAGCGTGTCCCGCTCGGCATCTGCGGCCGGATCATCGGTGTCGTCATGTGCGCTCATGGCCGCTCTGATTTGATCGATTTGCCTGCCCAGGCTGCTGGCCGTGCCAACACTGCCGGTGCGTTCATGCTCAAGCAGGAACTTGGCAATGCCCCAGCCGCCATTTTCCGGCCCGACCAGATTGGCCACCGGCACGCGCACGTCTGTGAGAAAGACTTCGTTGAGATGATGAAGTCCGTCGATCGATCGGATCGGTCGGATTTCGATCCCGGGCGAGGCCATGTCAATCAGCAGGAAACTAATGCCATCCTGTCGCCGACCGCCGCTCCCAGTACGCACAAGCGCGAACATCCAGCTCGCCCAATGCGCGTTGGTCGTCCAGATTTTCTGCCCATTGACGATATAGTCGTCGCCGTCACGGCCCGCCCTTGTGGTCAGCGCCGCTAGATCGGAACCTGCACCTGGCTCCGAAAAGCCCTGGCACCAGACTATCTCGCCATCGCGCAGCGGAATCAGATGCTGCTCGATCTGTTCAGGCGTACCGAAGGTGTAGAGCACGGGTCCGACCATCTCGAGAAATGGGCTGACTGGCGGCGCATTCGCGGCATCGAGTTCTTGCCGGAAGACCTCGACTTGCCGCGGCGTCCAGCCGGTGCCTCCGAACTGCACGGGCCAGGAAGGCACCGCCCAGCCCCGCTTCGCGAGCTTGCGGTGCCAAGCCTGTTGCGGAGCGGCGTCGATCAACTGACTGGTGCGCGGCGCCGCCAAGAGGTCGGGCGTCAACTCGGCTGCGAGAAAGGCGCGAACCTCGGCGCGGAAATCGGCAAAATCGTCATTTTCGGCCGTCATTTTGCCACCACTCCTGCATTCCTAGTTAGATTACCGCGCTTTCGGCATTGGCAGCGTCCCCCAAAAGGGGACGTGGAGCGGCGGCGTGCCTGGGTCATGATTGGACCATGAACCGCCCGGCCTATGACCTGTCTGACGAACAGGTACAGTTTCGCGATGTGATCGAAGCCTATCTCCGCAAGAGCTATGGCGAGGACGCACGGCGGCTGATCGCCGCGACCCGCCTCGGCTATTCGCGAGATGTATGGCGGGAGCTAGCGCAAGACATCGGCATTTTCGGCATGGGCTTTGGCGAGAGCCACGGAGGCTACGATGGCACTGCGCTCAGCCAGGTTCCGATCATGGAAGCCCTTGGACACGCGCTGCTGCTCGAACCCTATCTGGAAACGGTAGTGCTATGTGGCAGCATTCTCACGCACTGTGATGGCCCGCGCGCTGCTGCGTTGATCGAACAGATCATCGGTGGTGAAGCCCGGCTGGCACTCGCACATCTCGAAACCACACGCTGGGCCATGGCTCCCCGGATCACAGCCAATGCCGTGCCGATTGACGGAGGATACCGGCTGTCGGGCCGCAAGACCGTGGTGATGGCTGCGCCCTGGGCAGACAACATCATCTTTGTAGCACATGACAGCGAGGGGATCGCCATTTTCGATGTCGCTGGAAAGTCGCCTGGCCTCCACCTCGAGGCCTTCCAGACTATCGACGGCCGCCGCGCTGCGGACCTCGAACTGGTCGATGTCGAGGTTGACGCGAAAGCATGCCTGCTACGTGGTGCCGCGGCTGAGGCGGCGCTGGCAGAGGCCTATCAGCGTTCCATCTTGGCCATTTGCGCCGAAGCGGTAGGCATCATGCGCCGCCTCGTGGCCGATACACGCACGCATCTCGTAGAACGGCGCCAGTTCGGCGTACCCCTCGCCAGCTTCCAGGTGCTGCAGCACCGTCTGGCTGACATACTCATCGCGCTCGAAACATCATCGGCGATGGTCTTCTGCGCTGCTGGTGCGATCGATCTGGGCGCGAAAGACCGGCAGCAGACCATCTCAGCGGCCAAGGCGTATATCGGCCGCGCTGTACATCGCTCCGCACAAGCGGCGGTACAGATGCACGGCGGCATGGGCATGACCGACGCGCTGTTCATCGGCCAATTGTTCAAGCGCGCGGTCGCGATCGAGGCCCAGTTCGGATCGACCGAACATCATGTGCGGCAGTTTCAGGTGCTGCGCCGAACCGATCTGGCGGTTTGACCCGGCGCGTCCCGAACAGGGGGACATCGGCGGCCCCCGAATAGGCGCAATGCCTCAATCGATGGGAAAGACCTTCTTCTTGGTGACCGCAAATGGCTGACGACATCGATCTTGATATGCTGAGCAATTGGCTCGCCAAGCATGTCGATGGCTTCCAGCCCCCGGTCGCGATCAGCCGCTTTCCAGGCGGCCAGTCCAATCCAACCTACAAGCTGGCCACACCCAGTGGATCCTACGTCATGCGGACCAAGCCGGTGGGCGCGCTCGTCAGCGGCGCGCATGCCATCGACCGCGAATACCGCGTCATTCGCGCGCTCAACGCAAGCACCGTGCCGGTACCGACCGCTTACGTCTTTTGCGATGATCCGGCGGTCATTGGTCGGTCCTTCTTTATCATGGATTATATCCCTGGTGCCATCCATACCGAGGCAGACCTGCCCGATGTGTCGCGCGAAGATCGCGGGCGGTGCTTCGATGCGATGAACGAGACGCTGGCTCGGCTCCACCGCGTCGATCCAGTGCAAATCGGGCTGGCCAATTACGGCAAGATGGCCGGCTATCTCGAGCGGCAGATCCGCCTTTGGAAGCGCCAGTTTGAGGCCGATCCCGCTGCCGGCCAATTCGACCAGATGGACCAGTTGGGCGCTTGGCTGCTCGCCAATGTGCCCGACGATGACGAGGTGTCGATCGTCCACGGCGATTTCCGCAGCCATAATCTGATCTTCCGCGAAGGTGGCACCGATGTCGCAGCCATTCTCGACTGGGAATTGTCGACGCTCGGCCATCCGATTACCGATTTCGCCTTCCATCTGATGATGTATCGTGTGCCGCAAGGGCTGGCCGGTGCGGGCATCAAGGGGCTCGATTTTGCCGCGCTGAACATCCCGACAGAAGCCGATTATGTCGCTGCCTATTGCAAGCGGACTAATCGCGATAGCATCCCGCACCTTCAGTTCCACGTAGCCTATAATCTTTATCGTTTCGCGGCGATCATTCACGGTATCAAGAGCCGTGCGTTGCGAGGAAGCGCATCAGCCGAACGGGCGGACTCGGTGGCGAGTTCACTCGATGCCTTTGTCGATCTGGCCTGGAACGAGGCCCGGCTCGCGGGCATGCCATGAGCAGCGC
>Ga0207674_10006850_pt1 | contig 13362 bp, 13 predicted proteins | sample KBSCornC72_FD_184303 | JGI IMG/M metagenome (GOLD analysis project Ga0207674, IMG submission 184303) | Corn rhizosphere microbial communities from Kellogg Biological Station, Michigan, USA - KBS Corn C7-2 (SPAdes) (version 2) | ecosystem: Host-associated > Plants > Roots > Rhizosphere > Soil ... | reverse complement strand
GTCGACGAGCCCTTGAATCATGGCCGGGCCGAGCCCTTTCACATAGTCGACGGCCGCGCCGAGCCCGTTCATGATCGCCTCGCCGACCTTGATGACGGCGGCGATGAAGAGCCCCAGCAGAACGATAGGCCCGCCGATCGTCGCCGCGATCGAACCGAACACGACCGCGATCGCAACACCAAGAACGCCGACGGCGATCGCAGCGGCGATCGCGAAACCTTCGGCGAGAAGCTTGATCTCGTTCCGATACGGCTTGAGAGCGATATAGGCCTTCAAGGCCAAGATCTCAGCGTAAAGAAAGAGCCGCTCGACCTTCGGGATGGCCGCGGCGGCGCCGTCGATGATCGGTTGAAAGAGCGCCTCGAAAAGAAACTTCAAGGCTTTGCCGCTAGCCGTCGATGAATCGAAGAGGGCGACGAGCTTCGAGATGCCGCCGAGAAGGCCCTCGATCTTGAGGCCGCCGAAGGTCTCGGCGATGTTGTCGTGCAGCCGCCGCGACTGCACACCGAGCGAAAGCATCTGCGCAGAAAAGTCCGGACCGAACTTGAGCTTAGCCGCTTTGACAGCGGCCACTTCGAGCGCGTCCGAAAGGGCCTTACCGCGTAGCCCTGTCTTCGCGAGCTCGCCGGCCATCGAGAGAAGCTCCTCGCGCGTCTGCGGAACGATGCGGCCGAGATCCGAGATCGTCCCGTCGAGCAGCTCGCCGCCCTCGACGCTTCGCGCGATGCCTTGTGCGAGTAGGCTTTGCGTCCGGTTGGCGTCGGCAAGCCCGACGGCCCAGCTCGCGATCGAAGCCGTCGCCGCGATCGCCGCCGTCGCGATCGCCACGATGGCGACGGCAACGGCGACATACGGGCCGGCCGTACCCATGGCCTTGCCGAGTTTTTGAAATCCGCTCGCGAGGCCGAAAACCTTTTGGCCCGCGACGCCCGCGGGGCCGCCGAATTTGCCGAGGGCCTCGGCGATCTCGTTCACCTTCCCCGAGCCTTGCGCCTCGGCCTCGGCTTTCGCCGCCTGCTCGGCCGCGCCCTTGACGTTCTTCATGCCCTTCGTCAATGCGTCGTGCTGGCTCGCGGCGCCGGCCGCCTTCGCTTTGAGCGCGTCGAGCGCGCGCGCTTCGGCCTCGAGGGCGGTCCCGGCCTGAAGCGCTTTCTCGGCGGCGTCGGCTTGCTTTTTCGCGAACGCGTCGCCGCTCTTGCCCGATGCGGCGAGCTTTTCGACCGCTTTCGCCGCGCGGTCGGCCGCGATCTCGGCTTGCTTGTAGCTCTGCTCGCCGAGCGAAACAGCGTCGTTCGCAGACTTGAGGGCCGCCGTCGATTCGTCGATCGATGCCCCCATGGCCTTGATCGTCCGATCGAACTCGGCCGCGGTCGCGCCGGCGGCGAGCATCTTGTCGCCGAGGTTCGAGAGCGTCGCGACGGACGCTTCTCCCCCGGTGAACTTCGCCGCCAGCTCGATCAGAAATTGCGTTGAGTCTGCCACTTCGCGTCACCGTTTTTCGAGAGCGTTGCAAACGAGGATCAGAAACTTGGACACGACCAAGGCCCCGGCTCTTGCGCTGTCCTCTTCGTCCCCCCGGCCTAGCCACGCCATCAAACAGTCCGCGAGCGCCACCGGATCCCGTTGCGCCTTTTGGAGGCGCTCGCTTAGCCTTTTCCCTCCGCTTCTCCCAGCCGGATCGCTTCGAGTCCGACGTTGTCGTGAATCGATGGCCACGCTTCGCGCATGCGCTCGTACGTCGCCGCGTCCGGATACGCGAGACAGCTTTGCGCGAGCTCGTCCTTCGCCGCGCCGATCGCTTCGGTATTTTGCGCCGCTTTTCGGACGCGCGTCCGGAACCGATTGAACTGAGCCGCCGCCGGCGTCTTGACGACGACGAGCGTCGGAAGGCCCGTCACGAACGACGGCATCTTGAGAACGCCGACCCGGTCGTCGCCGTGCTCGATCTCGAGCTTGTCGACCTCTTCGAGGTCTTTTTCGTATTGCGCCCCCCGAGCTTTTTCGATGGCCTCTTTGCGCTTGGCGCGCCGTTCCTCGATTTCTTCAATGCTCATGAGCCTCCGTTTTTCGGCGGGTTAGATGAGGACGATCCCGACGCCGTCCGCGATCTCCTCGATTCCCATGATGCTCAGAGGGATCTCGACCTTCGCGGCGTCGGGCCCCTCGGCACCTTCGAAGCTTCGACCGGCAACGCGGCACCCGGCCACCTTGATCGTGAAGATGTCGACCGAGCCGGGCGGCGTGTATTGATAGATGATGTCGAATCCGACGAGCCCGATCTGTTTTTGGCCCGCATCGTTCAGCGGCGCGACGGACGCGAGCGCGTCGCGGTGTGCCCGCCAGCCGGACATGTAGAACGTGATCGAGGCCTCGTCGTCGAGCTGGCCCGTCGTGCGCTTTCGCTTTTTGCCGCCGCTCGCCCCGCGCACGACACCGATGTCGAGCTTGTCCGAGACTTTGATCCCGGCGATGTCGGGCGTCTTCACCGTCGGGCCGTTGTAAATCGGGATCGAGATCCGAACGTCGGCCCAGCTCGGCTCGACCTCGTTTAGCGTGGGATATTCGCCGGCCATGATGGTTCTCCCTCAACCCGCGGTTTGCACGCGGACGCGTGTCGTGATCTTCTCGAGCGTGCCATTCAGTAGAAGATTGAGTGTTCCGGTGAGCTCGGCTTCGGTGACGTTGAGAACATCGGTCCGGCTCGCCTTCCACCTCGCCGAGCTCGCGCGCGGGCCTTCCTTCTTTCGCTGAAGGAGCGCGATCGCGAGCGCGCTGTTCACCTTCTCCTCGAGCACGACGAGCGATGCTTCGCGGCCTGTACCGTCGGCGTTGAGCTCGAGGACCTCGCCGATGGCGTTCTCGGTTTCCGCCTGCGCGACCGCGCACGCGATATCGGCAACGGCGAGGTTATGCGTGCGCGAGAGAAGCGAGCCCTCGGTCGCGCGCGTGAGCGAAAGCGCGATGAAGGCGCCGCGAGGGCCGTTCGCATACGTGCGAAAGCACGTAAAGCGGGCGGCGAGAAGGCCGCCGTCGACGCGCTCGTCGTGCTCGACGGTGTTGCCCTCGGCGTCCTCGAGGTCCCAGCCCGAGAGCGGACCATCGCTCTTTCGCCAGCACGGGATCTGCACGTCGTGCGAGTACTCGCGAAGCGAGGCCGCCCACTGGACCGGACGCCGAAAACGCCAGCCGGTGATCTTCGAAAGCTTCGGACCGCGCCCCGCGCCTAGGTCGATCCGCGGCTCGGCGTCGATCGTCCCGAACGTCGAATCGATCGCGCCGACCCAAGTCGGATCGTCTTCGCCGGCGGTGATCGTCACGCTCGCCGTGCCGATGACCTCGGCGGCGAGATCGGTCGTGCCGAACGTGAGCACCGTCGCCGAGAGCGCCGCGATCGCGCCCGTCACGTTGTTCGACGCCGTGCCGGCCACGGTCACAACGTCGCCGACCGCGAAGCCATCGGCGAGCCAAGAGCCGCCCGAGCGCGTGATCGTGTCGCCCGTCGAGCCGACCTCGGCGAAGGTCAGGCCATACGAGCCGGTGACCGTGCAATCTGAAACGGGCCCCTCGGCGGCGAGATCCGTCGTTCCGAACGTGAGCACCGTAGCGGTCAGCGACGCGATGGGCCCCGTGACGTTGTTCGACACCGAGCCCGCCACCGTGACGACCATGCCGACGGCAAAGCCATCGGTGATCCAAGAGCCGCCCGAGCGCGTGATCGTATCGCCCGTTCCCCCGACCTCGGCGAAGGTCAACGTCGGCGAGCCCGTCATGCGCACGCTCGTCCGCGACATCTCCGGCGACGGCTTTCGATCGCGCACCTGCGCGCGCGCGAAGACGAATCGATCGTTGGACGTTTCGTAGGCTTTCGCCTCGGTGAGCACGTTGCTCGCGTCGTCCTTCACCAAACAATCGCCGACGATGAGCCACGAACGCGATTGCAGTTGCTTGGCGACGAGAGCTTCGCGCGCGGCCTGAAGGCCCGCTTGATCCCACCGGGGCGCCGTCGTCTTGCACTTGAACGCGACGTCGCCGGCGACGAGCGTGCCCGCGCCGAAGGAGAGCACGATGCCGACGTAGGCAATCGTGTAGCTCGACGCCGTGCCGAGCCGAGTCTTCTTTTTCGTGCGGCCGCCGTCGAGCGACAGAAGGAACGTGATCGGATCGGTGCCGATCGTGCCGCCGCCGCCCTCGGCGACGGTGAGCTCGAGATCGACTTCCTCGAGGACGCCGGCGGAGCCCGCCGCCGCGGAGATCACGCACGAGCCGGTGTTGCCGGACGAATTCACACGGCCAATCGTTCCGGCCGTCACCGTCGGCAGCCCGATGAAGATGACGGGCTTCTTCGTTTCTTCGAAGTGGTGCGCGCAATAGTCGACGCCCGGCGAATAGCCGTGCTTCGTCAAGAGCCCCTTGGCGCCGGCGAAGACGCGGGGCACGAGATCGGCGTTCTTCTCGACGCACGCGAAGACGGTCAAGAGATCGGTACCGCCCGCGAGCGCGCCCGCCTCGTCGTCGATCTGAACTGTAGCCTCGGGCAGATCCGCCATGTGCTTACCCTCCTGATGCGATCTCGGCGCCGGGCGGCGGCTCGTCCGTCGGTCCCGGTGCACGGCTCACTTTCACAACGCTATCGAGCGTGACGTCTTCGCCGATCGTCACCTCGTCTTTGCCCTTGCCCGCCCACGTTCGGCGGAACACGCCGCGATCAATCGTGAGCTCGAACTCGTAGACGGCCGACGACCACACGAGCGATCCCTCGCTATCGCGAAGCGGCACGAACCCGCCGGCGCCAAGCGAAAGAGCGTTCGTCCTCGCGCGCACGACCTGGTCGAGCTCCGCGAGCACATGGTCGAGCACCTCTTCGGCGCGCTCTTTGTGATCGTGCCACTGCGCGCCCGCGAAATTGGCGCGAGCGAAGATGCGGATCGTCGCCGCCTGAAGGCGGGTGAACGGCATCGTCGGGTTGTGGTGCACAGATCTCGCGGCCGTGAAGGAGTCGCGCTTTTCCCCGATCGGCTGCTCGAGCACGATCCGCTCGCGCGCGGCCGTCAGCGATTCGCTCGGCTCGGGCCCGAAGACGACGGGCAGCGGCACGCCTTGCGCTCGCAGGGCCGTGCCGAGCTCTTTCGCGATCGCGTAGAGCATTAGCCCGCTCCCCTCAGATCGGCGCGGATGATTTCACCCGCCTTCGCGCGAAGCGTCCCGACGTACGCGATCGGAAGGTGCGCGCCGGCGCGCGGAAAGACGGGCCGCTTTCCGATCTGATACTTCGCGTAGCTCGGGCCGAGCTTCGCGCGCAATTTCGTCCCGATCGCGATGTACGCGACGCCGGCGGCGAGCTTGCCCGATCGGTGAAGTGAGACGCGCTCGCCGTGCGCGCCGGACTCCCACGGATCGCCGTAAGCGTTCTCGCCCGCGGCGAAGGTTGCGCGCGCGAGGTCGGTGATCGCGCTCGCCGACCGGGCGGCGACCTTGATCGCCAGCGTGCGCGGCAAGTCGCGAAGCCCGCGCTCGAGCTCGCGCAGCTTGCCGAGATTGCCCTTAAGGCCGCTCATGGGAGCGTCCCCCCTTGCGGCGTCCAGTTGCGCGGGCCAACCGCGGGCGCCGCTTCCGAATAGGCGACGCTCGCCGGCGACGTCGCGCGCGTGTCGCGAAGCGGGATCCCTTTGGCCCATCGCTCGAGCTGGGCCTTCGCCGCGAGCTCGGCCTCGGTCATGTTGGCGCTCGACTGCCCCGCGATCTGAAGAAGCTTCTTCGCGCTGAGCTCGGCCACAATCGCCGTCACCGTCACCGGATAGGGTGCCTTAAGCGGCACCAGATGCGCGGGCAGAAACGGATCGACGAACCGAGAGTAGAACTCGAGGACCTCGTCGAAGGGCAGCGGCGTCGCGACGACGACGGCGGCGCCGTCCGTCGTGAGATCGATCGCAGGGCCGCCCGCCGTCGCCGACGCTTGAAAGATCGACGGGCTCACGCGAATCGCGCGGTAGGTCGTGCCGGCCGCAATCGGCGACGGCAAGGCGCCGCCCGCCTCGGCCCGAAAGAGCATGGCGTCGTCGGTTTCGAACCCGTGCTCGTCGAGCTCGAAGGTATCGCTCGCCGCGAGCGCCGATGCGCAAAGGCGGCCCGGGTTCGCAAGCATGCCACGCGGTAGCCCGTATTTGTAAACATCGGCGGGCTTGGCGTAGACGTCGGGCATGTCTCCTATGCGCCAAAGCCCCGGCCCTTGGGGGGTGCGGGGCGGTGGCAGAGGGTCGCGGCTCTTCTCGCTACGGCGAGGTACCGGCCCAACGCTGCATGCAATGCGGCAGCGCGAGCACGCCGTTGCCGCGCAAGATGTAGGCGATGCCGACCTTCAGCGTCGTCTTGTAAAGAGCGTCCGTCTTGTCGTGCCGGATCTCCTCGGGCGAGCCCTCGTCCTGAACGATCCAGGGAGCCATGCCCGGCTTGTTCAACGCGAGCGGATACCACTCGTCGTCGCTCGCGAGCTCATCGGAGATGACGAGCTTGACCGTGCCCTTGTGCCGGTTCGGCACGGCGCCGAATTGCGTGCCGTCGCCGATGGCCTGGATGATCATGTCCTGCTCGAGCAAGTCCTTCCAGACTTCCTCTTGCGCGGCCGCGGCGAGCACGTGCGTCATCCGCAGACCGAGCGGCTTGCCGTTCGCGCCCTTGATGCCGCGAAAGTTCTGCTTCGCGGTTTTCAGGTTGTCGAGCGTCGGATCGGTTCCCGCGCCGGTCACGTCGTTGTCGAACGTTCCGACGCCCGCGTCGAACACGTTGACCGGATGGTCGGACGCGAAGAAGTTTTTGCCCGTCCAGCAGACGGCATTCGCCGCGAGCGCGTCGGCGATGATCTCGTTCGGCAGGGACATCGCCGCCGCGGCCATGGCCGCCGGCTCGCTCGTCCAGCCGATGAAGTCGGGCGCCTCGATGATGCTCGCGAGCTCGGCGACGCCGTCTTGCCAGGTTTTGGGCTTGAGCTCGAGGCTCTTTTCGAAGAGCGACCGGTACTTCAGATCGCCCTTGAATTCGTGATAGCCGGCGGCCGAAACCGGGATCGGGTAGGTCGTCTTCAGCGCGCGCGAAGCCTTGTAGAGGCCGAGCTCGCGTGCCCACGGCTCGACGCCCGCTTGCGTGAGCGCCGCGGCGAAGTCTTGCGCAAACTCCTCGAGCGCGCGTTGCGCGTCCCTTGAGACGAGATCGAATTCGGAACCCATGAGCTTATCTCCTTGTCTTCTCTCTCGGCCCTATCAGGTCTGGATGCGCGTGAAGTTCAGGCGCGCCGCGACGAGCTGGTAAGCGTTGGTCGCGTGAGCGTTCGTCGGCGTGAGGGCGATCGTCACGCGCGCGGCGGTGTCGGGAATGTCGGCCGCGTCGATGGTGGCGGTGATCTTGTGGACCGTCGCCGATTTCGTCGCCGCGTCGCTCGCCGAGTCCGAGACCTGCGTTCCGCCGTCCCAGCTCGTTTCGACCGTGAACGTCGCCGCGTCGGTCGAGCCCGAGTAGACCCAAAGATCCAGCGTCGCGTTCGCCGCCCCCTTGAAGTCCGCGGGCAGCGTCGTTTGAATTTGGATCGGATCGATGTTGCCGGTCGCCCAGCTGATCTCGAGGCTCTCGTTCGCGTCGCCGCGAAGGATCGGCGTCGTGTCGCTCGCGAGCAGGCCGCCGTTCGCCGCGATGTTGCCGACGTCGCCGCTCGCGTCGACCTCGCGAAACGAATTGAGCGAGAACGGGATCGAGCCGACCGCGGCGTCCGCTTGAAGCGCGTCGATGTCGGTCTGCGCCGTGTCGAGCTGGCTGGCTTCGCCCGCCGCGATGACGATGATCGCCGCCACATGCGGGCCCATCCAAACGTACGGCTTGTCGTCTCGGAACTCGGTGATGAGCCCCGCGATCGCGCGGGTGTCGGTGTTGTTCGTCAACGCGACGGTGTGATCGTCGACGACGAAGCAGACTTTGCCGACGTCGTCGGCCGCGATGTCGTCGCCGCCGCCCGTCTTGAAGTCCCATTGAAAGACGCCGAATTCGACCTCGACGTCGACCGCGTCGGCGGCGCCGCCGAGCGCCGAGCCCGTGCGATTGTCGTAGGTGGCGGACGCCTTGCCGACGACGACGACGCACCCGTTGGCGATCGTGTCGCCCGGCATGGCGCGGCCGGCCGAATCGAGACCGACGATTGCGCCCTTGAAGATCCGGACGTTCGCCTTGATCGGAAAGGTGCCGCGCGAGGGAACGACGCCCGCGAAGTTCGTCATGCGTTCGATTGCGAGTGCGGTCATGGGTCAAGCTCCCGTCGTCGTTTCTTGGCGTTCTTACTTCCCGTTGCGCGCCTTGATGCCGGCGCGGGTTTTGGCGTACTTGGCCGGATCGATCTTTCGCTCGGCGCAGAGCGCGAGCTCGCGCTCGCTGAGTCCGTGATCGTTGCCCGCCGGCGGCTGAAGTGGGTCCACGCGCCGCCCGGCCTTCGCCGCCGCGAGCTTGGCGACGCGCGCGCGTAGCTCGGCGATCGGCTCGTCGACGAAGCGCTTCGCCGGCGTCTTGGCGTCGTCGTCGGCCCAAGCGGTCGCCGGGATCTCGACGCCGAGCTTGACGAGCTCGCCGACCAGGCGCCGGCGCTCGGAGGCCTCGAGCGTGGTTCGCTCTTCTCGGACCTTGGCGCGCCCCTTCTCGAGCTCGAGGTGCGAGGCGTGCCACGCTTCGACCTCGTGCACGATCTCGCCGATGTCGCTCTTGCCCGAGAGCTTGGCGAGCGTGCGGCTCGCCGCGCGCATCTTCGCCGCGGCTTGCACGGGCGGCGCCTGCTCGGCGTTCATGGCCGGCGTGCCCTCCGCGGGCGGCGCCTCGTCGCCCTCGGGTTCACCGTTCGCGGCGTCTTGGACTTTCTTGACCATGGCCGCGATCGTCGCGAGCACGTCCTCGACATTCGCGTCGGCGCCGAGGCCGAGCGCTTCGGCGACCGCTGCAAATTGCTCCGGGTTCATGGTCGTTTCCTCTCCGCTGTTTTGGCTCGCCGCGACGAGCGGCTCGATTTGATCGATTGCAGGCATCGCGACGATCGCGATGTTGTGGACGGCCATGATCTGGCGAGTGTCCTTCGTGAACGCGAAAACGGGCGAGATGTAGCGTTGTCGCTTGTCGCGTAGCCGCGCCTCGCCGTCCGGCGTCCACGTCACGTCGACGGCCCAGAGCTCACCATTTCGGATCTCGAGCTTGCACCACCCGCGCGCATCCGGATCGTAGTTCGGCGCCTCGTCGTCGAGCGAAAGGTGCTCGAGATCGATCATGAGATCGGTGCCGTGCTCGCGATACGCCGCCATGACCGCTTCGGCGGCCTTCTCGTCGAAGAGGAAGGGCTTGTCGTAATTCGTCGTAGAATTCAGGCCCGGCGTGAAGATCCGAAACTCGTTCGGCGGGGCGTCGCCTGCGAACATGACGGCGAGAGCCATCACGCGGTGCAAGCGATTGCGCGCAGAAGTTGGCATGTCCGTGCTAAAAAAATCATCGATGCCATAGCCGATAAGCAAGATGTTTATGCTTTCCACTGGAAAGCACATCGGAACGGAAGGAGCGACCGCCATGCCCGCAGCGTCAAAACGAGCGAAGAAAATCAGGGTTTCGAGCGAGTTTGACCTTATGCGAATCGCGGCGGAATTGAGGCCGCCGAAGCTTTCCAGTGGTTTGTATGGCTGGGACCTCGACGCGATCCGAGCGGCGCGTGACGCACAAATGGCCGGTCGCTTCCTACTCGCCGTGCGTCTGGCGGAGGCCACGCGGACCGACTACGCGATCTTCGCTTCGTTCTTGAACCGGCTCGCGCCTCAGCACGGTTTGCCCGTCGCGTTGAAGCCCCCGAACCAAACCGCCCGCGCCCTTCGCGTGCTCGACGAAGCCACGGCGCTCTTCGGTCCGAAGGGCGTCGGCATCCATCCGGACACGCTCGCCGACATCGACGGCACGCTCGCGAACCACGGCGTCGCGTTCGGGGTCAACGTCCCGACGCCGCGCCTCGACGGCTCGCGCGTCGACTTCGAGGTGCATTCGTGGCCCATCGAGTTCGTGCGCTGGGATCCGACGATCCGCGCGTTCCGCACGCAAGTCGATGGCGGCATGCGCGAGGAGATCATTCAGCACGGCGACGGCCGATGGATCGTGTTCCAACAGCATGAGCGCGATCCCTGGAAGTACGGCGCGATCCTCGCCGTCGCGATCCTTTGGGCCGATCACGCGTTCGGCGTGCGCGATCGCGCGAAGGCCTCGACGGCGCACGGGAACGCGAAGGTTGTCGGCACGATGCCGGAAGGCATGCCGCTCGAGGACGGCAACAAAGTCTTGACGCCACAAGCCCAAGGCTTTCTCGAGCTGCTCCGCGCGATCGCGAGCGTCGATACGCCCGTCGGGATCAAGCCCTACGGTTCGACGGTCGACATGATCGTGAACAACTCTACGGCATGGCAGATCTTCAAAGAGATCATCGATTCGGGTGACAAGGCGGCCGATCGCATCTACCTCGGCACGCCAACCATCGCGCCCGCCGCCGGCGGCGACGCGGTCGGCTACCTCTTCGGCGTTCGCAACGACATCGTCGAGGGAAGCCTTCGCGCGATCGAGCGCGGGCTTCGCACGGGTACGATCGAGCCGTGGTGCGCGATCAACTTCGGCGACTCGACCCTCGCGCCCGATCGCGTCTACTTGATCCCGGACGCCGACGAAGATGCGCGGCGCAAGTCGCTCGCCGAGCGCACGGCAGCGTTCCACGCGGCGATCGAGGCGGCGAGGAAGAACCAATTCGTCATTGACCAAGCCTACGTCGATGCGCTCGCCGAGGCCTACGGCATCGACGCGCCCAAGCTCACAGCTTCGATCCCCACTGGGAGCGTGGAAGGGCAGCCGCAAGGCCAGAAGACGACGCCGGCGCCGGCCCCCGGAGCGACGCCGCCGCTTCGCGTAGTCCCTTGAAGCCGGCCTCGTAATTCTTCGGCTCCTCTTCGCCGAGCCGCAAGAGGTACCAGACGAGCCATACGAGCGCGTCCAACCGATTCGGTGAGATGCCGCCGATCGCCGGGTTCCACTCCGTGATCTCGGCCTCGAGCTCGGGATACCGGCCGACGAGGTGAAGCATGCCGCGCTCGCCAACGGTGCTCACCGGCTCGGCGCGGATCGCTTTGCCGCGCGTCGCATGCACCTCGACGATCTTGAGCGCCTTGGCGGCGGCCTCGCCGCGCTTCCGTTCTTTGGCCGCGCGAATGTTGGACGCGACGAGATCACCGCCGCGATTTCGCTCGCCGACGACGGTGTCGCATTCGAGCTGCTCGCAGATCTGGATCACAGTCGCGCCCCACTTCTCGGGTTTCGCGCGCTCGCTTCCGTCGGCCAGAATGTAAACGTGCCCCGCGGCGTCGCGGCCGCCGGCGATGATGCCGGTGTCATCGTTGTCCGGGTTCGTCGCGATCCCGGGATCGACGGCGACGGCGATCTCCTCGAGCTCGGGCGCGGCCTCGACCCGGGTGGCGTCCAAAGTCGACGACTGAAAAAGCGCGTCCGGGTTATCGGTGAGGATCTCTCCCTCGAGCTCTTGGCGCCCGAGGCGCGTGCCGCCGTACTTTCTTTGCATGCGAGCGACGTAGGTCGGATCGAGGTTCGTCGCGTTCTCGGCTTGGCTCATGAGGATCGTAACCGTCTCTTCGTCGGCGATGACCTCTTTGAAGAGCTGGAGGGGCAAGGGCGTACCGGTCAGGATGATCTCGAGGGGAAGCGGCGCGCGTAGCCGCGTAGCCAATTCGATATTGTTCCAAATCGTGCGGAGGTAGCGCCACTTCGCCGGCTCGTCACACCAGACCGTATCGAGGTTCGGCCCGCGAAACTCGGGCTTCTCGGCGCTGTTCACGTAGCCGATCGCCCCGCCGCACGCTTCGGCGCTCTCGCACCCGTGGCACTCTGCGCGGTGAAAGAAGATCAGCGCCTTGTGCGCCTTGTATTTCGGAGCCTTGCGCGGCGGGAACACGGTCAAGATCCCGTCCGAGCCGCCCTCCCCCGTGATCTGGTAGCGCTCGATCTCGCGAAGCGTCGGGCCCACGATCGCGATCGAGCGCGCGCCGGCGTCGACGCGCTTGCGAATGCGGTTCGCGCCGGTGATCGTCTTTCCCGCGCCTCGGCCGCCGAGCAGAAATAAGATCCGGTGAACGATCGCCGAGAGATCCGGATCTTGCTTCGGCCGCGCCCAAAGGCTCCACTCGTAAAGCATGCGCGCGAGCTCGAGCGCCTCGAAGGCGTCGAGGATCGCCTCGCGCTCTCGCTTAGGAAGCCGCGCGAACCGATCGGCGAGACTGGGACCCTCGAGCGATTTCGAGAACGCCCGCGCGCGCACGATCGCCGCCTGGTAGAGCTTTTCGAAATTGGGATTGTGTGACGCGAGGCTCATAGCGGCCGATACTTTCGGGCGAGCGCCTCGGCGAGTTCGCGGCCGAGCTCGAGATCCGTCATCCATGGGCGCGGCAGCTCGTCGACGAGGTAGACGCGCAACATCGGGATCGCCATGATGTGCGCGGCCATGTCGATGCGCTGCTCGAGCTCGCGCCATGCGTCGTGCCGACAGAAGAGCTTCGTGGGCTGCTCGCGCAATTGCTTGATCTCCTCGATCGCGGCGTTGATCTTCTCCGCCGTGATCGCCTCGAGCGGAGGTCGGTTCGAGAACGTCGCTTTCGTCATGGCCGATCCCGGAACGGGTGGCGCCCGCAATGCATGCACACCGCCGAGCGCTCGGCCGCCTCGACGAGCGCGGCAAACTTGCGCCGCACCTCGGCCGCGGCCTCGAGGTTCGCCGGATCGCTGGCGGGATCGGGCGCGTCGCGCGGCGAGAGCTCGACCAGACGCGCCGCGAACCTGTCTTGAATCGCGATCGCCTTGTCGAGCTCGGCCATCGTCGACGTCCCGTTCTTGGCGCCGGCGATGTGGTACTCGACGAGCGCCGAGACGTCGCCGAAGTCTTCGCGCAGTCGCTCGAGTACTCCCTTCATGTCCGCCGGCGCCGGCCGCGCGGCGAGCTCGTTTAGCTTCTGCTGCGCGGCCGCCGCGGCGTCGTCGACGGCGTCCGGCTCTTCGCGCCGCCGCCCCTTGCGCGCGCCCGTGCCGCCATTAGGTTCGAGGCCGGCCTCTTTGAGCCACGCGGCGATCGTCGGGTGCGTGAGCTTGAGCTCGTCGGCGATCTCGCGCGCGCTCGCTCCTTTGCGGTGCATGGCGAGCATGCGCGCGACACGTGCGGGCGTTTTGACCGTCGGTGTCGGCATGGTCGGTTCTACTCCGTTCGGTTCGTTGCGTTCGTAGTGGAAACCATCGCGCGTTTACCGGCGTTCGTTTCCGAGG
>Ga0207674_10006847_pt1 | contig 13367 bp, 8 predicted proteins | sample KBSCornC72_FD_184303 | JGI IMG/M metagenome (GOLD analysis project Ga0207674, IMG submission 184303) | Corn rhizosphere microbial communities from Kellogg Biological Station, Michigan, USA - KBS Corn C7-2 (SPAdes) (version 2) | ecosystem: Host-associated > Plants > Roots > Rhizosphere > Soil ... | reverse complement strand
AACGCGCTTTCACGTTCACCCGCAGCTTCACCGTCTGCTTGCGTTCGATCGCGCGCGCCAGCTGGTTATAGTGCTCGGCCGCCATCGCCAGTTCCGGCACGCCCACGGATTCACCGGCCTTGCGCGAACCACCGCCGCCGACACGGATGATGCCGTTGTCCCAGCCGCTGATGCCGATCGTGGCCAGCACGCCTTCGGCGACGAAGAACTCGTTGGTGGCGCGGGTCAACTCCTGACGCTCGGTGTAGGTCTTGACCCGCTTGGCGCGATCCTTGTCGGCGTCCTTGGGCACGGCAAACGCCTGCAGCTCGGCCAGGCCGGCTTCGTCGTGGCGGTGCGAATCCGCTTCGACGCCACGCTTGTACTCGCGCGCCTCGTTCAACAGCAGGATCTTGCCCGCCAGCTTGCCCTTGTACTTGTCCAGATCGGCGCGCTTCTTGATGGTCACCGCCATCACCTCGCCCTCGACCGGGCCGTTGGTGCCGGGCGTCCACGCCTTGGGCAACGCATGCAGCGGCAGCGTGCGCGGGCTGAGCATTTCCACGCTGGCGTCGCTGAATTCCCAGCCTCGGCCGAAATCGTCGAAGGCTTCGTCGTGGACGTTGGCCAGGCCCCACTCGCTGAATTTCCCGCGGGTCCAGGCATTGGCCTGAGCCATCTGCGGCGAATTGGTCAGACGCGGACCAATGTTCTCGGTCAGGTGGCTGAAGGTGGCCATGACCTGCGAACGATGGAAAGCCTCCTGGCGGATACGGCTGACCATGTCCAGGTCCACCGGCTCCTGTGCCGCAGCCACGCCACTGATTCCCAGACACATCATCACCAACATGCAACGCTTGATCACAGCTTTCCCCTGACACGGTTTGGACGCAAGAACTTTCGAATCTAGCGCCCCACCCCCTCGCACTCATGGGCCTTTAGTCATGTTGCCGACCGAATCCGGGATTTGCCTTTCCCAAGGTGCATACGGCCACGAGCACCCGACCGAGGCGAACACGACCGCGCTTGCCGAGCTGACGCCGTTCTTCGCCAACCGCAACGAACCGGCAAGCTCGGAAGCCGCTGCCGGCCGCATCGATGGTTCGACTCGTCGGATGCCATCGTGCAATCCCGCAATCGCGATCCGACGACTCATCGGGCGAATCCTGCCGAGTGAAGGCGTGCACCTCCTGGACGCGTCTGACTAAGCGCCAGCCAGTGCATTCGGCCCCGGCCTGTAATACCTTCGGCGCCGTACAGTGGATTGAGCCCGAGGAGGTCGCATGAACACTGTCGCCGCGCCTGCACCTGGCCAGCCGCCCGCCCACTTCCAGGGCAACGACCGCCTGCTGCTGGGCATCATCATGGGCGTGGTCGCGTTCTGGCTGTTCGCCCAGACCACACTCAACATCGCGCCCGACATGCAGCGCGACCTGGGCATCGACGCGGCCACCATGAACATCGCGGTGGCGCTGACCTCGCTGTTCTCGGGCATCTTCATCGTGGTCTTCGGCGGACTCGCCGACCGGGTCGGGCGGCTGCGGATCACCCGCATCGGCTTCTACCTGAGCATCGCCGGCTCGCTGCTGGTGGCGGTCACGCCCACCGGTGCGATGGCTGCGCCAGTGCTGCTGGTGGGGCGCGCGCTGCAGGGGCTGTCGGCGGCCTGCGTGATGCCGGCCAGCCTGGCGCTGGTGAAGGCGTACTGGGACGGCGCCGCGCGCCAGCGCGCCGTGTCGATGTGGTCGATCGGTTCGTGGGGCGGCGCTGGGCTGTGCTCGCTGGTCGGCGGGCTGATGTCGCAAAATCTGGGCTGGCGCTCGATTTTCTGGCTGGCGATCGCGGTTAGCGCGCTCGGCCTGTGGCTGATGCGCGGCACCCCCGAGAACAAGGCCGAGACCCACGGCGATTACCAGTTCGACCTGCCCGGGGTGCTGGTGTTCATGGTCGCGATGCTGGCGCTGCAGGTGCTGGTGACCCAGGGCAACAGGCTGGGCTGGGCCAGTCCGGCCAGCCTCGGCCTGATCGCCGCGACGCTGGTGTTCGGCGTGCTGTTCGTGGTGATCGAACGCCGCTCGGCCAATGCGTTCTTCGATTTCCGCCTGTTCGGCAATTCGACCTACACCGGCGCCACGATCTCCAACTTCCTGATCAATGCCACGGCCGGCACGCTGATCGTCTCGCTGCAGCTGGTGCAGCTGGGCGGCGGCATGAACGCGCAGCAGGCGGGCCTGCTGACGCTGGGCTACGCGATCGCGATCATCGCCTTCATCCGCGTGGGCGAGAAGCTGCTGCAGCGCTTCGGTCCGCGCAAGCCGATGATCTGGGGCTGCCTGATCACCGGCGTGGCGATCGCGCTGCTGATGCCCACGCAACTGATGCTCGGGCAGTACACGATCCTGGCGGTGATCGGCTACTCGCTGTTCGGCCTGGGCCTGGCCTTCTACGCCACGCCGTCCACCGACGCGGCGCTGTCCAACCTGCCGGCAGCGCAGGGCGGCTCGGGCTCGGGCATCTACAAGATGGCCTCGTCGCTGGGCGCGGCCTTCGGCGTGGCGATCTCCGCCGCCGTGTTCACCGCGCTGGCGGGCGACAGCGGCAGCGTGCGCTGGCTGGAGGGCGTGATCACCTTCGCCGGCCGCCAGGACAACCTGGCGGTGCGCGAAGCCGCCTTCGTGGCGCTGGGCTTCAACGTGCTGATGGTGGTGGCGGCGATCGTCTCGATCGTGCTCACCGTACCCAGGGGCCGCAAGACGAACGACTGAGCGCAGGCCAGCGGCGTCACGCCGGCTTGCACAGCCACGCCGAGGCCGCGGCCAGCATTGCCCGCGCACCGACTTCGAAGGTCGGTTCCAGCACCGGCGCGAAACGCGGCGAATGGTTGCTGGGGATGTTGCGCACGGTGCCGTCGGCCACGGCCTTGGCATAAGTCGCCGGGTCGGTGCCGCCGACGAACCAGAACACGTAAGGCACGTTCCACGCGCGACCGAACTCGCTGAAGTCCTCGCTGGCGGATGCGCGCCGCGCCTCGTGGGCAGCGTCGCCGAACTCGGCGTGAAACGCATCGGCCACGCGCGCGGCCGCCGTGGCGTCGTTCTCGGTCAGCGGATAGCGGCTTAAGTTTTCGAAGTCCGGTGGCTGCGGCGCGCCGGAGGCGTCGGCCTCGGCGCGGCAGATGCGGTGGATCGCGCCGAGCATGTGCTCGCGCACGCCCTCGTTGTAGGTACGCATGTTGAGCTTCAGCGTGGCCAGCTCGGGGATGATGTTCTCCTTGGTGCCGGCCTGCAGCGCGCCGATGGTCAGCACGGCGCTGTCCAGCGGCGAGATCTCGCGCGAGACGATGGTCTGCAGGCGCAGCACGGTGGAAGCGGCCATCACCACCGGGTCGATCGAGGTCTGCGGCTGCGAGCCGTGCGAGCCGCGCCCGTGCAGGGTGACCTGCAGGCTGTCGGCGGCCGAGAGGATCACGCCAGGACGGTGGCTCACGCTGCCGGCTTCGCCGACCATCACGTGCTGGCCGAGCACGACGTCCGCGTGCGGCAGCCCGCGCGCATCCCAGTCGGCGACCATCGCGCGGGCACCCTGGGCGGTCTCCTCGCCGGGCTGGAATACCACCAGCACGGTGCCGCTCCAGGCATCGCGCGCCGCCGCCAGCACCTGCGCGGTGGCGACCAGCCAGGTCACGTGCAAGTCATGGCCGCAGCTGTGCGCCACCGGCACCTCGTTGCCGTCCGCGTCGCGCGTGGTGGCGGTGCTGGCGTAAGGCAGGCCGGTGTCCTCGGCCATGGGCAGCGCATCCATGTCCGCGCGCAGCATCACGGTGGGGCCGTCACCGTTGCGCAGGATCCCGACCACGCCGGTGCCGCCGACGCCGCTGGTCACATCAAAGCCCATCGCCCGCAGCCGTTGTTCCACCAGGCCCGCGGTGCGGGTTTCCTGCATCGAGAGTTCCGGGTGCGCATGGATGTCGCGGTACAGCGCCAGCCAGTCTGACTGGTGGTCCCTGAGCAACGATCCCAATGCCTGTGTGAGCGGATTCATCGGATCCTCCTGGCGGCGCGGCGGAGCTGCCGCAGCCTTTCGTAGCGCCGCTCAGGCGGCGGGCGCATGACGGCGTCGATGAGGTATAGCGCGTCGTTCATGATCGAATGGGGTCTTGCAGACATTTCAATAACGCTTTCTTTCATCGTGACTCAGCATCTGAATGGAACCGGAGGCTGTCACCGGCAGGGCCGATTGTGAAACGATGCATCCTGGTTCGTTTGCCATGAGGATTCGATGAAGACCATACATTCACCGTTGCATGCCCTGCATGACGGCGGCATGGAGCTGCACCGCGGCGAGCTGGTGCCGTGCTTCGAGATGCCGGCGCGGGTCGACCATATCCTGGCGGCGATCGCGCGCGCGGGCTGGGCGGTGGAAGCGCCGCGCGAATACGACGATGCCGTGCTCGCCCGCGTGCACGACGCGGACTACCTGGCGTTCCTGCGCGGGGCCTATGCGGAATGGCAGGCGGAAGGCCGCGACGGCTTCATGCTGCCCGGGGCATTCCCGGCGCGCGGCATGCGTCGCGACCGCGTGCCCGCGGGCCTGCATGCGCGCCTGGGCTACTACGCCTTCGACGCCGGCAGCCCGATCGTGCAAGGCACCTGGCGGGCGGCGCGGGCGTCGGCGTTCTGCGCGCTGACTGCCGCGGACCTGGTTGCCGCGGGCGAGCGCAGCGCCTATGCCTTGTGCCGCCCGCCCGGCCACCACGCCGGGCGCGCGATGTTCGGTGGCTACTGCTTCCTCAACAACGCGGCGCTGGCGGCGCAGCGCCTGCGCGATGCCGGCCTGGCCCGCGTCGCGGTGCTCGACGTGGACTACCACCACGGCAATGGCACCCAGGACATCTTCCGCGAGCGCAACGACGTGCTGTTCGTCTCGATCCACGGCGATCCGGACACCGAGTACCCGTTCTACCTCGGCTACGCGGACGAACGCGGCACCGGGGCGGGCGCGGGCTACAACCACAACTTCCCGCTGCCGCGCGGCACCGACTGGGCGTGCTATGCGGAAACGCTCGATCGCGCGCTCGGACTGGTGTCCGACTACGCCCCGCAGGCGCTGGTCGTTTCGCTCGGGGTGGACATTTTCGAGGGTGACCCGATCAGCCAGTTCCGGCTGGGCGTGGGGGATTTCCCGCGGCTGGGCGCGCGCATCGCCGCACTGGGCCTGCCGACGGTGCTGGTGCAGGAAGGCGGCTACGCCGTCGCCGGGATCGGCGACAACGTGGTCGGCGTGCTCGCGGCGTTTGCCGGCCCATGAGCCCGGCGCCCAAAGGTGCTGCGCTGGCGCGCCGGCTGCGCACCGAGTGGCAGCACCTGTCCACGTTCCATCGCTCGCGCCGACGCTGGCAGATGCCGGTGGCGGCCGGGCTGGCGACCGGCTTGCCGGTGCTGGTGGGCGTGTACTTCGGCCGGCTCGATGACGGACTGATCTCGTCGCTGGGCGGGCTGGCGTTCCTGTATCTGCCCGACACGCCGATGTACCACCGCATGGCCAGGTTGATGGCTTGCGCGTTCGGCATCGCGGCGTGCTACGCGCTCGGCATCATGAGCCACGCCGTGGCGGCGGCGACGGTGCCGCTGCTCACGGTGATCGCGGTGCTGGTCACGATGGCCTGCCGCTACTACCGCGTGGGGCCGCCGGCCAGCCTGTTCTTCGTGATGGTCGCGGCGATCGGCGCGTATTCGCCGGTGCCGTTTCTCGAACTGCCGCTGATGGTCGGGCTGGTATTCCTTGGCGGGTTGCTGGCGGCCGTCATCGCCTTCGGTTACAGCCTGATCGTGCTGCGGCTGCAGACGCCGACGCCGGTGCAGCCGCTGCCCCAACCCACCTTCGACCACGTGGTGCTCGACTCGGTGCTGATCGGCGCGCTGGTCGGCCTGTCGCTGCTGCTCGCGGTAGCACTGCGGCTGGAGCGGCCGTACTGGGTGCCGGTGAGCTGCATGGCGGTGATCCAGGGAACGACGCTGCGCGCGGTCTGGAACCGCAACCTGCAACGCGTCGTCGGCACCGCGCTCGGCATGCTGGTGGCATGGGGGCTGCTGTCGCTGCCGCTGGGCCCGTGGGCCGTGGCGCCGATCCTGATGCTGCTGTCGTTCACGGTGGAGTGGCTGGTCGTGCGCCACTACGGGTTGGCGACGGTGTTCATCACCCCGCTGACGATCCTGCTGGCCGAGGCCGCCCGGCTCGACCCGCAGGTTTCGCACGCGGCGCTGATCCAGTCGCGTTTCATGGATACCACGCTGGGCTGCGCGGTCGGCCTGCTCGGCGGCGTGGTCATGCACCAGCCGCGCCTGCGCGCCGCGGTCGGCCAGGCGTTGCGGGCGCTGATGCCGGCACGCATGAAAGGCAAACGCGACCCCGGCATCCGTTGAATGCACGATCTCCGCACCCCATGAAACATGGCGGCCGGTGGTCAGCGACAAGACGAGCCCGGCGCACGGGCGCGTCCGCTCAACGGGGACGCAGGATCTTCGGGTTCGACGTGCCCCAGATCGTGTACTGGTCGGCCAGGATGACCCCGGTGATCCGTTCGACCTCGGCCAAAGTGATTTCGGCATCGCCCTGCTTGCCGAACAGCACGACCTCGTCGCCCGCCTGGACACCGGGAATGTCGGTCACGTCGACCATCGTGGTGTTCATGGTGACGTTGCCCATCACCGGAGCCCGCTGCCCGCGGATCAGCATCGCGCCCTTGTTGGAATACGCGCGCCGATAGCCGTCCGAATAGCCCACGGGAATGTTGGCCAGCAGCGAGTCCCGCTTCAGCACGCAGGTGCGGTCGTAGCTCACGGTGTCGCCGGCGGGATAGGCCTGGACCGAGGCCACCCGCGACTTGAAGGATGCCACGTGCGCAAACGGCGGCTTGGGCGTGCCGCCATAGCCGTACAGCGCGCCGCCGGGACGCACCATGTCCAGGTGCGCTTCGGGAATGTGCTGGACGGCGTAGGAATTGGCGGCATGCAGGATCACGTCCCCGCGCCGCAGGGCGGTGTGGGCGAACAGCCAGTCGGCCTGCGCCTTGAACGCGTCAACCCCTTGCAGGATGTCCGCACGATCCTCGGTCGGGAAATGGGTCATCAGGCCGACGATCTGCAGGCCCTCGATCTTCGTCAGTGCTTCGGCGTCCTGCCGGCCCTGCGCGGTCTCCATCTCGATCCCGTTGCGGCTCATGCCCGCCGAGTTCAGCGCCAGGTGCACGCGCAGCGTGCGGCCGCGCTTGCGCGCACTGTCGCCCATGGCCTGTGCCTGGGCGAGATTGCCCACCAGCTCCTCGAGCTTGTAAGGCAGCGCATCGTGGATCTCGTCCAGCGTGGCGGCACGCACGCGCATCACGCGACCCTTGTAGCCGCAGGCCCGCACCATGCGGGCCTCCTCGGTACTCGCGATGCCGACATAGGGGATGCGTGCCTTGATGATGCTGGGCATCACCAGGTCGATGCCGACACCATAGGCATCGGCCTTCATGACGGCGCAGATCTTGGGATCGCCGACCAGAGCGGCTTGGACGAGCCGAAGGTTGTTTTCGAAAATCGCCGGATCAATCTCGATCCACGCATTGAATGCACCCGTCTTCCGCTTCCCCGGCAGACCGAGCAGCGGCGCGGCAGGCGCGGGAATCGCCACCGCCAAGGCCGTCCCCGCGGTGGCCAGGAGGAATCGGCGGCGGCTGAGAGAGGCAGGTGCGGAGTGGCGCTCTGGCATGGTGTTCTCAACGTTGCCGCCGCCGGTCTCCCGGCGGCGGCTGGATGCAGGTCGGATCAGGCGACCATCGATATCAATCGAACCTGTATTCGGCCATCAGGTAGAACGAGCGGCCGCGCGGATCGGCCACGCGCGGCTCCCACGCGGCGCCCGAGGCGAAGTCGACCTGGTGCGCGGTGAACGGCGGATCAGTGTTCAGCAGGTTGCGCACCGCGAAGGTGAGCCTCGTGTTCTTCAGGCCCGACCAGCTCAAGCTGTAGTTGTAGAGGATGTAGTCGTCGACGTCGGGGTTCCAGTTCACCGGGGTGTAGCTGCCGTTGGCGACGCTGATCGGCAATTCGTCCTTGTAGCCGGCGCGGTAGACCTGGCTCAGCGTATGCGTCCACTCACCCTTGGACCAGTCGAGGCTCAGGGTGTGCTTCCACTTCAGCGGCAGGTTGTAGAACTGCACGTACTCGCCCACCCGGTTGCCGCTGTAGGGCTCGTTGGCCAGCGGTTTTTCCTTGAAGGTGTTGATGTAGCTGCCGTTGAGGTTGACGTGCCAGCGGCCGCCAGCCAGCTGGCCGGCCAGGTTGGCGTCCAGTTCCACGCCGCGCATCAGGGTGCCGCCGGAGTTGATGAAGCGGCGGTCGATCGCGATCACCTTGCCACTGCTGTCGCGGATCCAGTTGGACGAGAACAGGCCGTAGTTGTCGATCAGCGTCGGCAGGTTGGGCGAGCGGATCGTGTTGGTGCGCTCGATCTCCCACCAGTCGAGGCTGACGTTGAAGGTGCCGGTGGGCGCATAGACGAAGCCCACGCTCTTCTGCCGTGACGTCTCCGGCTGCAGGTCGGTCTTGCCGCCGGTGATGATGGTCGGCTGGATCAGCGCACAGCCCGGCACCGTCGAGTTGGCCACGCCACCGGGGCAAGTGGCCGGATCGGCCAGGTCGAGGCCGAAATAGTCGACTTCATTCACGCCGGCAAACAGCTTGGTGAACTCGGGCACCTTGAAACCGGTGCTGTACGCGCCGCGAAACGCCAGCGATTCGATCGGCTGCCACTTGAACGAATACTTCGGATTGGTGGTGCCGCCGAAGGTGTCGTACTGGTCGCGGCGCACGGCCAGGGTCACGTCCAGCGTCTTCACGATCGGCAGATAGACTTCGGCGTAGACCGCCTTCACATTGCGGTGCACCTTGGGCAGTTCGCTCGTCTCGTCGAACGGCGCCTGGAAGATGGTGTCGTAGTTGAGCGGCAACCCGTTCAACTCCTGAACTCCGCCAAACTTGAATTCCTCGCGCCGCACTTCCAGGCCGGTCGCCAGTTGCGCTTCGCCGCCCCACAGGTTGAAACCCATCCCGCCGCTGAAGCTGGCGTCCAGCGAGGTGACCGTGGACTCGCCGCCGTACAGATGCACCCCGGTGGCCGACGCCGCCTGCAACGCGGAAATGCCTGCCGGGTTCTGCGCCTGGCCCGGCATCAGGAACGGGTTCAGCAGGCCACTGCCGAGCGCCTGCTTCAGGCCGCTGGAGAAGTAATAGCCCCCGGCAAGTACCGATTCGGCCTTGCTGGACGCGTGCGACAGGCCCACGTCGTAGTCCCACCGGCCGATGATGCCCTGCACACCGGCCAGCAGGCGGTTGGCCTTGGTGGTGGTCTCGATCTGGCGCGGCCCGCAGGGGACGCAGCGCCAGCGGTACGGAATCCTGTTGCCATACACCAGGTTGTCCGTGCCGAAGAAGTCGGCGATGGTGTTGTAGATCATGTCGTAGGTCGGCTGGGTGTCCGCGTTCAGCGGATACCAGGTGCTGGGGTCGAGCACGGCGGTCGCCGACGCGTTGGAGGAAAGCTGCAGCGGTTCGTACTCGCGCTTCACCTTCACGCGCGAGGCCATCGCTTCGGCGTAGAACCGGTGACTCTCGTCGATCTTGTAGGTGGTGCGCCCCAGGAACTGCAGGCTGTCCTGCGGCTGCTGCAGCGCCTGCGCGGCGGGGTAATCCCAGGCGCAGGCGTACTTCGAGCTGGCGCCGTCCCACAGCCGGTAGTCGTACGGCCCCATGTTGTCGCCGCCCTTCTCGCAACCAGCGCCGCCCGGCAGGTTCAGGATGTTGATGTAGCGCATGGCGCCACCACCGTCCGGATCGGTCAGCGAGCCGTTGATGATGCCGCCGGTGGCGTTGGTCACCGTGGCGAACGGCGTGCCGCGCGTGTCGGGCGATACGCCGCGGTCGGGCTGGAAGCTGTTGGCGAAGCTGCGCTGGCCGCTGCGCAGGATCTCGGCGCGCCGGTAGTTGATCGTGCCCCACGCGTTCCAGCCGTCGCGGTCGAGATCGCCGATGCCGCCCAGCGCGCTGTAGGTCGTGATGCCGCCGCCGCCATCCGCGGTCACGTCGACGCCGGCGTTGAGCGTGACGCCCCGGTAGTCGGTGCGGGTGATGAAGTTGATCACGCCGCCGATGGCGTCGGTGCCGTACATTGCCGAGGCGCCGTCGCGCAGTACCTCCACGCGCTCGATCGCGGCGAACGGAATCGAGTTCAGGTCCACGGCCTGACCACGCAGGCCATGGGTCGCGACGCGGCGACCGTTCAGCAGCACCAGCGTCGCGTCGGAACCCTGCCCGCGCAGGTTGGCACCCGACACGCCGGCGGTGCCGCGCAATTCGCCGAGATCCATGTCGACGGCGGCCGAGGTGAGTCCGTCGGCACCGTTGCCGGCGATGTTGAGGAACTGCAGCAGTTGCTCCGCCGAGGTGATGCCCTGCGCGTCGATCTTCTGCTTCTCGATGATGGTGATCGGCAGCGCCGCTTCCACGTCGGTGCGCTTGATGCGCGACCCGGTAACGGTGATTTCCTTGAGCGTGACCGCCGCGGGTTGGTCGGCGTCCGGCGCAGGCTGGGCGGCCTCCTGCGCCGCGGCCGGAACAGCGATCGCGACCAGCAGGGCCGCACAGAGGAGGTTCAATCGGAGGTCGCGCCGGATGTGCATGATGTGGCCTCTAGGCAATGAACGACGGATCGGGGTGGAACCAGCTCTTCAATACGGACATCGGAGTCAGTGCGGCCCGGCCTGGGCGTCGGCCAGGAACAACCGGCCGATCGAGATCGCCAGGTCGTACGGTGTCGGGGCGTTGCGGTTGCTCAGCACGACCACCGTCAGGCGCTGCTTGGGCCAGCGCACGATCGTGTTGCGGAAGCCGATGCTTTCGCCGGAATGCCACTGCAGGCCTTCGGCGAGGCGCCAGCCGAAGCCGTAGTAGGTCGCCTCAGGCGTGCTGGAAACCTGTACCTGGCGCTTGAAGGCCAACGCGCGCGACGCCTTGCTGAGCAGGCGGTCGTCGTCCAGCGCGGCTGCCCAGCGTGCCATGTCGGCAATGTTCGAATAGATGCCGCCATCGCCGAGCACCGCGCTGAAGGCGCTCTGGTCGGTGCGTGTCCAGCCGTTGCAGGCTTGGCTGTAACCCCACGCGCGGTGCGGCACTTCGGGCCCGCCGACCACGTACGCCACGGTGTTGCGCATGCCCAGCGGCTGGAAGATGCGGGTGCGCAGGTACTGCGGGAAGCTCATCCCGGAAGCGCGCTCCGCCACCAGCGCCAGCAGCGCGTAGCCGCTGTTGCTGTAGCGGAAGGTGCTGCCCGGCGGGAAATACAGCCGGTTTTCCTTTTCCAGCAGGGCCAGCACGCCGGCATCGCGGATCTGCCCTTCGTAGGGCGCCGCCATCAGGTCTTCGTAGTCCAGCATGCCCGAGGTGTGGTCGAGCAGGTGGTGCAAGGTGATGCCGTCCGCCACCTTCGGCAGCGATGGCAGCCAACGCTTGACCGGATCGTCGAAGGAGAGTTTCCCGTCCTGCGCGAGCAGCAGGATCGCCGCGGCGGTGAACTGCTTGCTCACCGAAGCGAGCCGGTAGCCGGTCGCCGGGCCCGCCTCGATACTCCGCTCCAGGTCGGATCGCCCGTAGCTGCGGCTGAAAACGGTCTTGCCGTCCTTGAGCACCACCAGCGAGGCGCCCGGCACGTCGCCGTCATAGGGCTGCATCAGGCGTTCGATCTCGGCCTGCCATCCGGAGCCGGTGGGGGCCGCCACCGGGATGTCGTAGAGGGTCTCCGGCGCGGGCTCGGGACGAAGGGTGTAATGCCACCACTCCATCGCGTAGTTGCGGAAGCCCTGGGCTTCCATCGCCTCGCGCAGCAGGTGGCGGTTGGCGCGCTGCGCGGCATCGACTTCGGGCGAGTCGGTATGGGCGCGGGTTCCGAAGAAATCGAAGCTGGTACCCATGTCCAGCGGTTCGCAATCGGCGTCGTGCGCATCGCACCGGAGCACGGTCAGGTCGACGGTGGCGCCGCGGCTGTGGCCGGAGACCGGTGCAATGTAACCGCCGAGCAGCTTCGACTTGTCGAGGTCGGGGTAATGCGCGGCCTTGGTGCGCTGGTCGGCGGAGTCGTTCGCCCAGCGCACGAAATGGGCCACCGCGCGCACCGGCCGGTAGCAGTCGAACACGCGCAGGCGCATGTGGCGTTCGCGCAGCGCGGCATCCACCCGCGCCAGTGCCTCGGCGGCTTCGCGCTTCAGCCAGCAGCGCGGCGCCTGGTATCCGATGATCGGCGCTCCGACGAAGTTGTCGTTGCCGGCGTAGGCGATCGATTGCGAGATGTCCGGCACCAGGCTGCGGATGTCGACCATCCCGGCCTGCTCCATCGTGGCCGCCGCCGACACGTGCGTGCCGCCGGCTTGCGCCAGTGCCGATACCGATGCCATGCACAGCGCAAGCAGCAGGGCGTGCCGCATCGGGCCGGGAACTCCGCGTCGATTCCAGTCACGGGCGGGGTTGGCGGAAGGAAAACCCACCGCAAGATATGCCGAAACAAAACGCAGACATCGTCGGATTCGCACAGCGTCTCCCGGACATCAGATCGAAGTGATAAACAGCGTCCATGCCGGGCCAACAGACCCAGTCTCCGTACCCGCCTCTTTTCCCCTTCGGGGCCTTGTTTCGGGTTCCCTGCCCGACGCCCTCGATTCGCATTGCACGCTGCCGCGTCACGCGACGATGGCCTGCCATGGCTGTGTAGCACGGCCATTTCAAAAGCGTCAACGACGCGCCGCGAAGGCGTCACGGCCCGTGCGGAGCGGCTTCCGGGACGATGGCATGCGTGCAATCGGCCATGGACGTTGGCGTTGTCCAGCGGCGAAAGATCATGCGAATCCGCAGGTTACCGGGATCGTCGGCGACCGGAGTGGCAGCGAACGACGCCCGGATGCGGCGTCGTGCGTCGAGGCGCCGCGACGAAGATCCATAACCAGGGGTTGTAGTACTAGCAAATCATTCCATGGATGACCGACGCTTCCTGCGCGCTGAGGGAACCGGCGACGGCTCGGACGGCCGATGCGAGCCGAGCACAGGTCCGACTGTTCTCAGTTTCCTGCGTCCGGTTTTGCACACCTCAATGCGGTAACAATGACGGGGATACCCCACAGGAAGCCGCCCCATGATCCAGCGTTTCGATACCGGTCCGCGCATGTCCAGGATCGTCATCCACAACGGCGTGGCCTATCTCGCCGGACAGGTGCCCAGCGATGCCAGTGTCGACATCGCCGGCCAGACCGAGCAGGTACTCCACGCCATTGACGATCTGCTGCAGCGGGTCGCAACCGACAA
>Ga0207674_10006845_pt1 | contig 13368 bp, 10 predicted proteins | sample KBSCornC72_FD_184303 | JGI IMG/M metagenome (GOLD analysis project Ga0207674, IMG submission 184303) | Corn rhizosphere microbial communities from Kellogg Biological Station, Michigan, USA - KBS Corn C7-2 (SPAdes) (version 2) | ecosystem: Host-associated > Plants > Roots > Rhizosphere > Soil ... | reverse complement strand
TGAGCACACCGGGCATCCTCTCGACCGCGGCGGTCTGCAGCTCGCGCAAGCGCGCGCCGTAGCTCGGCGGCCGCACGACGCGCGCGTGCACCATGCCGGGCAGACGCAGGTCCTGCACGTATGCCGCGCCGCCGGTCACTTTGGCGGGGATGTCGACCCGCGACATCGATTTGCCGATGACCGAATAGGCTGCCGGGTCCTTGAGCTTCGATTGCCCGTCGGCGCGAACCTTCGTCAGGCCATCGACGACGAGCTCGCCGAAGCCGACTCGCCTGCCGTCGTCAGCGACGACGGCGCCTTCCTGCGCTTTGAGTCGATCGGCCGGCACGCCGAGCCGCTCGGCCGCGCGGGCGATGAGGATCTCGCGCACCTGGGCGGCCGCGTTCATGATCGCCGTGCCGCTGTCCTTCATCGAGTTGCTGCCTGCCGTGTAACCCTCGTCCGGCGTCTGCCGCGTGTCGGCGGTGATCAGGCGGATCCGCTGCGGCGACACGTACAATTGTTCGGCGGCGATCTGGATCAGCGCGGTCTTGACGCCCTGCCCCAGCTCGGCCTTGCCGGTGAACAAGGTGATGCCGCCATCGGCGTCGATACGCAGCCACGAGTCCAGCATCGGATTGGCGTCGAGGCTTCCGGGCAGCTTCGGGCCCGGCGGCTTTTGCGCACGCAGCGACGACGGCGCCAGCGAAAAGCCGATGATCAGCGCTCCGCCTGCGGCCAGGAACTCGCGCCGTGTGAGCGCGTTGCGTTGTGCGCCGCAAGAATTCATGCGCGACTCCGCTCGGATGCTCCGTCCCCGGCCTGCATCGCCTGCGCGGCACGGCGAACGGCGCGGAAGATCCGCATCTGAGTCCCGCAGCGGCACAGATTGGGCATCAGGTGGCGGCGGATCTCGGCATCCGACGGCGAAGGATTTTTTTCCAGCAGCGCTTGCGCGCGCATCATCATCCCGGCGATGCAATAGCCGCATTGCGCCGCCTGCTCGTCGATGAAGGCGCGCTGCAGCGGGCCGGGGTTCTCGATCGTGCCTAGTCCCTCGACGGTCTTGATCCTGCGTCCGGCCAGGACCGAAATCGGCGTCAGGCAGGAAAACACCGCATCGCCATCGACCATCACCGTGCACGCGCCGCACTGGCCCAGACCGCAGCCGAACTTGGCGCCGTTCATCGCCAGATGATCGCGCAGCACATAGAGCAGCGGCGTATCGGGCGCGGCATCGACGCGTTGCATCCTGCCGTTGATGTTGAGCTCAATCATCGCTCATTTTCATCCTTGCGCTGGAGGATGTCTCGCGCCCGGCGAGGAACATCGGCCCATGGCGGACTGCTGGCGAAGTGCACGCGCAGGTAGGCCAGCAGAGAGGCGAGTTGCTCCTCGGTCAACGCGCCCGCGAAGCTTGGCATCACGACGCCCTTCTCGCCCGGCTCGGGCCAGATGCCTTCGAGCACGATATGCAAGACGTTGCGCGGATCCGGTGCATGAAGCGACGTGGTCTGCGCCAGCGGAACCGTGCGGATCGAGGATACCGCGCCGGCGCCTTCGTCGTGACAGGCGGCGCAGGCCCCGGCGAAGATCGCGGCACCGCTCTCTAAGCGCGCTTCGTCCGCGCTTGACGCGACGGTGCGCATGGCGGCCGCTTCCTTCCCGCCCATCACGGCCAGCAGGTAGGTGGCCATCGCCCGGATGTCCGCCTCGGGTACATCGGCCAGCTCGTGCACGACGGGCGCCATCGGACCAGCGGCGTGCCCGTGGTCGTCGTCCCAGCCCTGTCGGAGATACCGGGTCAGCTGGTCGGCTGTCCAGGCGACCGGCGCCGGCGAGGAGGCGTTGAGCGCGGTCGCATACCATCCTTCGGCTTCGCCGCCGCCGAGGTAGAGATCTTTCTTTTCCGCGCCCATCGCATTGCGCGGGGTATGGCAGGCGCCGCAATGGCCCAGCCCGTCGACCAGGTACGCACCGCGATTCCATTCGGCGGACCGGTCCGGGTCGGGGCGGTAGACGCCCCTTCGGAGGTACAAAGCCTTCCAGGCCGAGAGCAGCGGACGAAAATTCATCGGGGGGACCAGCCGATTCGGCGGTACCGTCGACTGTACCGCGTCACGCGTCATGATAAAGGCATAAATCGCCCTGACGTCGTCGTCGGCGACGCGCGCGAAATGGTCGTACGGAAATGCCGGGTAGAGATTGCGCCCCCTGCGATCGACACCTTCGTGCATTGCACGCAGGAAGTCGGCTTCGCTCCAGGCGCCGATGCCGGTATCGACATCGGGCGTGATATTGGTGGAATAAATCGTGCCGAACGGTGTTGTCAGCGCCACGCCGCCGGCAAAGGACTTGCCGCCGGGCGTCGTATGACAGCTGGCGCAGTTGCCGATCGCGGAAAGCTGCGCGCCGCGGGCAATCAGCGCGGCGTCGAACGAGCGGTTACCGGCCGGTGGTCGCGGCGCCTGCGCGGATACCGATCCGATCAGGATCGCGGCCAGTGCGACCAGGATCGCCGTGCCGACGAGCAGACCCCAGGTCCTCATGCCGACATAGAGCGCAACAAACGGATTCCGTTCCGTTTGTTTTGTCGCGCCAGCGGCTCGGTAAACGACCCCTTCGATAACCGGCGGATCTCGCTTTAGCGCGTAACGAACGTCACACCGCCGACCGGGCTCGCCAGCTTGGCGCGTGTCGCGCCAAGCTGGGTGCTCGTGCTGGCGCTATGAACGGGTGCGGCTGCGATCGAAGCCGCTTCCAGCAGCGGCCACGCCGTCAGGCCGGTACGCGTCAGGCCGAATGCCCGAGCAGTTCCTTGAGCGACATCAGATCAAGCAGCTTCACCAGGCGCCCCTGTACTTGAAGCAGTGCTTCGCGCTGGAAGCGCGAAAACAGGCGGCTGACCGTCTCCAGCTTGAGGCCCAGATAGCTGCCTATCTCCTCGCGGGTCATGCGCAGCACGAATTCGGACGACGAGTAGCCCCGCTCGCGGTACCTCTCCGACAGATCGATAAGGAACGCGGCCAGACGCTGCTCGGCACTCATCGTACCCAGCATCATCATGATCTTGCGCTCGCGTACGATTTCGCGAGAAAGAACGCGATGGAAATTCTGTTGCACGGCCATCCGGTCGCGGGCAAGTGTCTGCAGGCGGTCGAATGAAAGCGTCCAGACCTCCGAATCCTCCAGCGCCACGGCTTCGCTGTCATGCAGGCTCGTTCCGATGCCGTCAGCGCCAAGAATTTCGCCAGACATGTGATAGCCGGCAACTTGTTCGGCACCGTCGTCCGCGAGCAGCACGGTCTTGAACGAGCCTAATCGGATCATGTAAAGGCCGACAAATCTTCCGCCGGACCGATAGAGGGTTTCGCCTTTGGCAAGGCGCATGCGTGCCGTGACGATCCCGTCCAGATTGGCGATCTCATCCGCATCGTGGCCGAGCGACCCCGGCTCACGTGTCGAATCGGGCGGAACAGCGCGGCTCACGTCGCGCAATGCGCTCCTGGCGCGGAACGGCGTAACGTTTGCTGGCACTGCGCTCCTGACGGCGACGGCGGCTGCGGCTTGCATGACATCTCCTTCGACGATATCGGGTTGCTTGAGGTCCATCATTCGACCGCCGGAGCAAGCCGGGCGATGACTTCCTTGACCTTCCTGAATTCGGTGCTCTTGTCGAAGAACCAGCTCGCTCCTGCCTCCAGACAGACGCGGCGATACTTCGGGTTGGCGTGATTGGTCAATACGACGAAGACCAGGTCCGGAGCGTTCGGGTGCAGTGCGTTGATGACATCGACGCCGGTGCCGCCCAGCAGCTGGTAATCGAGAACGACACAATCGGGCCGAGCGCTCTGGATTTTGGCGATCGCATCGGTGGGTGTTTCCGCGCAACCGACAACCGCGACGCCGGAGATCTCGTCCATCAGCTCGATCAGCCGCTCGCGAATCGGAGGCGAGTCCTCTACGATGAACACGTTGAGGGCCCGGGTTGTGCAGCGCGCTTCCATGACGCCGAGTATCCCGGCGTGCGCGTCGCCGGCCTATCGGCGCACGCTGATTAGAGGCGTGGGGATGTTCCGATTCGAACGGTAGGCCCCCGCCGCAACGGGGTAGGAATCGCCCTACGCGCGGGAGCTACGCAGGCGCGTTGGGATCGTCGATCAGGCGGTGCTTGAGCGCGTAATGGACGAGCTCGGTCTGGTTACGCGCCCCCAGTTTCTCCAGCAGGCGCGCCTTGTGGGTGCTGACCGTCTTGACCGAGAGATTGAGGCGGGAAGCGATCTCGGAGACGCTCGTCCCCGACGCAAGCATCTGGAACACCTGATACTCGCGGTCGGAGAGCGCCGTATGGGGCGGCCCTTCGCGTTGTGACCGCGCGCTCAATGCCAGCGCCTCCGCGACTTCGGCGCTGATGAACGCGCCGCCGGCGCTGACCTTCCGGAGGGCGGTCACCAACTGCGTCGAGGCGCTGTCCTTGGTCAAGTAGCCGGACGCGCCGGCCTTGATCGCGCGCACCGCATATTGATGCTCTTCGTGCATGCTGAGGACCAGAACGCGCAACTTCGGCTTTTCATCCTTTACCTGCTTGATGAGCTCGGTGCCGCTTTTGCCCGGCATCGACATGTCGAGCAGCAGGACGTCGAAATCGTTGTCGCGCACCTGTTGCATCACCTCCTGTCCGTCGCGCGCCTCGCCGACGACATTGAGATCGCCGGCGGCGGCAAGGAGCTGCTTGAGCCCTTCCCGGACTATCGTATGGTCGTCGGCGATGACGATGCGAATCATTGCAGCGCAGATGACGGCGTCAGCGGCAGGCGCACCTCGACATTGGTGCCCTGGCCCGGGGCGCTGCGGATCGTTGCTTCGCCGCCGAGAAGATACGCGCGCTCGCGCAGGCCGACCAGCCCGAAGGAATTGGGCTTGCGCGGATCGCCAAGCGAGAACCCGACGCCGTCGTCGCGCACGCTGATCGTGACGTCGTCGTCGCCCTCCTCGATCGCCACTTCCGCGCGCGAGGCCCTGGCGTGCTTGGCGATATTGGCCAGCGATTCCTGGATGATGCGGAAAACAGCGGCGGCGTGGAGTCTATCCAGATCCAGCTCCGACGTGCTTACGGCCAGCTCGCACGCCACGCCCGTGCGCAGTGTGAAATTTTCCACCAGCCATTCTACCGCCGGTACAAGGCCAAGGTCGTCGAGCATCAGCGGCCGCAAGTCCGCCGCGATTCGCCGCGTCGCCGACACCGTGCTGTCCAGCAAGGCTTCCATGCGCTGCAACTTCCCGGCCATGGCGTCCTCGCCCGCCGGCAGCTTTTCCTTGCACCAGGCGACGTCCATCTGCAACGCCGTCAAGCCCTGCGCCAGCTCGTCGTGCAGCTCGCGCGCGATCCGGCTGTTTTCCTGCTCGCGGGCCTGATGGGCGATGGCGCCGAGCTGCTGCAATTCTTCTTTCGAGCGCCGCAGCGCTTCCTCCGCTTGGACGCGCGCCGTGACGTCGCGCAGAATCACCGTATAGAACTTGCTGCCGTGCTCGGTTATTTGCGAAATCGATGCATCGATGGGGAATTCCTCCCCGTTGCGGCGCAACCCGGTGACGATGCGCAACGCACCCATGCGCCGGGATGCAGTGCCGGTCTGGCCGAAGCTCCGGACATGGTTCCCGTGATCGGCCCGGAAGCGCTCGGGTATGAACCAGGCCAGCGGCGCACCGACAGCCTCGTCCTTCGGACAGCCGAACATCGCCTCCGCCGCCGAATTGAATATTAAGATGTGCTGGCCTTCGTCGACGGTGATGATCGCATCCATCGCCGAGTCGAGGATGCCTCGCAGCCGCGCCTCGCTTCGGGCCAGCAGGGATTCGGCGCGAACGCGCTCGGTGATATCGCGCAGGATCACCGTGAACAGCTTCCGCCCGTCCTCGGTGTGCTGGGAGATCGAGGCCTCGATCGGAAATTCCTCGCCGTCCGCGCGCAGCGCCCTCAGCACCATCTGGCCGCCCATCCGGCGCGACGTGACGCCGGTGTCGCCGAAGCGCCGGATGTGCGCGCAGTGATCATCGCGAAACCGCTGCGGGATCAGCTTATCGAGCGGCTCGCCGATTACGACGGCTCGCGGCCAGAGAAACGCCTTCTCCGCCGCTGCGTTGAACAGCACAATGCGCTGCCGGTCATCGACCGCGATCAGCGGATCCATCGCCGAGTCGATGATATCGCCGACCCGGGCCTTGGCGTTCTGGAGCGCCAGGCTCGCCGCCTGGCGCATCCTTATCTGGCGGTAGAGAAGGATGACAGCCAGAACCAGCGCGGCGCCGGCGACCGCCGCTGCCGCGAGAACCATCTCCTGACGGTAGCCCTCGACAAGCAAGGCCGCCATGATCAAGGAAGCGGTTGCTGCGATAAGCGCGATGACCGGGCCGATGATCAGCAGCAGCCGACCGCGGGCCCCCGCGATTGTGCCGCGCCCAGGAGCAGCACGAGCCCCATGTCCAGGCCTCATCGAGTAGCGCGCATGGATCGACGCAAAAGACCGCTTGGCACCGACAAGTGTCCGACCAACGTGGCCCTCACACGTGTTTTACTGCGCAGCCGATTATACGACGGTCCCCGGCGCGGCATCGCGATCGATTGGTCCGCCACTGCGTAAATTGCCGCCCGGCCGTCGCTCTCCGGTCAGTGTCGGTGTATGGCTTTGATCATCGTCCCGTATGTGCTTCATTGCACAGACGCAGAACGCTCGCCCGGCAAGTCGCTGAATACGGCGTCGACAGATTCGCAGGCTGCCAGCGTCCCGGCGCTACCGGGCGGAATACGGCAGCAGGCGATCGAGCTCCGTCTTGACGACTTGATAGCACTCACAGGACCGCGCCTCGAGTCCCGGGCGATCCAGCACGGTGATTCTGCCGCGGCGATAGCTGATCAGGCCGGCATCCTGAAGCTTGCCGGCGGCTTCGGTGACGCCTTCGCGGCGCACGCCGAGCATATTGGCGATCAATTCCTGCGTCATCGAAAGCTCGTTGGATGCCAGGCGATCGAGGCTGAGCAGCAGCCAACGGCACAGTTGCTGATCGACCGAATGATGCCGGTTGCACACTGCCGTCTGCGCCATCTGGGTGATCAATGCCTGCGTGTAGCGGAGTAACAGGTGCAGCATCGGGCCGAAGCGCTGAAACTCGTCTTTGAGCAACTGGGCCTTCAGCCGATAGCCATGACCGGCACTCTGCACCACGGCGCGGCTGGGGGTCGTTTCGCCACCCATGAACAGCGATATGCCCAGGATACCCTCGTTGCCTACGATGGCGATCTCGGCCGACGCGCCATCCTCCATCACGTACAGCAGCGAGACGATCGACGTCGTCGGAAAGTAGACGTAGCGCAACTGCACTCCAGGCTCGTACAGGACTTCGCCAAGCTTGAGCGGAATCAGTTCCAGATGCGGCGCCAGCCGCTCGTAGTCGCTTGCGGGCAGCGCCGCGAGCAGATGATTCTGCTGCGGAGTCTGACTCCCGCGCGCAGCCGGCGACGATTTCTCGTCGATCGGCACGGTTGATGATTTCCTCATGCTGCCCCGAGCTGGTCCGTTGCGAATGCGTCAGTTTATAGGTCCGGGGGGATTTTGTGTGCGGTACAGCACATAAGCTGACGGCTGGTGCGATTGGCCGCTCCCCGATCCGTGCGCCAGCGAACCGACCACCGTCGGAGTCGCAACGTATGTTCGTGCTCATGAATGGAGTACCCAACCACAGACACGCGGCGCTGGCCGCGATAGGCGTTATCGCGTTCGTTGCCGGCTGCGCCTCGCTGCCGCCCGGTTCGGACTACGCGAAAACCAGCTCGAGCGCACTGTCGCGACCCGAACAGACGCGTATGGGACAGCAATTGGCGGCGGCGAAAGCGGAGCACACGGGACGCTCGGCATTCAAGCTGCTTCCGGTCGGCACCGACAGCTTTCTGCTGCGGATGGAATTGGCGCAGGCCGCTGAGCGAACGCTGGACGTACAGTATTTCCTGATCCAGAGCGACGATACCGGGCAGCTGCTGATCGAAGCGCTGCTCAAGGCCGCCGATCGCGGCGTGCGAGTCCGCGTGTTGCTGGACGATGCCGGCTCGTTCGGCCGCGACGCCCAGATCAGGACGCTGGCCGGGTACCCCAATGTCGAGTTGCGGCTATTCAATCCGTTCGCCTATCGGGGCACGGTGAACTTCGTTCACGTCGCCGAGTTTTTTGCCGACGCAACGCGGCTCAACTACCGGATGCACAACAAGCTCTTCGTCGTCGACAACGAAATCGGCATCGTCGGAGGGCGCAACATCGGCGACGAATATTTCCAGGGCGGCCGCGACTATGAATTCGGCGACTACGACATCATTGCGGCCGGCTCGATCGTCAACGAGGTTTCGAAGAGCTTCGATGCGTTCTGGAACAGCCCGATGGCGATCCCGATCGAGGCGCTGGCCGAAGGCAGGCCCACCGCGCAAGACCTGGAAGACTATCGCGGCGTTCTCGCCGCGCATCACGCCAAGATGATCGAGGCCAACGCCTCTTACATGCGCATCCTCGCCGTCAACGAGCCGCTCAAGGCGATGCTCGAAGGCAAGTCAGCGCTTACCTGGGCCCGTGGCGAAGTCGTTTACGACAGCCCGGAAAAAGCCAAGGTACAGGACGGCGAGCAAGGCGGCCGCCTGCTGCGCCACCGGCTCGGCGAGGTGGCGAAACAGGTCCGCACCGAGCTGATCGTCGTGTCGCCGTACCTGGTGCCCGGGACCGCGGGGATGAAATTTCTTGCTGGCCTGCGCGAGCGCAACGTCAGCGTGCGGATACTCACCAATTCGCTCGCGTCGACCGACATGCCGGTCGTTCATTCAGGCTACCAGGCATTCCGCGCGCCGCTGCTCGGCACGGGCGTCGAGCTGTACGAGGTCCGACCGGTCCTCGGCGCGCCGGTCGTACGGGGCACGCGATTGAGATCGCTGAGCTCCGGGCAGTACGCATTGCACGCCAAGGTGTTCGTGTTCGATCGCGAGCGAGTATTCGTCGGATCGATGAACCTCGATCAGCGATCGCTGCACCTCAATACGGAGATCGGGCTGATCATCGAGAGCCCGGAGCTTGCCCGCCAGATCGCCCTGCGCTTCGCGGACATCACCCAACCGGCGAACAGCTACGTCCTCATGCTGAGCGAAGCCGATCGGTTCGGTGAACGGCACGTGGTCTGGCGCACATTCGAAAACGGAACCCGAATCGACTTCGAGCAGGAGCCGAACGTGACTTTCTGGCAACGGCTGCAGATCGACATGCTTTCGATGCTGCCGCTCGACGACCTCCTTTAGGTGCGCTGCCGCACCGACTGGCGCATCGCGTCCCGCTAGCATCACCCATGGGCTTTCCGCCGGCGACCGCGGAGCTCGTGCCCGTTACAAGACAAACAAAGGAGCAAGTCATGAGTATTGGCACCATTCTGCTGATCGTCCTGATACTGATCCTCGTCGGCGTCCTGCCCACGTGGCCACACGCTCGCGGCTGGGGCTACGGTCCGAGCGGCATCGTCGGGGTGCTGCTGGTAGTCGTCATCGTCCTGTTCCTGCTGGGCCGCCTGTAACCCCGCGCCCGGTAGAGGCGCAGAAACACACTCGAGGAATCAACAATGAGATACAAAATAGCTACAACCTGCTTCGTCATCGCTTCGGTACTGGCGCCCGCAGCGGCGTATGCGGCCGATGGAGACAGCGACCGTTCCAGACCTGGAACCTTCGTCAAGGACTCCGTCATCACGACCAAGATCAAGGCCAAGCTGGCCGCCGAGCATCCGGCCAGCGCGAAGCACGTCAAGGTCGACACCGACAAGAACGGCGTCGTCTGGCTGAGCGGCACGACCGACAGCCAGGCGGAAGCCGACAAGACCGTCGAGATCGCGCGCAATACCGAAGGTGTAAAATCGGTCAACACCAAGCTCACGGTCCAGAAAGACCGATAACCGCAAGCCGAAGACCGGTGCCGGATCGCAGATCGTCTTGACACGATCCGCGCCTCCGGCATTTCCGGCTTTTGGCGATCGCAAACCGCCCGCAAGCCCTCCCTATGCACAATGAGCTCTGTCGCTCTTCCATCCTTCCGCGGGACCGCCGCTGACCCGCAAGCTGGCGCTGCATCCGATGGCCGATTCGCTCGGTGACCGGGTGGGAACAACATATCGATGACGAGCGGCACATCGATTCTCGGGCATCTGACCCAGTTCCGCGGACGTCTGCGCAGCAGCGGCTTGTCGCATAAGCCGTCCCCGGAAGAGCTGCCGCTCCGATCGGAATTGTTCACCGCCGATCAGATGGAACGTCACGGCAAGACGCTCGCGACCGCGCATCGGGTGACGCCGAACCGCGCAAGGGATCAGCTCCTGCCGCGATTGGCATCGAACGAAAGCGTGTTGATCGACGCTTGCAAACGCTTGGCTGCGGCGATTGCGATGAACCGCCGAATCACGCCGGCGGGCGAGTGGCTGGTCGACAACTTTCACCTGATCGAAGAGCAGATCGGCACGGCCAAGAGACACTTGCCGCGCGGCTACAGCCGGGAGCTGCCTCGCCTGGCGACCGGTCCGTCGGCGGGTCTGCCGCGCGTGTACGACATCGCGCTCGAAGCGATCTCGCACGGCGACGGGCGGGTCGACGCCGATAGTCTGCGGCGCTTCGTAACCTCCTACCAATCGATTACGACGCTAAAGCTCGGCGAGCTGTGGGCCATTCCGATCATGCTGCGACTTGCCCTGATCGAGAACCTGCGTCGCGTAGCGGTCCGGATTTCCGCCGGGATCGCCGAGCGCGGTCTGGCTAACACCTGGGCCGACAGGATGATGGCGACTGCCGAACGGGACCCAAAGAGCCTGATTCTCGTCATCGCCGACATGGCGCGCTCGTCGCCTCCGATGGTCAGCGCGTTCGTGGCCGAGCTGGCGAGACGCCTGCAAGGCCAGAGCGCGGCATTGGCTCTTGCCTTGACGTGGATCGAACAACAGCTCGGAGAAACCCACCTGACGATCGAACAACTGGTGCAGACGGCGAATCAGCAGCAGGCGTCGGACCAGGTGTCGATCAGCAACAGTATCAGCAGCCTTCGCTTTCTCAGCGCGATCGACTGGCGCGACTTTGTCGAGGCCATCAGCGTCGTTGAAGGAATTCTGCGTCGCGACCCTCCAGGCGTCTATGCCTCGATGGAGTTCGCGACGCGCGACCGCTATCGCCACGCGACCGAACGGATCGCGAAGAAGGGTGGCATAGCCGAGGCTGAGGTAGCGGCGAAGGCAATCGAATTGGCGGCTGCGACCGCGGCCGACAGAGGCCCTGCCGATCGGGCCGCACACGTCGGCTTCTATCTGATCGACGCCGGCCTGCTCGAACTCGAACGTGCCGCGACAGTTCGCGTTTCGACCCTCGCCGCGTTGAGACGAACCGAAACTCGCTTTCCGCTTTTCTTGTTTCTCGGTGCCATCACAGCGATCACGGGGATACTCGCCACCGGCCTGGTTGCCAACGCCACCATTGCCGGAGCAAGCGGCGAAGTCCTGTCGGTGGTCGTCGTCCTGTCGCTGCTGGGCGCCAGTCAGCTGGCGGTGACGATAGTCAACTGGATCGCGACCTTGCTGGTGCCGCCCCACCCGCTGCCGCGCATGGATTTTTCCCTGGGCATCCCTGCCGATGCGCGAACGCTTGTCATCGTTCCGACGATGCTGAGCGGCGCTGCGAACGTCGAGGATCTGGTCGAGGCACTCGAAGTGCGATTCCTGGCCAATCGCGACATTCATCTGCATTTCGGCTTGCTGACCGATTTTCCGGACGCGAGCGCGGAATCGCTTGACACCGACGCGCCTTTGCTCGCCCTGGCCGAGGAACGGATCAATGAGCTCAACCGAAAATACGGGCAGGGGACCCATTCGCCGGCAGCCGGGGATGGCACCGACAATTTTCCGGGCACGATGCCGGACACGCACGACCACGCCGGCGAAGCAGCCGCGGACTCCTGCCGCCAAGGTAGCCCGTTCTACCTGTTTCACCGTCCGCGACGCTGGAACCCGACGGCGAAGATCTGGATGGGAGAGGAGCGCAAGCGCGGCAAGCTGGGCGACCTGAATTCCCTCTTGCGTGGCGGCGAGCGCGACAGGTTTTCATCGATCGTGGGCACAACAGCCATCCTTTCGCAAGTGCGGTACGTGATCACGCTCGACACGGACACACAGTTGCCACGCGACGCCGCACGTCAATTTATCGGCGCTATCGCGCATCCGTTGAATGCGGCCCGTTTCGGCGATACCGGCAAGGGCGCGGCCCGGGACGTCGTGACCTCAGGGCACGGGATTCTCCAGCCGCGCGTCTCCGTCAGCCTGCCGGGCACGAACCGATCGCGATACGCACGCCTTTACGGCGGCGAGCCCGGCACCGACCAGTACACGCGTACGGTTTCGGACGTCTACCAGGACCTTTTCGACGAAGGCTCGTTTATCGGCAAGGGCATTTACGACGTCGACGCCTTCGAACGTGCGCTTAGCGGACGCTTTCCGGCAAACCGTATCCTGAGCCACGATCTGCTGGAAGGATGCTACGCGCGCGCGGGCCTGCTGAGCGACGCCGAGCTGTACGAAGAGTTTCCGGCGCGCTATAGCGCCGACGTGGCCCGCCGGCGTCGCTGGATTCGCGGCGACTGGCAGCTCGTCGGGTGGCTGCGGCGGCACGTGCGGCGTTCCGATGGGCGCCGCGAACGCAATCCGCTTTCGATGCTGTCGCAATGGAAGCTTTTCGACAACCTGCGACGCAGCCTTGTCCCCCCCGCGCTCGCCTTGCTGCTGCTGATCGGATGGAGCGTGTTGGCGGCCCCCTGGTTCTGGACCGCAGTCGTCATCGTGATCCTCGTCGCGCCTGCCGTCATTGCTTCGCTTTCCGACCTGGTCGACAAGCCCATCGAGGTGCCGTTCCGACAGCATTTGGCCGCGGTCGCGCGCGCTGCGCGGCGACTGATCGCGCAGGCCGCGCTCGCACTCGCGTTTTTGCCGTATGAAGCCTTCTTCTGTATCGATGCGATCGTGCGCACGATTTGGCGGATGTCGATAACTCGCCGCCGCCTCCTGGACTGGAATACATCGAGCGAGGTCGACCGCGCGCTGGAAAAGCTCGACCGCACCGACCTTCTCAGCTCTTATCGGTCGATGGCGGTGGCTCCGGTGATCTCGGTCGCTGCGTGGGTAGGCCTGTCCTTTCTCAATCCCGCCGGACTGGCAGTCGCCGGCCCGATCCTTTTGCTCTGGGCTGCCTCGCCTGCGATGGCCTGGTGGATCAGCCGCCCGCTTCCGAAACGTCGCGCCAAGCTCTCGGCCGAGCAGACCGGTTTTCTGCGTCAGCTGGCGCGCAGG
>Ga0207674_10006843_pt1 | contig 13372 bp, 15 predicted proteins | sample KBSCornC72_FD_184303 | JGI IMG/M metagenome (GOLD analysis project Ga0207674, IMG submission 184303) | Corn rhizosphere microbial communities from Kellogg Biological Station, Michigan, USA - KBS Corn C7-2 (SPAdes) (version 2) | ecosystem: Host-associated > Plants > Roots > Rhizosphere > Soil ... | reverse complement strand
CTCCATGCCTCTGTAAGCCCTTGAAAGAACTGTGAAAAACACCATCTTTCAATCAGCTCACTAAGCATTGCGGCAGCGACCAGCGATACTTAGCGCTAAGCATATAGGAATGGGTGGCCGACTGCCGCAGGTTCCCAAGTGTCAATCCGGTTATTTTGAACTGAGACACGATCGCAAAGGCTGCACGGTGCGACGAACCGTGGATCTGAAGCGGTGGAACGGGAAACCTGAACGCATGGGTTATCGGCCATTAACCCATTGAATGTTAGACGGGTCGCTTCATTTGGGAGGGCAAGTTGGGTTTGAACCGGAGGGAAATGTTGCGTCTTGGCGCTTATGGCGCTGCCGGTGCGATCATCTCTACTGCTGCGAGTTCGAGCGTGATGCAATTGTATCCGAACTCGCAAGGGCTGGATCCGCTCGCGCCCCTTCCGGCGCAACCGCCCGCACGCGTGCTTACCCCCTCAGCCCCCGGCGGCATTGATCCGCAGCTGTTCGCCAAGGCGAAGGCAGCGCTCGATTCGCACCAAGTCTGGCCGCGCGACACGATCGCGATCGCCGACTTCTCGAAACCGTCGAATGAGCCCCGCTTCTTCGTCGTCGACCTCGCCAGCGGCAACGTTGAGAGCCACCTCGTTGCTCACGGCCGCGGCTCGGACCCCGACCATTCGGGCTTCGTCGAGCGCTTCTCGAACGATTTCGGCTCCTACGCGACTTCGAACGGCGCCTATGCCACTGGCGACTATTATGACGGCAAATACGGGCTTTCGATGAAGGTCCGCGGTCTCGACTGGAGCAACAACAACGCCGAGCCGCGCGCGATCGTCATCCACAACGCCTGGTATGCCGAGCCGGACATGATCCCGCTCCACGGCAAGCTCGGCCGCTCCGAGGGCTGCTTCGCGATGAGCCGCCAGAGCCAGTATGACGTAATGCGCCGCATCGCCGGCGGCCGGATGATCTACGCCGACAAGCTCGCATAAGACCCGGCAAGTCCGAAAGAACGCCCGAATTTAGGACCTGAGCGCTCACCCGCTGCACACGTTTGCGTGCGCAGATGATAGCGCTAACGTGATCGCATGAGCGGTCCATTAAGAACCACCCGGCGCACTGTTCTTCTTGGCGGTGCTGCAGTTCCCTTGGCGAGCCTCAGCCTAGGCGCGAAGGCTCGCGCTTCTATCAGGCCGAGCGAAGATCTCCGCTTGTGGTACGAACAACCGGCCTCGCGTTGGGAGGAAGCGTTGCCGATAGGCAATGGCCGCTTCGGAGCAATGCTATTCGGCGGCGTCGGCCAGGAACGGGTTCAGCTCAACGAGGACACCCTCTGGGCCGGGAGCCCGTACACGCCCGACAATCCAGACGCGCTCGCCGCACTGCCCGAAATTCGCAAGCTCATCTTCGAAGGCAAATATAAAGAGGCGACCGAGCTTGCCAGCGCCAGAATGATGGCCAAGCCATTGCAGCAGATGTCTTATGGGACGCTCGGCGACCTGCTGCTGACGTTCGAAGGTGCACGGCCCCCTCGCCGCTACGAGCGCTCGCTCGACCTTAAGACGGCGATCGCCAGGACGCGATTCACCACTGCTCGCGGCTCGATCGACCGAGAATGCTTCGCCAGCGCGCCCGACCAGTTGGTGGTGCTGCGGATGACCGCATCCGCCGGCGAGCGGATCAACTTCACTCTTGGCTACCGCGGTCCGCGCGAAGTCCAGAAAGCACCGCCTGACTACCAAGGTGCGGCGACCGAGCTGGTGGAGGATGCGAAAGTCGACTGGCTGAAGGCAGAGCCGGTTGAAGAAGATCGGTCCGGCGCGATCGTAGCTTCCGCTGCAGACGGATCGCTGCTGATCACCGGGCATAACAAGGCACAAAACGGAGTCCCGGCGGGTCTCACCTATGCGTTGCTCGGCAAAGTGATCACCGAGGGCAAATTGCACGCGAGCGGTGGGAGCCTGACTGTGAGCGGCGCTCGCGAAGTGCTGTTGCTGCTTGCGGCGGCGACCTCTTATCGCCGCTACGACGATAGCAGCGGAGACCCAGTCGCGATCGTCCGCAAGCGAATCGCTGCTGGTTCGGGCCGAAACTACGCCGTTTTGAAGCGTGCGCATGTCGCGGATTATCGCGGCTTCTTCGATCGGTTCGCGATCGACCTCGGGCAAAGCGCAGCGGCGAAACTCCCTACAGATCGCAGGGTTGCTAAGGCTGAATCGGCAGACGATCCGGCGCTCGCCGCGCTTTACGTGCAGTACGCGCGCTACCTTTTGATCTCGTCCTCGCGGCCGGGGACGCAACCGGCGAACCTGCAGGGCATCTGGAACGAAGGCACCAACCCGCCGTGGGGCGGCAAGTACACGATCAACATCAACACCGAGATGAACTACTGGCCGGCCGATCCCGCCAATCTCGGGCTGTGCGTCGAGCCGCTCGTCAGGCTGGTTGAGGACCTTTCGGTCCGCGGCGCAGCAACGGCCAAGACGATGTACGCAGCGCGCGGCTGGGTCGCGCATCACAACACCGACCTGTGGCGCGCCGCAGCGCCCATCGATGGACCTCTATGGGGGCTGTGGCCCTGTGGCGGAGCGTGGCTGTGCAACGCGCTCTACCGGCATTATCAATTCTCGCCGGACGCAGCTTTTCTCGAACGGCTCTACCCGTTGATGCGCGGCTCCGCCTTGTTCTTCCTGGACACGCTGATCGAGGATCCGAAGGGCCGGGGACTGATTACTTCGCCGTCGCTCTCGCCAGAGCACGAGCATCCGTTCGGCTCGTCACTCTGCGCTGGGCCGGCGATGGATCGGCAGATCATCCGGGATCTTTTCGACCATATTGTTGCGGCGGGCCGGAAGCTTGGACGCGACACGGCGCTGCTCGAGCAAATGGCCGCGGCCCGGGCGCGGCTCGCGCTGGACCGGGTTGGAAAGAGCGGCCAGCTCCAGGAATGGCTGGAGGATTGGGACGACGATGCACCCGAGCAGCAGCACCGGCACGTCTCGCACCTATACGGGCTCTATCCGAGCAGTCAGATCAACGTTCGCGACATGCCCGCGCTCACCGAAGCCGCGAAGGTGTCGCTGACGAAGCGCGGCGATTTCGCGACGGGCTGGGCGACCGCGTGGCGCGCTTGCCTCTGGGCACGGCTCGGTGAAGGCAATCATGCGCACGTTATTCTCAAAGGGCTGCTCGGCCCCAAGCGCACCTACCCCAACATGTTCGATGCTCACCCGCCATTTCAGATCGACGGCAATTTCGGTGGCGCCGCAGCGATCATGGAAATGCTCCTGCAAAGCTGGGGCGGCGAGCTCCGGCCGCTTGCTGCGCTCCCAGCGGCATGGCCGAACGGCAGCGTCAAAGGCATTCGCGCCGAGGGCGGAATCGTCGCCGATCTCGAATGGCGTGCTGGCAAGCTGACAACGCTGCTTCTCAGGGGCATGCCGCAGTCGGGCCACTCGATCCGTTATGACGGAACGCTCTGGCCCGCGCGGCTCGACGTCAATGGCTTCTACCGGTTTCAAGCCGGCTCGGACCCGCAAGGGCCAGCCTGACCACCTGCGCACCGCCGGCAGGAAGGGCGGTGCCTTTTGTCGCTTGAGGCCGTCATTCCTCCAAGAATTGGAGCGCCCTCTTAACGAACTTCTCGTGATATTGGAAAATTCCACCGTGACCGGCGTCCTCGTAGATTACGAGTTCAGCGTTCGGGAGGCGGCGCGCTAGGTCAGCTGAGTTGCTGCTTGGGACCATCCTGTCGGAATCGCCGTTTGCCACCAGAACCGGCTGTTTTATGCGCGACAGATCGGCCGGCGCTGCGCGCCCCCAGGAGCGGATCGCCTTGAGTTGGGCGAGGAAGGCGCTGACTGAGACTGGCTTGTCCCGATTATAGGTGCGTTCTTTTAGACGCCGAAGGAAATCGCGCGCTTCCCTGCGACCATTCGAAGTCCCGGTGAAGAACAGATAATATTCGGGATGTCTGAAGGTCAGCGCGGCCCTGATCATGTCGCGGATGGTCACGGATGTGACCTTATCGATTCCCACTCCGCCGGCCGGCCCGGTCCCGGCGAGGATCATCCTGCGAACCAGCTGCGGCTCCTCGAACGCGATCACCTGCGAGATGAAGCCACCAAGGGAGAAGCCGAGCAGGTCGACCTCTTCGAACCCGAGCGCACGAATGAAGGCTGTTGCGTCACGGGCCATGGCTTCCACAGTGTCGGGCGTCGATCCTTCTGATGCGCCGACCCCGCGATTGTCGAAGACGATTACGCGGCGGTTGGCAGCAATGCCGTCGACGACACGCGGATCCCACCGATCCAATTCGGCAGCTAGATGGTTGAAAAAGATCACCGGGACTCCGGCTTCGGGGCCCAGCTCACGATAAGCGAATTTTGTCCCGCCTACATCGATCTTCCTGGTCGGTGCATAGCTCCAAGTGGACGGCGCTGCGGGCTGCGGGCGCATATTCATATCGATCTCCTCGCGCATTGCGCTTGAGGCGGTCAGGCTGCTGACCGTCCCTATTGGACCTTGACGACGACTTTGCCTTTCGAGCGTCCGGTCTCGACATAGGCCAAGGCTTCGTTGGTCGCTTCGAACTGGAAAACCCGGTCGATCACCGGCCGGATGACGCCACCTTCAATGAGCGCTGTGATCTTGCTCAACTGCTCGCCGCTCGCGCGCATGAACAGGAACGAGTAGCTGACCCGGCGAAGCTTCGATTTGCGGCGGATGCCGAAACTCAAGACGCGCATGACCTGCTGCAGCAGCCAGCTCGATCCATTTGCCTTGGCGAATTGCGCGTCGGGCGGACCGGAGATTGAAATCAGCTTGCCGCCCGGTTTGAGCACGCTCAGTGACTTCTCCAGCGTGTCCTTGCCTAGGCTGTTCAGGACGACGTCGTAACCGTCGAGGATCGTCTCGAAATCGTCTTTCCGGTAATCAATGACGATATCGGCGCCCAAGCCCTTCACGAAATCGGCATTGGCCCCACTCGTTGTCGTAGCAACCGTCGCACCGAGGTGCTTGGCGAGCTGGATCGCGACCGTTCCCACTCCGCCGGAGCCGGCGTGGATGAGAACCTTCTGACCCTTCGTCAGCTTCCCTATTTCGACCAGCGCCTGCCAAGCGGTTAGCGCCACGAGGGGAATGGAGGCCGCCTCTTCCATTGTGAGGTTCTTCGGCTTCATCGCCACGTCGGCTTCATTCATCGCGATGAGTTCGGCGAAGGTTCCGATCCGGTCCTTGTCCGGCCGCGCATAAACCTCGTCGCCAGGCTTGAAGCCTCGCACCTTGGCGCCAACTCGCACCACCACGCCCGCCAAGTCGTTTCCCAGCACGACGGGCAAGCGATAAGGCAGGATGAGCTTGAACTCACCGTCCCTGATCTTGGAATCGAGCGGGTTCACGCTGGCGGCGTGCACCTCGACTAGGACGTCGTGATCCCCAAGTGCGGGCGCCGGCATTGCGCCGAGCCGCAACCGTTTATTGCTTCCGTAACTGTCCAGGATGAACGCCTTCATGTTCCTAGGCCGCGCCGGCAGGAACGAGACCCTTCGACGCCTTCCACAGCTGACGATTGATGAAATTGGGCGCCAATCGGCGCATGAACGCCAGCTGCTGGGATTGTCCGGGCCGGATCTCCTCCTTGCCCGATCGCAGAGCGGCAAAGCTCAGCTTTATCAACTCCTCCGTGCTGATCATGCTGATCCCGTGCTCGGCGAATTCATCGGTCAAGTCAGTCCGGACGGCGGGGGGCATCAATTCAATCACTTCGACGCCTGAATTCTCCAGCTGGAGCCTCAGCGATTGGGTGTAGGAGTGAACCGCGGCCTTGGTTGCGCTGTAGATCGGATTTGACGCCAATGGGACAAAGGCCAGACCCGACGATACGTTGATGATCGTGCCGCGATTGGCCGTGAGGATATCGATCAGCGCTGAGGTCATGCGGATGACTCCGCCAAGGTTGATGTCGATTTCGCTCGTCAGTGCGGCAAGGTCGCTCGCCGGGACTTTGAGGTCCATTGCAATGCCAACACCAGCATTGTTCATCAGCACGTCGAGCGTTGGGAAATCCGCTTTCACGCGCGCCGCGAGGTTCGCAATTTGCTTCGGATCGGCGATGTCGCTCTGGATCGTGTGAATCTTTGGATGCCGCGATTTCACTGCGTCGAGCACCGCCTGCCGACGCCCGGTGACGATGACTTCGTTGCCGAGTTCCAGGAATTTGAGAGCAAATGCGAGGCCGATGCCGGCCGAGCCGCCCGTAATGAGTATGGTACGACCGGTAAGTTTCATTGGGAAAGATCCTTTCGATTTCCCTGCGATTGGGGATTGAATTACGACCACTTAGTGATATTATGATCATAATGCAAACGGAAAATTGCGGGAGATACAATGCGCTACGATAAGGGACACAAGGACGCTTCGCGCCGGCGGATCATGGAAGTCGCTGGCGAGCGGTTCCGCTCCGACGGCATTGCAGCGTCGGGGCTCGCCTCCATCATGAGCGACGCCGGTCTGACCAACGGCGCTTTTTACCCGCATTTCAAATCGAAGGCGGACTTGGTCCGGGAGAGCGTCGCAGCTGCGATGGACGATCAGTCCAAACTGCTGCAGCAAATCATCGCTGAGGGTGGCCTTGAAGCCGCAATCACCGCCTATCTGTCGCCCGAGCATCGGGACAGTCCGCAGATTGGCTGCACGCTTTCGGCGCTCCTGCCCGAATTGGCGCGCCAGCCGCTCGACGCGCGCAGCGTCTATATGGAGCGCCTTCTTGAAGCCGTCCGCGAATTGGCGTCGGCACTTCCGCCGGATCAAGTGGATTCCCAAGACGTAGCGATTGCCCTTTACGCGACCCTCATTGGAACTCTCCAGCTCGCCCGTGCGGTCAACGGAACGCCGCTGTCGGATCGGATCCTTGCGGCGGGCGCAGATGCAGCGCGCGAGCTGGTGCGGCGCGATCGCCGATAAAAACTTACATCCGCGGCGGTAACCACTCCGCAATCAGTCCTCCGTACCCTCTCAGTCGAAGCCGGTATTGAGTCCGGTGCAGGGTTGGAGCGGATCGAATGGCTAACGTTCTCGTGTTCGAGCGGGCTGCGGCGTCCTTTGCGGCGGGCTTGGCCAAGCGCGGACACCACATCGTCTACCGGGCCAACGAGTCTAATCACTGCCCCGGCTGCGGCCGTTCGCACTGGTATATCGGACGAGTCAGTGCCGAGTGCGGGTTCTGCGGTACCGCAGTCCCGCTCGCCGAAGCCTCATGGCACGAAGCGAGCCCGACCAAGAGCTCCGCAAGTGCGCGCTCAGCAAATGTCGCCGATCAGCGAAGCTACGAAAGGACGCCGGCCAAGGGGCGAAAATTGCAGCTGCTGGTCGACGGCTCACCGACCAGCTTCGCGCTCCACAATATCTCCGAGGGCGGCGTGATGGGCGATCACATCGCTGATCTTTCGCCGGGCGCGAAGGTTCACGTGCGTTTCGAAGGCGGGATCCTGGTTCCCGCAGTCGTGAAATGGGCAGAAGCGGGCCTTGTCGGCCTCGCTTTCATCGATCCGATCATTCTCGACCGTTCAAAAGGCTCCAACTAGCCCGCTTAGCGCGTCGCGACCTGGTCGGCAGGTTTCTCTGGCGCCTTGGGCTTGGGCTTCGCCCCCGGATTTGCGATCTGATCCCCGGGCTTCGGCTTCGGCGGTGCCAACGACGCCCCGCCGTCCCTCATCTGCAGTGCCGCCATCGCCTTGGCATCGCGCCCGTACAAATCACGGTAATCGACGATCCGCCCGTCGAGCAGGGCCGCCGAACTGAAGTAGACGATATAGACTGGCACAGGCTTCACGAAGCTGGCCTGCACCGTCTTCTTGGTGTCGAGCGCTTCCTGGACCTTGTCCGGAGTCCATGGACCATTGTCGTCGCTCAGCAGCTCGGTCGCCAGATCCATGATGTGCTCGGTCCGCACGCAGCCGTGGCTGAGCGCGCGCGTGGCGTCGTTGAAGCGGCTGCGCGCGTTGGTGTCGTGCAGGTAAATCGCCTTCGAATTGGGCATCACGAACTTGACTTGGCCGAGCGCGTTTGTCGGTCCGGGCGGCTGGCGCCAGCGCTGAATCGAGCCGTCCGCCCCTTTGACCGGGACGAATCCCTTCTTGCCCGCAGCCTCGCGCTCGATGCTCTTGGGAACTTCCCACCAGGGATTGAGGATGACGCCCGTCGCCAGCGCATTGAGCTGCGGAGTCGGGGTCGACAGCTTGCCGGCGATCGCCCGGTGCTTCCACCGGTTGACCCCATTCTCGACCAGGGTCGCGTGGAATCCGGGTACGTTGACGATGATGTACCTCTGCCCGAGGTCGCGCGGTAGCCAGCGCCAGCGATCCATGTTGAGTCGAATGCGGGTGCGCTTCGCCTCCTCGGTCGGCGAAGTTGCGGCGAGCGCAGCTTTAAGCGCCGCATATTGCGGGTGCGTCGGAAGCAGTCCGCTCAGCGCCATCGTCAGATCGTGCTGAGCGAGCGCAGCACGCAGTAGCGCATCCTGCTTCTCGGCATTGAGATCATTGTCGACCACCGACCAGTCAATTCGCGCCGGCTTCTTCACATGGCCGAGGGCGAGGTCGGATGAGACGAGATTGAACCGCTGCGTTGCGGCCGGCGAAATCACTGCTGGATTGCCCGTCTGGATTGCCGCCTGGAGTCCAGCCGGATCATAGTCGGACGGGTTCAGACCCTCGACCCCGATCTGCTGGATATAGAAGAGCAACTGCAGCGCGCTGGGTATGTCCCAGACGACAGGCGGAAGCGGCGGTGGCAGCGGCGCAGCTTCGGCCGCGCTCGGCTGGTCCGCCTTGAAATCGGGATTGTTGGGCGCAAGCGCATCCGGTGCCGGCTTTGCTCCAGGCTTGGTGGCTGGAGTCGCCGACTTGGCTGTCGGTTTGGCAGCCGAGGGGGGCGCAACGCCCATCGGACGGATCTGCGCAAGAGCCGGACTTGCTGCCATTCCGGCGAGCGCAGTGAACCACAAGAGCGAGCTTGAGCGCCGCTTCATCAGCACCATCAACTTGTTCATTTCAAACGATAACCCCGCTTCCCCGAAGCTCAATACATCGCTTCTTTCCAGTCCGCCAGTCGCCATCACGCAACAGTTGCCAAGCTTTCCGCCGATCGGCCTTTTCGCAAACCAATCCTTAAGCGACGCTTGCTAGGATGGCTGGCCGACGTGGAGTGGATCTAAGTGGCGTCCAGTTACTTTCTTGACGGATCGATGATCGAGCGCAGCGATGCGCGGAGCATCGATGAGCGGAGCGAGCTGCGCTCCGCTTCTCAGTCGAGCACTGCAGTGCTCGAGTTTCGCGGACGCAAGCACGTCGTTCGGCTCATCAACGTGTCGTCGTCGGGTGCGATGGTGATTTTTCCGCACATGCCCAACATCGGCGAACGCCTCCCCTTGCAAATCCTTGACCGAGGCGTTGTATCGGCACAGGTGCGCTGGGTCAGGGACGGACGCATCGGCTTGTCGTTCGCGGCTCCGCGAGAGTAGCCGCCGATGGAGATGAATTTCGTGACGATCAGGGCGCGCATCGCCGAGGACCAGAGCGACGAACGCAGGCGTTTCAACCGCTTGCCGGTCGAGCTCGAAGCCAAGATGCGCGAGCTCGGCGCCAACGGGGTTGAAGCCAAGGTGCTCAATATTTCCGAACGCGGCTTCATGGCCGAGGCGGAAGGCCGGTTCGAGGTGGGCACGCGCGTGTGGCTGATTCTTCCCGGCCGCCAGCGCGCCAATGCCGTGGTCAAATGGACCGCCGGCGACAAGCTCGGGGCCGAGTTCGCCGAGCCCGTTTCCCTAAGCGACGTAAGCGCCTGACTTCGTCGGCTGGTCGGCAGCCGGGCTCGCTTTGCCGTTAAGCCTCTCTCACATCAGCCTTAACTTGCACGGGCAGCTGCAACCGCATGGGCAGTCGGTCGTTGGGATTGGCCGAAAGGATGGACTGCCATGTCGATCATGTCCGACGCCTGGAGGCCTTATGAGCGGGGCTATCATGCGGTTTACCACGAGCATGAGGTGAATCACTGCCCCGGATGCGGCCGCACGCAGTGGATCATCGGCCGGGTTTCGGCCGAATGCGCCTTTTGCGCGACTGCGCTTCCGCTGGCGGAGGCGAGCATGCGGGGCGGTCCCGTGATCATCCAGCACAAGAACCGCGACCTGCACGCCTGGGCGGCGTGAGACTTAGCTCTTCTTCCTAACCGGCACCTGCACGTTGCAAAGGTCCACGCCCCCCGCGGGGCGGATGTAGAAATCGTCGTTGCGGTTGGCGCGGACCCTTAGGTAGTGCGCAAAGGTAGTGCTCGTCGTGTCCATCACCTCGTAGGAAGGGCGCTTCGCGGCAGGCAGGTCGCTCGCAATCCGGATGCTTGCGATCGGCACATATTGGGCCTTGTTCTTGTAGAAGCCGAGTGCCTCAGTCCCGCGCTGCAAAGTGCTCAGACGATCGATTCCGTCCACAACGCGGCCGACCAGCGCGATGACTCGGTCGAGCTGCCGCGGCGCGTGCCCGATAACTGCGTAGAGCTCGCCGCCAGTCCCAGTGTCGGGCGACAGATCACGACCGACTCCGACGCTTCCGTAGCAATGAGTAAGATCGGCCCACCCAGATTTCACATTGTAGGCCACCGGCCAGCCGTTGGCGAAGCCGGCTCCCGGCGCATAAGGATCCGGTGAGCCGAGCCGCGTGATTTTCAGCCCCTTGAGTGGACGGGTATATTCGGCCGGCGGCTTGGGCGTGACGCCGTTCGGCCACGGCTTGTTGCTCTCGTTCAGACCCCATTGCGCGACATAATTGTCCTGCACCCGGTAGACCGTGGCCCCGTCCCAATATTTGCCGCGGGCAAGCGCCTTGATGTTGGCGACGTGCACGGGCGCAAAAGCGGGCGCGAGCTGGATCACGATGCGCCCGCCATTTGCCAGGTCCATCAAGAGGAGATCGTCCGGCGCGATCGTCTTCCACGCGCTGGCGGGCGCTGCGGCAACGATGTCGTTGGGCGTCGGGAGCTTCTTTGCGGGGGCGGCGCCGATCAGCGAAGCGGCCGCCATCGCGATCAGAAATGTTGGTTTCATACAGCAGTTGTACCCCTGCCAAAGCAGGGGTCCAGTCCTGGGTTCCTGCCTTTGCACGAACACAGTAAGGCCGACCTATGTACCTTGCCACTTTGATGCTGCTCGGCTCGGGCGAACTCGGCCGCGAATTCGCGATTGCCGCCAAACGGCTCGGTTGCCGTGTGATCGCCTGCGATCGCTACGCGAACGCCCCGGCGATGCAGCTCGCTGATGGCTTCGAAGTCTTCCCGATGCTCGACGGAAAGGCGCTTCGTGCAGCCGTCGAGAAGCATAAGCCGGATGTGATTGTCCCCGAAATCGAGGCGATCGACACCGCCACTCTCGCCTTGCTCGAGGCCGACGGCTGGCGTGTCGCTCCGTCGGCGAAGGCGGTGCAGCTGACCATGAATCGCGATGGCATTCGCGATTTTGCAGCGAGCGAGCTCGGCCTCGTCACATCGAAATATCGCTTCGCCGAGAGTCGCGAAGAGGCCATTGCTGCCGTCGCAGAGGTCGGCCTGCCCTGCGTAGTCAAACCGGTGATGTCGAGCTCGGGCAAGGGTCAGAGCAACGCCAAGACTGCCGACGAGGTCGGTGCTGCCTGGGACTATGCGGTTGCCAACATGCGCGGCGACCGCCCGCGTGTGATCGTCGAGGAGTTCATCCAGTTCGACAGCGAGATCACGCTCCTGACCGTCGCAACGAAGGACGGTGTCCTCTTTTGCCCGCCCGTCGGCCATCGCCAGGAAGCCGGCGACTATCGCGAAAGCTGGCAGCCCGCCGGAATTCCGCTCGAAGCGTTGCATTCGGCACGGTTCCAGGCACGCAAGGTCGTCGAGGCGCTCGGCGGACTCGGCATCTTCGGGGTCGAATTCTTCGTGCGCGGTGACCAGGCGATCTTCTCGGAGCTGTCGCCGCGGCCGCACGACACCGGAATGGTGACTCTGATTTCGCAATTCCCGAACCAGTTCGAGCTACACCTGCGTGCCATCCTCGGGCTGCCGATCCCGTCGATCGAGCTTGCTGGACCTTCGGCATCGGCCGTGATCCTCGCGAGCGAGGAAAGCGACAGCATCTCCTATCAAGGACTCGCCGATGCGCTTGCGCTTGGGGCACCCAAAAAGCCCGTCGATGTCCGTATCTTCGCCAAGCCCAAGGCGCTGAAGAATCGCCGCATGGGCGTAGCCCTGGCGCGCGATGAGAATGTCGAAAATGCGATCGAGCGCGCCAAGGCTGCAGCCGCTCGCGTCAAAATTCGTTATTCCGCCTGAAGGAGGAACGCATGCCTCGCATCTGGTCCATCGCCTTGCTTGGCGCTCTTGCGCTGGCCGCTTGTAACGAACAACCGCAGCAACAGACCAACGAACCGCGGATCAAGGTTCGCTCCAACGAGCAAGAGCAGCTGCACAAGCTAGACGCTTTCAACCTTGCGATCGGCCTCAAGCGCGCGATCTATGACGCCGGCTACACCTGCAAGCGCGTGACCGACGCCGGCTTTGTCGGCCCCTGGAAGAATCTCGATATGTGGACTGCGCACTGCGTCTACGACAAAGGGACGCCGCGCGACTGGGCGATCTTCGCCGGCCCCGACGGGAGCGCGCAAGTCCGCGACTGCCGCGATGTGCCTGGCAGCGGCCTTCCCGACTGCGTAATCAAGAAACGGCCGAAAGGCAGTTTCAGCGAAGTAAAATAGCGCCTAGTTCGGTTTGCCCGGGTCGCACTGGCGAGTTTCCTTGTACTCGCCGGCGGCGGAGCGTTCCTTGATGGTGACGCAATTGCCCTGGCGGACTTCCTCGCGCCAGCTGCCGTCGGCGTTGCTGACGCGATTGCCCTTCGGAACGCGCTTGCCGTCCTTGATCTCGTAGCTCCAGCCCCGCGGCGTCTGCTGGCTTTGCCCCTGCGCATATGCGGCCGTGGCAAAGCCAGCCACCGCAACGAACGCGGCAGCGCCAGCGATCAGCGCCCTTCTGGCGGTTAGCTTCATTGCACGACTCCTCATGCTTTACCCTACGTCAGCGCGGGTGAACCGGGGCTGAAATCATTCCGCCGCCGAAAATGCCTCTAATCGGCCGCTGACGAGCCCATGTTGGATCGAAATCAGCGAATCGCAATGCCGCAGCGTTGATTCCCAGTGCGCCACAAAGTGGGGCCGGGCGCGGCTCGCCAGCGCCGCAGCCGCGCGAAGTCTCAGATTGGCCTCATATTCCGCTCCGAGGCAGGCAAGAAGCGTGTCGCGCGTATCGTGCGCGCGAACAGCAACGAACGCGCGGCCATGGCGCCGAGGAACAGCCCAAGCGCGGC
>Ga0207674_10006841_pt1 | contig 13373 bp, 12 predicted proteins | sample KBSCornC72_FD_184303 | JGI IMG/M metagenome (GOLD analysis project Ga0207674, IMG submission 184303) | Corn rhizosphere microbial communities from Kellogg Biological Station, Michigan, USA - KBS Corn C7-2 (SPAdes) (version 2) | ecosystem: Host-associated > Plants > Roots > Rhizosphere > Soil ... | reverse complement strand
GTGGACATGAGTGCGATGGCAGGTCAGGCCGCGGCATACGGCTGGGCGACGCTGATCTCCATGAACGTTTCCGGCCTCGCGAGCGCGGTGAAGCCGAATTTCTCGTAAAGGCCTCTGGCGCTGCTGCTGACCAGCAACACCCGCCGAACTTTCTTGATGCTCGGATGCTCCATGACGGCACTCATCAGCTTTCGGCTGAGGCCCTGACCGCGGTGTTCCCCGGCGGCGAGATCGATTTCGAAAAGGCCGCCTCCCCCGGCGCGCCTACCAAGGGCCGTGCCCTGGATCACATCGGGTTCGAGATCGTCGGGTTGGAAGCCTTCTGCAAAAAACTTGAGGCTTCCGGCACGCCTTTCGATCTTACCTACCGCGCGCTGCCGCAATTGGGCGGATTGCAGATCTCCTACCTCATCGATCCCGAGGGTACCCGCATCGAGCTGACTGAAGGGTTCCGGGGCAAGTGAACCGTATTCGACGAACAGAAGCCCGATCTTAGTACTGAACTGCATCCGTACGCGCCGTAGTACTCTGAGCCTGTTCTGCCGGCCCCACAATCACTGTAAGATGAGTAGTGCATCCCCCGCCCCGTTCGCGGATTGATCGCCGCGAACCTGAATTCGAACTCCGAAGGACTTGTTATGACTCAACCCGCCGACGCGCGTGATGCCAATTATGTATTGACACTGGAGGAAATCGGGGACCTTGCCGAGGCCAGCGGCAAACCGGCTGAGACGCTCATGAACGTCGTCGCCTTGATCGCGGCGCGCGCCAAGACAGATGTTTGCTCGGTATATCTGCTCGAACCGGACCGCGCCAATCTGGTGTTGGCCGCCACCGTGGGTCTGCGCGCGGAATGTATCGGCACTCTGCGCCTGGCTCTTAACGAGGGTCTGGCCGGTTTGGTTGCTGAACAGGTGCGCCCGGTAGCCGTGGGGCAAGTCACTAGCCACCCGCGCTTCAAATATTTCCGGGAGGCCGGCGAGGATTCCTACCAATCTTTCCTGGGCGTCCCCATCGTCGACCGCGGCGTGCTGCAAGGTGTTCTGGTGGTGCAAACGGTCCAAGCCAGAACTTTTCCGGACGATGAAATCCGCGTTCTGACCGAAGCCGCGGCCCAGGTGGCGCCGGTGGTCAGCGAGGCGCGCACGCTAGACCGTTTCATCGCCCCCGCGCAGGAAAAACTGTGGGCCATCGCGCGTAATCTCTGGTGGAGCTGGGATCGGGATTCCACCAGTCTGTTCCGCGATCTGGACCCGGTGCGCTGGAGAGAACTCAACCACAATCCGATTTCCCTGCTCTCCGAGATCCCGCTGTTCAAGTTGGAAAGGCGCGCCGGAGAGCTGGTGCTGCACGGTCGCATCAACTACGCGTACCGCCGCCTGCAGGAATATCTGCAAGCCGACCGCACCTGGGGCGCAACCCACGCGGGAGTTCTGCGCCCGCGGCCGGTGGCCTATTTCTCGGCGGAGTTCGGCCTGCACGAGTCCTTGCCGATTTATTCGGGTGGCCTGGGCGTGCTCGCCGGCGACCACGTCAAGAGTGCGTCCGATTTGGACATTCCGCTGGTGGGCGTTGGTTTGTTCTACGGCCAGGGATATTTCCGGCAGTGGCTGGATGTCGGCGGGTGGCAGCACGAAGAATACCTTCCGACGGATGTAACTCAACTTCCGATGGAGCCGGCCATCAGCAAGACCGGTAAGCCGGTGACCATCCGTATCGAGACTCGGGGCCCTTCGATCGCGGCGCGAGTCTGGCGCGTAAAGGTGGGCCGCATCGATCTTCTGCTCCTGGATTCCAACGTCGACGGCAATACCCCGGAAGATCGCGAGTTGACTTCGCGCTTGTACGGCGGCGATGGGCGCGTCCGCGTGCGCCAGGAATTGCTGCTGGGCGTCGGCGGCTTCCGGGCGCTGAAGGCCATGGGTATTACGCCGGGCGTGCTGCACCTCAACGAAGGCCATAGCGGATTCGCCGTGCTGGAGGCGATCCGCTGCCGCATGGAAGAGGAAGGCGTGGGCTTCGATCAGGCTCTGCCTCACGTCTCGCGCGAAGTTGTGTTCACCACCCATACGCCCGTGCCCGCAGGCCACGACCGCTTCAGCGCCGGACTGATGGAAGAGCACTTGGGGCCACTGCGCGAGGCTCTGGGCCTGTCGCATGACAGCTTCATGGGCCTGGGGCGCGAACATCCCAGCAATCCCGACGAGGAATTCTGCATGACGGTGCTGGGCCTGCGCCTTTCCCGGCGCGCCAACGCGGTTTCCGCGCTGCACGGGGAAGTGTCGCGCGCCATGTGGACCGGACTCTACCCCGATAAGTTGGAAGACCAGGTTCCCATCGGCCATATCACCAATGGCGTGCATGTGCCCTCCTGGCTGGCACCCCAGATGTTCCGCTTGTACGATCGCCACCTGGGGATTGGCTGGCACGAGCATAGCGGCGAATCACGCATCTGGGAAGGCATCGAAACGGTGGACGACGGCGAGCTGTGGGAAACCCACCTCAGCTTGAAATCCCGCCTGCTGGAATTCGTGCGGCGGCGCGCCAAGGAGCAGGCCGAACGGCGCGAGGAAAGTCCCGAGACCTTGCAGCGGCTGAACCGCGTTCTGAGTCCGGACGCGCTGACAGTCGGCTTCGCCCGGCGCTTTGCCACCTATAAGCGGGCCAACCTTCTGCTGGCGGATATCGAGAAATTGATCACTATGGTCAACGACCCGAACCGCCCCATCCAGTTTGTGTTTGCCGGGAAGGCGCATCCGCGGGATGAGCCCGGCAAGCGCGTGCTGCAGCAGATCGCCGAACTCATGCGCGACCCTCTGTTCGCCGACAAGTTCGTCTTCGTCGAGGATTACGATATCAACGTCGGGCGCTTATTCGTGCAGGGTGTGGACGTCTGGCTGAACAATCCGCGCCGGCCTCAAGAAGCATCCGGCACCAGCGGCCAAAAGGTGGTGCTGAACGGCGGCCTCAACCTCTCTGTGCTGGACGGTTGGTGGGCGGAAGCCTACGACGGAATGAACGGCTTCGCGATCGGAACCGGCAGGACCCATTCCAACATGCACGTTCATGACACTCGCGACGGCGAAGATTTATACCGGGTTCTGCGAGAAGAAGTGGTTCCGCTGTTCTACCAGCGCGACCAGGACGGCTTGCCGCGCGGCTGGATCAGGCGCATGAAGCGCACCATCCGTACCCTCGGATGGCGCTTCAACGCCAATCGCATGGTGATGGATTACACCAGCAAGTGCTATGTGCCGGCGGCCGGCGGAACTTCCAGTGATATGAGCATCCGCGGCTAGCGGCGTATGCAAGCCAGCCCCGCCTTGCGACTCGCAGCCTAACAAAATGGGAACACCCCACCTCACTTGACAGATTCTATATTTCTACGATACTAGAAATATGGAATTACGACGCGCGAACGCTGCATCAGAACCTGACCGCACTGCACACTATGCGGACATGTTCGCCGCTCTGGGAGCCGAGCCGCGGCTTCGGATCCTGCGCGCGCTCCTGGCCGCGCACCCGGATGGCATGGTGGTCGGGGAGATTCAAAGCGACCTCGGCATTGCGGCCTCTACCCTCTCACATCACTTGGAAAAGCTCAAGAACGAAGATCTGATCACGGTTCGCCGGGAGAGCACTTTCCTCCGTTACTCCGCCAACACGGCGACCTTGCAGGAACTGCTCGGATTCCTGTATGCCGAGTGCTGCACCCGCAACAAAGCCATTAAGCCGGCCAGGATCACGCAGATATGCAAATAGGATCAAGGAGAAAGTCATTATGGAATTGAAAAATGCAGTACGCCAGAAATACGGCGAAGCGGCGCTTCGCGCTAGTACGGGTGGAAGCTCCTGCTGTGGAGCGGCCTCCGGCGTAGCCGGCTGCGCGGACCCGATCACGTCGAATCTTTACAATTCAGGTCAAGCCAGCCAGATTCCCCAAGAGGCGGTCCTTGCGTCCCTCGGTTGCGGCAATCCTACCGCGCTGGCCGCGATCAACGCTGGTGAGACGGTGCTCGATCTCGGCTCGGGAGGCGGCATCGACGTGCTGCTCTCAGCCAAGCGCGTCGGTCCCACCGGCAAAGCCTACGGTCTGGATATGACCGATGAAATGCTGGCTCTCGCGCGCGAGAACCAGCGCAAAGCCGGAATCGACAACGTTGAATTTCTCAAGGGCGAAATCGAAAACATTCCCCTTCCCGACAACTCCGTCGACGTGGTCATCTCGAACTGCGTCATCAACCTTTCTGGCGACAAAGACAAAATTCTGCAGGAAGCTTTCCGCGTCCTCAAACCGGGTGGACGCTTCGCTGTGTCCGATGTCGTGGTGCGCGGCGACGTTCCCGACGAAGTGAGACGCAGCATGGAATTGTGGGTGGGTTGTATTGCCGGGGCGCTGCGCGATTACGACTACGTTGCCAAGCTGGCCAAGGCCGGCTTCGATTCCATCGACATTGAGCCGACTCGCGTTTACAATGTGGACGACGCCCGCCAGTTTCTAGTTGGCGAAGGCATCGACGCCGACGCCGTCGCGCCACAAGTGCAAGACAAATTCATTAGCGCGTTTATCCGTGCCGTGAAGCCAATCACAAAAGAATGCTGCGGCCCGGCATGCTGTAGCTGAAATCAGTCCGCAGGGTCATAGTGGCGCAACCGATATCGCGCCAAATCATTCTTTTGTCCGGCCAGCGTAACCTCAATAATGCCCACAATGGCAAAGTTTGAAATTGCTATCCCGCGAATTCTCAATACATATTGATGCAGGGGAACATGGATCGCTGACGTACCAACGCGCCATCGCGTTCGAATAGGGAGCGGCGGATAAAGAAACCGCCGCTGGTTCCAAATGGCAGCAAGAACCACAAGCCAGTCGGAGGAGGTGGCTCGTCCCTATATCATTTAGATGCGCGGGAACCGGAACGGTTGCATGGGCGCATAACCGCCCTCCGCGCTATACTTTCACCTGAACCGCATCGCAACCCCAGCCCATGGCCCCCGACACCCTCCTGGACCAAAGCGTCATTCTAGACATCGGCTGCGGCACCCGCAAAGCCGAGCCGGGCGCGCTTGGCATCGACCGGTCCCCGGGGCCGGCCACCGACATCGTTTGGGATCTCGACCAGTATCCCTGGCCGCTCTCCTCCAACCGGTTCGAGCGCATCCACCTGTCGCATATCATCGAGCATGTCCATGACGTGATCGCGACCATGGCCGAAGTCCATCGGGTCGCCCAACCCTGCGCCAGCGTGTTCATCACTACTCCGCACTTCAGCTCGCACAATTCCTACACCGATCCCACGCACGTCCGTCATCTGGCCGCCGCCAGCTTCGAGCACCTGACCGGAAAGAACTTCGAATCCTTCAATGGTGCGCCCTTTCGCTTCGATATCCAAAGCCTGGAGCTGACCTTCGGCGGCAACTTTGTGCTCGACAACCTGGGTCGAGCGCTTGCCCGCGGCAACCTCAAGTGGTATGAGCGTCATGCTGCCTGGGTCTTCCCCGCCCTGGACATTCGCTGCCACCTCCGCGCCGTCAAATAAGGCACTCAAATCGTTCATGGAACCACGCCGTTGTATGTTACGCCTGCGCCGAATCGGGATGGTAAACCAGATACCAAGCTCGACAGCCGGTTCGTGGAGTTTACCGATGACGATGGCAAGCGGCTGAGGCTGGAATGGCCAGTTTCATCGCTTTCCCAATAATGTCATCGACTATATCAATGCCGTGAGGCAACCCGCGGCACGCGCCGCATTTGCTAAGATCGCCTACAGGTTATGCCGATCTACGATTACGCCTGCCGCACTTGCGGAGAGCAATTCGAACTGATAGTGCTGAAGACGACGGTCGTGGCTTGCCCGTCGTGTCATGGCCAGGACCTGGAGCAGTTGATCTCTACCTTCGCGGTAAGTTCGGATAGTATTCGCGACGCTAACCTCAAGGCCGCGCGCCGAAAATATGCCGCCAGCAGCGACGTCAAAGACAAGAGGATCGCGGAAGCTGAAGAGATCCGCGAGCACGCCGTCGAACACGGGGGCCCCGAACCGCGGAAGAAGAAGTGATCGCGGCACGCCCTGTGTGGCGTGATTCCGACTCTGAGTGCTCCCGCTAGCGAGCGACCCGCTCGCCAGTGACCCCCACCATGCCAATGAACCCTTACCGCGCAAAGTCGATGTAGCCGCGGCGAGGGTCCGCGCTCACCAGTTTGACCTGCAACTGATCGCCCACGTCCACGCCCTGTTGGCCGTGAATCAGCAATCCCTCCGCGTGAGGGCTGAGTACCCGCACGAACGTGCCCTTGGGCGTGACTCCGGTCACCACCGCCGCGAAGGTTTCGCCAATCCGCGGCAGTAGTACTACAGCCGCAATGCGCTTATTCATCACCCGTTCCACCTTGCGCGCCGCATCTTCCTTTAGCGTGCAATTACGCGCCACGCTGTCCAGCTGCGAGTCGGAATATGGCGGCTGCGTCTTGCCGATTACGGACTTGATCAGCCGCTGCGTCACGGTATCGGCGAAGCGCCGGTTGGGAGCGGTCGAGTGGGTATAATCGTGCGCCGCCAGCGCGAAATGCCCCTGCGAAGTATCGCCTGCCCGCGACAGCACGTACTCGCCCGGGCCCATCAGCTTCACGACTGCCAGCGCGAGGTCCGCATAATGTACGCCATCGGCCGCCTTACTTTCTTGCAGAAAAGCATTCAGCGCGCCTGAATCCGGCTCTGCAGGCAGGGTCTCGCCATAACGGGCCGCCAGTTCCACGATGCGCGGCCATCGCTCTGGCGTCCTGACCACCCGCCGGATCGAACTCACCCCGGCGGCGCTGAGCGTGCGCGCCATCACTCCATTGGCGGCCACCATGAAATTCTCGATCAGATCGCTGGCCCGATTCTTCTGCCGCGTCTCGATGCCCTGCACCTGGCCATCGGCGACCACCGCCTCGGTCTCCTCGCGGTCTATGGTGAGGGCTCCCAACTTGTGGCGCGCTGCAAGCAATATCTGCGCGGCCTGGTCCTGCAGCTTGAGCTGAGCCGCCAGATCGGCGGACGCCGCTACCTTGGGCGGAGGCGCGCCGCCCTCCAGCCAGCTACCCACGCCGTTATAGGCGAGTTGGGCCTGATTCCGCACTACCGCACGATAGATGCCCTGCGATGTCACCGTGCCATCGGTCGCCACCAGCATGTCGATGACGATCGCCAGGCGATCCACGCCTTCGTTGAGCGATGTGAGGTCCGTGGAAAGCGCCTCCGGCAGCATCGGAAAGGTTCGGACTCCCGTGTAAACCGATGTCGTCTCGCTGGCCGCATGCTGATCGGCAGGCGATCCCATGGGCACGTCCGCATCGACATCCGCGACCGCGATCATCACGCGTATCCCACCATTAACGGACTCGGCCACCTCAGCCTGGTCCAGGTCTCGGGAAGTGTCGTTGTCGATCGACGACCACAGCAGGGAGCGTAGATCGCGTATTTGCCCATTCCCCGTTGAGCCGGCAGCGCCGACCGCCGCGGCCGATTGTGTTTGCAGCGTCTTTACCTGCTGCACCACGGCAGGTGGGAAATCCGGGTGAAATCCCTCTGCAAGCATCTCCTGGTGGGCCATCGCACCCAGGTCAAAGTGGCGATCGGACATGAGTACCAACCTAGCATGCAGGTTGGCTTAGCAAGTCCCGCACCTCGGCATCGCTGGTCTGCCGGAAGTCCTGATACCATTCACCCACCGAGCCAAACGGCTCGGGGACCGCCAGGCATACACATTCGTCCGCCGCTTCACGAAGGTGCACGCACGCCTGCCGCGAGGCCAGCGGCACCGCCACAATCACCGCAGAAGGCTGGAGGCTCTTCGCGCATTTCACCGCGGCCTGCATCGTAGAACCGGTGGCCAATCCATCATCCACCAAAATGACCGTGCGATTCCTCAGCTCCAGCGCCGGACGGCCCGCACGGTATAGATGTTCACGGCGTTCGGCTTCTTGCTCTTCTCGCGCAGCAATCGCATCTACGTCCTCCGGCGAAACACCCTCCGATCGGATCAGTTCTTCGTCAAGTACTCGGACTCCGCCACCGGCGATGGCTCCCATAGCGAGTTCCGGTTGCCACGGGACGCCCAGCTTTCGGACGACGATTACGTCCAGCGGTAATCCCAGCGCCCGTGCCACCTCGCTTGCCACCGGAACGCCACCCCGAGGCAGGGCCAGCACAATCGAATCCCTCGGCAATTTGCGCCCAGTAAGGTGCGCGCCCAGTAGCCGGCCGGCCTCCGCACGATCACGAAAAGGAAGTTCGAGCATCACCTATCGACTGAGCAACTACGGCTCCAAAGTTGGTATTCAGCATGCACCCGGAAATATCGGAGAGGGGTGCCTATGACTCGCATACAACCGCACTCGGCTGGTTCAGTGTTGGGCATTTTGATGGGCGCGTGGCACGCCATGTGGGCCGCCTTGGTTTGGGCCGGAGCTGCTCAGGCCGTAATCGACTATATCTTCCGGCTGCACATGATTACGCCGCCCTATGCAATCGCCGCCTTCGACCCCCGCCTGGCGTTGGCCCTGGTTCTGGTGACCGCCATCATCGGTTACGTGTTTGGCTGGGCCGGCGCCGTGATCTGGAACCGCTACGGTCTTGGCGCGGCGCCGCGGATCGCTTCGTCCAGCAACTGAATCGTGTGCACCACTCGCGGCTGCTTGCTCTTCCCACTGCCGTCTTGGCGGTCTAGCGCCGCCTGCATCTGCAGAATGCAGCCCACATTCCCCGTCGCCACGGCATCCGGCGCGATCGCCTGGATGAACTTCGCTTTTCGGTCACCCAGCGCGTTCGCCGTTTCCGGCTGCACTAGATTATAAATTCCCGCCGATCCGCAGCACAGCGTGCCTTCCGGCATCTCCGCCAGCGTCAATCCGGGTATCCCCGCCAGTAATTGCCGCGGCTGGGTGCGCACTTTCTGAGCGTGTTGCAAATGGCAGGAGTCATGATACGCCACCCGTTTCGCCACGGTATGCCGCTCGGCGCGCGGACCCAGTTCCACCAAAAACTCCGCGACGTCCTTGATGGTTCCTTTGAACGCCCCCTTTTCTTCGGCCGCGAAGTCCTTGAGATGCGACCCGCAGCCCCCCGCGTTGGTGATGATCACATCCACGCCCGCCTTCTCGAACGTCGCGAACATGCGTCGAGCCAGGGCGCGCGCTTCTTCGTCCTTACCGGAGTGCATTAATAAGGCGCCGCAACACGGCTGCTCGCCCGGAGCCACCACTTCGCAACCTTCGGCCGCCAGCACGCGCACCGTCGCCGCGTTGATTTCCGGCAGGAATTCACGCTGTACGCAACCCAACATCAATCCGACCCGCGCGCGCTTTACTCCCTGCGCCGGAGTGATGCCTGAAGCGTCTTCCCGCCTGCCGAGTTTCGGCATCAGCTTGCTTGGCGACGGCAAGCCCAGCTTCTGATAGGCGGACAGAAACACCCGCCCGATCCGCAGCAGCCCCACGTTCGGAAAGGTATGCAGGATGCCCCATCGCATCATTCGCTCGGGCAGCGGCCGTTTATAGGTGTGCTCGATCTCCGCGCGCGTCTCTTCGATGAGCTTCCCATAATTCACGCCCGACGGGCAGGCCGTCATGCATGAGACGCAGCCCAGACACGTATCCATGTGCTGCACAAACTTGGGCGTCATCTCCATCTGGCCCTCGGTCAGCATGTTCATCAGATAGATGCGCCCGCGCGGCGAATCCATCTCATTGCCCCACAACACATACGTCGGGCACGCCTGCAGACAGAAGCCGCAATGCACGCACTGCCTGATCAAATCCGGATTTATCAAATGCCCCCCACGAATACGCCGGGATTCAAAATGCCGCGCGGATCGAAGTGTTGCTTGATCGAACGCATCAGCGCCAGCGCGCCGCCGCCGTTATTCTGCGCCGTGTTGCCCCACGCGTCCATCCCCGGGAAAGGACGCATCATCACCAGCGATCCGCCCGCACGCTCGATCTTTTCACGCAGTTCGGCGAGACGCCCCGCTTGGAGCCAGCCGATCCCAGTCGCTTCCACCACCGCATAACCTTCCAGCCCTTCCAGCGTCTCGGCGATCTTCGCCGGCAGCACGCTGATCTTGGCGCCCGCGTCGAGTCGCGCCCACACCTCGTCATCGCTCTCTACCAAGGGAGTCATTCCCCGCAGGCGATCGACCTGAAAGTTGATTCCTTCTTCGGTTCCTTCAAACAGCACGTCGATATGCGGCGCACCCGCGCCCACGCGAACCTGCACCGCCGCCGGCACTAGCTGAGCGTCAAGGATCTTGCCGAGAAGGTGCTGCATCGCGCCCAGATCCGGGACCGTAGCTGTCACCGTCTGCGTATACTTCGGCAGAGGATGCAGGCGGAAGGTCGCGCTGATGATCACTCCCAGCGTCCCGAACGCGCCGGTCACTAATTTCGATAAATCGTACCCGGCAACGTTCTTAACCACTTTGCCGCCGCTCTGCGCCACCGTCCCATCGGCCAGAGCCAGCTTCACGCCAATTACCAGGTCGCGCAGGCCGCCATACCGGAGCCGTAAAACGCCGCTGTCATTGGCCGAGAGCACTCCACCCACGGTGGCTTTCTCGGGCCACAACGGATCCACTGCCAGCCGCTGCCCGTGCCGGGCAAGGGTACGCTGCAACTCCGCGATAGTACACCCGGCTTCAACCGTCACCGTAAGATCGGCCCACGCATGCTCGATCACGCGGTTCAGGCGCGCGGTCGACAGCATCACGTCGGTGCGCGCCGGTGGATTTCCCCAATCCGACTTGGTCCCGCCGCCGCGCGGGATCACCGCCGCGCCGTCTTCATTGGCGCAGCGCAAGATCTCGGCGGCTTCTTCTCCCGACTGTGGTTCGACGATCCGCACGGCCTAAAATCTCTCCGCGACGCCCGCCGTCTCCAGCGGATGCGGCTTGTACTCGCCGGGCGATTCGCCGCACAGGCGCGGCCGGGGGAACACTTTGGTTGGATTCGCCAGCGATAGCGGATCAAAAGCGCAGCGCAGCTTCTGCATCGTGGCCAAGTCCGGCTCGGCAAACATTTTCCCCATCATGTGTTTCTTCTCTTCGCCCACTCCGTGCTCGCCCGTGATAGACCCGCCCATCTCAATGCACAGTTCCAAAATGCGCTCAGCCAGCCGCTCGGCCGCGTGCTCCTGCCCTTCGATGCGGCGATCGTACAGCACCAACGGGTGCAGATTGCCGTCTCCCGCGTGAAACACATTGGCGACGCGCAGCCCCCACTCGGTCGCTAGCCGGTCCATCTCACTGAGAATTTTCGGCAGCGCTGTGCGCGGGATCACACCGTCTTGCACAATGTAGTTGGGCGAAATCCGGCCCACCGCAGCGAACGCCGCCTTGCGGCCCTTCCATACCACCGCACGCTCCTCTTCAGTCTGCGCCACGCGCACTTCGCCCGCGCCGTTCTCACGACATATTGCGCTGACCTGCGCGATCAACGTGTCGACCTCCGCTACCGGACCGTCCAGCTCCACCAGCAGCAGGCCGCCGCAGTTGGGATAGTTGGCATGCACCGCCGCTTCGGCCGCCTGGATCGCCAGGTTATCCATCATTTCGATGGCTGCCGGTAGCATGCCGGCCTTGATAATATCGCTAACCGCCGCGCCCGCCTGGTTAGTGGTATCGAACGCCGCCAGCAGCGTCTGCACGCATTCCGGCTTCTTGACGATGCGCAGCGTCACCTTGGTTGCCACGCCCAGCGTGCCTTCCGAGCCCACGAACACGCCCGCCAGATCGTACCCCGGAGCGTCCAACGTCTTCGAACCGAAGTGCGCCAAAGTTCCGTCTGGCAGCACCACGTCCATGCCGAGTACATGCGTAGTAGTGAAGCCGTATTTCAGACAGTGCGCGCCACCCGCGTTCTCTGCCACGTTGCCGCCGATGCTGCATACCGATTGCGATGACGGATCGGGAGCGTAGAAATAACCGTCCGGCGACACGCGGACGGTGACGTTCAGATTGATGACCCCCGGCTCCACCACCACCCGTTGATTCGGCAGGTCCACTTCGAGGATGCGGTTCATCTTTGCCAGGCTGATGACGATGCCGCCGGTAACCGGCAGCGCGCCTCCGCTCAACCCCGTCCCGGACCCGCGCGCCACAAACGGAATGCGTTCCCGATGGCAGATGCGCAGCACCCCCTGCACTTGTTCGGTGGACGTCGGCAGCACCACCGCGATCGGCTTCACGCGGAAGTTGGTGAGGCCGTCGCATTCATAGGTACGCACTTCCTCGGACGTTGAGATCAGGCCGTCAGGGCCCACGGTGTTTCGCAGCTCGTCAAGGAATGACATCGGAACAACCATCGTACCCGATTCATGCGTACGAAGCACAAATACCTGGTCGCGCAGATCCCAAAATCCCGCGGTGATATTGTGATGGAGTGACTTCTGGAGGCACTTAGTGAAACACTTTCTTTTGATCGCCGGTTCCTTTTGCGCCGCATCCTGCGCTTTTGCGCAGGCGGCGAATCCTTTCATGTCCGAGCTGAAGCAGTTCTATACCGTCCGCAAGGGTGACCTGCTGAAAGCGGCGGAACGGATGCCGGCCGAGGACTACGGCTTTAAGCCGACGCCCGATGTCCGATCGTTCGGTCAACTGATCGCGCACATCGCCGATGCCCAGATGAGTTTTTGCTCGGGAGCAAAGGGCAAACCAATTCGCTTGAGCGCCGCCTCGAAGACCTCCAAGGCAGATCTCGTGGCCGCTCTGCAAGTCTCTTTCACAGAGTGTGATAGCGCGTTCGATGCGACGACGGACGCCACCGCGACACAAATGATCAAGACCGGTGATTCCGAGCACTCCAAGTTCTGGGCTCTCCTCTACGCGACTCTTCACGACAACGAGGAATACGGATACCTGGCGGTCTACCTGCGCTTGAAGGAGCTCATTCCGCCATCAACAAATAGCCGTTAAGACTCACCGGGCGCGCCAGGATTTCACAACCTCAGTCATCTGATCGAGCAGGGCCGCGGACGGCGCCTTGCCGGTTCCGCGGATCAATTGGAACGTCGAGTAGGGCTCGCGTAGGAAACGCACAGCGCCATAGCAGTGCAGACATTACTCGCGGCGAGGGGGTCCAAAGTCTTCAAAACCAGGTTGCGAAGCGGCTGCGGAAAGAGTGATCTCATTATACAGGCCACCGGCGGCCCGCAAATCGAGAAGCGGGAATCCGCGGCTCAATACCGCTTCCCCGCCCCACACCAGTGCTCCGCCCTGTACACCGGCTGAGAAGCGAGCGAAGCGGATGGCGGCCACGCGGTCGCCGGCGCCGCTATTGGTGCCCGGTGAAAGCGTTCCGAAGTCGGCCGGATAGCGGAAGGTAAAACGGTTTTGCG
>Ga0207674_10006840_pt1 | contig 13373 bp, 10 predicted proteins | sample KBSCornC72_FD_184303 | JGI IMG/M metagenome (GOLD analysis project Ga0207674, IMG submission 184303) | Corn rhizosphere microbial communities from Kellogg Biological Station, Michigan, USA - KBS Corn C7-2 (SPAdes) (version 2) | ecosystem: Host-associated > Plants > Roots > Rhizosphere > Soil ... | reverse complement strand
CTGCCGGCGTCCGCGCGACCATGATCACATGGGCCCCGGCAGCCGCGAGCGCCTCGGCGGTCGCGGCGCCGATACCGCGTGATGCTCCCGTCACGAGCGCGAGCTTGCCGGATAAAGCGTTCGAATCGGTCATTCGCCGCGTCTAGCGGCTTAGCGGCTCGCAACCAATGAGAGCGCCGCCATGCCTTCCTTGTCGGCAACGTCGGTCAGCGTCGTCGGATAGACGCCGGTGAAGCATGCGTCGCAGCGCTGCGGTAGGGCTGCGTCGCGCTCCTGTCCGAGCGCGCGGTACAAGCCCTCGATCGAGATGAAGGCGAGGCTGTCGGCATTGATGTAGTCCCGCATCTGCTCGACGCTCATCTGGGCGGCGAGCAGCTTTGCGCGCTCGGGTGTGTCGACTCCATAGAAGCAGCTGTGACGCGTCGGCGGCGATGCGATGCGCATGTGGACCTCGCGAGCACCCGCATCGCGCATCATCTGCACTAGCTTCACGCTGGTCGTGCCCCGAACGATCGAATCGTCGATCAAGACGATGCTCTTGCCGTCGATCAGCGCAGAGTTCGCATTGTGCTTGAGCTTCACGCCTTGCAGGCGAACGTCCTGCCTGGGCTGGATGAAGGTGCGCCCGACATAGTGCGACCGGATGATTCCCAGCTCGAACGGAATTCCGCTCGCCTGCGAAAAGCCGATCGCCGCCGGAACGCCGCTGTCGGGAACGGGCACGGCATAGTCGGCCTCAACCGGCGCCTCGCGCGAGAGCTCGGCGCCTATGCTCTTGCGGACCTCGTAAACCGACATGCCATCGGCAATGGAGTCGGGCCTGGAAAAATAGATATGCTCGAAGATGCACGGGCGCGGCGCCACCTTCTCGAATGGGCGGAAGGAGCGGATGCCCTCATTGTTGACCAGCACCAGCTCGCCGGGCTCGACGTCGCGCAGGAAGCTCGCGCCGATCACGTCGAGAGCGACCGTCTCCGAAGCGAAAATCGTCGCTTCGCCGAGCTTGCCCATTACGAGAGGACGGATCCCGAGCGGATCCCGGCAGGCGATGAGTCCTTCTTCCGTCAGGACGACGAGCGAATAGGCACCTTCGACCTGCTTGAGTGCGTCGGTCAGCCGATCGAGCATGTTGTTGCGGTCAGAGGTCGCCACCAAATGGATGATGACCTCGGTATCGCTGGTCGACTGAAAGATCGAACCTCGGCGGTTGAGCGTGCGCCTCAGCTTCATGGCATTGGAGAGATTGCCGTTGTGCGCCACGGCAAAGCCGCCTTCGGCCAGTTCGGCGAACAACGGCTGGACGTTCCTCAGCGCGGTTTCGCCGGTCGTCGAATAGCGGACGTGCCCGATTCCCGCCCGGCCCGCCAGCTTGCGGGTGATGTCGTCGCGGTCGAAATTGCCGGCCACATGTCCCATCGCCCGGTGCGAGTGGAACTGCGATCCGTCGAAGCTGGTGATTCCGGCAGCTTCCTGTCCGCGGTGCTGGAGCGCGTGCAGCCCCAGGGCAACGAAGCTCGCCGCATTGTCGGCACCCCAAATACCGAAGATGCCGCACTCTTCGCGCAGCTTGTCGTCGTCGAACGGATTGGTTGTAAGCATGTATCTCTGGGTCCCCGACTACCCGTCGCATCTGCTAGGCCCGGCATATAGGGCGCGGCCTTGCCTTTGTCGCCCCCACGCTGAAGAAAGCGTGAAATTTTAACCGCTTAGCGACACGCTCCAACGCTTAGCTCTTGTAAAGGGCGGGGAATTTCTGGCGCAGCGCGGCGACTTTCGGACGGTCGTTGACGAGAATGTAGGGGAAATACGGGTGCTTTCGCGCAAACCCCTGATGATAGGCTTCGGCCGGGTAGAAACCGCCGCTCTCGACCCGGGTCGCGATTGGCGCCTTGTAGATGTGCGCGCCGTTGAGGCGGGCAATGAATGCCTTCGCAAAGCGCGCCTGCTCCGGCGTCTGCGGGAAGATCGCTGAGCGATAGCTATGTCCGACATCGGGGCCCTGCCGATCGACTTCCGTCGGATCATGAGCGACCGTGAAATAGACCTGCAGCAACTGAGCGTAGCTCACTTGCGAGGGATCATAGCTGATCTTGACCGCCTCGGCATGGCCGGTCTCTTCGGAGCTGACCTTGTCGTAACTGGCGTCCCTGGAGTCTCCGCCGGCATAGCCGGAGACGACGTTGGTGACGCCCTTCACATGCTCGAACACCCATTCCATGCCCCAGAAGCAGCCTCCGGCGAGGACCGCGGTATCTGTCCTGGGAGCAGCGGCCGCGGGGCTGCCGGCAAGCAAGGCCAGGATCAACGCCAGTCTTTTCATATGCCTTGTCTGTTGCGGGCCCGACATTAACGGCCGCTGGACGCAACGCATGCTGCGCGGCAAAGACGTTGCTGACACGGAGGTAAGCAATGCCGACCTACACTGCGCCTGTCCGCGACACGCGCTTCATCTTGGACAGCGTGCTCGGACTGTCGCGCTTTTCCAACCTGCCCGGCTTTTCCAACGCGACACCGGACCTGGTCGAAGCGATCCTCGAGGAGGCGGGCCGATTCTGCGCGGAGGTGCTGCAGCCTCTCAACCGCATCGGCGACGAGGTTGGGTGCAAGCGTGCGGAGGATGGCTCGGTTACGACACCGCCGGGCTTCAAGGAGGCGTGGGAGCAGTTCTGCGAAGCCGGATGGCCGACCCTGACCGTGCCGGAAGAATATGGCGGGCAAGGGCTTCCGCAAGTTATCGGGACTGCGGTCAGCGAATATATCCTCTCCGCCAACCACAGTTTCGAGATGTACCAGGGGCTGACCTCGGGCGCGATCGCCTCGCTGCTGGTCAAGGGTACCGATGAGCTGAAGCAGCGCTACGTGCCGAAGATGGCGACCGGGCGCTGGACCGGTACCATGAACCTGACGGAGCCGCATTGCGGGACCGACCTTGGCCTGTTGAAGACCCGCGCCGAGCCGAACGACGACGGCAGTTATTCGATCACCGGCACGAAGATCTTCATTTCCTCGGGCGAGCACGACCTGTCCGAGAACATCATCCATCTGGTTCTCGCCAAGCGCTCCGGCGCTCCCGACAACGTCAAGGGCATCAGCCTGTTCGTGGTGCCGAAGTTCCTGGTGAACGAGGATGGATCGATCGGCGAACGCAACACCGTCAGCTGCGGCGCGCTCGAAAAGAAGATGGGAATCCACGGCAACGCCACGTGCGTTATGAATTACGACGGTGCGAAGGGCTGGCTTGTCGGCGAGCCGGAAAAGGGCCTCGCGGCGATGTTCATCATGATGAACGCGGCCCGGCTCGGCGTCGGCTTGCAGGGCGTCGCGCAGGGCGAAGTCGCTTACCAGAATGCGGCGAACTACGCCCGCGAGCGGCGGCAGGGCCGCGCGCTCAAAGCCGACGAGCGGGAAGAGGGCGCAAAGGCCGACGCGATTATTGTCCATCCAGACGTTCGCCGAATGCTCATGGAATCGCGCGCGTGGAACGAAGCTGGCCGCGCCCTGGTGCTGTGGGGAGCGCTCCAGGTCGACCTGATGCGCCGCTCGCCCGATGAAGGCGAACGCCAGCAGGCGGACGACCTGCTCGGGCTGATCACGCCGGTGATCAAGGGCTATCTCACCGACAAGGGTTTCCAGGCGGCCGTCTACGCCCAGCAGGTCCTCGGCGGCCACGGCTACATCCGGGAGCATGGCATCGAGCAGTTCGTGCGCGACGCACGCATCACCCAGATTTACGAGGGAACCAACGGCATCCAGGCAATGGATCTGGTCGGCCGCAAGCTGCCCAAAGACGGCGGGCGCGCGGTGAGGAGTTTCTTCGAGCTCGTCGGCCGGGACATTGCCGAAGCGAAAGCCGCCGGAGACCCGGCAGGGATCGCCTCCGCTCTCGAACCCGCGCTCCAGGACCTCCAGGCGGCGACGATGTGGCTGGCGCAGAACGGCATGGCGAACCCGGACAATGCCGGAGCAGGCGCCTACCCCTACATGGAGCTGATGGGCGTCGTTTCGCTCGGCTGGATGTGGCTGAAGATGGCCTCGGCGTCAGCGAAGGCGATTGCCGAGGGCGCCGACGACCGATCGTTTCACGAAGCCAAGCTTGCGACGGCCCGCTTCTATGCCGCGCGCGAGCTGCCCTTGTCGATCGCCTTGCGCCGCCGCATCGAAGCGGGTGCGGAAAGCGTGATGAAGATCCCTGCCGAGGCTTTCTAACCTTCGGGCTTAACCGCCGGCGCGCCCTTATCCTTGAACGAAAAGGCCGGTTCAGCGACCGGTGGCCGCGGCGGCGGGAGCTTCACCGTCACGGAGGAGCGGTCTTGCGGCGGCTTCACCAAGCCGCACGCCGAGCTTCCGGCGGCCAGCATCATCAACAGCGGCAAGCGTCCCACAGAGCTGGGCTAGCCGGAACCGGCTAATAATCTCTTATTACTGCGCGGCGGGCTCACCAACGCGGACTTCGGGCGTCACCGCCTTGATCCGCACCAGCGAGTCACGATGCGGTGTGCTGCACAGGCTGATCCGCGTGTCGTAGCTGATCGTTTCCTTGCTGTGCGGTGCGCGCAGGACGAACCGCGCGGGCAGGTCACAGGCATCCGCGTTGCCGGTCTTGAACCGGAAAGTTACGCGCTGCGCGAGTAAAGGGATCAGGAACTGGTTGCGGCTCCACTCGGTCCCGCCCTTCTTCGCAGGCTGCTGCACGAAGAAGCCGGTCACCATGTAATTGTTCGACTCGTTGACGAATACGACGCAGCCGATCTCCCAGCACAGGTTTCGCACTCGCTTTTCCATTCGGAGCGAGGCGAGCATGCTCCGGGCCAGATCCTCAGATTCGCCCAGCGCGTAGGAGTTGATCGGGCGGACGCTGTCGCCGTCCATGCCGGGATCCTTGGAGAACGGGCTGCCACTCGGCACCGGCGCTTCCTGGGCGAGCGCAGGCATCCCGCAGAGCAGCAATAATGCAAGCGCGGCGAGCTTGAGGCGCCTCGCTTCGCAAGTGATCCGCAACTCAGGTGGGCGTTCTCGAAAGTTCAACGCAAACTCCCCCGTCGAACAAGAGGTTACACGCCAGTCGTTCGACTTCAAGCCGTGCCGGTGAGCGCAAATGGCTAGCGAGATCTTAATGCTGAAGCGGTTGACCTAAGTGAATCGGTTAATGGGGCGACCAATGATATGTGGATAACATTCTACGAAGCGACTCGCATTTGTGCCGGTCGCGGACTGCTCGCGGGGGGTGCCGCAGTGGAAGTGGACCTTGTCTATTACCGGAGAAGATCGGCGGAAGAGCGGACCGCAGCTGCCGCCTCACACAATGTGAAAGTGCGCGAAATACATCTCGAACTCGCTGCAGCCTACGACCAGCGGACGGCCACGCTGGAAGCACACAACGGCAACTCCACGCTCCACCTCGTCCCCGCTGCTTAGCTGCCGAATTTAGCAGGAGTTCGCGCCGCGCATTGGCCGGTCGCGTTCACTCACGAACAAGGTAAATTTTCGTTAAACCACAAGCCTTCAACCCGTGTGAAGGCGCACGGGTGCATTTGCGGTTTCCTCGATCATTTGACTGTGGGGAATCAAGATGCGTTTCAATTATGGCCTGGCGGCGCTTGCCGCACTCGTTGTGGCGACGCCCGCCGTCGCCCAGCAGTCTTCGGCGACGGCGACGGCCAAGGGCGTCGTCCTCGAGCCGCTGACGCTCTCCTGGGTCTCGGACCTCGACTTCGGCACCGTTGCCGGCAGCGCCGCTGCTGGGACCGTTTCGGTCGATCCCGACTCGGCTCTGCGCGCCGCGACAGGCGGCGTGACGCTCGTTCCGAGCGCCTTCTCACGTGCGCGGTTCGACGGTCTCGGCCAGGCGGGTCAGACGGTCGGCCTGACGCTCACCCCTCCGGCCGGAAACGTCCTCGTCGGCCCGGGTGGCGCGACGGTCAGCGTCAACAGCATGACGATGGATGCTGGAGGCAACAGTCGCGTTCTTGGCGGCAGCGGTGCGTTCACCGTCTACGTGGGCGGCACCTTCGGCATTGCGGCAAACCAGGCAAACGGCACCTATCAGGCGCTGTTCCAGCTGACTGCCGACTATCAATAAACCCACTGGTTGTCGGTGGTTGAGGGCGGTCGCCGCGGCCAAGAGCTGCGGCGGCCGTTCTCATTTTTTGGCCGTTTTGGGCCATTTAGCTGAGGTTCACTTAGTCACGACGACCTGAACTGCTGTTACGACGAACGCCGAACCAGCCTCAGGCTCCGAACGTTTTATTCATCACACGACACCGTTCATCTGACGGAGGAAAGAGTCATGTCTGTGATGAAGAAAGTTCTGGGGCTTGGCGCAGGCGTTGCCGCAATAGCGGCCGCAACGCCCGCAAGCGCCCAATATTACAGCCGCTATGGCTACAACAATTACGCCTACGGCATGAACACGAACGTTGCTGCCCAACAGTGCACGGCGGCGGTCCAGAACCGCCTCTACAACCGTACAAGCCTGGCCAGCATCCTCGGATCGCTCGTAGGCGTTCCGTCCAACTCGGGCCGGGTTCTCTCGATCACCCAGGTCAGCCCGCGCAGGAACGGCACCGTCCGCGTTCGTGGTCTCGCGAGTAGTGGCCGCTATGCCTACAACGGCTACGGTCCTTACGGCGTCGGTGCTTACGGCGCGCTGGGTTACGGCTACGCCAATGCAGCCGATCTCAGCTTCCGCTGCGACGTCGGCTACAATGGAGCCGTCTACAACGTCGATATCAACCGCCGTTAAGCGGGCGGCAATTGACGAGGAAGAGCGCCGGGTCACCGGCGCTCTTTTCTTATGCGCGCGGTTCAGCGAATGGTCAGCGCATTCCTTTCAACAATTTAGAGATTCGTGCGTTCGATCGCGCGGGACCAGGGATGAAGGACAAATATGGGTAAGTTTCGTCGCGGCTTCGCGCCGCTTGGCCAAGTGGCTGCGGCCGCCGGCGCGGTATGCGCACTCGCCGTCGCCGTGCCGTTGACGCTTGCTCCTTCGGCTGCGGCGGCCGCTGCCGCAGCACAGGCGCCGTTCGACGGCGAAATCGCGGATTTCTACCGCTCGCGCGGCGGGGCGCCTCTGTGGTTCGCGCCAAACGCCGGCAATGCAGCGCCGCAGCTGATCCAGCTGCTCGCGACCTCGCAGGCCGATCACCTCAATCCGCGACGGTACAATGTCCGGGCCCTTCAGCGCGCGATCGATGACGCGCGAAGCGGCAGTCCCGCGGCAGTGCAGCGGGCGGAAGCCATGCTGAGTTCCGCGTTCGTGACTTATGCGCGCGACGTCAGGCATGATCCCGGCGTCGGGATCATCTACGTCGACCCTGAACTCAAGCCCACTCCGCCCTCGGCGATGGAGCTTCTGACCGCCGCGGCGCATGCGCCATCCCTTGGCGAGTATGTCCAGCAGATGGGTTGGATGAATCCGATCTACGCCAAGCTCCGGCAGGCGATCGCAAGCCGCATCTATGCAAACGCGGCACAATATCGGCTCCTCTCGCTCAATCTCGAACGCGCACGAGCGCTGCCATCGGGCAACGGACGCTACGTGATCGTCAATCCGCCGGCCGCGCGTCTCTACATGTACGAGAACGGGCAGGTGGTGGACTCGATGCGCGTGGTTGCCGGTCGGCCGGATCCGATCGCGCAGACTCCGATGATGAATGCCTTCATCCGCTATGTCGCGCTCAATCCCTATTGGAATTCGCCGCCGGACATCACCGCGCGCAAGCTTGCTCCGACCATCCTCAAGGAGGGGCGCGCGTATTTCACGAAGAGAGGCTATGACCTGGTCGACCATTTCGGTCCGGACGCCCACGTCCTCAATCCGATGTCCGTCGATTGGCATGCGGTCGCCGCCGGCCGCGTGAAGGTCAATCTCCGGCAGCGGCCGGGGCCGGCGAACTCGATGGGCCGGATGAAGTTCATGTTCCCGAACCAGGCGGGAATCTGGCTTCACGACACGCCGGAGAAAGAGAAGATCGAGGATGCTGCCCGGCTCGAGAGCAACGGCTGCGTCCGGCTCGAGGATGCTCCCAGGTTCGAACGCTGGCTGTTCAACGGCCGGCCGCCGAACCCGAAGGGCGCTCGGCCCGAGCAGAAGGTCGACCTGCCGGCTCCGGTTCCGCTGTACATCACCTATCTGACCGCCGTGCCGAGCGGGACGTCCATCGTCTATTTCGACGACTTCTACGGCAAGGACCGGGGCGAGACGCGGCGCTTCGCGGGATTGTAGGCTCTTAGCTAGCCTCGCGCTGGTCGACGTACCACGGCCGCATGACGGCGGGCCCGGTCTGCTTGTCCTTCTTCGGCGCCAGGCGGGCGAGGTCGAACTCGCCACTGAACTGAACTCCGAAGCGGCCAGCCTGCGCCCACCGGACGATCCCCTGGACTGGGCCAACGCCGACGATGTCGATCGTGAGCTCGGTGCCGGGCGAAACTGATAGCTCGCATTCGACCTGGGCGCCCATCGAAGAGATGTTGCGCAGCTTCACCTCGACGACTTCGCCGTTGATCAAGGTCATCGCCCTGCGCATCAATCGGTGGCGCGGCTCGCGGATGCAGGCAAAGCCCTCAGCTTCGACGGTTGCGCTGTTGGCAAGCTCGCGCGCAGTTTCGGCTGGACTGGGCTTCCCGAAGATATAACCCTGGACCATGCTGACGCCGAGCTCCCGGATGAGCTGCAGGTCGTCGTGCGTCTCCACGCCCTCCGCGCAGGTGTCCATCCCGAGCGTCTCGGCCAAGGTGACGATCGCACGGATGATCGCCGCATTTCGGTTGGTCGTAGAGGCGGCACCTCGGACAAAGCTCTGGTCGATCTTGATCTTGTCGAAAGGCGCCTTCTTCAAATAACCGAGGGAGGAATAGCCGGTGCCGAAATCGTCGAGCGCCAGCCGCACGCCGAGCGCCTTGAGCTTGGCGAATGTATCATCGGTAGAGTCGCCCTCGGCGAGGAACACGCCCTCGGTGATCTCGAGTTCGAGCCGCTCGGACCGGACGCCGGTTTCGCGCAGGTGCTTGCCGACGATGGTGGCAACGTTGGGATCGTTGAACTGCAGCGGGGAGAGGTTCACGGCGACGCGAACGTGGTCCGGCCAGTGCGCCGCTTCCTCGAGCGACGTGCGGAGAACCCATTCGCCGATGTCGCGAATCAGGCCAGCTTCCTCGGCAAGCGGGACGAACTTGGCCGGCGAGATCGGCCCGCGTGTCGGGTGCTGCCAGCGAACCAGCGCCTCGAACCCTGAGATCTCTTCGCCGCCGGCAGTGACGACCGGCTGGTAATTTACGGACAGTTCGCCGCGTTCGATTGCCTGTCGAAGATCATTCTCGAGCAGCTGCCGCTCCGCTGCTTCGCTGTGCATCGACGGCTCGTAGAAGCAGTGCTTGCCTCGGCCCGCACCCTTGGCGGCGTAGAGCGCCAGGTCGGCGTTGCGAACGAGCGCGTCGGCGCTTGCTCGGCCAGGGTCGCCGATGACGATACCCACCGAGGCGCCGATCGTCACCTTGTGTCCCTCGATCATGTAAGGTCGTGAGACCTGCTCGATCAAAGTCCGAGCGAGCGACTCCAGAAGGCCGATGTCGACGGCGCCGGGAAGCACAGCTTGAAACTCGTCGCCGCCGAGCCGTCCGACCTGCCCGTGATTGCCCATGACCGACGTGAGGCGCTCGGCCACCTGGCGCAGCAGCGCGTCTCCGATCGGGTGTCCGAGCGTGTCGTTGACGTTCTTGAAGCGATCGAGGTCGATCATGAACAGCGCGCAGCCCTTCTGGCGATGGGCAGCGTTGCGCAGCGCTTCGTCGAGCGTCTGCCGCATCATCGCGCGGTTGGGCAGGCTGGTCAGGGAGTCGAAGCGGGCCAGCCGCGAGATCTCGCGCTCCGATTTACGCTGCTCGGTCAGGTCCGTGCCGATGCCGCGGAAGCCGAGGAAGCGACCGCGCTCGTCGAAGATAGGGTTGCCTGACAAGGACCAGTGCACGTCCTGCTCGCTCGCCGGCCGAACAACGACATCGGAGAAGGGAAAGCGCGCCGACAGATGGAAGCCGAGAGTCTTTCGCTCCTCCAGCGCTTCAGAAGCCTGGTCGACCGACAGGAGGTCGGTGAAGCGGCGACCGAGCAAGGCTTCGGGTTCGCACTGGAAATCTTCCGCGAGCTGGCGCGAAACATAGGACAGCGTGCCGAGAGAATCGGTCTCCCAAAACCAGCCGCGCCCACTGTTTTCGAACTCGTCGACGAAATTGAGCGCCTTCTTGGCCTGCCATTCGAGCGCGAGGCGGCTCCTCCCCGCGTAGAGCGATCGTTCGGTGATCGCGACGCTGTAAACCACCAGGAGGGCCGCCATCACATCGATTGCGAAGGTGACCTGCAGGTCGTGGGAGAAGAATGTCGTCGCGGCGAGAGCGACAAGCGCGTTCATGACCGCGAGCGGCGGAATCGAGACCGCAACGATCGAGCGCAGGAAGAATCCCGCGCACATCGCAATCGTGACGAACGAGCTGCCCGCGAGATGGCTCGAGCCGGTGGCGACGCTCGCCATCGTCCACGCGGATCCGGTAGCGGCGAGATAGCCGCACATGACCCGGAAGATGGTGTGCGGAGACATCTGCAGCTTCCGCCACAGGACCATCAGGACGCCGGCACCGACATCGGCTGCAAGCGAGACGGCGAGGGGAACGTAGACGTCCGCCAATGTGCCGTTCGCCGGCGCTCGCTGCTGCAGCAGCAGGCTTGCGGCGAGGACCAGATGTCCCGCGAAGATCAGCCACGGAGCGAAGGTAAAGCTGCTGACGCGGCGTTCGGCGAGATTGAGCTCGGCGCTTTCGGTGTGATCGCGCAGATCGAACAGGAATGCCTCGCGCGCGGAAGTGCGCGTGAGGGGAAGTTCAGCTTGCGACGTCCTGCCGAATATCCGGCGCATGGGTTCCCACTCGAGCGACTCGACCGCATTTTGCAGCCACGCCGCGAGTCTTTACGCGCGCGAGTTAACCACGCGGCGAACGAACAGGGTTACGGCCGCATTAATGGCAGGCGCGCTCCGCCTCTCGCCTGCTGGCGGAGAATTGCTTAGACCAACAAGCGACGACGCGGGGATTTGGGCTAATGGCGGATGTCTTCCTATCCTACGCGCGTGGAGACGAACGGGTTGCGCGCACGGTCGCGAAACAGCTGACTGAAGCAGGCTATAGCGTCTGGTGGGACAGCGAGCTGCTTCCCCACAATCGCTTTGCCAACGTGATTGAAGAAGAAATCGGTGCGGCCCATGCGGTGTTGGTCATCTGGTCCGAGATCGCGGCCAAGTCCCAGTGGGTTCGAGCCGAAGCGGAGCTAGGCCGAAGCCAGGGCAAATTGATCCAGATCGCAATCGAACAATGCTCGATCCCGCTTCCGTTCAACCAATATCAGATAGCCGAATTGCGGCGCTGGCGCGGCGATCCGGTCAATCCCCAATGGCAGAAAATCCTTGCGAGCGTTGCGCATTTCAAGGCGCCGTCCAACGATCCGGCAGCTTCGCCGAGGACGAGGGGTCGCACGGTTGGCCGAACTCTCAAACTTGGGATGGCGGGGGTGGCGATCACAGCCGTCGTGGGCGGCGGCGTGGCGATCTTCCGCAACTTCGAAGGGCCGCCGCGCGGAGCGCGGATCGCAATCCAGCCGTTCCGGACGATCGGAAGCGCTCCCGGACTAAGCGACTTCGCAGCCGAACTGTCGGACAGCCTGCAGAACGTGCTGACCCAGGACCAGCTGCAGACATTGTCCCCGGCGGAGGTCGACGCACTCAAGGGTGATGATCTTGCCGGCCGCGCGAAGCAGCTCGGTGTCGGCCTGATGTTCAGTGGTGCGGTGCAGGGGAAAGGGACGGACATTGAGGTCAGCATGCGGATCGATGATCCGGTCCAGCGGGCGTCGCTCTGGACCGCCGAAATGTCAGGGCCCGCAGCGCAATCGGATCAATTGCAGGCGCGGGTCGGCGCGCTGACCGTCGCGGTGCTGAACTGCTCGGAACAGGGGCTCGCGCCTGGAGCCGATCTCACGGATTCGGCGCTTCAGGGCTTCCTTCATGCCTGCGAGCTTTCGCAGACCGCGAGTCATGGAGATGCGGGCGGCAGTGCCGCCTACGCCATGCTCGATGCGATGCGACAGGCGGCGAAGGAAGCGCCTGGCTTTGCCGGAAGTCATTCGATGCTTGCAAAGCATCTGGCCTATGTCGCCGCTCGCGGGCTTGCCAGGGACTCTGCTTCACTTCGAAGCGAAGCTGAAAGCGAAGCGCGTCGGGCACTGGAAATCAATTCCAAGGACCCCGACGCCCTCGTCGCCCTGGGCCTCCTCACACCGACGCTCGACTTTGCTCAACGCGAGTCATGGTATCGCAAAGCGTTGGCATCCAATCCTTCCTGGTCACATGCGAACGGGTTTCTCGGCAATGTCATGACGAACGTCGGAAGGCTTCAGGATGCATTGGAGCTTTACCAGCGGGCCGCATCGGTCAATCCGCTCGCCGCTGACTGGTCAGTCATAGTCCCTTTGGCATTGGTCAACGTTGGGGAGACGTCGGAAGCCGACCGGCAAATGGCGCTTTTCGCGCAGCGTTGGCCGAACAATCCCCTGATCTGGTACACGCAAGTCGCGAGCATGGCCGCGCAAAAACGCTGGGGCGACGCGCTCAAGCGCCTGGATAATGCGGCAGATCTGCCCTCACAATCGGCACAATGGGTATCGGACAAGCGTGAGCTGTTCGAGGTCCTTCAGTCTGGCAATGCTGCGGGACGCGACAGGCTGCGGGAAACATTGATAAGATCCAGCAACACCGATCCGGCATCGGCGATCTATCGACTGGCAATGCTGGGTTTTGTCGATGACGCCTTTGCAATTGGGCAGCATTATTCGCCACAGAGCTCGGATTCGACCGATTTCCTGTTCCGACCGGAAATTGCGGCCTTGCGGGCGGATCCCAGGTTCATGGCCTTGGCGGCTCGCTTCGGACTGGTCGACTATTGGCAGCGCACCGGGCACTGGCCGGACTTCTGCAGCGACCCCAAGCTACCTTACGACTGCCGCAGGCAGGCGGCGATGGTCGCAGCGCAGCCACGACCGCGCTAATCGCTGCCTATTGCTCCGGAAGGAAGTCGGGCACCGAAAGGTAGCGTTCGCCGGTGTCGTAGTTGAAGGTGAGGATCCTCTTGCCCTCGAGCTCCGGCAATTTCTGCTCGACTCCGGCAAGAGCGGCGCCCGAGGAAATTCCGATCAAAAGGCCCTCTTCGCGAGCGGCCCTGCGCGCCATCTCCTTGGCGCGATCCGCATCCACGTCGATGATGCCGTCGAGGATGTCGGTATTGAGGATGCTCGGGATGAAGTTGGCGCCCAAACCCTGGATCGGGTGCGGCCC
>Ga0207674_10006838_pt1 | contig 13376 bp, 8 predicted proteins | sample KBSCornC72_FD_184303 | JGI IMG/M metagenome (GOLD analysis project Ga0207674, IMG submission 184303) | Corn rhizosphere microbial communities from Kellogg Biological Station, Michigan, USA - KBS Corn C7-2 (SPAdes) (version 2) | ecosystem: Host-associated > Plants > Roots > Rhizosphere > Soil ... | reverse complement strand
GACCTCGCTCAACGGCGGGCTCGATATCTGGATGCGCCTGCTCCAGCTGATCCTGATCCTCGCGATCGTCGGGACGATCCTCGCGCTGTGGAATGCCTACAACGTCGCGCGCGCGCCGGGTAAGCATCGCCTCGCGACGATCTGGGCGATCCTGATCGCGCTGTCCGCCGCCTTCGTCGCCTGGTTGTGCCTCGATCTCGGCTTGCTCACCGCCTCGCTCAATTACTGAGGTGACGCTGGCGGGGGAGAGTTCGGACAGGGCGCGACCGACCCGCACCCTGTTCGGCCACCCGCCGGGCCTGACAGTCCTGTTCACCACCCAGATGTGGGCCGAGTTCTCGTTCTTCGGCCTGCAGGCGATGCTCGTTTACTACATGACCAAGGAGCTTGGCTTCAGCCAGGCGAGGTCGTCGCTGATCTACGGGGCGTACGGGGCGGCGGCATTCTTCAGCCCGTTCTTTGGCGGCATGATTGCCGACCAGTGGCTGGGTCGAACGAAGAGCGTGGTCATCGGCTGCACGATGATGATGTTCGGCCATTTCGCGATGGCGTTCGAAGGGCTGCTGTTCCCCGCGCTCGCCCTGGTCGCGCTCGGCAACGGCCTGTTCCTTCCGCCGCTCGCGATCCAGGTCGGCAGCCTCTATGCCGACGGCGACCCGCGCAAGGCCTATGCCTACAGCGCCTATTACATGGGCATCAATCTTGGCGGGCTTCTCGCTCCGCTGGTCTGCGGGACCTTGGGCGAGCTGTACGGCTGGCACTGGGGCTTCGCCGCAGCTGGCGTCGGAATGGCGATCGGGCTCGCGATCTATCTCAGCTTCCTGCGCCTGCTCCCGGCCGAGCCGAAGCGGGCAGCGATCGAAGGCGAGCAAACCGAAAAGGCCGCGCCCGTCATTCGCCGGCATGTGACGATCCTGGTGCTGATGGTCGCGATGGTCGTGCTGTTCCGCATCGGCTACGAGCAGAGCGGCAATGTGATCGCTCTATGGGTGTCGGATTTCACCGACCGGTCGCTGTTCGGCGGAACGATCCCGGCGACTTGGTTCCAGTCGATCAACCCGCTGCTGATCATCGTCGGAACGCCGCTCCTGATCCGCTTCTGGCGGCGGCGGAAGGCGAAGGAGACGACCGCGCACCTGCTCAAGCGGATGGCGATCGGCTGCGTGATTGCGACAACGGCGATGCTGCTGATGGTGCTCGCGGCCCTGGTCAGCGGACCCGGCGGCGCTCGGGTGAGCTCGCTGTGGGTGGTCGGCTATTTCGTGCTGCTGACGCTCGGCGAGCTGTACGTGATCCCGGTCGGGCTGACGCTGATCGAATCGCTCGCTCCGGTCCGCTTCGCGTCGATGGCGATGGGCGCCTGGTATATCGCGAAGTTCCTCGGCAGCCTGCTCGCCGGGTTCATGGGCGCCTATTGGCTCGTCATCCCGCCTTCGACTTTCTTTGCGCTCGGCATGGCCTCGACCGCACTGGCCGCTGCCTGTCTCTATGTCATGTCGCGGGCGCTTCGCTTCGACCCCGCCGCCGCATAGCAAAAGGGGCGGCCCTTTCGAGCCGCCCCTTCGCTTTGTCGCGGGCCGCCGCTTAGAAGCGGGTGCCGACGGTCAGCGCGACTTGGTGACGGTCGACGCCGAGCTCATAGTTCGAGTAGCGATACTCGGCACCGACATAGGCCTTGCCGCCGACCGAATACTGGCCGCCAGCGCCGAGACGGAAGCCGTCGAGGTTCTCGCTGCCGAAGCCCGACTGACGGAAGCGGGCGTTGGTGTAGCCGCCCTTCACGTACAGGTTCGCCTTGGGCGAAACCGCGAAGTTGACGCGGCCGCCGGCGTACAGGTCGCGGCGGGTGCTGACGCCGTCCTTCTTGGCGGTCGAGTCACTCGCCTCGACGTCGACGCCGAGCGAGACGGTGTCGGTGACGGCAACGTCATAGCCGGCGCCGACGCCGAACAGCACGCCGTCGGCATGGAAGCCGTCGGCGCCCGGGTGATCCCAGCCGACCAGCGCTTCGGCGCGGAAGCCGGCCGGAGCGGCCGTTGCGGTCTGCGCAGCTGCGGGCGTGGCGAAAGCAAGCGCGGCGGCAGAGGCCGCGAGAAGAGTCATACGAGTCACTGATTTTTCCTCTTTTTCACAGGTGCCGACGGGTTGGGGAGTTCGGCACCGCGGCGCAGGTAGGGACGGATCGTTAATCCTTCCAGTAATCCCTAGTCAGCGACTCGGTTATTGCCCAAATATGTTGCAGTGCAGCAACAGATGCGATGGCCGCCCCCTTGTTCCGGGCCGTTTGGGCTGGTCTAAATTCGGTTCGGGAGAAGGAGCGGATATGGCGGCAGCTGATCAGCCGGTGAAAACGGTGACGATCGTCGGCGGGGGCACTGCGGGATGGATGACCGCGGCGGTGCTGTCGCAATGGCTGAGCCAGGTCGAGGTGCGCCTGATCGAATCCGACGAGATCGGCACGATCGGCGTCGGCGAAGCGACGATCCCGCACATCCGCAATTACATCGCGCTCGCTGGAATCGATCCGCTGAAGATGATCAGCGAGAGCAAGGCGAGCTTCAAGCTCGGCATCGAGTTCGTTGACTGGGGCGCGCCCGGCGAGCGCTACATCCACGGCTTCGGCAAGATCGGCCGCGACATGCTGTGGCTGCATCCGCATCAGTTGTGGCTGGCCGCCCGTGCGCGCGACGCGAGCAAGGTGAAGCATTTCGACCATTATTCGCTGAACTGCGTCGCGTGCCGTGAGAACAAGTTCGCCTTCCCCGACAAGCGCAACCCGCACTCGCCGATCGCCGACATCGATTATGCCTACCATTTCGACGCGTCGCTGTTCGCGCGCCATCTGCGCGCCGAAAGCGAGGCGCGCGGGGTGAAGCGGATCGAAGGCCGGATCGTCGAGGTCATCCAGAACGCAGAAAGCGGATTCGTCGAGAAGGTCCGGCTGACCGACGGCCGAGAAGTCGACGGCGAGTTGTTCATCGATTGCTCGGGCATGCGGGCGCTGCTGATCGGCGACGCCCTAGGGAACGGCTATGACGACTGGAAGAAGTGGCTGCTGTGCGACCGCGCCCAGGCCGTGCCGTGCGCCAGCGTCGAGCCGCTGACGCCGTACACGCGCTCGACCGCGCGCAAGTGCGGGTGGCAGTGGCGCATCCCGCTGCAGCACCGGATCGGCAACGGCTATGTCTATGCGTCGGACCTGATCAGCGACGAGGAAGTCGCGGAGACGTTGCTCGCCAACCTCGACGGCGAGGCGCTGGCCGATCCGCGACCGGTCCGCTTCGCGCCTGGCCGGCGGCTCAAGGCGTGGGACAAGAACGTCATCGCGCTCGGGCTGTCGTCGGGGTTTCTCGAGCCGCTCGAATCGACCAGCATCCATTTGATCCAGACCGGCATCCACCGGATCCTCGCGATGTTCCCGTCGCAGGGTTTCTGCCAGGCCGACATCGACGAATATAATCGCCAGTCGCGTTTCGAATATGAGGACGTGCGCGACTTCATCGTCGCGCATTACAAGGTCACGCGCCGCGGCGGCGATCCGTTCTGGGACTATGTCCGCGAGATGGAGGTGCCGGACAGCCTCAACGAGCGCTTCGAGCTGTTCCGATCATCGGGCCGCTTCTTCAAGCACGGTGCGGCCGAGCTGTTCGCCGAGGAAAGCTGGGTCCAGGTGCTGATCGGGCAGGGGTTCGACATGCGCGCCGACCCGGTCGCGAAGTTCGTGCCGGACGACGCCTTGTTCGGTTTCCTCGGCGACCTTGCCGAGACGATCGAGGAAGTCGCCCAGAACATGCCGAGTCATGGCGAGTTCGTTGCGCGGCTGCCGGCGACGAGCGATGCGCAAGCTGCAGCGCAGGAGCCGCAGGTCAACTTCAGCATCAAGTACGATCGATTGACGCACTGAACTGTCCGTGGCCGGAACGCCACACTGCTCGCGACATTCCTGAACGGCAGATTGACAGGACCCCCAAACAATCTCATGCCAGCGTCGAGGAGTCTCTCAACAGGCTCCGAAATGTAACCGGTTACACCGCTGCCACGGGAGAGGGGCCCAGTGACCACGATGCACACCAAGCGCCGGCTTACGTCCGGAATTTCCGCACTTGCAGTCACGGTCGCGCTCTGCGTTGCGCAGCCCGCGTACGCGCAGTCCGAATTCGCCAACATCGAAGGGCACGTCGAGGGCGCGCCGGTCGGAAGTCGGGTCACCGCCGTCGACACGGCGACGGGCCAGCAATCGGTCGGCACGGTCAACGCCAATGGCGACTATGTCATCCTCGGTCTGCGGCCTTCGACCTACACGGTCACGGTCGAAGGGCAGGCGCCGCAGACCGCGACGCTCCAGGTCGGCCAGTCGGTCACCGTCGATTTCGCTGCAGCGACTCCGCCAACTGCGGGAGCGCCGGGAGGGGCAATCGTCGTGCGCGGTCGTCGTACCGCGCGGCCGGTTCAAGCGCAGACCGTCGCGACCAATATCACCCCGGTGCAGATCGAGAATCTGCCGCAGAACCAGCGCAACTTCCTCGAGTTCGCGAACCTGGCCCCCGGCGTGCAGGTCGCTGCCGGCGGGACCGCCCAGATCCAGGCGGGCGCCATTGCTTCAAACTACGTGAACGTCCTGCTCGACGGGATGAGCTTCAAGAATCCGATCAACCACGGCGGCGTGATTGGGCAGACGTTCGGGCTGGGGAATCCATTCCCGCAGATCGCGATCCAGGAATATCAGGTCCAGACGCAGAACTTCGGCGCGGAAACCGGCCAGGCCGGCTCGGCACTGGTCACCGCGATCACGAAGACTGGCGGCAACAAGTTCTTCGGTTCCGGTTTCCTCGAGTGGCAACCGAAGTCGTTCATCCACAAGCCGCAGTGTTCAAGGGGACCGTTCGATCCGATCGCATTTTGTCCCAAGCAGGACTACGACCGCAAACAGTTCGGCGGCGAGCTGGGCGGGCCGATCGTGCCCGGGAAGGTTTCGTTCTATCTCGGCGGAGAAGGGACGATCGAAAGCCTGCCGGGCAATAACGGGAGGCTCGGCACTGGCCCCGGTGGGACTCCGCTCTTTCCGGCCAATGTCGTCGACCAGATCGTCGGCGTACCGCGCAACTTCGACTTCAAGCAGGGGCTCTATTTCGGCAAGCTGACCTTCACTCCCAGCCCCACGGAAACTATCAACCTGTCGGCCTACGTGCGCCGCGAAAACAATTTGAACGACATCGACGACAATGCCGCGCTGACCCATGGCCGCACGATCAAGACTCACCAGACGCGGCTACAGGCGCAGTGGAGGCACAGCTCAGGCGATTTCGTCAATCAGTTCAACCTCGCCTTTGACAAATCCACGCTTGCGACGCCGTCGAACGGAAGCGGGCCGCAGTTCACGGTCGTCCAGACTCCCTGCCTGACCGCCGCCGGGGCGCCAAACCCTGCGTGCGATGCCTTCGCCTTCGTCAGGCTCGTTCCCAACGATGACGACCCGCCGGTTTTTTCGCTGGTCCCGATTGACCGCGGCATCACCGACAACGGTGGCGGCTCCGCACTGCTGGGCGCGCACTTCTTCACGCAGGCGGACAACCAGAAGGCGGTCCTGTTCCGCGACGATGCGACGCTGAGGCGCGGCGCACACACGATCAAGTTCGGCGGACAGCTCAACTTCCTCGAGCTGAACCGGACGGTCACGCAATATACGAACCCGGGTTTCTTCTACTTCAACCCGGGGCCGACCGGCACCTTCGATCAACTGACGCAGCAGCCGGAATCGGTCCTGATCTCGACTGGCGCCAATCCGAAGCTGACTGCAACCGATGTCCAGGTCGGCCTGTATTTGCAGGATGAGTGGAAGCCGGACAATCATTGGACGATCAACGCCGGATTGCGTTGGGATTACGAAACCAACCCGACGAACAATGATTATGTGACGCCCGCGGCGCTTGCCGCGGCACTCCGTGCCTACCCGGGCTGGCAGGCGCGGGGAATCGATCCGGAAGACTATATCTCCAACGGTCATAACCGTCCTGCTTACACCAAGGAATTCCAGCCGCGCCTGGGCGTCTCGTACGACGTTCACGGCGACAAGGACCTGGTCGTCTTCGGTGGTGCGGGCCGTTACTACGACCGCAGCCTGTTCATCGAGGGTGCGATCGAGAGCCTGCCCGACCGGACGGTCCAGGTCGACTTCTGCGCACCCGGCACAACTCCGCCGCCGGGAGGCAACGGATCATCGGTTGCGAACTGCGTTGCGTGGGACCCGGCTTACCTCACCGATCCGACGGCGCTGCGCGCTATCGCCGCTTCGCAAGGCATTCTGGGATTCGACGTTTCGGTTCTGCCCAACAAGATCCATCCGCCTTTTTCGGATCAGTTCGACATCGGCGTGCGCAAGCGCTTCGGCGGCATCACGGCGACGCTGACCTTCTCGCATATCCGGTCGCGCCACCTGTTCATGTTCGCACGCGCCAATTTCTACGAGAATGGTTGGTACACCCGGGTTGTCACCCGCGACGCGGGCGGATTTGTCACCGGTTGCACCAATGCCGGCGACGCGTGGATCCAGGACGCGATTCAGGGTGGGCTTACCAACAACGACGGCTCCGCAGTGCCGACCAGCATCTGCGCGGCGCAGAACGGTCTGCTGCCGGGAGTCACGCGCAAGCTGAACCGCGGTCTCGACAACGGCAAGGCCGATTACAACGCAATCTACCTGCAGATCGAAAAGCCGTTCACCGACTCAAGCCGGTGGGGTTTCACCGAAGCGTTCACCTACCAGCGGGCGAGGACGAACGTCGCGCAGGAACTCAACAGCGACGAGTTCTACAACGGAACCGCGTTCGGAGTTTACGGCAAGACCTACGTCAACGGTGTTCCGAAGTGGCGGTCGGTCACGTCCGCGATTTACCGGGCGCCGTTCGACGTGATCCTGTCGGGCGAGCTGACGCTTTCCCGCGGCCCGGCCTTCGGCAACATCGCGGCCCCGTGGAACGGCGGCCCGACGGCACCCGATGGCGCCTGCTGCTACGGCAATCTCGGCGGTGTGTTCTATCCGAAGCAGTCGATCGGCTACAAGCGGCTCGACCTGCGTGTCGCCAAGGCGTTCAAGATGCCCTGGGGTCACGAGCTCACTGTCGATTTCGAAGCGTTCAACGTGTTCAACTGGCTGAACCGCAACTACACCTCGTGGGACGCCGGCGGCGGGACGCCCGCTCCGCGGACCGACAACTTCCTGCTCAGCAACGACCAACGCTCGTTCCAGGCGGGAATCGCATACAAGTTCTGATCTGTTCAAATGCTATGGGAGGGGGACGGAGACGTTCCCCTCCTTTCTTTTGAAAGGCTCGCGTGACACCTGAGCTCAGGCGTTTTGGGACCAGCGAAAGCCCCGTCATCGTGATCGATGATTTCAGCGGCGAGCCTGAATCCATCGCCCGGTTGGCGGATGCGATGGCGCCCTTTCCGCCGGACTCGGACAGCTATTACCCAGGCGTTCGCGCGATGATCGACGAATCTCGCCCCGAAGCCTTCGCTTACGTTCAGCAGACGTGCCGGGACGCGGCAGCGTTCATCGCGGGCGCGTTCGACGTCGGCGGGTTCGACCTGCTGCGAGCGAGCTTCTCGATCGTGACGACCAATCCCGCGAACCTAGCGCTGCGCCAGAGCGCGCCGCACTTCGATTCCACCGATCCGAAATATCTGGCGATCCTCCATTACCTGCGCGTGCCGCCGAATTCAGGAACGGCATTCTATCGCCAGCGCGCCACCGGCATCGAGCGCGTGAGCGAGGCCAACGTGTCGACCTTCACGCCGGTCGCTCAGCTCCAGGCTGCGCAGCTGCCGGCGGGCTCGGGCTACATCATCGGCTCCGACACCTTCTACGAGCAGATCGGAGCGGTGGAGGCGGTGCCAGACCGGCTGGTCATCTACCAGGGCAGCCTGCTGCACTCCGGCATCATTCCGGACGGCATGACCTTCAGCGCAGACCCGCGCGAAGGGCGGCTGACGGCGAACATTTTCGTGCGGGGACATTGAGATGCGAACGGCGACGATTGCGATTGCGGCACTGAACCTGGCGGCTGCGGCGCATGCCGAGCAGCGGACCTACATCAATCCAATCGACATCGATTACCGCTACAATTGGGAGCAGACCAACGAGGGCGTCAGCTACCGCACCGGCGCCGACCCGGCGGTGGTTCGCCACAAGGGCGAATTCTACCTCTTCGAAACTCTCGCCGACGGCTATTGGCGCTCGACCGACCTCATCCACTGGACGTTCGTCACGCCGAGCAAATGGCCGAGCAGGGGCATCGTCGCGCCGGCCGCGATCTCGGACGGAGACCGGCTGATCCTGTGGCCGTCGATGGATTCGCCGGGCCCGATCTACGTCACCGCCGACCCGGCGAGCGGCAGGCTCGACTATCTCGTCCGCCGCACCGTCCCGCTGCCCGGAATGACCGACAAGCCGCCCGAGCAGATGAAGCCCGGCGAAGTGCCGCCAGGCCCATGGGACCCGGGCCTACTCAAGGACGACGACGGGCGCTGGTACCTCTACTGGGACAGCAGCAACGTTTTCCCGATCTACGGGATCGAAATCGCGTTCGAGGACGGCAAGCTGATCTACAAGGGTCAGGCGACCGAGCTGTTCAAGCTTCACCCGGAGCAGCATGGGTGGGAACGCTTCGGGCAGGACCACAGCGGGCTGCTCGGCAACGGCCAGCCGACCAAGCCCTATGTCGAGGGCGCGTGGATGACCAAGCACGACGGCCGCTACTACCTCCAGTATGGAGCGCCCGGGACCGAGTTCAACGCCTACGCCAACGGCACCTATGTCGCAGACAAGCCGCTCGGACCATATCGCTACGCCGACTACAACCCGATTGCGTACAAGCCCGGAGGGTTCGTCCAGGGCGCCGGTCACGGCTCCACTTTCCAGGACAATTACGGGAATTGGTGGAACACCGGGACGCCGTGGATCGGCTACAATTGGACGTTCGAGCGGCGCATCGACATGCTGCCGGCCAAGTTCGAAGCCGACGGCCAGTTCTGGTCGTCGTCGCGGTTCGGCGACTTCCCGCAATTCGTGCCGACGACGAAGGTGTCGGACCCGAACAGCCTGTTCACCGGCTGGATGCTGCTGTCCTATCGCAAGCCGGCGAGCGCGAGCTCGACGATGGGCGAGTTCGCGGCTGACCGCGTCACCGACGAGAATCCGCGCACATTCTGGGTCGCCTCGGCCAACCGGCCGGGGGAAACGCTCACGGTGGATCTGGGCGCGCCCAAGACGGTGCGCGCGGTGCAGGTCAATTTCGCGGACTACAAGTCGGGGCGCTTCGCCGATGCGCCGGACATCTACACCGAGTTCGAGCTGCAGGCTTCGCTCGACGGCAACGCATGGCAGAGGATCGCAGCGACCGAGCCGCCGAGGCGCGACCGGCCCAATGCCTATTTCGAGCTGGCGCAGCCGGTCCGTGCGCGGTTCGTCCGCTATGTCCACGGCCACGTCGGCGCAGCGAACCTCGCGATCAGCGACCTCAGGGTGTTCGGCAGCGCCGGTGGCGCGATGCCGGCGACGCCGGGCGGGGTGGTCGGCCTGCGCCATTCGGACCAGCGCGACGCGACGATCCGGTGGGCGCGCATTCCGGGCGCGGTCGGTTACAACATCCGGTTCGGCATCCGTCCCGACCGGCTGACGCTCACGCACCAGGTCTGGGCCGACGAGCTCGGCAATGGCGCGACGCTGACCAAGGAGCTGCGCTCGCTCAACGCGGGCGTGTCTTATTGGGTGGCGATCGAAGCGTTCAACGAGAGCGGCGTGTCGAAGCTCAGCCGCGTTCGGCCGATCCGCTAGTAAGCCAGCCGCCGGTGAAGCCGGCGCGCTCGAGCCCGCGGCGGATCGCCGGAACGCGGCGCATGTAGCGCCAGACGAAATCGTCGCGGTAGTTGGCGCCCTGGAGCAGGATCGGGCCCTGGTCGATGCCGAGATAATCCCTGGCGACCCAGCCGGTCTTTGCGTCGACCGAGCCGGTTTCCACCTTGATGTGGGTGTAGCGGAAGCTCGGGTTGAAGCTGTCCTTGAAGCCGTAGCGATCGAGCAGGCGAGGCCATTTGCGCATCGCTTCGAAACACGGCAGCACGATCTCCGGAGCGAACGGAAGCGAGCCGAGCGCCGCGGTTGGGGCGAGGGTGCCGTCGTCGCGGCCGTCGGGTTCGATCAGCGGACCGCGCGCCGAATAGCCGAAGAACATCCGAGTCTCGCCCTTGTACTTCAGCGGCAGGTCTCCCGGGCCGTCGCACGCGGTCAGTCCCCACAACGTCCGCGAATATCCCTCCCAGCCCATGCGGTTGGTCGAGCACCACGCCCAGTTGGTGAAGGTCGCTCGCCGGCTGTTCTCGAAATAGTCGAAGCCGGCGGCGCGCATCGGCGCGTCGAGGATGCCGCGGAAGTCGATGAAGATGTGGCTGTACTGGTGGCCGAACAACGGCGCGAAGCCGATGTGCCGAGTCGCGCCCTCGCCGCGCCAGAATTCGGGATAGCGCGACGTCCATTGCTGCCACAGGTCGTCCGGGCCGGGATGCGTCGGCGACCCCAGCGCCAGGATGTTGACGAACATCCCTTCGTTGTAGCCGACCCAGTTGGCCGGGATCAGGCCGCTTTCGGGGTGCCAGCCCATGGAGACCGGCTTGCGCCCGTCGGAGCGGAAAAAATTCCAGTCGGCCCGCTCGTAGAGGCTCTGGGCGAGCTTGCGGATTTCGCGTTCGGCGGGGTCGTCGCGATCATAATATTGGCCGGCGAAAAGCACGCCCATGAGCAGGATCGTCGTGTCGACGCTCGACAGCTCCACGTCCTTGAACCGCGCCCCGGTCTCCATGTCCATGAAATGATAGAAGAAGCCCTTGTGCCCGGTCGTGCCTGAGCGCGCGGGACCTTGCGGCGCCGTCCAGAAAAAGCGCAGCGTCGTCAGCGTGAGGTCGCGCGCCTCTTTCCGCGAACACCAGCCGCGTTCGGCGCCGATCGCGTAGGCGGGCAAGGCGAAGCCGACCGCAGCAATGCTGCAGAAGGATGGTGTCGGCCAGCGATCGGGGACGAGGCCGTTCTTGCGGTTCACGGTGTCCCAGAACCACTGGAAGGTCCGGCGCTCGAGGTCGGCGTAAGCCGGGGGCAGGGCGAGCTTCGGCTGCGCGAGCGCGGCGGTCGGCACGGCCGTGCTCGCGGCGAGCGCGGCCGACGTGGCGAGCATCTGGCGGCGGTCGAGTTCCATCGTCATCCTTCTGTAGTTCCGCGGATGACGAGCTCCGGCTCGTGGAGCTCGTCGCCACCACCCTCGGCGCCGCCAAGCATTTCGAGCAGCCGCTCGGCGGCGCGCTGGCCGAGCTCTGCGATGCGCACGCGGACGGTGGTGATGCCGATGTGCGCCGCGAGCGGGATGTCGTCGAAGCCTGCGACGGCGACATCGCCGGGGACGTCGAGCCCGGCCCTGCGCAGCGCCTCGAGCGCGCCGATCGCCATATTGTCGTTGGCTGCGAAGATCGCGTCGAACTCGGCGCCTCGGGCGAGCAGCGTCTCGACCGCCCGCGCGCCCGATTCCTCGAAGAAGTCGCCCTGCATGACCTCGACCATCGCGTCGGGCTCGCCGGCGATCCGCTCGACGAACGCCTCGGCGCGCTCCTGCGCGTCGATGTTGCCCTGCGGCCCGGCGATGTGGACGATCCGCCGCCGCCCGAGCGCCAGGAAATGATCGGCGACCGCGCGCGCACCGGCGGCATTGTCGAGGTGGATTCCGGCGCGTTCCGCCGCCGGCGCGCGCGTGTTGATGAGCAAAGTCGGAAGGCCCGAGGGCAGCGCGTCGACCAGCTCCTGATCATCGACATGCGGGGCCATCAGCAGCAAGCCGTCGACCCGTCCGCGCATCGCCCGCAACACCGCGGTGCCGCCTTGCGTGTCTGCGTTGAGGTTGGACAGCAGCAGGAGGTAGCCCCGAGCGCTCGCGACCTCGTCCATGCCGCGGACGAATTCGGAGAAGAACTCGCCATGAAGGGCGGGCAGCACGACGCCGATCGCGTTGGTCCGGGCGAGGCTGAGGCTGCGGGCTCCGGCATGCGGCACATAGCCAAGCTCGCGCGCCGCCTCGGCGACCTTGGCGCGCGTCTCCTCGCTGACGTTGTCGAGGCCATTCAGCGCGCGCGATACCGACGCGACCGAAACCTGAGCCCGTCGGGCGACGTCGCGGATGGTCGCGTGAGCCATGGCCTCCTTATCGGCGGCAATTGCGGGAAAAGTCACGTGGTGGCAGATTGCAATTGCTCGGTGCGTCGGTCATGTAACCGGTTACACAAGAGGTCAAGCGGCCGCCGTTGACGGGCATCGCCGGCTTGGCCCGACCGTGCTGTGGAGGGCAAGCATGCTGGATACGCGCATTTCGCGCCGGGCGGCTCTGATCGGCGGGGCCACGGCCGCGGCCTGGCTCGCAAGTCCCGCGCGAGCGCTGATCGAGGCTGCGGGACGGCTCGCCGTGCCCGCGTTTGTCGACGACCTGATCGCGCGCATGACGCTGGAGGAGAAAGCGGGGCAGCTGCAACTCATGGCCTCGGCCTGGGGCGGCGGGATCGCGACCGCGCTCAACCCGCCGGCCGGCGAAGCGAACTTTCCGAAACAGGTGGACGAAGCGCGCCAGGGGCAGCTCACCGGCGTGTTCAACGGCAATGGCGCGCGCATGGCGCGGATCCTCCAGACCGCTGCGGTCAAGGACTCGCGGCTCAAGATCCCGTTGATGTTCGCCGCCGACATCATCCACGGCCACCGGACGATCTTCCCGGTGCCGCTCGCCGAAGTTGCTAGCTTCGAGCCGGACCTGGCGCGCCGCACTGCGGAGGCCGCAGCGTTCGAGGCTTCGGGCGCGGGGATCGACTGGACCTTCTCGCCGATGGTCGACGTCGCGCGCGACCAGCGCTGGGGCCGCGGGGTCGAAGGCGGGGGCGAGGACGTCCTGCTCGGCGAGCTGTTCGCGGCCGCCCGCGTGCGCGGGTTCCAGGGCGCGGACCTCAAGTCGACCGAGCACATGCTTGCCTGCATCAAGCATTTCGCGGCCTACGGCGCGGCGGAGTCGGGGCTCGACTACAACAGCGTCGACATGTCCGAGGCGCGGCTGCGCGAAGTGTATCTCCAGCCGTACAAGGCCGGGTTCGACGCCGGAGCGCTGTCGGGGATGGCGTCGTTCAACGACATCAACGGGGTACCCTCCACCGGCAACCGCTGGCTGATGACCGACCTGTTGCGCGGCGAGTGGGGGTTCCAGGGCTTCGTCGTGTCCGATTACACCGGCGACGAGGAGATGATCGCTCACGGCTTCGCCAAGGACGGCCGCGACGCCGCTCGCCTCGCGCTCCTCGCG
>Ga0207674_10006835_pt1 | contig 13378 bp, 1 predicted proteins | sample KBSCornC72_FD_184303 | JGI IMG/M metagenome (GOLD analysis project Ga0207674, IMG submission 184303) | Corn rhizosphere microbial communities from Kellogg Biological Station, Michigan, USA - KBS Corn C7-2 (SPAdes) (version 2) | ecosystem: Host-associated > Plants > Roots > Rhizosphere > Soil ... | reverse complement strand
ATTGAAGCAGTCTTGAGCCGGCACGAAGGGGTGCGGCAGTGTGTGGTGCTGGTGCGCGAAGACGGCGCGGCAGAGAAGCAGTTGGTGGCCTATGTGGTCGGAGGGACAGGAGCAGAGACGGGGGTAAAGGAGTGGCGCGAATATCTGAAAGAGGAGTTGCCGGAGTACATGATACCGGGTGCCTTCGTGGAGTTAGCGGCGCTGCCTTTGACGGCCAATGGGAAGATAGATCGCGGAGCCTTGCCAGCGCCGGACTATACGCGGCGAGAGGTGGGGTACAGGGCGCCGCGCACAGAGGTGCAAGAGCAGTTGGCGGAGATCTGGAAGCAAGTGTTGGGCGTGCCGGAGGTGGGCATCGACGACAACTTTTTCGAGTTGGGCGGGGATTCGATCCTGAGTTTGCAGATCGTGTCGCGAGCAAGGCAGGCAGGGCTGGAGCTGACGCCGCGACAGGTATTCCAGCACAAGACGATAGCGGAGTTGGCTGAGGTGGTGGGGCGAGGCAGTGCGAGCAGAGCAGAACAGGGGCAGGTAGAGGGAGCAGTGGCGTTGACGCCGATCCAGCAGTGGTTTTTTGAGGCGGAGGTGAAAGAACGAGGCCACTGGAACCAGGCGGTGATGCTGGAGGTCAGTGAGGCAGTGGCCGGAGGAGTGCTGAAGCAAGCGGTGGGGGAGGTGGTCAGGCACCATGACGCATTGAGGCTGCGCTATCGGGAGGAAGAGGGCGAGTGGAAGCAATATCACGCGACGGCAGAGGAGAGTGTGCCCTTCATGGAGCTCGACCTACGCGGGCTGGCGGGGGAAGAGGCGCAGCAGCGGGCGCTGGTAGAAGTGGTGAGAGCCACGCACACGAGTCTGGATCTGAGCGCGGGACCAATGCTGCGGGTGATGCTGATGCGATTGGGAGGGGATCTGGGTTCACGGATGCTGGTGGTGATCCATCACCTGGTAATGGACGGGGTCTCGTGGCGGATACTGCTGGAAGACCTGCAGCAGGCCTACGAACAATTGGTGGCCGGCGAAGAGGTGAGGCTGCCGGCCAAAAGCAGTTCGTTCAAGCAGTGGGCGGAGCAACTGGTACGTTACGCTGAGAGCGAGCAGGCTCGAGCGGCTGCAGAGTATTGGGTGGATGAGCGCTGGGAGCAGGAGGACTGGGGGCGATTGCCGGTGGATGAAGCAGGTGGCGAGAACAGAGGGGAGCAGGCGCGGGCGGTGACAGTGGGCTTGAGCCGCTCCGAGACACAGGAGTTATTACAGGAAGTGCCGGAGGTCTATCACACGGAGATCAACGACGTGTTACTGACGGCGCTGGCGGAGGTGTTAACGGAGTGGAGCGGAGAGAAGCAGGTAGTGGTGCAACTCGAGGGACATGGGCGAGAAGAATTGTTCGAAGAAGTGGAAGTGAGTCGGACGGTGGGGTGGTTCACGACGCTGTATCCGGTGTTGTTGGAGGTCGGCGGTGGTGGGAGAGTAGGAATCTTAGAAGCAGGTGATGCAGCAGCAGGGCGGGAGTTGAAGAGCATCAAGGAGCAGTTGCGGCGCGTGCCGGATAAAGGGATCGGGTATGGAGTGATGCGGTATTTGAGCAGCGATGAGGAGTTGCGGGAGCGTTTAAAGAGAGCTGGGCGCGGAGCGCAGGTGAAATTCAACTACCTGGGGCAGTTTGATCAGTTGGTGGGAGAGAGTAGTGCAAGCAGGGCAGCCGGGGTAGAGGAGCGGAAGATGTTCGCCGTGGCGGCGGAACCGAGCGGCGCCCAGGTAAACATGAAGAATGAACGGCGGGTGGAGATCGAGATCAATGCGATGGTGGTGGGAGGACGGTTGCAGGTGGGCTGGACCTACAGCGAAGCGAGGTATCGCCGGGAGACCATCGAGGCAGTGGCCGACGCTTACCTGTCGGCTTTGCGAGAATTGATCAGGCACTGCCTGAGCGTCGGTGCTGGTGGCTACACCCCCTCCGACTTTGCAGACTTTAAATGGGACCAGTCAGATTTGGATGATATCGCCGCAGTGATTGCCAAAGCAGAAAAATAGCTCTTCTCTGTGCTCCCTCAGTGTTCTCTGTGTCTCGGTGGTTGATGAATTCCGAGCAATAGCACACCACAGAGACACAGAGAACACAGAGGTTGCACAGAGAAATCCAGCGGAACAAGTTTTCGTGCACAGTAGCTTTAACGCACTGACGTGACCTCGCTAAGAATCTCACGTCGAGGTTTTTGAGAAATGAATAACACAGAAGATTTTTACCCTCTGGCGCCAATGCAAGAGGGAATGCTCTTTCACACCGTGTATGCTCCAGCCTCCGGAGTTTACGTAACACAGCAAAGCTACACTCTACGTGGACGCTTAGATGTTGAGTCCTTCATACGGGCTTGGCAACTCGTGATCAAGCGTCACTCTATTTTGCGTACCTTCTTCGTCTGGGAAGGCGTCAAGAAACCTGTGCAGGTAGTGCAGCGCCACGTCGAATTGCCGCTCACGCAGCACGACTGGCGAGACTTATCTCCTGCCGAGCAGGCAGAAAAATGGCAAGCGCGCATTCAAGCGGAACGGATGCGCGGTTTCGTGCTCTCCGAGGCTCCGTTATTGCGGCTCGTCCTGGCCCGGATCGCAGACGATACCTACCAATTTCTGTGGAGCTTCCATCACTTGTTGCTGGACGGCTGGTCTGTCTTCCTTGTTCTGAAAGAAGTGCTTGCGATCTATCAAAGCTTGACTCAGGGTCGCGAGCCACAACTCGAAAGAAGCCACCCGTACAGAGACTACGTCGCCTGGTTGAAGCGCCAGGACATGGTCCAGGCCGAAGCGTTCTGGCGACGAACGCTCAAAGGAATCACAGCTCCGACCGCGCTCGTCGACGATCGAATTAGTGGTCCAACCTCGGACGACGAAGAAGGGCGCTTTGACGATCAGGAAGTTCAATTATCAAAAGCTGCGACCATCGAACTGCAAAGGTTTGCACGGCAGCATCAGTTGACGCTGACAACAATAATCCAGGGCGCATGGGCATTGCTCCTGAGTCGTTACAGCGGTGACACGGATGTTGTATTCGGCATGGCTGTTTCGGGTCGCTCCGCAGACATCACGAGCATCAACTCCATCGTTGGAATGTTCATTAATACTTTGCCTGTACGTGTGCCTGTGGCCCATGACGCCGAGCTCGTCTCCTGGCTGAAGGAACTGCAAGCGCAACAGGCAGAAGCACGCCAGTACGAATACACACCTCTCGCGCAGATTTTAAAGTGGAGCGAAGTGCCTGGCGGTCTACCTCTATTCGAGAGCGGCTTCAACTTCGATAATTTTCCGGTTGATCAGTCTTTGCAAGACTTGCAGCAGTCGGGCACGGAAACTCAGGAGCCGGAACAAAGCCTGAAAATAGACAGCGTGCGCGGTTGGGATCAGGCCAATGTGCCGCTCTCGCTCTACGGCAGACCTGGAAGCAGCCTCAATTTGCGTTTGGCCTACAACTCCAGCCGTTTCTCGCAGAACCTGGTCGGCAGAATGCTTGGAAGTTTGCAAACGATTCTGGTGGATATGGTCTCTCGACCGCGACAGCGTCTCGGTACCGTGAATTGGATGACGAACGCGGACCGGCAGCAATTGCTGGTGGAGTGGAACCAAACCCGGGAGCCCTATCCGGATAATTCCTGTATCCATGAATTGTTTGAGGCTCAGGTCGATCTAACTCCCACATCCGTCGCCGTCAAGTTTGATAACGAGTCGCTGACCTATCAGGAATTGAACACCCGGTCCAACCAACTGGCGCGTCACCTCCTTGCCTTCGGAGTAGGCCCGGAAGTTTTGGTTGGTCTTTACATGGAACCCTCCCTCGAAGTGTTGATTGGCATGCTCGGCATTCTCAAGGCCGGTGGGGCCTTTGTTCCTCTTGACCCATCGTATCCGGCCCAGCGTCTGGCGTACATGATGGAAGATTCGCGTGTGTCAGTATTAGTGACGCAGTCACAGCTGAATCAAACAAGGCGACCTCATGGAGTGCCAGAGGTCTGTCTGGATGTCGATTGGGATGTCATTGCGCTCCACAGTGTGAAGAATCTAAATGTGCCGGTGCGGCCGTGCAATCTCGCTTATGTGATTTATACCTCAGGCTCGACGGGACGACCCAAGGGAGTGCTGGTCCAACATCAGGGAGTAGGGAATCTGGCCCAGGCCCATAGCAGGATGATGGACGTCAAGGCCGGGAGCAGCGTGCTCCAGTTTGCGGCGCTCAGCTTTGACGCGTCGGTTGCTGAAATCTTTACGGCCCTGCTGTCAGGAGCAACGCTATGCATGGATACGCGAGACAACATGTTGCCTGGGCCGCCGCTGATTGAACTACTGAAGAGACAGGCCGTTACCCATGTGACCTTGCCACCAACGGCACTGGCTGTCCTCCCCGATGATGAACTTCCCGCGCTGCGATCAATCATCTCCGCCGGAGAACCCTGTTCAAAAGGAATCGTCGAGCGTTGGGCCTCGGGAAGACAGTTCATCAACGGCTATGGACCAACGGAAAATACCGTCTGTGCCACTCTCGCCACATGCATTACGGGTGACGGCCAGCCTCACATCGGTAGACCAATGGCGAATGTTGAGATCTACATATTGGATAGCGAAGGGGAACCGGTGCCGGTGGGAGTCAGCGGAGAGATATACATCGGCGGAGCAGGATTAGCCCGCGGCTACCTGCGGCGACCAGAGTTAACAGCGGAGCGATTTATCCCACATGAGTACAGCGAGCGAGGTGGAGAGCGTTTGTACCGGACAGGTGATCTGGGGAGGTACCGAACGGATGGGAACATCGAGTACGTGGGGCGAGTAGACACGCAGGTGAAGGTGCGCGGGTATCGGATCGAGTTGGGGGAGATCGAGGCGGTGTTGGGGAGACAAGCAGGGGTGCGGGAGTGTGTGGTGGTGGTGCGCGGGGATGGGGCGGCAGAGAAGCAACTGGTGGCCTATGTGAGCAGTAGTGGGGGCGCAAAAATTGAGGTCAGAGAGTTGCGGAAAAATCTGCAGCAGGAGTTGCCGGAGTACATGATACCGGCGGCGATAGTGGAGATGGAGGGCCTGCCGCTGACGGCCAACGGGAAGATAAATCGAAGTGCGTTGCCGGCGCCGGACTTTAGTGGTGGGCAGCGGGAGCATACGGCGGCGCGGACGGCGGTGGAGGAGCAGTTGGCGGGCATCTGGGGCGAAGTACTGGGAGTGGGAGAGGTAGGGATTGACGACAACTTTTTTGAGTTGGGAGGAGATTCGATCCTGAGTTTGCAGATCGTGTCGCGCGCACGGCAGGCGGGGTTGGAACTGACGCCGCGCCAGGTATTCCAGCACAAGACGATCGCGGAGTTGGCGGCGGTGGTAGGGCAAGGGAGTGGGAGCCGAGCAGAACAGGGAAGAGTGGAAGGGGAAGTGGCGTTGACGCCGATCCAGCGGTGGTTTTTTGAGGCGGAGGTGCAAGCGCGGGGGCACTGGAATCAGGCGGTGCTGCTGGAGGTGAGTGAGGCGGTGGCGGGGGCAGTGTTGCAGCAAGCGGTGGCGGAGGTGGTGCGACATCATGATGCGCTGCGGCTGCGCTATCGGGAGGAAGGTGGCGAGTGGAAGCAATCTCACGGCGCGGAAGAGAGCGCGCCGTTTCTGGAGATCGAGCTGGGTGCATTAGGGAGCGCAGCAGAGAGTGGGAAGGGAATACAGCGGCGGGCCCTGGCAGAGGTGGTAACGGCGGTGCAGGAGAGTCTGGATCTGAGTGCGGGACCACTGCTGCGAGTGGTGCTGGTGCGGATGGGAGCGGAACAGCGGGCGCGGTTGCTGGTGGTGATCCACCATCTGGTGGTGGACGGAGTTTCCTGGCGCATCTTGCTGGCCGACCTGCAGCAGGCCTACGAACAAGTGGCGGCTGGGGGAGCAGTGAAGTTGCCGGCCAAGAGCAGTTCGTTCAAGCAGTGGGCGGAGCAGTTGGTGCGGTATGCGGGAACGGGGGCGGCACAAGCAGCGGCGGCGTATTGGCAGGGAGAGCGGTGGGAAGCGGAGAGCTGGGGACGCTTGCCGGTGGATGAAGCCACCGGGGCCAACCGGATGGAGCAGGCGCGGGCGGTGACGGTGGGCTTGAGCCGCTCCGAGACACAGGAGTTATTACAGGAAGTGCCGGAGGTCTATCACACGGAGATCAACGACGTGTTAGTGACGGCGCTGGCGGAAGTGTTAACGGAGTGGAGCGGGGCGCCGCGGGTGGTGGTGCAACTGGAGGGACATGGGCGCGAGGAGTTGCTGGAAGAGGTGGATGTGAGCCGGACGGTGGGATGGTTCACGACGATGTATCCAGTGCTGTTGGAGGTGCAAGAGGGAGGTTGGAGTAAGCGGATAGGTGCAGCGGCAGCAGCGGCGGGGCGCGAGTTGAAAAGCATCAAGGAGCAGTTGCGGCGAGTGCCGGATAAAGGGATTGGCTATGGAGTGATGCGGTATTTGAGTGGCGATGAAGAGTTGCGGGAACGGTTAAAGAGAGCGGGGCGAGGGGCGCAGGTGAGTTTCAACTACCTGGGACAGTTTGATCAGGTGGTGGGAGAGAGCAGTGGCGAGCGAGCCGGGGGCGGGGAGCAGAAGATGTTCGCGATGGCGGGGGAATCGAGTGGAGCCCAGGTGAACATGAAGAATGAACGGCGGCAGGAGTTGGAGATCAATGCGATGGTGGTGGGAGGACGATTGCAGGTGGGCTGGACCTACAGTGAAGCACGTTATCGGCGGGAGACGATCGCCGCTGTGGCAGATGCTTACCTGGAGGCTTTGCGCGCCTTGATCAGACACTGTCTGAGCGTCGGTGTCGGTGGCTACACCCCTTCCGACTTCGGACTGACGCACGTGGACCAGAACGAGTTTGATGAAGCACTTAGTGAGATTGAATTTGAAATATCGTAGAGCCCATTGAGGCAAAGCAGGCCAGGGCAGAGCAAGAATATGAGTACTGCAAATATTGAAGATGCTTATCCGCTCTCTCCGATGCAGGAGGGAATGCTCTTTCACAGCCTCTACGATTCGGAGGTAGGACTTTATGTCCCGCAGGTGGTTTGTGTTCTGCAAAATCTAAACGTGACGGCATTCGAAGGATCCTGGCAGCGACTGATAGACCATCATCCGGTTTTGCGTGCCGCATTTGCCTGGAAGAATCTGGACAAACCTTTGCAAGTTGTTGGTCGACACGTCGACCTGCCGTTAATCAAACAAGATTGGAGAGGTTTATCAAAAGATGAACAGGAGAAGCGTTTAGAGGCCTATTTGCTTGAGGACCGCCGTCGTGGCTTTAAGCTTTCGAGAGCTCCATTGACGCGCCTGGCACTTTTTCAGATCGCTGACGATGCTCATAAATTCGTCTGGAGCATCCACCATGTGCTGTTGGATGGTTGGTCACAATCAAGGTTATTAAAACAGGTGCTTGCCCTTTATGAGAGTTTCTCCCAGGGAGAAGATCATCAACTTGAAAAGACCCGCCCCTACCGCGACTACATAACCTGGTTGCAGCGTCAAGACATGGCCGAAGCCGAATCGTTTTGGCGGCGAACGCTTAAAGGATTTACCACACCGACATCTATCCGGGGATGCAAGTCGACAAACAAGACAGCCGAGCATCAAGAGCGTTTTCGTGAGGAGCAACTTTGTCTACGTGCGCCCGTCACCGAAGCATTGCAGAGCATGGGACGGCAACATCAGTTGACTATGAATTCTCTGGTTCAGGGAGCGTGGGCAGTGCTGTTGAGTCGCTACAGCGGGACCAATGACGTTGTGTTTGGAACGACTGTTTCAGGCCGTCCGCCGTCGCTTGCCGGAAGCGAATTCATGATCGGAATGTTTATTAATACGCTGCCGGTGCGTGTCAGGATAGAACCTGGAGACTCACTTATTCCCTGGTTAAAGAAGCTGCAGGAGCATCAGGTTGATTTGCGCCAGTTTGAATATACCCCACTGGTTCAGATTCAGGGTTGGAGCGAAATCCCACGCGGACGTTCCTCATTCGAAAGCATTGTGGTGTTTGAGAATTATCCGGTGAGCACTTCTTTGCCGCAACCAACGGTCGACGCAAAGGGCCTGAGAATCAGACAAATGCGTTCGGTCGAAAGAACTAACTATCCGCTCACAGTCGTTGCGGCACTGGAGTCGGATCTACTGTTGCAGATTAGCTACGACACCACAATCTTCGATGGACCAACGATCAGGCGGATGTTAAGTCATTTGGAAACCTTGCTGGAGGGAATGACGACAAATCCGGACCAACATGTTGCTGCGTTACCGATGCTGACGCGAGAAGAGCGTGAGCAGGTAGTGAGAGGGTGGAATGAGACGGCGAGAAGTTATGGGCCAGGGGAGTGTTTTCATGAGCTTTTTGCGAGGCAGGTAGAGCGAACTCCGGAAGCAGTCGCAGTAGTGTGCGGTGGGGAGGAAGTAAGTTACCGGGAATTGAACGAGCGGGCGAATCGGTTGGGCCACTATCTGCAAGAAGTGGGGATCGGGGTGGAATCACTGGTGGGGATTCTGCAGCCGCGCGCAGTGGAGATGGTGGTGAGTTTGCTGGCGGTGCTGAAGGCAGGGGCGGCCTACGTGCCGTTGGAAGCCGGTTATCCGGCGGAGCGCTTGCGCTACATGATAGCGGATGCAGGGGTGGGGCTGGTGCTGACGAGCGGGGGCTTGGCGGAGCGCGTGGGAGTCGGGGCGCCGGTAGTGGATGTGGAGCAAGAGCGGGAAGCGATAGCGGCGGCGAGCAGTGGGGCAGTGCCGAGCGAGGTGGGGGCAGCGAATCTGGCCTATGTGATCTACACCTCGGGGTCGAGTGGGCGGCCGAAAGGAGTGATGATCACGCAGGGCGGGCTGCTCAACTATCTGCACTGGGCGGGGGAGGCATATCGGGTGAAGGGCGCGGCACAGGGAGCGGCGGTGCATTCACCACTGAGTTTTGATCTGACGGTGACGAGCCTGTTGGTACCACTGCTGTGGGGCCAAAGTGTAGTGCTGTTGGGAGAGGCGGAGACGCTGACGGAATTGGCCGCGACGCTGAAGGGGCCGAGCAGCGTAGGTTTGTTGAAACTGACGCCGGCGCACCTGGAAGTGCTGGCGGAGTTAGTGGAGAAGGAGTTGGAGGCGGGGCAAGCAGCGGCGCAAGTGCTGGTGATCGGAGGTGAGGCACTGCGTGGCGAGGTGTTGCGGTACTGGCGGGAGCGGCAGCCGCAGTTGCGACTGATCAACGAATATGGACCAACGGAGACAGTGGTGGGTTGTTGTGTGTACGAGGTGGGGGCGGAGACGGCGGCCGAGGGCGCGGTGGCGATTGGGAGGCCGATAGCGAACACCGAACTCTATATTCTGGACGACGGCGGAGAGCCGGTGCCGGTGGGAGTGAGCGGCGAGTTGTACATCGGCGGAGCCGGGTTGGCGCGCGGCTATCTGCAGCGGCCGGAGTTGACTGCAGAGCGGTTCATTCCACATCCGTTCAGCCAGGGCGCAGGAGGAGCCAGGCTATATCGGACTGGAGACCTGGCACGGTATCTGGCGGACGGAAACATCGAGTATCTGGGCCGTGCCGATACGCAGGTGAAGGTGAGAGGGTACCGGATCGAGTTGGGAGAGATCGAGGTGGTGCTGGCGCGGCAGGCAGGAGTCAAGCAATGTGCGGTGATCGTGCGAGAGGATGGGGCAGACAAGCAGTTGGTGGCTTATGTGGTAGCGAGCGAGGCGGGGAGGCTGGAGGTGAGCGAGCTACGGGAACGGCTGAAAGAGCAGTTGCCTGACTACATGATCCCGATCTTCGTCCTGATCGACGAACTGCCGCTGAATGACAACGGCAAAGTCGATCGCCGCACGCTGGCTGATTCGGATTTTTTCAAATCAGGAGCTCAGAGTTCCTTTACGGCGCCACGTACACCGGTGGAAGAGGTGCTCGCGAACATCTGGTCCCAGGTCTTGTCGATAGAGCCGATCGGTATTCACGATAACTTCTTTTCTCTCGGAGGCGATTCGATTCGGAGTGTGCGCGTCGTTGCGTTGGCAAAGGAAAGCGGGCTCGCACTCACAGTTCAGGATCTTTTTAAGTACCAAACTGTCGATGAACTGGCAAGACTATTGGAGAGTGGTAAAGATGGTCCAATCGAGTTGCGGCGAACGGAACCATTTGATCTCATTTCCCCTGAAGATCGGCGTGTGCTGCCGGACGACGTCGAGGATGCATATCCGCTCGCTATGCTTCAGATGGGAATGATCTATCACATGGAGATGGACAAGCAGTCTCCCGCCTACCATAACGTCAACAGCTTCCGTCTGCGATTCGAATTTGACGCCGAACACTTTCAGAAATGCGTGCAAAGAGTCGTTGCGCGTCACGCGAACTTGCGCACCTCTTTTCATCTCACGACCTACAGTGAGCCGCTGCAACTTGTCCATCGAGAGGTCTCGTTGCCGGTCCAGTTTATTGACTTGCGGCAGTTATCCGCGGACGACCAGGAAGAAACGGTCAGGAAATTTCTGGCCGAAGAGAATGAGCGAGTCTTCGATCTATCCACAGCTCCCTTACTAAGATTTCACCTCCACCGCCTGAACGACGATACTTGCCAGTTTACACTTACGGAGCCCCATGCCGTCTCCGACGGCTGGAGCACTATGTCAATGTTGGGCGAGATCTTTCGCACCTACTTCGCCTTACTGGACAATACAGACCCGCCTATTCTCGCCCCACCGGCGGCCACTTATCGCGACTTCGTGAATTTAGAGCGCCTCACATTACAGTCTGAGGAGTGCCGGGAATATTGGTCCACTCAGTTGAGTGACTACACACGCGCCTCGCTACCCCGCTTGCCCGCATCGCTGCGGACTAATCGTGGCCCACGAATGCACAAACAAGTGTCCGTGATCCCACACGAATTGGTTGAGGGCATGAGGCAGGTGGCTCGCACGGTCGGCGTTCCGCTCAAGAGCGTGATGTTAGCCGCACATCTGAAAATGATGAGCATGATTTGCGGTCAAACAGATGTCATGACCGGGCTGGTCTGCAATGGTCGGCCGGAAGAGTTAGGCGGCGAAGAAGTACGCGGGCTGTTTCTGAACACTCTGCCTTTTCGCGCAAAAGTGAATGCGGGTAGCTGGATAGAATTGATCCGTCAGGTATTCAAAGCCGAGTTAGAGATGCTGCCATTTCGTCGTTACCCGATGGCGGAGCTACAAAGGAAATGGGGACGGGAACCACTCTACGATGCGACATTTACATACCTGCATTTCCATTCGGTGGAAGATATTGCTACCTCGTCGCGACTGGAAGTTGTCGAAGGTGGCCAGGATTTATCAACCACAAATTTCCCGCTGGTAGTTTCCTTCTATCAACGCCCAAGCAAGACTGCTCCCTTACTGACACTTTACACAGAATATAACGGCGACGAATTGTCGGATGAACAGGTAGAGGCTATACACAGCTACCTGCACGCAATCCTTCGAGCTATGACCGCAGACCCTCACAGTCATCATGAGTCACAGAGTTTTCTTTCGCAGGAAGAGAGAGGGTTGCTAAATGAGTGGAATGCGACCGCAGTGGCGTATGAGCGAGACGACTTGGGTGTACACGAGTTAGTTGAAGCACAGGTTGAGCGGACGCCGGAAGCAATCGCGGTGGTCTACGAGCAGGAGCAGCTGAGTTACAGGGAGTTGAACGAGCGAGCGAATCAACTGGCCCACTATCTTCAGCGAGCAGGGATAGGGACGGAATCACTGGTGGGGATTTTGATGGAGCGCTCAGTGGAGATGGTGGTGTCTTTGCTGGCAGTGCTCAAGGCCGGAGCGGCCTATGTGCCGTTAGACCCGGCTTATCCACCCGAGCGATTGAGCTTCATGATTGAAGATGCGGCCGTAGGAATGCTGCTCACCCAGCAACCGTTGGCTGAGGGAGTAAGAGTCGGTACAGAGGTGCAGGTGATCAATGTCAGGAGTCAATGGGCCAAGGTAACCGGGGAATCGAAGCAGAATCCTGAGTCGGGTGTGAGTGGAGACAATCTGGCTTATGTGATCTATACCTCGGGCTCGAGCGGGCGGCCGAAAGGAGTAATGATCTCTCATCGGTCCTTGCGGAATCTGATCTTCTGGCATCAATCATTTCATCTGGTTTCACCCATAGACCGAGCCACGTTGCTGGCGAGTCCTGCTTTCGATGCTTCCGTGTGGGAGACGTGGCCCTATCTATCAATCGGTGCAGCGCTCTATCTGCCACCGGAGGAGACGCGGGTGGTGCCGGCGGAATTGCGAGACTGGCTGATCCGGCGTTCCATCACGATCTGTTTCATGCCCACACCGTTGGCGGAAAGAGTGTTGAGTGAAGAGTGGGCAGAGACCGGAAAACTGCGCTCGCTACTAACTGGTGGGGATCGGTTGCGTCACTATCCGCCGGCGGAGTTGGGGTTCGAGGTGAGCAATCACTATGGGCCGACAGAATCGACGGTGGTGACGAGTTGCATGAGGCTGGAGGGAGGCCAACAAGCCGGTGAAAGCGGGCCGCCGATAGGTCAAGCCATCAGCAATACGGAAGTCTACATTCTGGATAACGAGTTACAGCCGGCGCCGGTCGGAGTGAGCGGCGAGTTGTACATCGGCGGAATAGGGTTGGCGCGCGGCTACTGGAAGCGGCCGGAGTTGACTGCGGAGCGGTTCATTCCGCATCCGTTCAGCCGGGAGAGTGGAGCAAGGCTGTACCGGAGTGGAGACCTGGCGCGCTATCTGCCGGACGGAAACATCGAGTATCTGGGACGTGCCGATACGCAGGTGAAGGTGCGAGGGTACCGGATCGAGTTGGGAGAGATCGAGGTGGTGCTGGGCCGGCAGGCTGGAGTCGAGCAATGTGCAGTGATCGTGCGTGAAGATGAAACGGCAGAGAAGCAGTTGGTGGCCTATGTGGTAGCGAGCGAGGCGCTCGAGGTGAGCGAACTACGGCGGCGGCTGAAAGAGGAGTTGCCTGACTACATGATCCCCTCTGCCTTCGTCCTGCTCGACGAACTGCCGCTCACTGGCAACGGCAAACTTGATCGTCGCGCACTGCAGGAACTGGGAGAGCCCAGACTGAGTCTGACGACCAGGTATATGGCGCCGAGGACAGCAGTGGAAGACATCCTGGCCAGCTTGTGGTCGCAGGTGCTGGAGGTGGAGCAAGTAGGGATAGAGGATAACTTTTTCGAGTTGGGTGGGCATTCACTGCTGGCGATGCAGGTGATCTCGCGAATCCGGGAAGCGCTGCAAGTGGAGTTGCCGCTGCGCAGTTTGTTTGAAGCGCCCACTGTGGGCGAGCTGGCGCTGCAAGTCGAAGCCGGCATGCGGACGAAAGAGGAGGTGGAGAGGCCACCGATCAGGGTTGTCAGCCGTGCAGGTAAGTTGC
>Ga0207674_10006833_pt1 | contig 13380 bp, 12 predicted proteins | sample KBSCornC72_FD_184303 | JGI IMG/M metagenome (GOLD analysis project Ga0207674, IMG submission 184303) | Corn rhizosphere microbial communities from Kellogg Biological Station, Michigan, USA - KBS Corn C7-2 (SPAdes) (version 2) | ecosystem: Host-associated > Plants > Roots > Rhizosphere > Soil ... | reverse complement strand
CGGGGTGGATACCGGACTTCATCTTTGTTTTCCTCGGGTTAGCCGCTGGTTTCCGACCAGCTGCCGAAGGTTGAGCGCGCGCCTTTACAGGCCGGGCGGCGAAGTTGCAACCAAGCGCCGGTCAGGCGGCCTGCGGGCGGAGCCTCGGCACTGCCCGCTCGAGCAGGGCGAAGCCGCCGAACAGCACGGCGCAATAGAACAGGTCGCCGACCGCGGTGTTCTGGAAAAAGGGAATGGCGGCGATGTAGCAGGCGGCGAGGCCGGCACCGGTCAGCGGGTACATTCCGCTGACCAGCCAGGTTCCGAAATTGGTGACGATGAAAAACAGCACCGAGCTCGCCAGGGCGGCTCCAACCACCGTCATGGCCGTGATCCTGCTGGCGACGAGGGAGCCGATAAGGACAATCAGGGCGACGCTCGCGTAGACGAACGGCATTCCCGAGTGGAAACCGAGGATTGCGTCGCTCAACAGCATTGCTGCGAGCGGGGCGACGAAGGCCAGTCCCTTGCGGCCGAGATAGGCGCCGCTGAACAGCGCCATGGCGCCGATCGGCGTGAAATTGGGCGGATGCGGGATCAGGCGCAGCGCGGCGGCGGTGAGAATCGCGGCGAGCAAGGCGAGGATGCGGGCGTTCATGCGCGGCTGCATAACCCGGGCGCGGCCGATTTGACAGCCCGTCGCCCGCTGGCCTAGCCAAGGCGCCGACCAGGGTGCCGCCCACGGATTTCGATCCGGCGGGGGCGGTTCAAAGGGAAGCCGGCGGAAATCCGGCGCTGTGCCCGCAACTGTGAACGCCAGTCCCGACTGGCAAAGTCAGGAACCTGCCTTGGTCCGTCGTCCGTTTCCCCGGCCGGGACCAGCTGCGGGGGCGTGGGCCCGGCCGTCCGCAAGAACGGTCATCCCTCTGTGACGACTGTGTTCGTCAACAGGAGGATGCCATGCCCGTTACGCCGATCGACACCGACCAGATCGTCATCACCGCCTCGCGCGCCCCGGAGAGCGAATCCCGGACCCCGGCCAGCGTCACCATCATCGACCAGGCGCGCATCGAGCGCCTCGACGAGCCCGCGATCAGCGCCCTGCTCCGCCTCACGCCGTCGGCCGCGGTGGCGACCTCGGGGCCCGGCGGCTCGCTGACCGAAGTCCGGATCCGCGGCGCCGAAGCCAATCACACCCTGCTGTTCGTCGACGGCATCAAGATCGACGATCCCGCGTCGGGCGACACGCCGCGGTTCGAGATTCTCAACGCCGACCTCGCCTCGCGCATCGAGGTGGTGCGCGGACCGCAGTCGGCGCTGTGGGGCTCGGAAGCGATCGGCGGCGTGATCGCCGTCAACGGCATTGACGACGTGCCCGGCGGGCGCGCCAGCGCCGAAGCTGGCTCGTTCGGGCTGGGCCGGGCGAGCGCGTCCGGCGCGCTGACCGCCGGTCAGGCCGGAATCGCCGGCGCGGTCGGCTTCCAGCGCGCCTCCGGGATCAACAGCGTCGCTGGCCCGGGCGACAAGGACGGTTATCGCAACCTTTCCGGCCGGCTGCGCGGCACCTGGCGGCCGGCGCCCGACGTCGAGCTCGGCGCCGCGGCTCTGGCGCTGAGCGGCCGCACCCGGTTCGACGGCTTCGATCTGTTCACCGGCGCCCACACCGACACGCTCGACAGCAGCCGCAACCGGCTCACCGCGGGCAGGCTGTGGGCGAGCGTCGGCAGTGACAATTCGCCGTGGCGCGGCCAAGTCTCGGGGACGCTGCTTGGCTCGTCGAACAAGAACTATCTCGACGCTGTTCAGCAGAACCGCACCCGAGGCGCCAGGCGCATCCTTGCCGCCCAGCTGGAGCGTCGCCTTGTCACGGGCGCGTTGACTCATCGCCTGATCATCGCCGCCGAAACCGAACGCGAGACCTTTCACGCCCGCGACACGGCGTTCGGCGGGTTTACCAACCAGGACCGGAGCCGGCGCCACGAATCGCTCACTGCGGAATGGCGCGCCGACGCGGGCGGCATCCACGGCGATGTCGCCGTGCGCCGCGATCGGTTCAACCGGTTCAAGGATGCGACCAGCCTGCGCGCGTCCCTGCTCGGCAAGCTGGGCGGCGGATTCTCGCTCGCCGGCGCCTATGCCGAGGGCATTGCGCAACCGACCTTCTTCGACCTCTACGGCTTCTTCCCCGGACTCTACGTCGGCAATCCCGACCTCAAGCCGGAAAGCTCGCGCGGATTCGAGCTGTCGCTGCGCTATCGCCGCGGACCGGTCGAAGCGTCATTGACCGGCTATCGCCAGCGCCTCCACGACGAGATCGTCAACAATGCGAGCTTCACCAGCGCGCTCAACGCCGACAGCACCAGCCGGCGTTCGGGGATCGAAGCGACGGCGGGATGGAGGATCAGGGACGAACTGCGGCTCTCGGTCAACTACGCTTATTTGAAGGCCACCCAGCTCGACGCGATCAGCGGCACCCAGCGGACCGAGGTGCGGCGGCCGAAGCACAGCGGAGCTGTCGCGCTCGACGGCGTGTCCGGCCCGGTCACCTACGGCGCGTCGCTCGCCTACGTCGGCCGCCATATCGACAATCGGGACACCTTCCCGTTCGACCGGATCGCGCTCGGTTCCTATTGGCTGGCCGATGCGCGCATCGCCTATGCCGTGCGCCCCGGAATCGAGCTGTTCGCGCGCGGCTCGAACCTGCTCGACCAGCGCTACCAGGATGTGTTCAGCTATCGCACCGAGGGGCGCGGGCTGTTCGCCGGAATCAGGCTGGCGGATCGGCGATCATCGCCGTGAACTCGCATTCGGTGGCGATTTCGCCGTCGAGCAGCGCGCGACCGGCGAACTTGCACACCCGCGACCGCTTCTGGACGAACTCGACCTCGAGCCGCAGCAGCACGCCCGGCTCGACCGGCTTGCGGAACTTCACCCCGTCGATCGACATGAAGTAGACCAGCTTGCCCGAGCCGGCGAGGCCGAGGCTCTCGACCGCAAGGACGCCCGCCGCCTGCGCCAGCGCCTCGACCTGGAGCACGCCCGGCATGATCGGCCGTCCCGGGAAATGGCCCTGGAAGAATTGCTCGTTCATCGACACCGCCTTGATCGCGACGATGCCTTTGTCCGGATCGAGGCTCTCGACCCGGTCGACGAGCAGCATCGGATAGCGATGCGGCAGCGCCGCCATCACCCGCTTGATGTCGAGCGGGCCGACGGCGGCGCTGCCGGCGGTGTCGGTCACGGGGCTTAGCGGCCCTGGGGCTGCTGCTGCGCCGGTGCCGCGGGCGCGGTCGTGGCAACGGTCGGCAGGGCCGTGTTGAGCGCGGCGAGCACGTCGTTGGTCACGTCGAGCGACTGGCCCGAGGCGAGCGTGGTGCCGATCTCGACCATGACGTTGGCGCCGCGGCGGGTCATGACCTGCTGGTAGATCGGGCCGAGCTTGGTCTGGATCTGCTGGGCGACATAGGCCTGGTTGCGCTGGAAGGCCTGGCCGCGGTTGGCGAGCTCCTGCGCGCCCTGCTGGCGCTTGGTCTCGAACGCCTTGACCCGGGCCTGGAGCGCGGCGTCCGGTTCGGCACCCTTGAGCGCGTCGATCGCCGCCTGGATCGCCTTGCCCTCGGTCTGCAGCGGGGTGGTGAGGGCCGTCTCGCGGGCCTTGATCGCGTTGGCCTGCGTCTGCAGCGCCGCCCGGGCGCTCTTGCACGCGGTGCACTCGGCCTGGACCCGCTCGAGGTCGACGACGGCGATGATGGCTGGCGGAACGTTTTGGGCAAGCGCCGCTGAGGGCACGAGCGTGGCCGCGGCGAGCACGGCCGAAATGGCAATCTTAAGCATTAGAATTGGGTCCCTACATTGAAGCTGAACAATTTGGTGTCGTCGCCCTTCTGCTTAAGCAGAGCCTTGGCGAGGTCGATGCGAAGCGGGCCGAACGGCGACGTCCAGTTGACGCCGATGCCGATCGACACGCGCGGCTTCGGCGAATTGCCGCGGAAGAACTCCTTGATTCCGGGGCTGCGGACATAATCGTCGCCCGACAGGGTCCCGGCGGCGCCTTCGCCGGGGCAGTGGGTGCCCGGAGCCTGCGTCAGCTGGCCGCCGGCAACGCCCTCGTTCGGCGTGCAGACGATGCCGATGTCGGTCAGGATCGGTTGCTTGATCATCCACAGCGAGCCGACGTCGAGGAAGGCCGAGGGGCGCAGCCCGACGCTCTTGAGGCCCGAAGTGACCGGGAACTCGAGCTCGAGGCGGCCCATGTAATAGGCCCGGCCGCCGACCGCGTCGGTGATGCGCGCGTTGGTGAAGTCGAGGTTGCCGTCGAGGTCGTAGCTGACGCGCTGGATCCTCGGGCCGATGCCGCGGATGTCGAAGCCGCGCAGCTGCGGGCCGAAGAAGCGGTCGGTCAGGCGGATCGCGTCGCGGCCCGGGCCAGGCGATTTCTGGAGGGCCTGGATGTAGCCGCCCTCGGCGTGGGCGGAGGCGACCCAGCCGCCGCCGAAGCCGCGATATTTGGTGGCGTCGAGGCGCGAGCGGACGTAGCGGACGTCGCCGCCAAGGCCGGCGAAATCCTGCGACAGGATGAGGCGCTGGCCGCGGGTCGGACGGATTCCGTCGGTGTTGTCGTAGACCAGAGAATAGCCGAGCAGCGAGGTGATCCGGGTGCCGATCTCGTCGCACAGATAGCGTCCCGCCTTGAGCGGATCGCATTCGGCTTCTAGCGGCCCGGCTCCGTCGGGGTCGGTGTAGAAGCTGCTCTTGTCGAGACTGATCTTGTCCTGGACCAGGCTGTAGCGGGTGGCGAAGCTGGTGAATTCGGTGATCGGGAAGCCGAGCCTCAAGCCGCCGCCGGTGCTGGTCTGCGAATAGGTCGTGTTGCGGTTGCCGTTCGTGTCGAAATTGAAGCTGCGGTAGTCGCGGCGGTAGATGGACCCGCCGAGCAGGATCGACTTGTCGAGGAAATAGGGCTCGACGAAGCCGAGCTCGACCGACTTGGCATAGCGCGACCAATTGACCGAGGCGTTGAGCTCCTGCCCCTTGCCCATGAAATTGTTTTGGCTGACCGCAAGCTGGACGACGAACTTCTCGAGGCTCGAATAGCCGCCGGACAAAGCGAGCTGTCCGGTCGCTTTCTCCTCGACGTTGACGCCGAGCACGACGCGGTCGGGCGCCGAGCCTTCGCTCTGCTTGATCTCGAGCTTGTCCTGGAAGAAGCCGAGGCTCTGGATGCGGTCCTGGCTGCGCTTGACCTTGATCGCGTTGAAGGCGTCGCCTTCGTTGACCCGGAACTCGCGGCGAATGACCTTGTCGCGGGTCACCGTGTTGCCGGTGATGTCGATCCGCTCGACATAGACGCGCGGCGTTTCCCCGACCTTGAAGGTGAGGTTCATCTCGTGCTTGTCGGCGTCGCGGTCGTAGGCCGGGCTGATATCGGCGAAGGCGTAGCCGAGGTTGCCCGCCTCCTCGTTCAGCTTGGTCACCGCATCCTCGACCGCCTTGGCGTTGAACCAGGTGTGGGGCTTCAGCGTGACCAGCGACTTGACCTTCGCGGACGGGAAGTCGCGCAGCGCGCTGTCGGCCTCGATCGTCCCGAACTTGTAGCGCGGGCCCTCCTCGATCACATAGGTGATCACGAAGTCCTTGCGGTCCGGGGTCAGCTCGGCCAGCGCCGAAACCACGCGGAAGTCGGCATAGCCCTGGGTCAGATAGTAAGCGCGCAGCTTCTGCTGGTCGGCGGCCAGGCGATCGGGATCGTAGGTGTCGTTGGACTTGAAGAAGCTCAGCAGCCCGCCCGCCTGCCGCGAATACATTTCCTTGCGCAGGCGGTCGTCCTTGAACTCTTTGTTGCCGATGATGTTGATGCGGCGGATCTTGGCAAGATCCCCCTCATAAACCTCGAACACCACATCGACCCGGTTCTGGTCGAGCTGGACGATCTTGGGCTCGACCCGCGCCGCGAAGCGGCCCTGCCGGCGATACAGTTCGAGAATTCGTTCGACGTCCGAGCGGACCGACGAGCGGGTGAAGATTTGACGCGGGGCAAGCTTGATCTCCGGCAGGATCTTGTCGTCCTTGAGCCGCTTGTTCCCCTCGAGAATGATGCGGTTGATGACCGGATTCTCGCGGACCTGGATGACGAGGTCGCCGGTGCCCGCGCCGGTGATCGTCACGTCGGCGAACAGCTGGGTCGCGTAGAGATCCTTCAGCGCCTGGTCGAGCGTCCCGGCGGTGTAGGTCTGACCCGGGGCGAGATTGGCATAGGAGCGGATCGTCTCCGGCTCGAGCCGCTGGTTGCCGCGCACCGCGATCGAGCGGATCGTGCGCGCGGCCGGAGCCGCCGGCTCCACCGCGGCCGGCGTCGGCTGCGCGGCGGGCTCAGCGGGTTGAGCGGCCGCCTGCTGGGCGAGCGCGGGCGCGGTCCAGCCCCCGAGCATCGTTCCGACCAGGAGAGCGGCGCCTGCACGCCGATTGAAGCCGTTCGTCTTTGAAATCACGCATCCCCGCCTTGTACTTGAGATTCGGCCGCCCCTCAGCCACGCCGTACACCGCCCCTGCCCCAAGCCTCCTAGCCAATCAAGCGTTCTAGCTGGTTCCACAGGCCGAGGTCGTTGAAGGTCGCGAAGACCAGCAACGCGAGGATGAGCGCGAGGCCGCCCCGGAAAGCCCAATCGAGCGCCTGCGCGCTGAGCGGGCGGCGCCGGACCGCCTCCACGGCATAGAAGAAGAGATGGCCTCCATCCAGCAACGGGACTGGCAACAGGTTGATGAATCCGAGATTAATTGAGAGCAGCGCCATCAATTCGACGAAGGCCAGCGGTCCGAATTGCGCGTTGGCGCCGGCAATCTTGGCAATCTTGATCGGACCCCCGATCACCTTCGGAGAAATGGCTCCGCGGACGAGCTGGACGATGCCGTCGAAAATCGCCCGGGTCAGCCGCCCGGTCGCCTCGACCGCCATCGGAACGGCTTTGACGATTCCGACCGGGCCCTCGACCTCGGTCGAGGCAACGGTCCCGAGCAGGCCGCGACGAACATGCTGGCCGGTCGGATCGACCATATCAGTCGAGCCGAGCTTGACCTCGACCTGGAAGCGCCGTCCGCCGCGCTCGAACTCGAGCGGAACCGTCTCGTTCGGCCGGACCCCGACGACATTGAAAATGTCGGCGAAAGTCGGCGTCGAGCGGTCGGCGATCGAGAGGATCCGGTCCCCGGCATGAATTCCGGCCAGCTCGGCCGGACCGCCGGGCTTCACGCTGCCCACCGCATTGGACAGCGGCGTCCCGACGAACGCGAAGAAACAGGTGAGGATGGCGATCGCCAGGAAGAAATTGGCGAGCGGGCCGGCCAGGACGATCAGGAACCGCTGCCACACCGGCCGGAACTGGAAGGCGCGGTCGCGAAGCTCTTCGGGAATGCTGTCCGCGTCGGCCGGAGTGCTCGCCGGTCCCATGTCGCCGACGAACTTGACGTAGCCACCAAGCGGCAGCCAGGCGACCTTCCAGCGCGTCCCTTGCCTGTCGGTCCAGCCGAACAGTTCGCGACCGAAGCCGATCGAGAAGATTTCCGCCGGGACCTTGAACAGCCGCGCCACGAGATAGTGGCCGAGCTCATGGAAGAAGACCAGCGGGCCGAGCGCGCAGACGAACGCCAGCAAGACCATCCACAGCGGCGGGTGGGCGATCGGCATCTCAGGCGGCCTGCAGCGCAGCGGCCACGCGCTGCCGGGTCAAACGATCGATTTCGAGCACCTCGACGATCGAACGCGGAGCGGCGAAGTCGTGCTCCGCAAGCGACTGCCCGACGATCCGGGCAATGTCGGTAAAGCCGATCTCGCTGGCGAGGAAGCGGGCCACCGCGGCCTCGTTGGCGGCATTGAGGACGATCGGCGCCGAGCCGCCGGCAAGGAGCGCCTCGCGCGCCAGGCCAAGCGCTGGAAAGCGGCTGAAGTCAGGCGCTTCGAACTCGAGCCTGGCAACAGTTGCGAGGTCGAGCCGCTGCGCCGGGGTCGCGATCCGCTCGGGCCAGGCGAGCGCATAAGCGATCGGGATCCGCATGTCTGGGCTGCCGAGCTGGGCGAGCACCGACCCGTCGACGAACTCAACCAGCGAATGGACCACCGATTGCGGGTGGATGAGGATGTCGATCCGGTCCGCCGGCAGGCCGAACAGATAATGGGCTTCGATCAGCTCGAGGCCCTTGTTCATCATCGTCGCCGAATCGACCGAAATCTTGGCTCCCATCGACCAATTGGGGTGGGCGACGGCCTCGGCCGGAGTCGCCTCGCGCATCGCCGCGGCCGACGCGGTCCGGAACGGCCCGCCGCTCGCGGTCAGGACGATCTTCGCGACGTCTTCTTTACGGCCGCACGCAAGGCATTGAAAAATCGCATTATGCTCGCTGTCGACCGGAAGCAGGGTCGCGCCGCTGCGGGTTGCCGCCTCGGTCATCAGCGCGCCGGCTGTGACCAGCGCCTCCTTGTTGGCGAGCGCGACGGTCCGGCCCGCTTCGACCGCGGCCATGACCGGCCTCAAGCCGGCGCAGCCGACGATCGCCGCGATCACCAGCTCGGCCTCGCCCGCCGCGGCCTCGATCAGCGCGTCCGTGCCCGCGGCGGCGCGGCAGCCGCTTCCGGCGAGGCGCTCGGCCAAGTCGGGCAGCCGCGCTTCGTCGGAGACGACGGCGAGCGCCGCACCGGTCCGGCGGGCAATATCGGCAAGGGCTTCGCTGTTCGTTGCGGCGGTCACCGCAACCACCTCGAACCGCTCGGGATTGCGCTCGACGAGGTCGAGCGTCGACGTGCCGACCGAGCCGGTCGCTCCGAGGATGGCGATCTTGCGTCTCACACCAGCCCCGATAGCTGGACAAGCGCGGTTAGGACAGCGACCGGAACGAGCCCGTCAAGGCGATCGAGCAGCCCGCCGTGGCCGGGGAGCCAGTGACCCGAATCCTTGACCCCGGCCCGGCGCTTGATCCAGCTTTCGAACAAATCCCCGACCTGAGCGGCGACGGCGAAGAGCGGAGCGAGGATCAGGAGCAGCTCGGGGAGGCCGGCATAGACCGACCAGGCGGCGCTGCAGAGGCCGGCGGCGACGATGCCGCCGAACAGGCCCTCGACCGTCTTGCCCGGGCTGATCGACGGGGCGAGCTTGTTGCGGCCGATCGCGCGGCCAACGGCATAGGCGCCGATGTCCGTCGCCCAGGTGACGATGAACACCCACAGCAAGAGATTGGCGTTGGCGTTGACCAGGTCGGGAAAGCGCTCGCGGATCCACAACAGCGCGATCGCCGGAAGCAGCGCATAGACGAAGCCGCCGACGGTCCAGCGCGGGCCCCAGGCGCGCGTCAGCATCCACCACTCCCAGAACATCGCAGTCGCGGCGGCCGCGACCAGCAGCGCGAAAAAGTCTCCGCCCTGCAGGGCCGCGGCGAGCGCGACCCCGATCATGATCACTCCGGAGACGATTCGAACGGACAGTTCGTTCAAACTGTTATCCTCGGCCGCCGAAGCGGCGCTGGCGACCCGCGAAATGCTCGATTGCCCCGGCGAAGGCCTGCTCGTCGAAGTCGGGCCAGAGCAGATCGAGGAACAAGAGTTCCGCATAAGCAGCTTGCCACAAAAGGAAATTGGACAGTCGCACCTCGCCCGAGGTGCGAATCAGCAGGTCGAGCTCGGGCAGCCCGTGGGTATCGAGCTCGGCGGCGATGCTCGCTTCGTCGATCGCCGCCGGCGCGATCTCGCCCGCCGCGGCGCGCTCGCCCAAGGTGCGGGCCGCAGCGGCGATTTCGGCGCGCGAGCCGTAATTGAGCGCGACGACCAGCGTCAGGCGCGAATTGTCCCGGGTCCGCTCGACCGCCCGCTCGAGCTTCTCGACCAGCTCGCGCCCGAAGGCCGAATAGTCGCCGATCAGGCGGAGCTTGACCCCCTCGTCCATCAGCCGGTTGAGCTCGCGCTCGAGATAGAAGCGCATCAATGCGGTGAGGTCGGAGATCTCGTCGTCGCTGCGCCGCCAGTTCTCGGACGAGAAGGCGTAGAGCGTCAGCACCTCGACGCCGTGATCGGCGGCCGCCTGGAGCGCGCGCTTGACCGCCTCGGCGCCGGCGCGATGGCCGGCGACGCGCGGCAGCCCGCGCCGCTCGGCCCAGCGGCCGTTGCCGTCCATGATGATGGCGACGTGACGCGGGACCGTTCTGCCCCCGGCCAGTCCCTGCACGCCCCCGGGCGCGGCGGCGGAGGTCACTTGCCGAGGATTTCCTTTTCCTTGGCGTGGCTGACCTCGTCGATTTCCTTGATGGTGTCGTCGGTCAGCTTCTGCACGTCGTGCTCGAGGCGCTTGCGCTCGTCCTCGCTGATGTCGTGCTTGCGCTCGTCCTGCTTCAAATGGTCCATGCCGTCGCGGCGCACGTTGCGGACCGCGACCCGCGCCTTCTCGGCATATTGGCCGACGAGCTTGGCGAGCTCGCGGCGCCGCTCCTCGGTCAGCTCCGGGATCGGCAGGCGGATGATCTGGCCGTCGACGATCGGGTTGATGCCGAGCCCGGCGTTGCGGATCGCCTTCTCGACCGGCTGGACGTTCGATTTGTCCCACACCTGGACCGACAGCAGCCGCGCCTCGGGCGTCGAGACCGTCGCCACCTGGTTGAGCGGCATATTGCTGCCGTAGACTTCGACGTGGACCGGATCGAGCAGCGCCGTCGACGCCCGGCCGGTGCGCAGCCCGCCGAGATCGTGCCTCAAGACCTCGACCGCGCCATGCATTCGGCGCTTAAGGTCGTCCGTGCTGACGGTGGTGGTCATCCTCTACTCCCCATTCTGCACGATCGTCGCGGTCCCGCCGCCGGCGATCACCTCGGCGAGGTTGCCGGCCTGGCGGATGTTGAACACGACGATCGGAATATTGTTGTCGCGGCACAGGGCGACCGCGGCGGCGTCCATGACCTTGAGGTCGTCGCTCAGCACCGTGTTGAAGGTGACCGTGTCGTAGCGCTCGGCGCTCGCGACCTGCTTCGGGTCGGCGGTATAGACCCCGTCGACGCTGGTCCCCTTGAACAAGGCGTCGCAGCCCATTTCGGCGGCGCGCAGCGCGGCGGCGGTGTCGGTCGTGAAGAAGGGATTGCCGGTGCCGGCCGCGAACAGCACGATGCGGCCCTTTTCGAGATGGCGCAGCGCGCGGCGGCGGATGTAGGGCTCGCTGACGCTGGCCATCGGGATGGCGGAGAGGACGCGGGTGTCGGCGCCGATCTTCTCCAGTGCCATCTGCAGGGCGAGCGCGTTCATCACGGTCGCCAGCATGCCCATGTAATCGGCGGTCGCGCGATCGAAGCCCTTGGCCGCGGCCGCCATGCCGCGGAAGATGTTGCCGCCGCCGACCACCAGGCACAATTCATGACCTTGGGCCTTGGCTGCGGCGATCTCGCCGGCGAGGCCGGCGACCGCGTCCGGATCGATTCCGAACTGGCCCTGACCCATCAACGCCTCGCCCGAGAGCTTCAGCAGGATGCGGTTGAAGCGCGGGCGGGTCATCAGGCTTGGCTGTCCTCAAGATGTAACAAGGGCGGCCACGCCTTTATGGCGCAGCCGCCCCATTGCCAACTGCTAAGCAGCCGTCGCCAGCTTAAGCGACGGGCTCAGGATTTTTTTTTACGCCCGACGCCGCGGCGACTTCGGCGGCGAAGTCGTCGACCTTCTTCTCAATACCCTCGCCGAGCTGGAAGCGGACGAAGCCGGTGAGCGCGATGCCGGTTCCGGCGTCCTTGGCGGCCGCGGCAACGACTTCGGCGACCGGGGTCTTGTTGTCGCGCACGAACAGCTGGGTCAGCAGCGCATGCTCCTTGCGGAACTTGGCGAGGCCGCCCTCGACCATTTTCTCGATGATGTTGTCGGGCTTGCCGCTTTCCTTCGCCTTTTCGATGGCGATGGCGCGCTCGCGCTCGACCAGCTCGGCCGGCAGCTCCTCGGCCGACAGGGCGAGCGGATGCGCCGCGGCGACGTGCTGGGCGATCTGCTTGCCGAGCTCGGTCAGCGTCTCCGCCGGCGCCGCACTCTCGAGCGCGACCAGCACGCCGATCCGGCCGAGGCCGGGCGCGACCTGATTGTGGACGTAGGGCACGACCGCGCCCTGCCCCACTTCGAGGATCTCGGCGCGGCGCAGCGACTGATTCTCGCCGATCTTGGCGATGTTCTCGGTCAGCTTCTCCGCGACGGTCCCGCCCTCGGGATACTGAGCGGCGCCGAGCGTTTCGACGTCGGTGCCATGCTCGAGCACCAGCCTGGCGACGTTGCCGACGAACTGCTGGAAGATCTCGTTCTTGGCGACGAAGTCGGTCTCGGAATTGACCTCGACCAGAGCGCCGCGATTGCCCGCGACCGCGACTCCGACGAGGCCTTCCGAAGCCGTGCGGCCGGCCTTCTTGGCGGCCGCCGACAGGCCCTTGGCGCGGAGCCAGTCGATCGCCGCCTCCATGTCGCCGTTGGTCTCGGCCAGCGCCTTCTTGCAGTCCATCATGCCGGCGCCGGTGCGCTCGCGCAGTTCCTTCACCATCGCGGCCGTGATCTCAGCCATTTTTGTGTCCTTCTCGTTCCCCGGCGTAGGCCGGGGTCCAGTCCAAAAGAGAAATTCTGGATCCCGGCCTGCGCCGGGATACAGGCCGGTTTAAGCTTCCAGCGCCTGCTCGACGGGCGGCTCGGCCATCGCGCCGATATCCTCGCCGCGCGCCTGCGCCTCGCCGGTACGGCCCTCGCCGACCGCCTGGGCGACCGCGTCGGTGTAGAGGCGGATGGCACGGCTGGCGTCGTCGTTGCCCGGGACCGGGAAAGCGATGCCCGAGGGATCGCTGTTCGAATCGAGGATGGCGACGACCGGGATGCCGAGGACGTTGGCTTCCTTGATCGCCAGCTCTTCCTTGTTGGTGTCGACCACGAACATAACGTCGGGCAGCCCGCCCATGTCGCGGATCCCGCCGAGGCTCTTCTCGAGCTTGTCGCGCTCGCGCGTCAGCTGGAGCACTTCCTTCTTGGTCAGGCCGGCGGTGTCGCCCGACAGCTGCTCCTCGAGGCTCTTCAGCCGCTTGATCGAGTTGGAGATCGTCTTCCAGTTGGTCAGCATGCCGCCAAGCCAGCGGTGGTTGACGAAATGCTGGCCGGAGCTCTGCGCCGCCTCGGCGATCGCGTCCTGGGCCTGGCGCTTGGTGCCGACGAACAGCACCTTGCCGCCGCGGGCGGTGGTCTGCTGGACGAAGTCGAGCGCGCGCGCGAACAGCGGCACGGTCTGCGACAGGTCGATGATGTGGACCCCGTTGCGGTCGCCGAAGATGTACGGCTTCATCTTGGGGTTCCAGCGGTGGGTTTGGTGGCCGAAATGCGCTCCGGCCTCGAGCAATTGCTGCATGGTGACGACCGTGGCCGCCATA
>Ga0207674_10006832_pt1 | contig 13380 bp, 15 predicted proteins | sample KBSCornC72_FD_184303 | JGI IMG/M metagenome (GOLD analysis project Ga0207674, IMG submission 184303) | Corn rhizosphere microbial communities from Kellogg Biological Station, Michigan, USA - KBS Corn C7-2 (SPAdes) (version 2) | ecosystem: Host-associated > Plants > Roots > Rhizosphere > Soil ... | reverse complement strand
CGGCCGCGCTGAAGCAGTACGAGGCCGACAGGTTCCCCCGGTACCGGCAGTCCGCGGTGCTCTCCCGGGCGGTGGAGGTCACCGAGACACCTGAGGACTTCGCCCGCAACTACGCCGCGTTCAGCCACTGGCTGCTCACAGGCCGCTGATTCGATGCTGATATGCCCGTGCCTGGCATGTAGGAGAAACCCATGCTCACGCTGCAAGAGCTCTCCGACCGCGCTGAGATCAGCGATATCGTCGCGCGGCTCGGTTATACCCAGGATGACAAGGACTTCGACGGCCTTGCCGCGCTCTTCGCCGACCGGATCGGCTTCGACATGCCTGCCGCGGGCGGCGACCCGGCCACCGACATCACCCGCGACGAACTCGCCAGCCTGGCCCGCACGGTCCTCTCGGGTTTCACCGCCACCCAGCACCGCGCTTGTAACGTGCTAACGACCGTCGATGGCGACATCGCGCACTGTCGCGCCATGGTCGATGCCTGGCACACCGTGCCGACCGACCCCGGCATCGCCGACTTCTATACCGCCCGCAACAACTGGCTGCTCAGGCTCGAGCGAGTCGACGGGCGATGGCTCATCACGAAGTGGACCATCGTGACAGCCGCACCATCGGACGGCTACCAGGGCGTCTACCACGTTGCCCAGGCACGAGCCGCACAGGACCGTACGTCTCCCCGGTGAGGAGTAGCGAAGGCCCCGGTAACCGGCGCGACGCAGGTAACTTCCGATCCGCCCGCGCCCGGGCACCTGCTGTTCCGGTCACCACTATGCCCTTGCGAGAATGTCCGCGTGGACGCACTCGCATGCCCCTGCGGCCTCGGAGACGACTACGCGTCGTGCTGCGGGCGACTTCACGCAGGCGCGCCAGCGCCGACCGCTGAGTCGCTGATGCGCTCCCGCTACAGCGCATTCGCCGTCGGCGACGCCGGTTACCTCCTGCGCACCTGGCACCCGTCAGCTCGCCCGCGGACCCTCAGCCTCGATCCGGCACGACGGTGGACCCGCCTCGCCATCCTGGAAACGCGTGCCGGCGGCCTCTTCGACGCCACCGGCACGGTGCAGTTCCGTGCCATGTACCTCCAGCAGGGCCAGCGCGGCGTCCTCGCCGAGACGAGCAGATTCGTCCGCCAAGACAGACACTGGACCTACCTCGGCCCCATTGACTAAACGGCGCAGATGATCCAGTTCCGAGCCCGGGCAGTCACCTGCATATGACCTCACCGAGGGTATGTGAGCCCGTTTTGTCCTGCGTGCTAAGTCGCGGCGGGAGTTTTGACCTGGAGCTTGATAAGGGTGGAACCGGTAGCGGCCCAGATAGCCGGTCCGTCCGCCGCGGCGCTGATCAAGTCCGGTGTATGCGCAACCGGATATGCGGTCAGGGTGCCTGGGACCACGACGGTCAGCAGGGAGCCGGTGATCCACAGGCGCCCTGCGGAGTCCATGATGAGGGCCGGGGCTGACATGGCGCTGGAGGCGTAGCGGACATGGATGATGGCGGTGATCCTGGCGGTGGCCGGATCTGCCCGTGCCAGCCCGGACGGGGTGAGTACCCACACGGCCTTCTGGCCGGGGACGATTTGCGGGGTGTATCCGCCGCTGTGGACTGGCAGGCTCTGTACCGGCTTGAGCGAGCCCTGGCTGATCAAGGTGATGCGATCGACGGCGGCACAGGCGATCCAGATGCCGTACGGCCCGGGGGACGCGGCACACGCCGTTCCGGTGCCGGGGATGGGGGCCGCCTTCACGATCACGTCGCGGGACGGGTCGATCTTGTACAGGTACTCCTGGCCGCCGCCGACGGCGGGATCGTCGGTGATCATCCAGATATAGCCGTTACCGTAGGCGACATCGGCGCCCAGCCCGCGGACAGGGAAGCGCTTGGTGATGGCGCCGCTGGCCGGGTCGATGCGCAGCAGCGGGCCGGCGAAGTCCAGGACCCAGAGCGACCCGGCGCCCGATGTCATGCTGACAGGCCCGTGCTGCTGGTCGCCGACCCGCACCGTCCTGGTGACCTGCCTGGCGGCCAAGTCGACGCCGGCGATCCGGCTGGCTGACCAGTCCGAGATCCAGGCCGTGGAGCCGAGTACGGTCATGCCGCCGGGCTGGCCGAACGGCATCGGGATCCGTGCCCGCACCGTTGATGGGAGCAGCGCCGGGGCCGTCGCCGTGGCGGGTCCGGCCGCGGGAGCGGCAGCGGGCCGGCTGCCCCGGCAAGTCATCACCGCGAGGACGGCCGCGGCGATCAGGGCCACCGCCACCGCAAGGTCGAGCCAGCGCCCGCGGGGAAAGCCGAGGTTCAGCTTCGGGTCCTGGCCGATCTCGTCCATGTCCCCCTGCTCCGTTCCCGGCTGCCACCGCTCACCTGCCAGGGTGTCCGGAACCCCGGGGGCCCGCCATCTGACGTTCTGCGGATGTCCTGGCGGCCGCGGCCGGAGTAACCTGGGACGGGGGAAGGACGGCGCGATGAAAGGCCCGGTAACAGCCAGCGGACGGGACCTGCGCACCCTAGCCGGGATCGTCAGCGATGACCGCGGCGAGCCCCCGGCCGACGGGGGCGAAGGGTTGGCGCCGTCCCTACTCACTGACCTGCTGGGACTGGTCGGCGGCGATCTCGTGGTCTTTTCGGGCACCGACAGCAGCCGGCGGGTGGACTGGTTCGGACAGACCATGCCGATCGAAGCCGACGACCCCGGGTTCGACGAGGCGTCGTTCTGGTCCCACTACTGGAACAGCCCCTGCAGCTACCCCGAGCGCACCGGCGACCTGCGCCGCCACGTGCAGATGTCGGATTTCTACTCGGCCAGGCAGTGGCACAGCACCGGCATGTACCAGGACTGCTACCGGCCCTACGGGAACGAGCATGACCTGATGCTGTGCCTGCCCGCTAGCCGCGGGTGGACCGGCGGGCCCGGGCGGACGCTACGGCTGGTCTTCATCCGCGGACCCGGCCCGGATTTCTCCGGCCGCGAACGCGACCTGCTCACCGTGCTGCGCCCGCACCTGCACCAGGCCTACCTCGACGCCGAGCGCCGCCGTCACCCGGTCCCCCGGCTCACCGCCCGGCACTGGGAACTGCTGCACCTGCTCGCCGCCGGGCACACCAACGCCCAGATCGCCCGCCGCCTGGGCATATCCGAGGGAACCGTGCGCACCCACCTGGAAAACATCTACCGCCTGCTGAAGGTCTCCAGCCGGACCGCCGCCGTCACCCGCGCCTTCGCAGACCGGACAGCCTGACACCACCAGATCCCACGCCCCGGGCCGTCGGGGCCAGTGCCACACTAACGCGCGTCATCTTGACTGCTCGCCGCCGACCGCGGAGGGCAACAGCCCGAGGCTGTTCCTGATGGCCTGCTGGACCAGTTGCTTGCCTGGCCGGGAGTCCACCGTGATGACGTACTCTTTGCGGCGGAAGATCTCGAGCACGGGATTGGTCTTCTGGTGGTACTCGCGGAGCCGGACGGCGAGCGCCTCCTCGGTGTCGTCCTCGCGCCTGATCAGCTCGCCGCCGCAGGCATCGCACCTCCCGTCGCTGGACGGGCTGTTGTCGATCAGGCTGTAGTCCATCCCGCAGCCTGCGCACAGCCGCCGGGCGAGCACCCGGCGCGCCACCTCGCTGTCGGGCAGGTCGAGATGGATCACCCCGTCGATGTCGTAGCTCTCCAGGAAGAACTCTGCCTGCCGCTCGTTGCGCGGGAAGCCGTCGATGATGAAACCGTAGTTCCAGTCGTGCTCGCTGAGCCGTTGTTTCACGACGCTGTCTACGAGGTCGTCACCGACTAGCAATCCCGCCGCCATCGTGCGTCTGACCTGCGCGCCGAGCTTGGTGTGGTGCTGCACGTTCCACCTGAAGATATCCCCGACAGCGATGTGCTCGAGGTCGAAGCCCTCGGCGAGCATTTTCGCGTGAGTCCCCTTGCCACTGCCCTGGATGCCCATGATGACGTATTTCCGCATACCGCTACCCTCGCACGGAACCGGGCCGTTGCCGTCCCGCCCGGCGACCGATCTGACTAGCCGCCGGTCAGCGCGGCGAGCACGTCGGGGAAGACGGCGTCGGCCCGGGCGTTCAGCTCGTCGTCGGTCAGCAGTTGGACCGGATGGGGGATGTAGACCATGCGGGCGCCCGGCATGCCGAGCCGGCGTGCCTGCTCGATGGCTTCGTCGGCGAATGGTGCCGTCGCGATGCCGACCGCCGGGATGCCCCGGCGCTCCAGGTGAACCAGGTCATGCAAACTGCACGACGTGCATGAGCCTCAATCGGCGAGGGCCTCCACGACCAGGTCGGCCTGTCCTGTGATGTCGCCGATCAGCGCGAGGGCGGCCGGCTTGGAGAAGATTTCCTTAGTAGTGCGTGCAGTGGCCGCGCCCGCCGCCTGCAGCAGCGTCTCGATCCGGTCGAGAAACTCGGCACCGCGGTTTTTCCGGATGTCGAGCAGCATGACCCGGCGCCCGCTGATGCTGGCCGGGCGCGGCGCGAGCGGTTCGGCCGCGCGGACGCGCTCGTCGAACGGGCTCACGTAGTCAGCGGCCATGGTGATCCCACCTCCCGGGATACGATCTGGGATCCCATGCCGGTGCATGGGCCCAGGACAGCAGAGTAACGTCCGGCCTCGCCGCCGGCCACGATCAGGACGATGGACTCCGGCGATGCCCACTTGGGCACCTGGGCGGCCGGTCCGGCGGCGTGGACGAAGGGGGTTGTCTCGCCGCGGCGCAGCTCGGCGGCGGGCTTGTGTACCGCGTCGAACATGAAGCGGCGCAGCTGCTGTTTGGTCCATCCGGCGGCACGGAACATCGCGGCGTGTTCGGGGCAGATCACGAACACCGACGGCTCCTCCAGGGGCCACCAGTTGGTGCTCCAGGCGCTGGCCGCTGCCCACGCGAGGATCCAGGCGAGATCCTCGGGGGTGCGGCTGCGGTGGTCGGAGATCGACAGTGGCGCGTCGCTGCCGATGAGAGTGACGACCGACTGGCCGGCCCGGAAACCGCGCTCGACATGCAGCGGCTCCCAGGGGCTCACTTCCTCGTTCTCGGCGACGCAGAACCCGACCTTCCCCATCTGGCCCTGGGTCGCCCGGTCGAGCCTGCCGGGCATCCCTCCGCCGGTGAGGGTGACGAGCAGTCGCAGCGCCCGGCCGATGGTGAGGTTCGCCCGGAATCCCGGGCCGAGCGCGCCCATGCCGCTGTTCAGGCCGATCGCCTCCCGCACCGGCCCGTTCACCACCACCAGTTGCCCGGCCGGCTGGGTGGTCACCGCCTGGCCGTGGAGGTTGAACGCGGGATCGAGTGCGGCCTGGGCGGCCGCGACCACGACCGGGAAGTAGGCCGGCCGGCAGCCGGCCAGCACCGCGCAGGCCGCGACCCGCTCCAGCGTCGCCTCGCCCATATCGGGCGGTACGGGGCCGAGGGAAACCCGGCCGTCGCAGCTCCCGAGCATCGCCTCGACCCGGTCCGGGGTCGGCGGGACGACCGGGAGGCCGTCGGTCCAGCCGCGCTCGAACATCTCCTCGACGTCGTCGGTGCCGGCTTGGACCGAGATCGCGGCCGCCAGCTCCGGGTCGATCGCGGCCTTGGACGAACACCCCGGCTTGAGCCGCGGCTCGGTGGCCTCCGGGATCGCGAGCTCGGCGCCGAGGAGCGCTCCCGCCCGCCCGATGAGAGCCACCAGGGCCGCGTGGTCCCAGCCGGTCACGGTGCCCGCGATCGTCCCGCCGCGGTCGACGAGAACCGCCGTCGGGACCGAGACGAGCCGGTAGGCGCGCGACGTCCGGTACGGCGGGTCCTCGGCGGCCACCCCCGCCTGCCAGCCGAGACGGCGCGCCACCCGGACGGCGACCTCGAGAGGGTCCTCGAACACGGCGGTGGCGGTGAGCCCGGCCTCCTGCCAGGCCCCGCACAATGGGCCGAGCCTGCGCAACGCCATCGCGGAAGTAGGGCACTCCTCAGAGACGAACAGCAGCAGCGCGCCGCCGCCCGCGGTGAGGTCGGCAACGGTCACCTCGGCAGGGCCGAGCCCGCGGACCGACAGAGCCGGTGCGGGCAACGGCGCGCCGACCCGGCTGAGGTCGCTTTCGGTCATATGCCTGCGCTACCACAGCCGCCACGGTCTGCGGAAGGGCGCAGCCGCGGCGTTATCTCCTCCCCTGCACCCGAGACCATGGTGCTGCGCCGGCGTCCGTCGGCTCAGATCGCCCGTTTGCGCAGCTCCGCAGTTCGTGCCGACGGCCAGGAATTTCCGCGGTGACCGGACCTGAGCGGCGCGCCGGGAGGTCCGGGATGTTTGTTATGTTGCCTATGCGAGGTAGTGGTCCGGGTCAGCTGCTAAGCCGGGGAGGATCCGCCGCGATGTCCGAGGAACAGATGGTTGACCTGGTGCAGGGTGCCTTACTGCGCGCGGGATCACCGATGAGGTACTCGCTGCCGGGCAATTCAATCCGCGAGGCCACACCGGCGGCATGTTCGCCGGCGGCCTGGCGGGCAGCGAGGCCGGAGGCTTGCTCGGCGAGGCCGGAGAGGCAGTGGGCCTGGGGGTGGGCTCCGTCGCGGGTATGCGCGCCGCCGATGCCCGTTCGGGGCTGCCCGCCAGCATGCTTATCGGTGTCTCCGCCACGATGGTGTACGGGTTCGCCGCGGCTACCAGGCACAGCGAGCCCGCCTCGCTCGTCTTCCAGATCCCGCGCGCAGGCCTGACGGTCAAGGTTCACCAGAGGGTGAACGTACGCGTGCTGGAGCTGATTGACAACGCCAGCGATGCACGTATCGAACTGGAAGGCAACCGGCTGCCGCTAACTCATTCCAAGGACGTCATCCACATACTTGGCAGTGCGGGCCAGGGCATCAGCCGGGCGGCCCTGGCTGATGCTTCCTGCCATACGGCGCAGATCACCCTGATGCGGAACACGACCTGACTCCCGTCGGGAGACTGTGCGCCGCTGACGGCACCCGTTTCCAGCCGCAGCGTGCCGACGTGCCGCTGCCGGAAGCGTCGCGTTGGAGGACGACCGTTCGGCTATCTGGTGATCAGGTCGGAAGGTGATCCTCGTAGCCGTGCGGAGGCCTGGTGAGCTGCATCAGGCGGCCGTGCATGGTCTTCATGGCCGGGCCCTCGCGGCACTCATGAAAACCTCGCTTCCCGCTGGCCGCCGCTTGCTGGACGAGCTATACCAAGTCGGCTTGCTCCAGGAGATCCGTCCAGGTCGTTACGACTGGCACGTCCTGGTCCGCGCCTACGCCGCCGGGCTACCGACGCCGGATAGACGTCGACCGCACGCCAACCTGTGCCGACCCAGCACCGCGAACGCCGTGACGGGCGTGCACTCCAAGATCGCGGCGGGCGGTGGCGCGCCAAGGGGTTGCAGCCGACGTTGATTGCCTTCGGTACGAAGTCATAGACCTCGCCCGGCAGATCGTCTGTCTCACCGCGAAAGGCTATGCATGCGGTCCCTGAAGCGGCACCTCCTCATCGGTGACTAGCCAGCCGCCGCAATGCAGCTAGCGACTCGGCGGTATCGCGGCGCATCCTGGGCGCGAACAGCAGCAGCAGCGGACCGGCCCCGCCCAGTACCTCGGCGCTCTTGACCACCCGGACAAGCCCGCCGGGCACCGGCTCGAGGGTGTGATCGAAGACGACCTTGCCCAGCGGCACCGGGCACTCACTCACCCAGTGCCGTCCGGCGTCGACCTCGGTGATGGTGAAGGCGCCGCCGAGATTGCCGCGTTGCCTGGCCCAGCCACGCGTCCCCGCCTCAAACGGGCCATCGAGCTGGGCGATCTCCTTACTGACATCCCACTCGGGCCAGCGGGCCACGTCGGTCCACACCTTCCAGACCGCGTCCGGATCGGCCTCGAACGTCGCCTCGCATTCGAACAGGTGCATAACTATCCCTCAAGCCTGGCCGGGACGGGAACTGGCTGGCCATGTGCCAGCAAGCCCAGCGCCCGGCATGCTGCATGCGGCATGCTCCGCCCAGCCGTGTAATGGTCCCGCGGACCGATGCCGTACGGCAACCTGATGCCGCACCCAATTCGCGACCGCGCCGTCCCACCCGTAACTCGAGGTATCCGTGAGATCTGCCGAGCAGGGTTAGGGTGGGCACTACCAGCGGTTCCAGCGTTGCCGCTCCGGATGGCAGGGGCTAGGGGTGCTCGCAGTCGAGATCTCGCGTCATGGCGGGCCCGAAGAGCTCGTGCTGGTCGAGCGTCCGGACCCGGTGGCGGCGGCGGGCCAGGTGGTCGTGCGCAACAGGTGGATCGGGGTTAACTACGTCGATCTGCAGCATCGGGCCGGGCAGCCCTATCCGGTCCCGCTGCCACTGATTCCCGGCACCGAGGCAGCCGGGACCGTGGTGGCGGCCGGCACTGGTACGGACCCCGGACTGGTCGGCGCCCCGGTGGTTCACTTCGGTCATCTGTGCGGCGTTTACGCCGAGATGACCGCGGTGCCGACCGAGTTCGTCGTTCCGATCGCCTCCGGCGTGGCCCTTGACGCTGCTGCCGCCGTCGCCATGAACGGCACCACTGCCTATGTGCTGACGAGCATGGCCTGCCGGATCGGGCCAGGCGATGTGGTAGTCGTGCAGGCGGCTGCGGGCGCGACCGGAGGTGCTGTGGTCCAGCTAGCGGCGGCCGCCGGAGCCGAGGTGATCGCGATTACCTCCTCGGCCGGCAAGACCCGGGGGGCGATCGCCCTGGGAGCCCGCCATGGCTTTGCGCTACAGCAGGTGCCGGACCCGGTGGCGGCCGTGCTGTCCGCCACCGACGGGCGCGGCGCTGACGTGGTCTATGACGCCGGTGGCCGGGATACCTTCGAGATGAGCCTGGACATGCTCGCCACCCGGGGCACGCTCGTGCTCTACGGTCAGTCCGGCGGCCCGGTCGCCCCGTTCGACCCCGGCAGGCTGTCGGGTCTCACCGGCGCGGGCCGCGGCGCAGGCTCCCTGAGCCTGCGCTGGGTGGCCGCTAGTCACTACCTGGCCAGCCAGCATGACCGGGCCGAGGCCGTCGGCGTAATCGTCAGCCAGCTCACGGCCGGACGATTCAGCCCGCGCATCGCCGAGCGCTTCCCCCTGCACCGCGCGTCCGACGCGCACGTCCGCCTGGCCAGCCGGACTGTCCAGGGGAAGCTCCTGCTCGAGGCGTGACCGGCGGCGTCGCAGGTCATTGCGCCGCAGGGTTGCTACCGGCCGGCGGGCCAGCGGGCTGTCCCCCTGCCTGGGGCGCTGTACCGGACAGCGGAGTCGTGTCCAGGTACCTCACCTCGTAGACCCGTTCGGTAAATTTCCAGCCGTCGCCGGTGCGCTGATAGCGGTCGTGGTAGATGGCGAAGTTCTGGTGTGAGCCGCCGTCGCGCAGGCCAATGAGCTCGTGGAGGTAGGCGCGGCCGGACGCGGTGTCGCCGTCGAGCTGGATCGTGCCCGGGTGGGCGGTCTGCACGAAGTACTCCACGAAGGCCTCCCGGCGCTCGCGCCAGGCGCGGATCTGGTCCCGGCCGACGAGCTCGACGGGGACGTCGGGCATCCGCAGCGCGCCGTCCGGGGTGAACAGCGACGCCACGCGGTCGTAGTCGCACATCATCGCCGCGTCGGTGAACTCGCCGCGCAGCGCCTCGATCTCGACGCGGTCAGCGATGGCCTGAAAGTCACTCATCGGTTCCTCCTTGGCACACCGAACCCGGTGTGCGGTGTCGTCGTCTCAGTAGTCCGACGACACAACCCGCCCGGATGTCAGGCCGCGGCCCCGCAGGCGAGCAGGGCCTGGGCGCTGGTGTAGGTCGCCATGACGAGGCCCTCGTGGGCGGGCAGGTGCAGGCCGCCGAACTTCTCCAGCGCCAGCAAGGTGTCCGAGGCCAGGAAGAGCGCTCCGCCGGCGGCCGTCCGCGGCGAGCCAGAATCCAGCGCCGCCAGGGACATCGCGAGCAGCGCGGCGCTGTACACGATGACCGGGATGCGGTCCTTGCCGGTGCGCTTCCACAGGTACGCGTTCACCGCGCCGAACGCGGCCAGATGCGGCGCGGCCAGGACGGGCTGGGCGCGCAGGCGCCCCCGGCCGGGGCGCTGCCGCAGCGCGACGATCCAGGCCACGTGACCGGCCAGGAAGCATCCCAGCCCCGCCATGAACGCGGTCTCGCCGCTGCCGAGCAAGGCCACGTCACCGGCGCCGCTAAGGGCGAGCGCGCGTTGCGCCGGGCGGTCACGGCCCGCCAGCAGCACCGGCATCAGCAGTGGCTTGGTCAGCCAGCGCTGCCGGTCACGCCCGGTCGCCGCGAGCAGCGTGTCAGCTACCGCAAGGGCCGCGTACACGAGGGTTGCACGACGGGCCACACCGCACCTCCTGTCTGCGCCGCAAGCCTACGTTGCGGGTCTGACCGGGAACGCTCGTGGTACTGATGTGAGATGACCAGGGCCCGGCGCTGCGAAGGCCTGGGTCGCCGGAGGACAATGGACAACAGCCCGCGGAAGCGCCGGTGAGTGAGGGAGTGTGGTGTCGTCATGCCGTGGTTTCCGGATTTCGCCAGCGCCGTGGAGCTGGCGCGCAAGCAGACCCGCGCCGCGGGCCAGGCTGATCCGGTCGGGCAGTTCTTCGCGGCGCTGAACAGTGGCGACAGCCACGTCCTCGAGACCGCGTGGCCGGGCGAGGTGGTGGTGTACGACCCCCGCGCCGGGGAGGTCCGCGGCCACAGGCAGCTGCGGCACTTCGTCAGCCAGAATCAGGCCTGGATGGCCGATCACCACGCCCGGGTCGAGACCGTCGCGTCCACGTCGGCCGACGGACGGGCGGTGGTGGAGCTGCTGGCGCATCTGGACGGCGACGGGCAGCACCTGGCCTGGCCGGTGGCGGTCGTCGCCGAGTCTCCCGACGAGCTGTCGGTGGTGTTCCGCACCTACTGCAGCCAGTGGCCGGTGGACGGGCGGCGCCACCTGCGGCCTCCCATCCTCGAGCCGGGGCCCGCCCACCCCGGCGATGTCGTCGGCCGCTACCAGGCCGCGCTGCAGGCCGGTGACGCCGACGCGGTCGTCAGCACCTTCGAACCGGACGGGTACTACCGCGAGCCCATCGGCGCGCATCCCTCCCACAGCGGCACCGCCGAGCTCCGCACGTTTTTCGCCGGGCGCTTCAGCGCGGGCGGCGGCATCGAGCTAGAACACTGCATGGTGACCGACGACGGGGTGCGCTGCGCCGTGGAGTACAACTGCGTCCGCTGGGGCCGCCATCAACTCCCGCCGCAGGCGGGGCTCGGCGTCTACGAACGCGGGCCAGACGGGCTGCTCACCGCGGCCCGGGTCTACGACGACATCGAACCACCCGCCGGCCATCCCTGACGACCCATAACAACAAGCGGGAAGGAACTGATGGGACCGAACGGGCCGCGGACGCTGCTCACCGGCCGGGGACTGCTGGAGTCGCCACGGTGGCATGGTGACCGGCTGTATTTCTCTGACTGGTCTGCGGGCGAAGTGCTCGCCGTGGACCTGGCCGGCCGCAGCGAGGTGATCGCGCGGGTGCGGTCGCTGCCGCTGTGCACGGCGTGGCTGCCCGACGGCCACCTGGTGATCGTCTCCTCGCCGGACGGGCGGCTGCTGCGACGGGAGCCCGATGGCTCCCTGGTCACGTACGCGGACCTGGGCCGGCCGGGCTGGAATGACATCGTGGTGGACGGCCGCGGCCACGCCTACGTCAACGGGGCCGGGTTCAACCCGATGGCCGGGGAGGAGTTCCGGCCGGGTTCGGTTCACCTGGTCACGGCGGACGGCGCCGTGCGGCAGGTGGCCGACGACATCGCGTTCCCCAACGGGATGGCGGTGACCGCGGACAACTCCACCTTGATCGTCGCGGACTCCTACCGGCATCAGCTGGTCGGCTTCGACATCGGCGCGGACGGCGGTCTTTCCGGGCGGCGCGTCTGGGCCGACCTCGGCGACGGTACCCCGGACGGCATCTGCACCGACGCTCAGGATGCCGTCTGGTACGCCGACGTGCCTAACCGGCGGTGCGTGCGTGTCGCTGCGGGCGGCACCGTGCTGCAGACCGTCGACCTGGATCGCGGCGGTTTCGCCTGCGCCCTCGGCGGCCCGGCAGGGACCACGCTGTTCATCGTCGCCGCCGAATGGCGGGGCATGACCGAATCCGAGATGGTCCCGCCCGGCAGCGGCCAGGTCCTGACCATCGACGTCGAGGTTCCGGGGGCTGGCTGGCCGTAACGCCGGAAGGGGCCTGAGGCCCCGGACATCAGTGTCCATAGACGCACGTGCTTATGGACAAAACTGGCGTCCGGCGCTTTCATAAGAAACAGCCGGGTGGAGGGCAAACTAACGGTTAGCGGGGGAGACGGCATGTCGTACTGCGGCGGACCTGGCAGGCTCCGGAGGGCGTTCACGGCGCGACGGCGGGCGCTGGCGGTAGCGGGCACGCTGGTGCTGGCCGGCGCAGCGGTGCTGCCCGGCGCGGGAACCGCGGCAGCGGCGGCCCGGCCCACCGGGCCAGTGCTCGTGTTCAGCCCGTCCCCGTATGACTTCGGGCCGGTCAGCCCGGGGCAATCAGCGGTGAAGACGTTCACCTTGACCAACTCAGGCCGGAAGGCCACCGGCAAGCTGCGGGTGCGGCTGTCCGGTCCTGCTGCCTTCAGCATTACCCGCGATACCTGCCGCGCGGCCCGTCTGCGCCCCGGCCGGGCGTGCCGTATCACCGTGCGGTTCGCCCCGTCCCAGGCGGGCCGCGTCACCGCCACGCTGACGGCAGCCAGCAAGGGCGGCCCTCGGCACGCCGCCACCGCCAGCGACGTCCTCACCGGCGGGCAGGCCCTCGGCGCCACCCCCGGGCAGATCTATTGGGTCAGCACCGACGAGATCTGGGCGGCCAACCTCGACGGCAGCGGTTCGCACGCCATCGTCACCGGCCAGATCGGCGCGGAGGGGATAGCAGTGAACAGCAGCCACCTGTACTGGGCTGACGCTGTCGACGGGACGATATGGGAAGCCAACCTGGACGGCTCCAGCCCGCACACCATCCTCACCAGCCAGCGCGGGCAGGTGGGCCTGGCCGTCACGTCCAGCCATATCTACTGGGCCAACGACGGCGGCGGCGCGGACCGGGCCGGCACGATCTGGGTCGCCAACCTGGACGGCAGCAGCCCGCACACCATCGTCACCGGGCAGACTCTCCCGTCCGGGGTGGCGGCCGACGCCGGCCACGTCTACTGGGCCGACGAAGGGAACGAAACAGCCGGGAACGGCACGATCAGCGAGGCCGGCCCGGACGGGTCCAGCCCGCACGCCATCGTCACCGGCCAGACGACGCCGTCCGGGGTGGCCGTCGACGCCAGCCACCTGTTCTGGGCCAGCATCGGCGACGGCACCGTGAACCAGGCCAGCCTGGA
>Ga0207674_10006827_pt1 | contig 13386 bp, 9 predicted proteins | sample KBSCornC72_FD_184303 | JGI IMG/M metagenome (GOLD analysis project Ga0207674, IMG submission 184303) | Corn rhizosphere microbial communities from Kellogg Biological Station, Michigan, USA - KBS Corn C7-2 (SPAdes) (version 2) | ecosystem: Host-associated > Plants > Roots > Rhizosphere > Soil ... | reverse complement strand
CTTCGGAAACTCTTATACTATCCATTGTACTACGAGGCCTGGAAATGTTTGATGTTTGAAGTTTGATGTTCGAGGTTGGGTTCCCTTAACTTCAAACATCAAACCAGGAACCTCAAACTATTTGATCAACCCTGCGGCATTGGTGGCAAATATTTTTACCGCAATGGCGAGCAATATTACGCCAAAAAATTTTCTTATAGCAATCAACCCGGCGGGCCCTAATAACCTCGCGATTGCCCCGAGTGATTTTAGCACGATATAAACAAATATTAAGTTTAACAGGATCGCAATCAACAGCGTTGTTTCACCGTAATTGGCCTTTAAAGACATAATGGTAGTCAGCGTTCCCGAGCCGGCTATCAGCGGAAAAGCAATGGGAACCAATGTCGCTGCTTTTATATCCTTTTCGCTCTTGAAAAATTCCCAGCCCAACACCATTTCCAGCCCGACAATAAAAATCACGATCGACCCACCAACCGCAAAAGAACCAACATCAAGATTGAGCAGTTTCAGGAATGCTTCACCTACAAACAGGAACAAGATCATCAAGGCCCCCGAGATCAGGGTGGCCCTCAGTTCACTGATACCACCCAGTTTCTGTTTTAACGAAACCAGAATTGGAACGGAACCAATGATATCAATGACTGCAAAAAGTGTAAACGTCACGGTAACCAACTCGCCGAAATCTAATTTCATTAAAAATAATTTCGGCAAAGGTAATAGTTGGCAAAGTTCCTGGTGTCATGAATAAAGCTCCCAGTTGAATTTGGCGGTCTGAAATACTTTATAACCGCGATTTTCTATCGGTATGCTTTTCTTCAGCCACTTCAAATTCATCCTGTAATTGCAGCAAACAATCCCTGCACAGGCAGTCGTCAAACTGCTGCTTAATAAAAACTCTTAACGCTGCAGTTAATTCGACGCCATAACACTGGCATTGAGTAATATTTCCCGGTTTACAATCAAATGCCTGATGGCACCTCGGACAGTATTTTGTTTCATCCGTGCACATGTCAAAAAGTTTTGTCAAAAGGAAAAAAGAATGCCACCATATCCGTTAAAACCAAGCGTATTGAAGCCACTTATCTCTGTGTACTTGCTATCCGTTATATTTCTCAGATCCGCAAATAACTTCAGCTTGTTTTTTATAAAACCGTATTCAGCATATATATCCCAAAGCACATAACTTTTCAAGGTTGTATAAACAGTAGCAAATGTAGTATTATCAAAATAAGCATCCTGGCGTTTGCCCACGCTCATTATATTAGTACTGATAAAAAAGTTTTTATTGACCTGGGTCCCAAGATTTATTCCCACAATTGATTTGGGTCTTCGCAGCAAATTATTATATGTAGTGTCTTTGCCGGCCTGCCGGGTAGTTATTTCGCCCGTGGTATAGGTATAAAAAGCCTTTAATGTTGCGTGCGTAGTTATTTTATAGGTCGCTTCCAGTTCAAAACCATGATCTTTTTGTTTATCCTGGTTGATGTACTGAGAAGTAAAAGTGACAGGATTGTAAAAAAAGAATATTACATCACTTACTTTCCGGGCAAAGGCAACTGCTCTGCCCGTAACTTTCTTATCGTCCGAAAAATATTGCACACCCGCTTCTCCGGTCAGTGCCGACTCAGGATCAAGCTCTTTGTTTCCGTACTCAGAAAAAAGCTGGTATAAGGAAGGTGTTCTGTATGCCGAAGAAAGATTTGCAAATAATTTTACCTGTTTGCTGACCAGGTATGATGGATTGACATTGAAGACAAAATGACTGCCATATTCCGAATGAAAATTTACCCTGCCGCCCAATTCAAGATTAAATCCTGATGCGGCATTCCAGTTCATGGCAGTGTACAATCCCAACTGGCGTTGATGCAGGCTGTCACTTGCATAGTTAGTTGAATAAGGGCCGAAACTGCTAATGGACAGATATTCCTGGTCAGATTTGGAAGCGCGATAATCGATTCCGCCGGTAAATTTAACCCGTTGATTAAGGGGTATGTGTAAAAAAGCATCTATAAAATGTTCTGAACCCTTGTAATTACCGCGCGAATATATGTCATATCCGTTCCTGCTCTTTGTGGAATCATCAGTGTAAATTCGGTTGATGTTATTATAACTGTAAAGAATAATAAGTTTCGAATTTTTCAGCATGAATTCATTTCTTACTCCGACTTGCCAGCTTTTTTGCGAATAGGTATAGTCCAGCTCGTCAGTAAATGCTCCCTGGTCTATATCACCCTTTATATCGCCATAGCGGAAAAATGGCTGGACATAAATGGCAGATGTTGGTTTTATTCCTAATCCCAGTTGAAAAGCATGTTGCTCAAATTTATCCTTGTCTGTAACCGGGAAATTATTATTGTTTAGAGTTTCGTTTATACCTTTTGTGTTATGGAAAGAATAAGAGCCATTGTAGTCAACGATTCCTTTATTGCCACTAATGCCCGCATTAGTCTTAAAAGTTTCATTACTGCCGTAACTTATCCGCGCGTTGCCAGCTACCGGTTCTGATGTTGATTTTTTCGTAATAATATTGATGACACCGGCGATAGCGTCACTGCCATACAAAGTAGATTGACTGCCTTTCAATATTTCAATTCTTTCGATATTGCCTATTGCCAGGTTCCGGATATCGAAGTTCCCTCCAATACCTGAAGGATCGTAAACCGGAATGCCATCAATTGTTATCAATGTATGGGAAACGTAACCACCCCGGAGGTATAAACTTTTGTCTTTGCCTGCATTGCTATTTGCGCCGCTGATGAATATGCCTGCCTGTTCAGCCAGCAACTGTGCTAAATCTTTTCCGCCGCTTTTTTCGAGTTGTTCACGGGTAATAATTGTAATGACTTTGCCGGTAAGTGATGTTTTGTTGGGATACTTGTTGGCCGTAAGAACGACTTCATCTAATAAAGTGTTTGTACTGTCCTGCGCATGTGCCAGACTGCTGATCAATACGGCAGTCGCCACAAAAAATTTGTTTTTCATTTTTAAAAATTTTTGTGTGACTGCTTCCGGTAAATAAAGTGATAGAAATATAAATGTCTTCCGACTTTTACATTTCAGCTTTTCACCCGAAAGCATTAAATGTTGTTGATTGACCTGGCAGGTCTTCTGGCTTGTGACAGTTCTCAAATCCTTCCCATACCGCCAACGGCGGGACAGTGGTGTTTTTTGAGAGCTCTTCCATCCACCTTTTGGCGGACTGGAATATCACTTACAGCTACGGGGATAGCGCCGGACTTACACCGGTCTTCCCTTTTTCATCCCGACCATTTATGCGTCGGGAACCAAATCCCTGCAAATTTAGGAAAGGAATCTGTTTGCATAACATTTGTTTGGCGACTCAAAAAAATGAAGCCAGGTTTGCCATTTGCTGAGTGGCTATAACCCTGGTGTGACAAGGCCATTGGTCCTTACAATTGCCGGTTCTATCGGCACACCCGATACTAATTAATTTCAAAATCTGTTCTTTTGCCTATGATACAGGCACGCGCCTCTGCAGTCATAACACACGTTGTCGGTTGGATATTGTTTAGCGAAAGGCCGTCGCTACCTGAAACAGGCGTAGCGGAAATTGAAGCCCTGAGTAATAGGGCTATGATATTAATTATAGAATCTCATCGATGACTTAAGTGTGTCCGCACACGCATGACTTTTGTTTAACATTTGCAACGGGTGGAATCTTGACCAAGTAAGATTGAGAGCAAAGGCAACTGGTTACAAGACATAGTGTTTTTTGTATCTTCATCCGATGACTCAGAAGAATAAGCTTGGCCTGTTTGATCTTACCATGATCGTTGTCGGACTGGTAATTGGAATGGGAATATTCAGAACGTCTGCCGACGCGGCCAATGCTTCCATTACCCCTTTTGTTTTTTTTATTGCGTGGTTTGCGGGCGGATTCGTGGCCTTATGCGGAGCACTAACTTATGCTGAAATAGGTTCACGGTTTCCTGCCACAGGTGGTTATTACAAAGTCTTTGCGGAATGTTACCATCCTTCCATTGCTTTTGCGATCAACTGCATTATCTTGATTTCAAATGCGGCTTCGATGTCGGCTGTTGCACTCGTTGGAAGCGAGTATATTTCGCAGGTAATTTTTAAAACCACGCCCGACAACACTACCCGTGCCTTTATAGCGATGATTCCCATTGCGGTTTTTTATTGTGTAAACCTCCTGGGATTGCGGATGAGTTCAACTGCGCAAAATATTCTGATGATCATCAAAATCGGCATGCTCTTGCTCTTGATCAGCTCAATATTCTTTATTACGGGCGATACCAATAGCGCGGTAACCCCTGCTTTTCGGGAGTTTACAACGATGGACTATATCCGTTCATTCGGGATTGCATTAATTGCCGTTTCATTTACCTATGGAGGCTACCAGCAGACAATCAATTTCGGTGAGGAAGTTAATGAACCCAGAAAGACAATACCTAAAGGGATTTTCATAGGTATACTGATGATTATTATTTTATACTTGTCTGTCAGTTATGCGTATTATAATGCTATCGGGTTTGAACAGCTAAAAACCTCCAGGGGAATTGCCTCTATTGTGGCTGAACGGATGTTTGGGCCCGCCGGCAGCACGGCGGCCTCGATATTATTGTTTGTGGCAGTACTGGCTTATGTCAATGTATTGCTTTTGAGCAATCCCCGTGTAATGTATGCGATGAGCAAGGACGGAATTTTGCCAAAACCCTTTCAAAAAAAGGAAGAAAAGAAAGATGTGCTGACAGTTAGCCTTACGGTGTTCGCGGCAATGGGAATTATTGTATTGTTCTTTGCCAATGAGTTTAACCGGATACTCAGCTTTTCGATTTTTTTAGATTCAATTGGAATGGCTACATCAGCGGCAACCATTTTTATTTTGCGCAAACGAACGAAGCACCTCGACGGCACCGGCATATATAAGATGAGGCTTTATCCATTGCTTCCGCTTGTCTTTATCGCAGCTTATATTTTTGTGGGCATCTCAATTGCCGTGAATACTCCTGATCTTGCCTTAATCGGAACGGGAGTGTTCGCTGCTTTTTTAATTGTCTATTTTTTGGTAAAAAGAATACAGAAAAAAGATGACTGATCAGCCACATGACCTTTCTTACATATTAAATGAACTGGGTGAAGATCGTGAGCATTATTTTAGTGCCGTCTCGCCGCCCATTATTCAAACAAGCAATTTTATTTTTAAGAAGGTGGATGACCTCGGACGCCGGCTTGAGGATGAAATGAGTGGTTATTTATACAGTCGTGGACTGAATCCAACGGTAGAGATTTTAAGAAAGAAACTGGCTGCTATCGATGGCGCAGAAGATTGCCTTGTTTTTAATAGTGGTGCATCGGCAATTTTTGCTGGCGTATTGGCAAATGTAAAAGCAGGCGACCATATCGTTTCGGTACGTTCACCCTATACATGGGCGCAAAGGATGTTCGACGTAGTGTTGCCACGGTTTAATGTGTCGACTACGTATGTTGATGGAACAAAAATTGAAAATTGGGCGCAAGCGAGCCAACCGAATACCACCTTGTATTACCTTGAATCCCCCAATAGCTGGACTTTTGCTTTGCAAGATATAAATGCCGTCGTTGCATTGGCGAGGTCAAAAGGTATCATCACGGCCATTGATAATAGCTATTGCACTCCCCTTCAGCAAAACGTAATCGAAATGGGAGTTGACCTCGCCATTCAAACGGCGACTAAGTATATCAGTGGCCATAGTGACACGCTTGGAGGCGTGCTCTCCGGTTCCCGCAACATGATTAAACGAATTTTTGACAGCGAATATCTAAACATCGGGAGCGGTATTCAGCCTTTCAACGCATGGCTGCTGATAAGGGGACTGCGAACATTGCCACTCAGGCTTAGCCGGATCAATCAATCAACAGCTCAGCTCATCAATTTCCTGAAGCAACATTCCAAAATAGAAAATATCATATTTCCTTTTGATGCTTCATTTCCACAATACGAACTGGCAAAACAGCAAATGAAAGGCGCAGGCGGCCTGGTTACATTTATTATAAAAACTAAAAGCAGGGAAAAAATTGTTGAGTTCTGTGAATCGCTTACGCATTTCATGATGGCGGTAAGCTGGGGCGGTCATGAATCACTCATCCTTCCGCAATGCGCCAGTGTGAAAGCTTCCGAGTTCGACAGCAACAATGAAGAACACCGTTCTGTCCGAATGTATGTTGGATTGGAAGACCCTTCGTATCTCATCTCAGACCTTGAACAGGCATTGAGCAAAATATGATGAAAATATTTAACACACGCTTATCAAAATTCAGTTTTACGCGAATCGTTTTCATTTATTTTTGTTGAATGTTGAACCGACTAATTGTTTTCCTGATTTTCCAGCTATCCTTTATTATCTCTTTTGGGCAGGAAAAATGGAGCCTGGAGAAATGCGTGCAGTACGCAATGGAGCATAATATTTCCGTGCAGCAAACAGATCTACAGGCACAGTTCTCTGCGTTGGATATAAAGCAAAGCAAAGCTTCGCAATTACCTTCTTTCAATCTTTCAACCTCTGCAGGATTTAATTTTGGTCTTTCTGAAAACCCAACTACGGGCATTCTTCAGAAGAACAATTTTTTTAATTCAGGAAGCCAGCTGCAGGCGCAGGTTACCCTTTTCAACTGGTTTAGTAAAAAAAATATCAACGAAGCCAACCAGCTAACCTACGATGCAGATCAGCAGCAAACCCAAAAAATAAAGAATGATATTGCGTTGAACGTAGCGGCGGCTTATTTGCAGGTGCTACTCGCCAGGGAGCAGATTCATGTTTCAAATATTCAACTAGAGCAGACAAAATCACAGTTGGAAAACACAAGGAAACAAGTCGAGGCTGGCAAGTTGCCTGAGTTAAATGCGGCTCAGCTGGAGGCACAATTGGCGACCGACAGCTCCACGTTGATCACTAATGAATCGTCAGCCCAGCAATTTCTTTTGCAATTAAAGGCGCTGCTGAACCTCGATGCAGGTGCGCCGTTTGATGTAGAAACTCCGCCCGTAGAAAGGATACCCGTGGAAAGTCTTGCAGAATTGCAGCCTGAATTCGTATACAATTCAGCTTTGATAAATTTGCCCCAACAAAAAGTGAATGAACTAAGGATACAATCGGCGATAAAGACTGCCAATGCGCTCAAAGCTGCGATGTATCCGAGCCTGGGAGCTTTTGGGGGACTCGATACCAGGTATGTAAATACACAAAAAATTCCTGTCTACGACCAGGTGCTCACCGGGTATTCACCTACAGCTTTCCGCACAAATGCGGGTGGTGGCGTTTATTATGGAGTTGAACAACCGGTATACCAGAACGGGCCCACCATTACTAAATACCTGACGTCTGATCCATTTAGCACGCAACTCAGGCAAAATTTTGGACAGAATATTGGTATAGGCCTGAGCATTCCCATTCTTAATGGCAGAAGGGCACGCACCGATTGGGAAAAATCAAAGTTGACAATAAAGAACCTGGAGCTCACAAAATTGCAGGGCGACCAGCAGTTGAAACAGGATATTTACAAAGCATACATCGATGCTGCGGCAGCCATTCAAAAATTTAACGCTAACCAAAAGGCCGTACAAACTGCCCAGAAAGCTTATGACTTTGCAAACAAAAGATATGATTTGGGCATGTTGTCAACGTTTGAATTACTGAGCACCCAAAATACATTAATGACAGCCAAAACTCAGGCTTTGTATGCCCAGTATGATTATGTATTTAAGATGAAGCTGCTGGAGTTTTATAAAGGACAGGGTTTAAAGTTGTGAGTCGTTCGCGTCGGAAAGAAATTAGCAAAAGAATTTTTTTAAGGATTTATAATATGAAAAAAAAGAAAGTTTGGAAAAGAGTTTTAATTGTTGCGGCTATTATCATACTCCTTTTGGTAGTGGGCAAGTTGTTGGCAGGAAATAAAGACAAGGGTGAGAAGGTGGCGGTTGAAAAAGTAGCGCGGAGAACAATTATTGAAACAGTGACTGCGAGCGGAAATATTTATCCCGAAATAGAAGTCAAGATAAGCCCCGACATTTCGGGCGAGATAACAGAATTAAATGTGGAGGAAGGGGATAGTGTTAAAAAAGGACAGGTGCTGGCACGCATTTTCGCTGATCTATATGCTTTGCAACGAGACGAGGCTGCATCTCAGGTCGGTCAGAGACAGGCAACCGTAGCCAACAGCCAGGCAGCGTTGGAAGCAACAAGGGCATCTCTTGACCAGGCAAAGCAGGCTTATGACCGAAACAAAGCATTATATGATCAAAAGGTGATTTCAAAGGCCGAGTTTGAACAATTTGAAACAACCTATCGCACGGCGCAGGCTAACTTTAATGCTGCGTTGCAGGGGATAAAAAGCCTGCAGGCTAACGTAGTCGCGGCACAGACAGGTCTTACAAGAGCTAATAAAGATTTGGGACGTACAACTTTGGTGGCGCCAATGAATGGAGTCATTTCATCATTAAAGGTGAAACGGGGAGAAAGGGTGGCTGGTAATAGCTTTAACGTTGGAACTGAAATGATGACCGTTGCCGACATGAGCGCCATGGAGGTAAGAGTAGACGTGGGTGAAAACGATATTGTCAAAGTAAACTTCGGTGATTCTGTCGACGTAGAACTTGATGCCTACAACAATCGAAAATTTAAAGGTGTTGTAACGCAAATAGCAAGCAGTACGAAGACATCGCAAACTACGGCTACTTCCAACGAAGTAACAAACTACGAAGTAAGAATCAGGCTGGACAAAGAATCTTATAAAGATCTTATTGATCCCCAAAGACCGAAAAACTTCCCATTCCGGCCGGGAATGAACGCCAGTGCCGATATTAAAACAAAAAGGCATGATAACGTTTTATCAGTTCCGATCACGGCGGTAAATGCAAGGGTGAAGGGAAGTGATAAGAGCATCAGTGACCGACAAAAAGAAGCACAGGTGGGGAAGGATGAAGAGAACCAGGATGACCAGTTCACGGTAGCCAGCGATGAACTGGAGGAGGTTGTTTTTGTACTGCAGAAGGACGCCACCGTGAAAAAGGTAATCGTGAAATCAGGGATCCAGGACCTCAACTATATCGAAATACTCAGCGGACTTAATGGCGGCGAAGAAGTGGTGATGGGTCCGTATAATGCCATCAGTAAAACACTAAAAGATGGCACGAAGGTTAAAGTTGTACCGAAAGACAAGTTGTTTGAGAAGAAAAAATAAAAGAGAGTTAACGATATTGTTTTTTTAAAAAAGAGCCTTCAACGGCTCTTTCTTAATTTTATCAGCATATTCGCTCAAATCTATCTGACTCATGGTTCAGGAATTCGGCATTATCGGCGGAGGAAGCTGGGCTACAGCATTGGTTAAGATTCTTACAGACAACAAGCACAAAGTAAATTGGTGGATTCGCAATGAGAAAACAATTGAGCATATACGGACGCGGCATCACAATCCGCACTATTTACAATCAGTAAACTTTGATGTGGCTCTTCTTTCCATGTCAGCCAACCTGGAACACGTGATAAGGCAGTCTGGTATTCTGGTGATAGCAGTACCGTCAGCATACCTGGCAGAAAGTATCGGGCAGGTGGCATACGGGGAATGGGAAGGGAAAAAAGTGGTTTCAGCCGTAAAAGGTATTTTGCCAGAGCAAAACATCCTGCTGAATTATTACCTGCAGCAAAAATTTAATTTTTCTCTCGAAGACTATTTTGCTGTTTTGGGACCTTGTCACGCCGAGGAGGTCGCTGCTGAAAAGCTTTCTTATCTTACGTTTTCAGGGTTGAATGTGACGACAGCTTCAGAGATAGCATCCCAGTTTTCAACGAACTACATTAATACGATCGTAAATCATGATATACTGGGTGTGCAGTATGCAGCAGTATTAAAAAATATTTATGCGCTTGGAGCTGGTATAGCTCACGGGCTGGATTATGGCGATAATTTTCAGAGTGTTTATATCGCCAACAGTGCTGACGAGATGGCCGGCTTCTTAAGAGAATTCGGTGCCGAGCATATTGTTGTCGGAGAACATGAAGGTGAAGATCCTATCACGCACCGCCGTACGCCAAATTATGCAGCATCTGTTTATCTCGGTGACTTGCTCGTAACGTGTTATTCGTTATACAGCCGTAACCGCACTTTTGGAAATATGATAGGCAAAGGATATTCCGTCAAAGCGGCCCAATTAGAGTTAAGCATGGTTGCCGAAGGATATAATGCCGCAAAGTGCATTTATAATATTAACAGGTCGGTGAATGCCCCGATGCCGATTGCCGAAACGATTTATAAAATATTGTGGGAAAACCTGAAACCCGCGGAGGGGTTTAAACAAATTGAGGAAGTACTGGTGTGATGATACGATAGGAAGGCCTAATGAGTGGTTAACTTTGAATGAGTTTGCCCACCTATTTAGTGAAAAAAAGATCTGCAGCGATTCCATCAGCTAATAACTTTCCTTCATTGGTCAATTTTGCAAAATTGCCCTCCAATTTTATTAACCCGGTTTCGATATATTTTTTGCTCGCAGCCCGCAGTTCCAGGCCCCTGGCTTCGTTCATAACAGATAGATCCAATCCCTCCATCGTCCTGAGCGATGTCATAATATATTCGTTCAGCTTTTGAACCTGGCTGAGCTCTTCCCTTTCAATCGCACCGGTTCCGTTATTAATCGATTGGATGTAGGCATGGTTGTTTGCAATATTCCACCATCTTGCATTTCCGTCAAAAGAGTGAGCCGACGGCCCGAATCCAAGATATTTTTGCTGTTGCCAGTACGATGAGTTATGAACGCTGCGGAAACCCGGTTTGGCGAAATTGGAGATCTCATAATGCTCATATCCCGCCTCAGCGAGCCATTGCATTAGCAGCAGGAATTGTTCGGACTGGTGATCGCCGTTAACATCTTCGGCTTTTTTTAGTTGAATGAGTTTGTGCAATGGTGTTTTTGGCTCTACTGTTAAGGCATAGCACGACAGGTGGGGAATTCCAAAGGAAATGGCCCTGTCCACATTGTGTTTCCATTTTTCGTTATTTGAAAAAGGCAAACCATATATCAAATCGACAGATATATTGTTGAAGTCGCGTGTTGCCAAAACTAAACTATCGATGGCTACCTCTGCGGTATGCGCCCGGTTCATCCATTGTAACTCGTCGTTATAAAAACTTTGTATTCCAATGCTGAGCCGGTTGATGCCAGTGTTTTTCCAGGCGCCTAAATTTTCCTCTGTGATATCATCGGGGTTTGCTTCGATTGTTATTTCGGCCCCGGGAACGACATCATAATTTGAAAATACGTTTTCCAGGATGCGGCTAATTTCATCCGCGCTGCACAAGCTGGGAGTGCCGCCGCCAATATATACAGTCTCGACCCTTTCGTTTACAAAATAATCACGCTGCAACTTCATTTCTTTCAATAAAGCCGTTATTAGTTCGTTTTTATAGCGCAAAGAAGTAGAAAAATGGAAATTGCAATAATGGCAAGCCTGTTTGCAAAAGGGAATATGGATATAAATGCCTGCCAAATTACTTTAATGTTTTAATGAATATTTTTATCAAACTCCGCTCTATCCGCCATGGAATGGACAAGGTTGAGGACAATGACACAATTCAGACTGCAAATATGGGTTATTCTTTTTTTGCTGGTTGACCTGTCCCTGGAAGCGCAAAATGACTATTCTCTTTATATCCGCGCCGTTGATCGCGATTCAGCATTTGTAACATCCAGCCTGGGATTGAAAACTACTTTTAACAATCGCAGCCAATGCGTTGAGTATATCAACAAGATACCCGCAACCTTACAGGCAAAAGGGTTTGTTACAGCTTCTCTCGACAGCATAAACTATGATTCCGCATTTGCAAGGGTTGTTTTGTATGTTGGCAGCAAATATGAGTGGGCACAACTGGAAACAAAGCAAATCGATCCTTCAGTGCTACAGGCGGTAGGTTGGCGCGATAAAACATTTGCCGAGGAACCGATGGATTTTCTAAAGGTGCAGCAGTGGCAGGAAAAGATTTTGACTTATATGGAAAATAGCGGTCATCCTTTTGCAAAGGTTTATTTGGATAGTCTGCAAATCGAAAATGAAAAGGTATGGGCACAGTTAAAACTCGAAAAAGGTCCCGCTTACAAGATTGATAGCATCCGGGTTTTGGGTAATGCCAAAATCTCAAATGACTTTTTGCAGCGATACCTGGACATCCGGAACGGAAGTTTATTTAATCGCGAAAAGCTGCTCCAGGTCAGCAAGAAAATGCGCGAACTTAGCTATGTTGAAGAAGAGTATCCGCCAAAGGTGATCTGGCTGGGAACGGGATCAACGCTCGAAATGTACTTAAAACAAAAAAGAAGCAGCCAGGTAAATGTGTTGGTTGGTTTTTTGCCTAATAATGATCAATTGGCATCGAATAAATTACTAGTTACCGGTGAAGCAAACCTGAATTTGAAAAACGAACTTGGCGCGGGTGAAACAATCGGGTTGAACTGGCAACAACTGCAGGTAAAATCTCCACGGTTGAGCATTTTCTACCAGCATCCCTATATTTTCAAAACACCGGTTGGTCTTGACTTCGCTTTTGATATGTTTCGCAAAGACAGCACGTTTCTCAATGTCAATTTACAATTGGGAGCTCAATACATTCTAAATACCCATCATTCAGGTAAGGTGTTCCTGCAGCGTTTCCAAAGTATTGTCACTGCCATCGATACAAACTATATTTTACAAACCTATAGCTTACCCGATGAAGCCGATGTGCGCTGGGCAAGTTTGGGCGTGGACTATGAGTACAACAATACCAATTACCGGCTAAACCCTGTAAGAGGAAACGAGTTCAGGATTATTACAACGGTAGGTACAAAAAAGATAAAAAAGAATAATGACGTATTGGACCTGAAAAATCCATCTGATCCAGCCTTCGACTTTGGTACTTTGTATGATACGGTCAAATTAAATAGTTACCAGATCCGTATAAGAGCTTCCGCGGCCAAATATTTTCGACTCGGTCGTCAGAACAGAACTACTTTTAAAACGGCCATCAATGGCGGCTATTTTCAAAGTGAAAACATTTTTCGCAATGAGCTTTTCCAGATCGGAGGTTATAAATTGCTTCGTGGATTTGACGAGGAAAGCCAGTATCTTTCGCGATTCATTATTGGAACTCTGGAATTCAGATACCTGGTGGGACAAAACTCCTTCTTTTATGCCTTTTCTGACGGTGGATGGGGTAGAAACAAAAGCCAGAATACAGACGCAGACTACACTTATTTCGGAACAGGCCTGGGTTTGTCATTTGAAACCAAGGTCGGGATATTTAACATCGCCTGGGCAGTAGGAAAGCGCAACGATCTTGATTTTAATTTACGTCAGTCAAAGATCCATCTTGGATTTATCAATTATTTCTAAT
>Ga0207674_10006822_pt1 | contig 13395 bp, 12 predicted proteins | sample KBSCornC72_FD_184303 | JGI IMG/M metagenome (GOLD analysis project Ga0207674, IMG submission 184303) | Corn rhizosphere microbial communities from Kellogg Biological Station, Michigan, USA - KBS Corn C7-2 (SPAdes) (version 2) | ecosystem: Host-associated > Plants > Roots > Rhizosphere > Soil ... | reverse complement strand
AAGATCACCCGCGCCGCGCGCGACACCGAAATCTATAATCTTGAGCGGAAACCGCTGGTTTTTTCGGTGTTCGGACTGCTTGCGGAAGCGGTCGGCTGATCAGCCGAATCTACCCGACGCAGATATCTCCGCGCGATGAAAGGCTTTCGCGACGATGGCGAACGCGACCAATTTGCTCCGTGATACCTATTACCTGACGACCGCGATTGCCTATCCTAATGGCGCGCCGCATATCGGCCACGCCTACGAGGCGATCACCACTGACACGCTGGCACGCTTCCAGCGGCTCGATGGCAAGGACGTGTTCTTTCTGACCGGAACCGACGAGCACGGCCTGAAGATGATTCAGACCGCGCAGAAGGAAGGCATGTCGACTTCAGATCTTGCCAGCCGCAACGCTGAGCGGTTCAAGGAGATGGATCGTCATCTCAACATCTCGTTCGATCGCTTCATTCGCACTTCCGAAGACGTGCATCATCGTGCCAGCCAGGAGATCTGGCGTCGCATGACCTCCAGCGGCGACATCTATCTCGACAGCTATTCCGGCTGGTATTCGGTGCGCGACGAGGCCTATTACGCCGAAGATGAGACCACGCTTGGCGAAGACCAGGTCAGGCGCGGCCCGCAGGGAACGCCGGTCGAATGGGTCGAGGAGAAGAGCTATTTTTTCAAATTATCGGCGTATCAGGACAGGCTCTTGGCGCTCTACGAGAGCCAGCCCGATTTTATCGGCCCCGAGTCCCGCCGGAACGAAATCGTCAGCTTTGTAAAAAGCGGACTACGCGATTTGTCGATTTCGCGAACCACCTTCGACTGGGGCGTCAAGGTGCCCGGCGATCCCGATCACATCATGTATGTGTGGGTGGACGCGCTGACCAATTACATCACCGGCGTCGGTTTCCCCGATGAAGGCGACGGCAATTGGCGCTACTGGCCGGCCGACCTGCACGTCATCGGCAAGGATATCATCCGCTTTCATGCCGTGTATTGGCCGGCATTCCTGATGTCCGCAGGGCTGCCATTGCCGAAGCGGGTTTACGCTCACGGCTTTCTGTTCAACCGCGGTGAGAAGATGTCGAAGTCGGTCGGCAATGTGGTCGATCCCTTCAATCTCGTTGACCAATACGGCCTCGATCAGCTGCGCTATTTCTTCCTGCGCGAAGTGCCTTTCGGGCAGGACGGCAGCTACAACCATGAAGCCATCGTCGCGCGCATCAATGCCGATCTCGCCAACGACCTCGGCAATCTCGCGCAACGATCGCTCTCGATGATCGCCAAGCAATATCAGGGACTTCTCCCGGAGCCGGGAGACTTCTCCGCGAATGACAGGGCGATCTTGGCCCAGGCCGATGCCATGATTGGCCAGGCACGCAGCGCGATGGCCAGCCAACAGATTCACCAGGCGCTGAATACCGTGTGGGCCGTCGTGGCCGAGGCCAACCGCTATTTCGCGGGAGAGGCGCCTTGGGCGTTGGCGAAAACCGACCCCGCGCGGCAAAAGACCGTGCTGTATGTCACCGCCGAAGTCGTTCGCCAGATCGCGATCCTGGCACAACCGGCCATGCCGGAATCTTCAAGCAGGCTGCTCGATATTCTCGGCGTGCCGGCCGACCAGCGCGATTTCTCAAATGTCGGCGGATCGGTTCGGATCAAGCCGGGAACCGAGCTTCCGGCACCAACAGGCGTCTTCCCGCGTTATGTTGAACCGGCCGCCAGTTAGATTGTTCTCCCCGATGCTCGTCGATAGCCACTGCCATCTCGATTTTCCCGATTTCGCTGATGACCTGGAAGGAGTCGTCCGCCGCGCCGAAACGGCGGGGGTAGGGCGTATGGTGACGATTTCGACGCGCGTCAGGCAACTCGGCAGATTGCTTGAAATCGCCGGCCGCTTTCCGAACGTCTACTGCTCGGTGGGTACCCATCCCCATCATGCCGACGAAGAAGACGGCATTTCTGCCGATGAGCTGATCGGCCTTGCCAATAATCCGAAGGTCGTCGCGTTCGGGGAGGCAGGTCTCGATTATTTCTATCAGCATGGCTCACGGGAAGCCCAGGAGCGCGGCTTTCGAACCCACATTGCCGCCGCTCGTGCCACCGGATTGCCGCTCGTCATTCATACCCGCGATGCCGACGAAGATTGCGGGCGCATCCTGGAAGACGAGATTGCCAAGGGCGCTTTTCGGGCGGTCCTGCACTGCTATACGGGCGGGCGCGAGCTGGCCATGACGGCGATGTCGCTCGGCCTGTCGATTTCCTTCACGGGTATTCTTACGTTCAAAAAGTCGCAAGCTTTGCGCGAGCTCGCAGCCGAACTACCCGCGGATCGCATTCTGGTCGAAACTGATTCACCTTATCTCGCGCCCGGCAAGCATCGCGGTAAACGCAACGAACCCAGCTATGTCGCGGAGACGGCCAAGGTGCTCGCCGAGGTTCGCGGCATATCGCTGGAGGAAATTTCGCGGCAGACCACCGCGAATTTTTTCCGGTTGTTCAGCAAGGTGCCCGAGGGAGATTCGGCGGCATGACCGTTCTCCTGACCATTCTGGGCTGCGGTTCTTCGGCGGGCGTTCCGCGGCCCGCGCTCGGTTGGGGAGCTTGCGATCCGGCGAATCCGAAGAATCGCCGCCGCCGCTGCTCACTGATGGCGGAACGGAAGTCAGAGGCCGGCGTCACGCGTGTCATCATCGACACTTCGCCGGATTTGCGCGAGCAGTTGATCGACGCCAATGTCGATCACCTAGACGCGGTGTTTCTGACCCATCAGCATGCGGACCAGACCCACGGCATGGATGACCTGCGTTCGGTGGTCATGCACCAGCGCCAGCGTATCCCGGTCTACCTCAACGAATCCACCGCCGAGGATATTCTGCTACGCTTTTCCTATTGTTTCGTTTCGCCGCCGGGCAGCGGCTATCCGCCGATCCTCGACCGCTGCGACATCGAGACCGGGCAAAGCCGTACCATCGAAGGGAAGGGCGGACCGATCAAGCTGTCCGCCTTCATCGTCCAGCACGGCAGCATCACCGCACTCGGTTATCGGATCGGCGATGCCGTCTACACGCCTGACCTGAATGACATTCCGCCAGAAAGCTGGCCCCAGTTGGAAGGTCTCGATCTCTGGATCATTGATGGCCTGCGCTACCACGCGCATTCCAGCCACTTCAGTGTGAGTGACGCACTATCCTGGATCGATCGCTTCAAGCCTCGCCGCGCGGTCATCACCAACATGCATTCGGATATCGACTTCGAGGTGCTGCGTCAAAGCTTGCCGCCAAATGTCGCTCCGGCGTTCGATGGCATGCAGTTGTCCATCGAGGAATAATCTCGCGTAACCGGCGCTGATAATCCGCCCGGATGCCGCCGACAGGCTCGCTATCCGCCACTTTGCAGGAAGCCGGTCGATATCCAGGGAATTGCGGCGACAATAACGAGGCCGATCGCGAGCGCCAGAAGATAACCCCAGATCGGCCTAATGCCGTCGGCGGGATCGACGCGCCCGATGGCGCAGGCCGCGTAATAGCCGACGCCAAAGGGTGGCGAGAACAATCCGATTCCCATCGCCAAAATCACGATCATCGCATAGTGCACTTCGTGCACGCCGACGGCGCGGGCGACCGGAAACAACAGGGGCCCAAAGAGCACGATGGCCGGGATTCCCTCAAGCACGCTTCCCAGCACGATGAAGGCCAGAATCGAAACGGCGATGAACCCGATCGAGCCGCCGGGAAGGCCTGCCATCGCTGTCGCAAGGGAGCGCGAGAATCCGGATTGGGTTAGTCCCCAAGCCATGCCGGTGGCCGTTCCGATGATCAGCAAAATGGCGCCCGAGAGGCTCGCCGTCTCGATCAGCATCGGCACAATGCGCCGCCACTCAAAGCGGCGGTAAACTAACAGCCCCATTAACATGCCGTAGACAATACCGATGGTCGAAACCTCGGTCGCCGTCGCGACGCCCTCGACCACAGCGGCCCGGATCACAAAGGGAAGCGCCAAAGCGGGGATCGCGATCACAAAGCTTTTCGCGATCTCGGTCAGACCGGCCCTTTTGACCTCGGCGAGATTCTCGTGGCGGTAGCGCCACCGGATCAGGATCAACAAGGTGACCGCCAGCACAACGCCCGGCAACAAGCCGCCGGTAAACAGGGCCGCAATCGACACGCCGGTGACCGATCCGATGGTAATCAGCACCAGGCTCGGGGGAATGGTTTCGGTCTGCGCGCCGGTCGCAGCGAGCAGGGCAACGAGGTCACCCGGACGTGCCCCGCGCTGCTTCATTTCCGGAAATAGCACGGGTGCGACCGCAGCCATGTCGGCCGCCTTGGAACCGGAAATTCCCGATACCAGATACATGGCACCCACCAGCACGTAGTGCAAACCGCCGCGTACATGCCCAAGCAGGCTCGCAAGAAAGGCCACCATCGCGCGCGCCATTCCTGTCATTTCGATCAGCAGTCCGAGAAACACGAAGAGCGGAACGGACAACAGGATCAGGTGGCTCATGCCTTCGTCCATCCGTCCGATCAGGACGATCAGCGGCGTATGGGTGGTGAGGGCGAGATAGCCAAAGATGGACAGTCCAAATCCGAACGCGATCGGCACGCCGCCGAAAACACAAAAGCCGGCCACGCCAACAAAGAAAATCACCAGGTTGATATTACCAAGCGGGCGAAGCCAGGGATGCATCAGCCAAAAACCCGCCATGAGTAACATGACCAAACCAAGAGCAATGAATACGGGTCTGAAATCGCCGCTCCGCACAAGTTTCAAAACCGCCAGCAGCGCCATCAGGCCAATGCCGACCGGAAGCGCCGCCGCCCGCCAGCTATTGGAAATTTGCAAGGCCGGCGTGGTGATGAAGCTTTCCTCGTAGGCGTAATTGCAGGCCGGAATAATGATCAGCAGGAGAAATGCCAGAGCCGCGCATGCCGCCATTGCGTCGAGGCCGGATCGGAAGCGGGAGCCTGCTCCTGCAACGAGAGCGGTCATCCGCATATGTTCGGACCGGTGAAATGCCACCGCAGCGCCCAACATTGCCAGCCAGAGAAACAGGATCGAGGCGAGTTCATCGGACCAGATCAGCGGCCGGTGCAGCAAATAGCGGAAAACCACGCCCGCAAACAGGATGGCGATCTCGACAACGACCAACAGCCCTGCAGGAATTTCGACGCACCAACCGAGAAGGGTTTCAAGCTGGGAGGCAAAAGAATGGCGGCGAGGGGATATCGCCTCGCCGCCAACAGACTGCGGAATTTCAGCGCGCGTCATGTCGAGGCTTACACGAGCTTGCCCACTGATTTTTCCAGAAGCCCCCAGGCCTGCTCACCATACTTGCTCTTCCATTCGGAATAGAAGCCGGCGGCGCGCAGCTTGTCACGGAAGGGGGCGGTTTGCGGCTGGTTGAAAGCGAGCCCCTTGCCGGCGAGATCCTGCTGGAGGCCGGCGTTCAGCTTGGCCGTATCCTCCCGCTCCTTGACCGCGGCTGCGTTGATGTTCTTCGCAACAACGGCGCGAATATCCTCGGGCAGTTTTTCCCACGCGCGTCGGTTGGCCAGAAACCAGAAGCCGTCCCACATGTGGTTCGTCAGCGAGCAAAATTTCTGCACTTCGTAGAGTTTGGCGGTCGAGATGATCGCCAGTGGATTTTCCTGGCCTTCGACAACCTTGGTCTGCAAGGCGGAATAGACCTCGGAGAAATTGATGGAGGCGGGTGCTGCGTCAAAAGCCTTGAACATCGAAGTCCAGAGTGGCGAAACCGGTACGCGGATCTTGAAGCCCTTGAAATCTTCCGGGCCGTTGATCGGCCTGGCCGAGGAGGTCGTCTGCCGGAAGCCGTTGTCCCAGATCTTCTCCATCACCTCGAGGCCGGCCTTCTTGATTTCGCCCCGAATGTAGCCGCCGAGATCACCATCCATCGCCTTCCAGACCGTGTCGTAATCGGGAAATGCGAAGCCAATCCCGTTGATGGAAGCAGCCGGAACCAGGGTCGCCAGGATCAGACCCGAGAGCGTGAAGAATTCCACGCCACCGGCGCGGATCTGGCTCAGCATGTCGGTGTCGGCGCCAAGCTGGTTGTTCGGAAATATCTGCAGGTCAAAACGGCCATTGGTCTCTGCCTTGATGGCAGCGGCCATTTCGCGCGCGCGGACGTTCAGGGGATGCGTGTCAGGGAGGTTGTTGGCGTATTTGTAGGAAAATTCCGCCTGCTGAGCCCGGGCGATCCAGGGCGTGCCCAATGTGCTCAGGGCGACCGTGGTTTTGAGCAGAGTCCGGCGTGAAAGATTCATCTGTGCCCTCCCGGTGCTTTTGTGGGGCCGAAGCGGAAGATTTCGACCTCTGCGCCTCATCACATCATAAGGAGCGTTTGCGGAAGCCGCCAGTCAGCCGCGATGGGACTATCACGAACCTTCCATCCCTTGCCAACAGGTGGAGGCTTCCGGACTTTATCTATGGTGGGAGGCGATCTGAGAGATTAGCCGCGGTGCAAGTCCGCTTTCATCCCCGCGAAGCGGGCGTCAATGCGATGCTCCAATTCCGGATGGGTAAACAGCCAGAACCGATCGGTACCGAGGGCGTCCGCTACCAGCGTCCCAACGAGGGTAGGGTCTATCCCGTTGCGGAGCATCTCGGCGAAGACATCCAGGTTACCGACCTCTGGGACGCCAGAAGGCGCACGACTGACGTTCGATTCCACGAGCTTGGTTCTGACTGGCCCCGGCAACAGGACGGAAACGCCGATGCCAAGATTGGCGAACTCCTGCAGCAGCCCCTCGCAAAGAGAGATGACGCCGGCCTTCATGGCAGCATAGATGCTCATGCCCGGCGGCGGGGCGATCGCGGCCATGGAAGCCGTTGCAATGATGTGACCCGGCGCTCCTGAAGCGACAATGCGACGAGATCCGTGGGAAAGGCCAAGAAAGGTCCCGTCTAGCGTGACCTCTCGCGACCATTTCCAGTCATCCCAAGGAGTTTCCCTGAGCGGGAGTGTCGTGCCCGCAATTCCCGCGTTGCTTACCAGCACGGCCAGAGGTCCGTGACGTGCCTCTGCAAGGTCCAGTGCAGCAATCCAGCTCGCCTCGTCGCGAACGTCCAGCTTGACGCCGGAAGCGCCATTAATGCCCGCTGCCACACGCTCGGCACCGGCGAGATCAATGTCGCCGACTGCAACCCGCAATCCGCGGCGCCGAACTCTTCTGCAAACGCTTGGCCGATGCCTTGGCCCCGCCGGAGATAAACGCTGTTCTTTCAGAGAAGTGAAAGTCACCCACGGCGCGTCTTTTCGGGTGAAGGGGATTGGCCGCGTCTATCGCGCCATCACTTTCCGGCGAGGAAACCACCGTCGATGGTGATAACCGAGCCGGTTATAAAACTGGCTCTCTGAGAGGCTAGGAAAACGATGGAATCCGCGATCTCGCGCGGCTCCGCCACGCGACCGATCGGATGGCTGGCCGCCGCCTCGGCCGCCCCGGCGGCGTTGCCGAGTATCGGTGCCAGCATGTTTGTCGAAACCATCGCCGGAGCCACCGCGTTGACCCGAATACCGCAAGACGCAAGTTCAAGCGCCACCGTGCGGGTAAACCCGACAACGCCGTGCTTCGAGGCTGCGTAAGCGGGAAGGTTAGGCGAGCCGTTGAGCCCGGCCACGGAAGCAACGTTGACGATCGCGCCCCCACCTCCAGCATCCGCCATCCGCCGCGCGATAATTTGCGTGAAAAGAAAAACCGACGTCAGGTTGACGTCCAAAACCTTCTTCCAGCTCTCCAGCGGCAGGTCGAGCATCGGCCGCCGCAGGCCACCAGTGCCGGCATTGTTCACAAGGACGCGGATCACGCCAAAAGCGGCCTCGGCCTCGGCTGCCGCCGCTCTCACGTCCTTCTCGGAACGCACATCGGCGGTCAGCGCGATGGCTTTTCCGCCCTGCGCGATAATTTCCTCCGCCGTCGCGCGGGCTGTTGCGCCGTCCCTATCCACGACCGCAACCTTCGCGCCGTTTTCCCCGAGTAGGCGCGCGGTGGCCCGCCCGATCCCCGAGCCTCCGCCCGTGACCAGAGCCGGCGTGTTCGTCAAGCCAAGGTCCAGTCCAGCCATCACATCAACTCCGCGAAAAGGTTGGGCAGGTCGTAAAAGCGACCGTGTGAAGAGAAATGGGCCGAAGGCGCGACGCGGGCCCGCATGTTGCGAAAATTAGGGGCGCGCGCCGGGATGGGGCATTCGATCATTTTTGAATTTCTTCACGCGCTCATCCACTCGTTTCGGCTTCATCGCGAAGTCATCCATCCAAATGTTGGCGTCGGCGGGCATAACCCTCTGAGTCTCTTCCGGATAGCAGAAGCGCCGACATTCTTCACGTCTTTGTGGCGTCCGGGTGCCCGATCAAGCAACCTTGCCGGCCAGAAAACCACCATCCACGGTAACAACCGAACCGGTAATGAAGCTGGCCCTCTGGGAGGCGAGGAAAACAATGGAGTCGGCGATCTCGCGGGCCTCGGCCACGCGTCCGAGCGGATGGCTCGCCGCCGCCTCGGCCGCCCCGGCGGCGTTGCCAAGTATCGGCGCAAGGAGATTCGTCGCGACCATCGCGGGCGCCACCGCATTGATCCGAATACCATAGGACGCGAGCTCAAGCGCAAGTGTGCGCGTGAGCCCCACGACTCCGTGCTTGGAAGCGGCGTAGGCGGAGCGGTTGATCACCCCATTAAGTCCGGCGACCGAAGCAACGTTGACGATCGCGCCGCCGCCTCCCGCCTCCACCAAACGCCGTGCAATGGCCTGGGTGAAAAGGAAAACCGACGTCAGGTTCACGTCCAGAATTTTCCTCCAGGCCTCGAGGGGTAGATCGAGCATCGGCCGTCGCTCTCCGATGCCTGCATTGTTTACGAGGACGCGGATGATTCCAAACGCAGCTTCGGCCTCGGCAGCAGCCGCTCGCACCTCGTTTTCGCGGCTGACATCCGCGGTGAGCGCGATGGCCTTGCCGCCATGCGCAATGATGTCTTCCGCCGTCGCGCGCGCGTTAGCACTGTCCTTGTCGACAATGGCAACCGAAGCACCGTTTTCGCCGAGCAGCCGCGCCGTCGCCCGACCGATCCCCGAGCCTCCGCCGGTCACGAGGGCCGGCATGTTCGCCAAGCCCAGATCCAGTCCTGCCATCACACCAACTCCACGGAAACGTTCAAAAAGAGCACCAAAAAGCCCTTTGAAGGGATAATAGGCCCAGGCGCAATCGGGCGCACGTTTTGTGAAAGTTACGGACGTCGGGGCGGGGATGTTGGGCCATTTTTGAATTTCTCAACGCTGAAATCCGTTCGTCATAGGTCTTTATCCCGAAGTCGTCCATGCCAGGCCAGGATGATTGACGACGAGCGTAAGCTTCTGATCGCTGTCGGGACAGCAACGCGCTCACGTTCTCCACGTCATTGGTCGCGCTCTCGATTGATTACGTGGCGCCGAGCTACTTGAATTGCGCGTGATACAATCGGGCGGGGTTTGCGATGCCGGGCATAGCTCGAACGGACCTCGTGACTGGCGCGCCGAAGCCAAAAGCTAACGTTCGAAGCTAATTTCTCGTCGTTAGTCGCTGATTTCGCTTTCGAAAATAAAAGATATGAATATATTCCATAATATACCTTATGCGAATCTAACGGGCACAGCAGCGTCATCGCCTGATCGCATGCTCAAGGCCCACGCCTTCCGGCGGGACAGCTATTCGGCCGAGCGGCTTGTGCGTCGCAGGCAACCTGCGTACTGAAATCCGTTGTCGTGATTCAGCGTTCGCCTGCCGCCGCGGCGGTGCACCGAGCGAGCGTGGCAATCTGCGGCATTACCATTCAGGTTTGCCAATGTCCGTTTGAACCCGGGTTCGACGCGGAAGCAGGCCACAACGCCTGAGCTCCCGCCAGGACACAGGACAGGTAGTTTTGACCGATACCAACGCCAATTCGTGGGTTTCCTCGACCCATAGCCCGATGGGCTTTGCCGAATTCCTCGTGATCATTGCGTCTGTAATGGCTCTGAATCCGCTGGCTCTGGATTTGATGCTGCCGGCTCTGCCGAATGTCGGAGCGTCCTTCAGCGTCTTTGACGGGAACAGGCTGCAAGAGGTGCTGTCGGTCTATCTGACCGGATTTGGCATCGGCCAATTCCTTTTGGGTCCGCTGTCCGACCGCTTCGGGCGCCGACCTGTCCTGCTCTGGGGCATGACCTTTTATTGCGCCGCCGGGCTCCTGGTGCTTTCTGCGCCCTCCTTCGAGACGATGCTTTTGGCCAGAATGCTCCAGGGCGCTAGTACGGCAGCGACGCGGGTAATTGCGATTTCGATTGTCCGCGATTGTTATGCTGGCCGCCGGATGGCTAGCGTGATGTCGTCTGTGATGATGATTTTCATCCTCGTGCCGATCGTGGCCCCCTCCATCGGCCAGCTGCTGCTGTTTGTCACGGACTGGCGCGGGATCTTTGCCGCACTGCTCATGTACGGGGTCATTGCTTTTCTTTGGAGTGCGCTGCGGATGCCGGAAACACTCCCGTTGACCGAGCGACGCTCGCTGGCAGTGCCGGAGCTATTGAAGGCGCTCCGACACGTTATCGGCAACCGTCAAACGCTGGGTTATGCCCTGGCCGCAGGCGTCATCCAGGGTAGCCTGTTCGCCTTTGTGTTTTCCTCCCAGCAAATCTTCGTCAGCATTTTCAATCTTGGCCATCTCTTTCCGGTAGCATTTGCCGTCGGCGCGTTCGGCATTTGCCTTGCCGCTTTCTTGAATTCCCGCCTGGTCGGCCGCCTCGGGATGCGCGTGCTTTCTCATAGCGCATTGATGATTTTCGCCGCCATCGCTGGTTTTATGCTTCTGGCGGCCATTACCGACTGGCTCCCCTTTCCTCTGTTTCTGACGTTTGCAACGATCATGCTGTTTGCATTCGGCCTGACGTTCTCAAATTTCACGGCCCTTGCGATGGAACCGCAAGGTCACCTCGCCGGTACGGCCTCTTCAATCTACGGGACAATCACCACACTCGTGGGCATTATGATCGGCTCGGTGATCGGTCAGGAATTCAATGGCACGCTGCTGCCATTTTCGATCGGCTTCTTCGTCTGTTCATTGACGACGCTGGCGATTGTCGCTGTGGCGGAGCGGGGGCGTCTGTTCAAGCCGCATAATAAGCCCATCTGACAAAGCCCTGGCCCTAGGTCCAGTCCGTTCCTTTACTTGTGATGGAGGCTGGCATATTCCTGCCAGCCCCTCGCCCGCAGCCGACAGGCCGGGCATTCGCCACAGCCGTGGCCCCAATCATGCAACGCGCCACGCTCGCCGAGATAACAGGTGTGGGAATGCTGGCGGATCAGATCGACCAAGCCCGCTCCGCCAAGGTCGTAAGCCAATTGCCAGGTGTCGGCTTTGTTCAACCACATCAGCGGCGTATGAAATTCGAATGGCTTTGCCATGCCGAGGCTAACCGCGCTTTTTAAGGCGCGGATGGTTTCATCCCGGCAATCCGGATAACCGGAATAGTCGGTTTCGCACATGCCGCCGACGATGTGCGAGATGCCGCGCCGGTAGGCCAAAGCCGCGGCAAAGGTCAGGAAAATCAAATTGCGGCCGGGAACGAAGGTATTGGGCAATCCATCTTCGCCCATTGCGATGGCCATATCGCGGGTCAGTGCGGTGTTGGAGATCGCCGCCAGCGTTGGAATCTGCAGCGTGTGCTGCTCGCCGAGCTTGGCCGCCCAATCGGACCTGAGGCCTTCCAGACCGGCCAGCAAGCGGTCGCGACAGGCAAGCTCAATGGCGTGTCGCTGCCCATAGTCAAAACCAATGGTTTCGACCCGCTCGAAGCGCTCAAGCGCCCAGGCAAGACAGGTGGTGGAGTCCTGGCCTCCGGAAAACAATACCAAGGCCGTGCCGGCCCGCTTCTCATCGTTCATGACAAGCCCATATCACATGGGAAACGTCGCTGCCGAGCGCCGGGGCTCTGCTCGTTTTGCTGGCGCAGCCAGTCCATGTTGCGGCATAGAAGGTTAGGCTCTTCAATTCGGTGTAGCACATGCGCCCTTCCCGCGATATTTCCGGTCTGCTCGACATCATGGCGGCCTTGCGAACCCCCGGCAGCGGCTGCCCCTGGGATCTTGAGCAGGATTTCAGCACCATTGCGCCCTATACGATCGAGGAAGCCTATGAGGTTGCCGAGGCGATTACGCGTGGTGATCTCGATGACCTTCGCGAAGAGCTCGGTGATCTGCTCTTGCAAGTTGTCTATCACGCCCGCATGGCCGAGGAACAAGGCGCCTTTGCGTTTGCCGATGTGGTCGAAGCCATCACCAGGAAGATGATCCGCCGTCACCCCCATGTGTTTCCCGATGCGCAGGGCAAACTCGTGCCCGCCAACAAGGGCAATTGGGACCGCATCAAGGCCGAAGAAAAGGCCGAACGCGCCACCCGGCGGCCGGACGCTGATCGTGATAATCCTTCGGTCCTGTCGGCGATCAAGGCGGGTCAGCCCGCCCTCACCCGCGCGATGCAATTGCAGCGCAAAGCATCCGAAGTCGGTTTCGACTGGAACGACCCTCGCGCCGTTCTATCGAAGATTCGCGAAGAGGCCGATGAAATAGAGGCCGCGCTCGATGCGGCCGATGCGGACGAACTGGCGGAAGAAACCGGTGATCTGCTGTTTGCAGTGGTCAATCTGGCGCGTCATGTGAATGCCGACCCGGAGCTTGCGTTGCGGCGAACCAATGCCAAATTCGAACGGCGATTTGGCTATATCGAGCGGGCGTTAGCGACAAGGCAGCGTTCGCTGGTGGACGCTTCGCTTGCCGAGATGGATGCCCTCTGGAACGAGGCCAAGAACGTCAACAAGAACGTCGACAAGAGCCCGGACAAGAGGCCGATCGTTCGTTGAGCTTCGAGTCTGGTTCACGAGGGGTGCGGCACCGCGGCAAAGCGGCGGATCACGATGTCGCGCTTGGTCTGGTCGACACGAACCGTCATTGCAAAACGGCCCTCCTGAAGCTCCTTATGGAGAACTTCGGCATTGCGATGCAGCCAGCTGATGCCTGCACCATCACCGGCGTCGATCGACAGGTCCAGGCTCACCCGCGAGGCGGCCAGCCGGTCCTCGATGGCTGCAAGCAGGACCTCGATCCCCTCGCCGGTCTCCGCCGAGACCAGAAAACATGGGTGCTCGACGGGCCTGCGAGCGGCGATGTTACGCAGGTTTTCACGCTCCTCCGGCGTAAACCGGTCGATCTTGTTCCAGACCTCCAGAATGCGCTGCCCGGCATCGGGATCAATACCGAGCTGACGGAGTACCGCATCCACGTCCCGCTGCTGCGCCTCGGCATCCTCGTGCGAAATATCGCGCACGTGCAGGATCACGTCGGCTTCCAGCACCTCCTCCAACGTGGCC
>Ga0207674_10006816_pt1 | contig 13399 bp, 12 predicted proteins | sample KBSCornC72_FD_184303 | JGI IMG/M metagenome (GOLD analysis project Ga0207674, IMG submission 184303) | Corn rhizosphere microbial communities from Kellogg Biological Station, Michigan, USA - KBS Corn C7-2 (SPAdes) (version 2) | ecosystem: Host-associated > Plants > Roots > Rhizosphere > Soil ... | reverse complement strand
GGCTTCGCTCCTGAAAGAATACTGACCACTGAGATCAGCTTGCCATCCGCGCGCTATAAGGAACCGGCGCAAATCAACACCTTTTACGAACAATTAATTGCCCGTGTACTAAACATCCCTGGTGTTGAGGCTGCTGGAGTCGGTATGAGCCTGCCGCCGAATCTTCTCTCAATCAGCGACACGTTCACTATCGAAGGTGCCCCACCGAGTAAAGGTGAGCCCAGTTCACCCGTTATCATTGTCAGTTCAGGTTACTTTGAAGCACTGGGTATTCCACTTCTGGCGGGGCGCAACTTCGCAGAAATGGATCGCGCGGACAAACCACGCGTGGTCATTATTAATGAGACCTTCGCACGCCGTTACTTCCCGCACGAAAGCCCGCTCGGCAAACGAATGAAAATTGGTGGACCAGAAAGACCTAAGAATCCGTGGATGGAAATCGTGGGTGTTGTCGGTGACGTTAAATATGCGGGGCTTGATGTGGCTGCGGAACCAGCCTATTACGAGCACTACCAACAGGATGCTTGGTCTGATACCTACATCGTTGCTCGCAGTTCTTCAGAGCCACAACTGCTTACTACTGGTGTGCGCCAGGCTGTTTGGTCCCTCGATAAAGATCTACCCATTGCCAACGTGCACACAATGGAAGATTTGCTTTCCGAGTCGGTGGCGCGGCCCCGATTCCGGACCTTCGTGTTCCTTGTCGTGGGAACGTTGGCACTCGTATTAGCGGTGACCGGAATTTATGGTGTTATCTCGTATCTCGTCAGTCAACGCACTCGAGAGATAGGTATACGCGTCGCGTTAGGTGCTCAACGTCGGACTGTGTTGAAACTCATCATCCGGCAGGGCATGAGCCTTGCACTGGTTGGTGCTGTGATCGGTCTCATTGCGGCCTTTGTGTTGACTCGTTTGATGAGGGGGTTGCTTTACGAGGTAGAAGCGACTGACCCGCTGACTTTTGCCTCCATTACGATTTTGTTGCTGCTGGTCTCTCTCGCCGCGTGCTGGATTCCCGCTCGTCGCGCTGCAAAGGTTGATCCGTTGGTGGCTTTGAAAGATTATTAGTACCCGCCCAGTTAACTCAAGCTTTCCATTACTGCGAAAAGACACCCACGATAGCGGCTGAACCTGCGCAAGAATTCTCATCAGCGAAACGGTCTCACACGCTTTGCAACCAGAAAATGTGGCGCTATGCTCGGTACGCGTATTGCCGTTCGCTTGATGTGAAGAGAAGGTGATTTTTTGAACCTCAGACTGAAGGGGTGGATCTAGTGGTCCATGCCGATTGGAGTTGCGAATGCCGGAACTTATGAAAATACTCATCGGTTATGACGGCTCAAACTGCGCGGACGCGGCACTCGATGATCTTAAGTGCGCCGGCCTAACGGAGAACGTTGAGGCTCACGTTCTTTCGGTCGCTGAAGTGTGGCTCCCGCCACCGCCGCCATCTAGTGATGAAATCGTCGAGCTGGCGAAGGAAGTCAAAGTCCCTGACGACCTTAAGCGGGTGTATGCCAGGACTTCAGCAGCCGTGCAAGCAGCTCGTGCCTCGGCCGAACATGCGCGTGAGCGACTCAAAGTGAACTTTCCCGGATGGCATGTGTTTGCAGAGTCTGGCTCGGGATCACCGGCCTGGGAACTGATATCGAAGGCAGATGAGTGGAAACCTGACCTCATCGTTGTCGGCTCTCATGGGCGAACAGCTCTCGGCCGTTTTGTACTTGGGAGTGTCTCGCAACGAGTCTTGACTGAGGCATCCTGCTCGGTCCGGATTGCCCGTGGTCGCGTTGAAGAATCAGATTCTCCCGTGAGGATCATGATTGGTATTGACGGTTCGCCGGGAAGCAAGGCGGCAGTTCAAGCGGTTGCAACTCGGCACTGGCCGCCGCGAAGCGAGGTAGCGCTGGTCGTAGTTGACGATCCCTTCATTCCAGATTTCGTTGGAGACTTGATTCCACCGTTGGCTGAGACAATTGAGGAAGATAACAAAGCGGAACTTGCCTGGGTTGAAAAGATTGCGGCGCAGTCTGAGGAGCTATTACACGGGGTCGATATCAAAGTAACGAGAATGCTCAAACTCGGTGATCCAAAACGCGAACTGCCTAAGGCGGCTGAAGAGTGGGGCGCAGATTGCATCTTCGTTGGCTCAACTGGATTCAGCAATCGGCTGGAGAGATTTGTACTTGGAAGCGTTTCATCCGCGGTTGCGGCCCGGGCGCATTGTTCGGTCGAAGTCGTTCGGACGAAGCCAAACTGAAAGGTCCGGTCGTATCTAGTGAGAGTAAGTATCTCGCAGTCGGGAATTTAATTTTGAGCCGGAGTTTTTAGACAGCCGTTCCAAACCAAGCTCCGATCCCGGCTGTTATTGCCATTGCCAGAGCTCCCCAGAATGTGACACGGAATATTCCTTTCAGGATTGGAGCCCCGCCTGTATATGCTGCCAGGCCGCCCAGAAGTGCGAGAGAGAATAGGGAGGTTGCTGCAACCGCTGGCACGAGGTTCGTCGCAGGCGCGATAACAAGTACGATCAAAGGCAACACCGCACCAACAGCGAACGTTAGGGCGGAGGTAATGGCCGCCTGAATAGGGCGCGCGCTGATCGTTTCAGAAATGCCAAGTTCATCGCGTGAGTGTGCTGCGAGCGCGTCCTTGGCCATTAGTTGTTCTGCGACTTGATTTGCAAGGGCCAAATCGAGTCCCCGTTGGACGTAAATAGCTGCAAGCTCGTTTCTCTCGTTATTTTCATCCATTGCGAGTTCGGTTCGTTCACGCTCGATGTCCGCTCGCTCAGTATCCGATTGAGAGCTGACCGAAACATACTCACCCGCAGCCATCGACATTGCTCCTGCGACCAAACCTGCGACACCTGCCACCAACACTCCGGAATGTGTTGCGTTGGATGTGGCCACGCCGATAACCAGACTAGCAGTCGAGACAATACCGTCGTTCGCGCCCAGGACTGCTGCTCGGAGCCAACCTATATTTTGTGTCCGGTGTCGCTCACGGTGGAATAAGGGCATTGTGTGTATCCTTTCGACAGGGCTTTCAAAAGTCGGATTTAGCTCGAGCCGGAGTGTTGGTTCGGGTTAGTTAGTGTGAGTTCTAGGATTGTCCTTAGTTTTCTGGACAAAGGAACGATCCACGAATCACACGAACTAATTCATTTTGTCTTCACTCCATCCTGGATCGAATGCAAACTATGTGGCAAGTCAATAGATGGTCCAACCAGGTCTGCCTCGTCCTCGAATCTATTTACCTCGTAGTTTTCTTGCTTGAATGTTTGCAGAAGACCGAGAGTGATGGCGAGAATAACTGGTCCGAGTACAATCCCGAGTAAACCAAAAACACTAATCCCGCCCAAGACTGAGAAGAAAACGAAAAGCTCATGTAGCTTTGTTTGGTTCTTGATCAATTTCGGCCGCAGAAAGTTGTCGATTGTGCTGATGACTAGCAGCCCCCACAGCCCCAGTAAAATGGCTTTACCCCAATGGTCTGTCATCACCAGATAGATCGAGACTGGAAGCCAAACGAAAAACGAACCGGCAATCGGAATCATACAAATGAATGCGAGTATAGTCGCCCAGAGGATTGGGTTGGGAACACCCAATATCCAAAATGCTAGACCACCAAGGACTCCCTGAAGTGCCGCAATGGTCACTACCCCATTAACGCTTGCGCTGACTACTTGGCCCGTGCGTGCAATAATCTCCTCGCTCTGGGCCCTGTTTAGAGGGAGCGCATCGGGTAGGGCCCTCACAATTTTGTCGCCATCGCGAAACAGATAATACATCGTGAAAATGACGAAAAATATTTTGACTATGCCGCCGAGAATATTTCCCATCAGATCCATGCTCCTTCCGAGCAGTGCTGTACCCGCTGTCTTTAATTGTTCGACGATAAACGCCTGCGAGCTCGCTAAGTCAAACGCAAGGTGATTGTGGATCCATTCAGATAGTTTTCCGAGTACTGGAGTACCAGGATCAAAAAGCTGGCCCACCGCTACCGGCAGATCGCCAACCGTGGCCGCCAATTCGTTTGCCAGTGCGATGGTAATGAATGTAACCGGCGCAACGATCATCACTACCACCAGGATGGATGAGATTAGAGCGGAGAGTCCGCGGCGGTTAATCTTTTTGGCCAGGCGTTTGTGGGCAGGATAAAAAACAATCACCAATACCGCCGCCCATTCCAGCACCGTAATGAACGGCTTGAGCATTAGCCAGCAGAGATAGAGAGTGATAGCAGTGGCTGCTAGAACGGCAATCCATCGTGCCTCGTTTATTTGTCCTTTCATGTGACCACAAATTCTCTAGCTAACCTCGAGTACATGAGGCTCGAACGGCGTTCTCGTCCACCTGACAGCCGCTTTTGTTAATTCCACAATTATGATTGGCGCGATCACACAGAAGCTGACGATTAGCCAATCGGTTTTCGAAGGCTCAACGGTACCCAGAACCCGTGCTAGAGGTGACACGTAGAACCGAATTGGACCAAGAATGAAACCGACGCCGAACACCAGGCCAAAGTAGGTACCTGCCGCTTTCAAAATCGTCGTCATCAGTCCTCGTCGTTACCAATCACCCAGCGATTGCGCGTCAGCATCGAGCCTTAAGAGCAACGCGTATGCCCATGCGAGCTCAGGTGCCGAAACACTCGCCCTTCGATCAAGATCAACTTTGAGCGGCCGGAAGGCAAGCGGCCACCTGCTGTCAAAATTCGCAGGAGTGGGGAAAACCGCGCAGTTTATCAGCCTGGAAGTAGTTAACAATCCGCAAATTATTGAGAAGACGCTGGCATGCTGCATGCACTCCGGAAGGTGAATGTTCAAGGATCTGCGACCGTAAACCCGCGATTGCAGTAGCAGCGGGTAGTGAAGGAGTGCGTAATGAAAATCCTATTAGCAGTTGATGGTTCGATTTACAGTGATTCCGCAGTCGAGGAACTCGCTAAACGACCATGGCCACCCGGAAGTGAAGTCAAGGTTATTACCGCGGCCGAAATACCAGTACCGGTGGGAATGGAACCTTGGGCGGTCTCGCCTGACTACTTTGAAGAGCTAGACAAATCAGTTCGTCAAGCAGCACGGGCCGTCATAGATAACGCTCTGACCAAACTAAAAGCAATCGCAGATGAGAGCTTGAAGATCAGCAGCGTAATTATTCAGGGTTCACCGAGACAAGTGATTGTAGACGAGGCTGAAAGTTGGGGTGCCGATCTCATCATGATGGGTTCAAGGGGCCTTGGTGCCTGGAGCCGTCTCTTACTCGGCTCAGTATCAAGTGCTGTGGTTCATCATGCGAAGTGTTCCGTCGAGATCGTGCGGACACCACAAACAAAGGAGTCCGAGAAATAACAGAGCATTGGGTGCGCCATAATCTTGCTGAGCTATGGATCGTGAAAGTGAGTTAGTGATGAAAACGAAAGAGATTCCCAAAACCGAATGGACTGGATTCTTTGATACCTTCAGTCGAAAACACGAAGGCTGGTTAGTGAACTTGGAAATTTTCGGTCTTGAAATCGGAGCGCAAGTTGAAGAACGAGAACTTGCACTCGAAGGCATTACGGCTGATTGGAACGAAACAGAAGGCAATACCATCACGATCATGACTGGCGCCAAGCCTGACGATCACATTACACATTCCATTTCTCATCCAACCCAGGTCAGTCTCGAACAGACAGACGAAGAAGTGGATGCCGTACTAGCGATAACATCAGGAGATGGTGTTACGACCCTCCTCCGATTTCGTTCCGCCATTCTTCCGGAGCTGGTTGATGTCATCGCCAACTGAAAAACTCGAAAGGGAAGCGGCTCTCTTTCTTCGCATATGGCCCATAGCTTTGCTCTTATTGGTGACCTTTGGGAACACTCTTTACGTCGGTGCCAAATCAACCGTCGTCACCCATTCACGCCAGGCGATAGGAATGAACGAACGACGTCAGGCCGAGCAACGCCTTTGGGAACTCGGTTAACGGTATTGCAGTTCATGGGAGCTTGTCAGTCCCAACTTATCCGGCCAGCCACGGTTGTATTCGAGTACCGATGTTCGCCGCAAAAGAGTTGAGCAGTCTTATGCCGATTGGCACCGAAGTGAGTGTTTACGGCAGTTAACGCTCATTCCTTCGACGATCGACCTGTGTCCAAAGCTGCCGAAGGACATTTAGTATGCGCCAAGCTCTAATACTATTGACGTTGGTTTGTTTTAACTCTCTTAATGCGTTAGCACAAGGTTGGACCTTCGCACGAGATAGTGTGGAATACGTCATAGATCTACCCTCGGCAACATGGCGTGTCGTGTCACGGGTCGATGTACATCAGCATGTGGAATTTGTGAACGGAAATGATGAAGCTAACGGTTATTTGCGCCTCACTAAGATACTAGTTGATTCTGAAAAAACTGCCGCAGACTTATTTCAGTCGGATGAGCAACGGAACCTTCAACATTTACCTGGATATGTGGTCTGTAACGATGGCAAGGGCGAAGCTTTTCGTGGTTACGTCAGTGGCACGTCTTTCTCTTACGAATATATTAGAAGCGGGCGGCCGATGGCCGGGCGAGTCTATTACCTTCAGCTGGATAAGAGGACGTTTTATGCTCTGCGATTTACAGTCGCACAGGACAAACTTCAAAGCGTGCGCGAACAGATGGACTTTATAGCTCGAAGCTTCCGATTGAAATAATCCCCGAAAAAGCGACGACCGCTTGAGGGGTTGGAAGAATTGGTTTTGCGACTGAACGAGTTTGCAGACGGTGAAAACTTAAGGAGGTCATCATGCGACATACCATTGAGCCCTCATCATTGAAAACTGACTTAATTGCTTTCGGCGAGCGCAATAACTTGCGACCAACCAGACTTGAAGTGCTTGGACCAGCTAAAGACGATGAATCGGATTTTTGGCTCGAAGACGGACTGCTTTTGTCTGGGATCGATTTCGAGCTGGATGGTAAACGTGGACCAAACATAGAGATTATGCTGGAGTCCCAAGCTCAAAACCATATGACACACTCGATTGCGGATGTGAAACGAGTGCAGCTCGAGACTAACCAGGGAATCGATAAGTCGTTGGAAATAGAGGATGCATCTGGCGCGGTGACGATCATGCGTTTTGAAGTATGAGGCCTCCTGGCATAAAGCCAATCTTTAACTGCTCGCTCCAGTTTCGCCTGATTCTCCTCCACCAAGGATCGCGTTAAGTTTTATTAGCGCAGGTGGAACTGTAGCGGGAGTCACGATAGCAGTTGGTTCTGGTAATGTCGTACTGATAAATTTTCCTTTACAGAGTCGAATAGGTTTTTCACATTCACCACCCACTCGTAAATGATCCAAAGGGGGGAAACCTTTCAGGAGTTGAATAGATGAGGATCAGTTATCGGCAAAGCTCGAAGCTCGTTGACAACTCCTAAGACCGCGTTTACTCTGAACGCGTTTCACAGCTGATTTTTATGCGTCTTCAATACCGACGCACCCAAACAAGCAGAATACTCAAAGTTTGTCGGCCGGTTTCCCAAGATCAATCTCTATCTAAAGCCAGTGTGTACCCGCCGCTGGGTATCTTATTAACGTTGTACAGCGTCGCCTGCTGCAGTCTTTAACTCAAAGGCTGTAACAAGGAACCTCCTTTCCATGAAAAAGCAGTGGGACACCACTCAGGAAAGCTTCGATCAACTACTCAGTTGGCTGGACAACGATCGCGATCAAGCTGCCAGGAAATACGAACTTATCCGACAGCGCTTGATTAAGATCTTTACCTGCCGGGGCTGTGTGGAAGCCGAGGACCTTGCTGACGAAACTATCAACCGGGTGACGTCAAAAGTCGCCGAGATTGCGTCGAATTATGAAGGAGAACCGGCTCTTTATTTCTATGGCGTAGCAAGAAAAGTGCACCAGGAGTATTTGCGCACCCAGAACAAGGTGACACCACCTCTGACAAACGACGTGAGTGAAGATGACGATGAGAATGTTTACCAATGCCTCGACCGCTGCATGGAGACAGTAACTGAGACGAGCAGGCAAGTGGTGCTGCGCTACTACGAGAACGAGAAGAAGGCGAAGATCGATGACCGCAAGGCGCTTGCCGATGAGTTGGGTATCGGCGTCAACGCGTTGAGAATAAGAGCACACCGGATTCGCCTGCTTCTTCGAAAGTGCGTCACTACCTGTATGGAGCAATTACCCGTGAACTGAAAGATTTCCAATAAATTCGCATATTAAGATGGGGGGCCTAGCGCGGTCAGAATTAGACAATGAAGCCAGATCTCGAAATGCAAACCAGGATAAAGAGTTACGTACTGGGAGAGACTGATGAGGCTGAGAGCGAAGCGATCGAAAAAATGATGCTCACCGATGATGAGCTGTTTGAAGAGCTGCTCATGATTGAGGATCAGGTCATCGACCAGTACCTGACCCAAAAGCTAAGTCCAGAATTACGCTCCCGTTTCGAGAAAAACTTTCTAGTTACTCCAGAACGCTTTGAACAAGTTAAGTTCGCTCGCGCCTTCGACCGTTATGTCTCGGCGCACACAGCATCTCCTTCACGTACAAGTGAGACGGCACATTTCTCGCAGCGCTGGTTTCACCTCTCTTCGTCATCCGCGAGAGCGATAGTTTTCGCGGTTGCGCTTCTCGTAATTGGAATTGGCGCCTGGCAGTTTTTCTATCGTCAATCTGATGTTGAAAGAGGTCTCATAGCGCTGAATGCTGCCTATCGTGAAGAACGTCCCCTCGAGGCGCGCATTTCGAATCTTGATTATGCTCCGTTTCTGACTAAGCGTGCCGGTGCCGCGACAGAGAAAGTGGATCAGAATGAACTGAATCGGGCAGAGCTCACACTGTTAGAGGCCCTCAAAAAGAATCCCTCTCCACCGGTCCACCACGCATTGGGCCAAGTCTTCCTGGCGAAAAGAGAGTTTGGTAAAGCCATCGAGCAGTTCGATGCCGCAATCAAGACTGATCCAGGTAACGCCCAACTTTACGCTGATCTTGGTGCAGCATGGCTGGAGAAGGGAAAGCTGGACAGAGAAGCCGATCCTGGGAAAGGCATGGAGGGCCTGGGTCGCGGATTAGAGAATCTGAACAAGGCGCTCGAAATGACCCCGAACTCACTCGAAGCTCTTTTTAATCGTGCTCTCTGCGAAGAACAGATGACTCTGTACTCGCAAGCCGAGAACGACTGGCATGAATATCTCAACCGGGATTCTAAATCACCCTGGGCAGAGGAAGCGCGCCGGCGACTTCAGCTGCTTGACGAGAAAAAGAAAAGAGCGTTGCAAACCAAAGAAGATCTCTTCAAGGATTTCTTGAGCGCTTATGAATTTGGCAATAAGGATGCGGCATGGTTGGCGCTCAGCCCCAGCCGCGGACGTACAGGTAACCTAATCGTTGAGTCGCTGCTCGATGAACTCTTTCGGTTGCCGGCGCAAGCTAGTAATAAGGAAGCGGCGGTTGTACTACAAAAGATCACATATGCCGGTGAAGTCGAGAAAGCGAAGGTCGGCGATGCATTCACGCGTGATCTCGCTCGGACCTTGAGAACAGCAAATGTGCTTCAAAGAGAGCGAATCGCTGAAGGGCGTGAACTAATCAAGCAGGCGGTTGACCAATACAACAGGTCTGAGTTCAACGAAGCAGTTGAGATCTTCTCCCTGGCTGATCAGAAATTTCTAGAATCAGGAGATGAGTGCAATCAGCTGTTTGTGCAAGCCTGGATTGGCTATTGCTATCTTCGTCTCCAGGAATCAGAAAAGGCGTTGCAAATCTTCCAACGTCTGGAGCCGATTTTTGCCTCAAGAAACTATAAGTCGATGCTTGCGCAAGCGTTGATGGCCCAGGCTGATGCGCTTAATGGCAAGAACGAGTTTTCTAAAATCCTGGAACGAGCGAACGAAGGTTTGGCTCTATCTCAGCAGATCCAGGACAACGCAAACTCTGTACGCTGCTTACAAGCAAGCACTTCGATGCGACTGATCATGGGCGACTACAGTGAGTCGTTAAGTGCCACGTTCCACGCTTTAACTTTAGCGGAAGAACTACCCCCAGACCCTAAGATTACCTGGCCTTTTTATCATGAAGCTGCTCTTGATTTTTACTTTCTTGGCCTACCCATCTCAGCCCTGTTATTTGAAAAAGAAGCCCTGCGATTAGCAACGACCGCCGGACTCCCATTGCAAGCTTCCCGCTCGTATGACCGCCTGTCTCTGATCCAGGAACATCTTGGTAACTATCTTGAGGCAATGAAAAGCAGCGAGCTCGCTCGTGTGGAAGGTCAAAAGATCACTGACGAGCGGACGCGCACGAATGTACTGGCACATGCTGCGATGAACCTTGGCAGGGTTTACCGCGAAACCGGAGATCCGCAAAAAGCAATTGCCTCGTTTGATACAGCTCTTTCTCTGTATCAGCAGTTAGGGATGGACATCTATCGATACCAGGTACACAAAGGAAAGACGCTTGCGTTGATGCAGTTGGGCGATAACGACGCGGCCCAGGCCGAACTTAACTCGATGCTTTTTTGGTTCGAACAAAACCGCGAAAAGATCTCAGAAGAACGGTTGCGAAATAAGTTTTTTGACACGGAGCAGGATACATACGACTTAGCAATTGATTTCGAGTATTCCAGGAAGAACGACGGAGTTAAAGCACTCGATTTCGCCGAGGTATCGAGGGCTCGCTCACTGCATGAGATGATGGCTATCGGCGCACGATTTTCGGGTGATCGGGCGAATCCGGAGTTGAGACTCACCTCAGTCACACCGCCTTTGACCGCAAGAGAAATCCAGAACAAGCTGACGGAGCATATGCAGTTACTGGAGTACTCAGTACTCGGTGACAAGACAATCATTTGGGTGATCACACGAGACTCGATTAAGCCGGCTGTAGCCACAATCACCAGAGATGATCTGAACCAGGAAACAGAAAGATATTTGCAGCTTCTCACCCGCGCCTCTCCCAACATGGACGAGGTCACCAGTCAGGCGAAGAAGTTGTACGCGGCGTTAATCGGGCCTGCTGAAGGCTACCTTAATAGAAGTCTTCAACTCTGCATTATTCCTGACGGCCAACTTAACTTACTTCCATTCGCTTCACTGGTTTCACCTGATACCGGCCGATATTTAATCGAAGACTACACATTGCAAGCAGCACCAAGCGCAACGGTATTCATCACCAGTTCGGAAAACGCAAAGCTCAGGCAACCGGTTGGTTCAGAGCGCCTGTTGGCTGTTGGCAATCCTCGCTTCGCCGATTTACCAGATCTTCCCTCGGCAAAACGGGAGGCGGACGAGATCGCGAGTCTTTACAACGCAACTGCGTTAACTGGCGATGCGGCCGTGGTATCGCGAGTGACGTCTGCTCTCACGTCAGCGGACGTTGTTCACTTCGCAACGCACGCCGTGTCAGATGATAAATCGCCGATGCTATCAAGACTTCTGCTCTCGGCGGACCAAAATGAAATGCATCACGCCTCAAGTTCATACATAACGGCGGCAGATATTTTTCGGATGAAGCTTGATCGGACGCGCCTCGTGGTGCTCTCTGCCTGTCAGACTGGGGTTGAGAAAGTTTATCGCGGGGAAGGAGCCATAGGTTTGGCGCGACCATTCATCGCCGCCGGCGTGCCACTTGTGGTGGCAAGCCTATGGCCAGTGGAATCTGACCCGACCGCGAATTTGATGATCAGCTTTCACAAACATCGTAAGCAAGATCACGTTTCCACTGTCGAGGCTTTGCGCCGCGCGCAGCTGGAAGCTCTTCACAACTCACAGTCGAATTCTCAATACGACTGGGCCGCGTTCCTAGTGATAGGTGGCGACGCGGGGTTTTGAGAGTCGAATGCCGGAAAGATAAAACGAATTGCGAACCCCTGGCCCGTCAATCTTTCGCAACCGCAAGTTTAACAATCAGCTTTCACAGCCATCGCAGCAAGATCACGTTTTTCGGATGTTGAAGCGCTGCGACGCTCACAGCTGGAAGCGTTAGTCAACCAACAGCCGGAATTCGTTGTGGGAATTACGACTGGGCCGCGCTCGATCTGATCGTTAGGGTGCGGCTTTCGGAAGAGGAGGCACTCACATGTCAACGATAAACAGACGTGATTACTTGCTGCAACTCGGAGCAGGTGCTGCTGGATTCATCGCTGCTTCAGAATTAACGCTATTCGCCCAAACAAGGAGAAGGCCCTCGAATCGACGGCAAGCGCAATCGGGCGACAAAGCTGATGCTGAAACAGTGTCCTTGAAATGGCCCATAACACACGTCGAACCTAAGCCCGATGCATTCGTCACTGCCGTCTACGTTGGGCTAGCAGGTTTTGCCTACAACGACAGTCAATTTGAGAATAGGTTTGTGGATGTTGTCTTTCATCCCGGAACCGGCAGCCATAAACTCGAGATTCAGATTTACAAGAATCCTCCTGAAAACCTTCAGAACTGCCTACCGGATAGGTGTATAGATCCAGGCAGGAACGACCGGTTTAGGTTGGTGGATTCTGGTCCTCAAGGTGCCACTCCAAACGTCTTTGAAGTGGACTCGAAGCCGTTTGACCGGAATAGTGATGATTCTACATATAAGTACGACTTCAGATGGATGCCAGATCTTCACACGCCGGATTTCTATCCCGAACCATATGGGTTAAACCGGGTGCGTGGAACTAGATTGGCGGTGTTCACGGGGACGTTCTATACGCGCGTTCGTACCTCGACCACGTTTTGGCGAGTTAACGCTGAACAGTGCCAGGATGATCTGATCGACGATTACGGACACATAGCTTTATATATGGCGACTGCGATCGACTCACAAAATGATGTGGCGCTGATGCTCAACCAGGACTCAGAACCGGTCTATAAATTCGAACGAGGTAACAAGTATCAAATAGTTTTCAACAACGAGTGCGAAAGATGTCCGGAACCAGACCCCACCGGCTGCGAAACTAAGAGGAATGATTTTCATTTTCTTCGGGATGTCATTAAAGTTCCGATTCTAGGAAGGTTGAAGTATGGCTTGAAAGTAAAAAAGCCGTGTTCGGGAGAAGGTTGCGCCAAACCAGATTTCTGCCTATACCGTCATGGGCAACATCGAGCAACAGACGAAGCACCTTGCTCTGGTGCTGGTTATGGAAAAGCGCCGGGATTCCCGTAAACGCACAGACTCATCAGTTCTCTCGGGGAACCGGCTGGACTCGTGCCCGCCGGTTTTTCCTGTGCGTCGGTTGCTTTACACAAAAAGTAAGGCGCCAACAGTACAGTACCGCGAGCGAAGCGACCGGATGGCCATCAGAATTTAGCGTAATGTCGTGTGTGCCATCTTGGGGAACAGAACCGGCGGGACTCGTGCCCGAGAAAACTAGTCCCTGTCATCATCGTCGATGGCCGTTGAATCAATGAGCAACGGCTTTGCACAAAAA
>Ga0207674_10006815_pt1 | contig 13399 bp, 10 predicted proteins | sample KBSCornC72_FD_184303 | JGI IMG/M metagenome (GOLD analysis project Ga0207674, IMG submission 184303) | Corn rhizosphere microbial communities from Kellogg Biological Station, Michigan, USA - KBS Corn C7-2 (SPAdes) (version 2) | ecosystem: Host-associated > Plants > Roots > Rhizosphere > Soil ... | reverse complement strand
CCTCGATCGACGCCGGCTCGCGTGCCGGCAGCCCGCGGGCGGAGAGCCCGCGGACCGAGAGCCCGCTGGACCGCCACGTGCGGCGCGATGGCGCAGGGGTTGACGACCCGACCAGCCTCCGGTAGAGTGTGATTCGTCACCGCGGGGTGGAGCAGCCCGGTAGCTCGTTGGGCTCATAACCCAAAGGTCGCTGGTTCAAATCCAGCCCCCGCAACCAACAAACACAGGGGTTCGGCGCTCTCGCCGGGCCCCTTGTGTGTTTCAGCTAGCCGACTTGTCCCGAAACTTGTCCCTCGCCACGGGTTTTCTCGCTAGGGTCTCTCACCATGTCTCGGTCAGAAACTCCGCCTGTAGCGAGCCCGGACGGCGCACGTGCGCCCGCTAGAGGGGGCGTGCTAGCCTCCCGGCTATGCCCCGTCTGCCGGAAGGTCCCGATTCACGCCCGCCAGGAGGTGTGCTCCGGCCGGTGCCGGGCGGCCCGGAGCCGACAGCGGAAGGCCGAGGCTCGGCGGGAGCGGGATGCCGAGATCCGGGCGCTGCTCGAGGCGGCACTGGAGAAGCTGAGGGAGAAGGGCTGACCGAAATGATCGACAGGCTCCGAGGAGTCGAGGAGGGGGATCGGCGCGCAAACTCTCGTGGAATCGGGGGATCTCAGGACCTATCAATCCACTTCCTGGGAGGCTGACATGCTTTTCCGCATAATCGTCCCGCTGCTACTCATCGCGCTGACGCAGTCACCCGGCGCGTTCGCCCAAACTGGAAGCAAAGTGTACCGCGTGGGCTTGGTGTCGCTTAACGCGCCGCCGATGGAGGGGGGCCCGGCTTGGGAGGCCTTCAAAACTCGCCTCGCCGAGCGTGGATACGTCGAGGGGAAGAACGTCACGTTTGAGCCGCGGTGGGCGGGCCCGGACTACCAGCGCGTGCCGGCGCTGCTCGCCGACCTCGAGCGCAGTGGCGTCGATGTCATCTTCGCGCCTGGTTCGAAGATGGCCCGCATCAGCCAGAGCCACGTGAAGAAGACGCCCCTGGTCGTATACTCGTGCGACGCCTTCGACCACGTATCGCGCCTGGCGCGACAGGGCGGCAACGTGACCGGCGTCACGTGCATGACTTCGGAGTTGACCGCCAAACGCCTGGAAGTGCTGAAGGAGGCCGTGCCGACGGCGTCGCGCATCGTGTTCCTGTCCGAGCCCGAGGACTCTCCTTCCGGCCTCAAGCGCGCTCACGACGCAGCGCCGCGGCTCGGGATTAAGCTGACCCCGGTCGGGTTCCAGTCGAGAGTCGATATGCCGCGGGCGCTGGAGGTCGTCGCGAAAGAACGCCCAGACGCATTGTTCGTCTACCCCGACCCGATCGCGTTCATGGAGATGCAGCGCATCGCCGAGTTCGCGCTCAGGGAGCGCCTCCCATCGATGTACGCATTCCGAAATTTTGTGGACGTCGGCGGTCTGCTGTCCTATGGAGCCAACAACATGGATATGTGGCGGCAAGCCGCCGATCAGAGTGCGCGGATTCTCGACGGCAAGGCGCCCGGCGATGTTCCGATGCTCCAGGCGACGCGCTTCGAGCTCGTGATCAACCTGAAGACCGCCAAGGCGCTCGGCCTGACCATCCCGCCGTCACTGCTGGCGCGGGCGGATCAGCTGATCGAGTGATGGAGCGGCGCGCGTTCCTGGCTGGTGCTGCCGCGCTGCTTAGCATGCCGCGCGCCGCCGAGGCGCAGCCGGCGGGCAAAGTCTACCGCCTGGGCATCCTCTCCCCCGGCGCGGTCCCGGAACCCTCGGCTGCGACGTCACCGAATCTTGTCCCCATCGCCCTGCGTGAGCTGGGCTATATCGACGGCCAGAACCTTGTCGTCGAGCGGCGGTTCGCCGAGGGGAGGATCGACCGGTTGCCCGCGCTAGCGCGCGATCTGGTCGGGCTCCGCGTGGATGTCATCGTCGCGGTGAGCGAGGCCATTCAAGCGGCAAAGGACGCGACAGTAACAATCCCGATCGTCATGGGCTTCGGCTTCAATCCAGTGGAGCAAGGGTTTGTGGCGAGCCTTGCTCGTCCCGGCGGCAACATCACTGGGGTGCTATATGCTTCGGAAGGTCAGCTGGTGAGCAAGCGGCTGGAGCTGCTCAGGGAAGCAATCCCTCGGGCCGCACGGATCGCGGTTCTCGCAACCCGCGAATCCGACTCCAGCGCTCAGTTGCACGCGGCGCAGAAGGCGGCGTCCGCCCTCGGCGTCAAGCTAGTCGTTGTCGAAGCTCAAGGGACTGACTACGATCGCGCCTTCGCGAAAATGGTGGCTGAGCGAGCTGACGCCCTCTTCATCGTCTCGAGCAGCATTCTCAACCGTGACCGGAAGCTGATCATCGAGCGAGCCGCGCAGTACCGGCTGCCCGCCATGTACGAGTGGCGCGAGCAGGTTGAGGTGGGCGGCCTGATGTCATACGGCAGCAGCCTCGTCGGGCTCTCTCGGCGTGTCGCGGCTTATGTGGATAGGATTCTCAAAGGCGCAAAGCCCGCAGAGTTGCCGGTGGAGCAGCCCACCACGTTCGAGCTGGTCATCAACCTCAAGACCGCCAAGGCGCTCGGGCTGGCGATCCCGCGGTCGCTGCTCCTGCGGGCGGATCAGGTGATCGAGTGATGGATCGTCGTGCGTTCCTTGCTGGTGCTACCGCACTCCTCGCCGCGCCACTCGCGGCCGAGGCGCAACCCTCACCGAAGCGGACTCGGCTGGGCATTCTCGCGCTCCGTTCCACGCGCCTGCCCCAGTACGCCTTATTTCGCCAGGCCCTCTGGGATCTCGGCTACCAGAGCGAGGTGACGCTCAGCATCGAGGAGCGAGCGGCCGACGGAAAAGCTGAGCGACTTCCGAATCTGGCCGTCGAGCTCGTCCGGAGCAATGTGGACGTGATCCTTGCCTCGGGACCAGAGGCCACGCTGCAAGCGGCGCGGCAAGCGACGAGCACGATACCGATTGTCATGGTGGCCATTGACTATGATCCAGTCGCCCTGGGGCATGTTGCGAGTCTTTCCAGACCGGGAGGCAACGTCACCGGCCTCTTTTTCCAGCAACTCGAGTTGACCGCCAAGCGACTTGAGCTGCTTAAAGAGGCCGTCCCAAGTGTCGCCCGTGTGGCCGTCCTGTGGGATTCCCATTCGGCCGACCAATGGAAGGTCGTCCAGATCGCCGCACGGGCCCTTGGTATTCAGCTACGATCCGTCGAACTTCGCAACCCTCCGTACGATTTCGAGAGGGCATTCGAGCTCGCGTCCCGCGACGGAACGCGAGCGGTCCTCGCCCTGATGTCTCCTGTGTTCTTCAGCGAGCGCGCCCGCATGGCTACGCTTGCCGCGAGGAATCGGCTGGCGGCGATGTTCGGTCTACGGGAGTGGGCGGAGGCGGGAGGGCTCATGGCTTACGGTCCGAACATCTCGCATATGTTCGTGCGCGCCGCCGGCTACGTGGACAAGATCCTGAAGGGCGCGAAGCCCGCCGACCTTCCCATCGAGCAGCCCACCAAGTTCGAGCTGGTCATCAACCGCAAGACCGCCAAGGCGCTTGGCTTCACGATCCCGCAATCCCTCCTACTGCGAGCGGATCAGGTGATCGAGTGATGGACCGACGCGCGTTCCTTGCTGGTGCTGCCGGGCTCCTCGCCGCGCCGCTCGCCGCCGAGGCGCAGCCGGCTGGCAAGGTATACCGCATTGGAGTTCTCTCCCCGGAAGTGCCTCCCCCTGGGCTACTCGAAGGCTTCCAAGAAGGACTCCGAGAGCTTGGTTACGCCGAGGGGAAGAACGTCACTTTCGAGTCGCGGCATGCAGAGGGTAAGAACGAGCGGCTTGCCGCTCTAGCGGATGAACTTGTACGCCTCAAGGTGGACGTCATCCTGACCGTGAATACGCCGGCAGCCCAGGCGGCCAAGAACGCCACGGCAACAATCCCCATTGTCATGACGCGCGTTTCCGATCCCATAAGAATGGGCCTCGTACCGAGCCTTGCACGTCCGGGTGGGAACCTTACCGGCCTGAGTTTCACTGCGGTCGATCTTGCTCCCAAGCAGCTCGAGTTGCTCAAGGAGATCCTTCCCGAGATCTCTCGCGTGGCCTTTCTCTGGTATGCGGATAATCCAGCGGCAACCACGGGCGTTAGGGGGTTGGAACCGGCGGCCACACAGCTGAATCTGCGTTTTCTGCGCCTTCCCGTGCGGGCTCCGAGCGATTTCCGAGGCGCGTTTCTGGCTGCAGTCCGAGATCGCGCCGGCGCTCTCGTCGTCTTCGAGGATGTATGGCTCACGAAGCACCGGGGTCAGATCCTCGATTTGGCGGCGAAGCACTCACTGCCTGTCATCTCGCTGTACAAGGACTTCGCCGAGGCCGGGGGCCTCCTCGCCTACGGGGCGAGTCCCCCTGCCATATACCGGCGCGCGGCGTACTACGTGGATAGAATCCTCAAAGGTGCAAAGCCAAGAGACCTCCCCATCGAACAGCCGACGAAGTTCGACCTCATCATCAATCTGAAGACCGCCAAGGCGCTCAACCTCACGATCCCGCCGTCGCTCCTGGCGCGAGCGGATCAGGTGATCGAGTGATGGACCCGGGCGCTGATCCAGCGCCTAGTGACAACACTCGACGGGCCGCGCTGATGTTCGCAACGCTCGGCTTCGCCGCCCTCCCGCGCGTCCCCGCTGACATGGCGCCAGTGTTCCAGGCGCTCCACCAATGGCTCGACGGGTGGAAGGGGAGTGGCGATCTGGTGACGGGTATGAGCCGCCAGGGCTACGACCTGTCGCTGACCCAATAGCCGGATGGCTGGCGCTGCACGTTCTATCCGACCGGTCGGGAACACTCCCTCACGTCTCGGACCGGCTCGGCATGGGAGAAGACGGCGGCGCTGGCCGTCCAGCGGGCGGCGGCGCGCGCCCTAGACAGGATGACCCACGGGGATGATGCCCCGAGCTCATGGTCTCCGCTCTTTCTTCAGCGTCGACCGGCGCGCTTTCTGTTTCTTTGGGCGCGATCGCCTCACGGTTGGGTGGGAGCGGTTTCTCTTGCGAAGGCATTGAGCCTCCCTTCAAAGCCACACCTTCGCCTCCTGGGCGGTCCAGCGCGGCGCCTCGCTGCACGAGCTCAAGGATCTCCTGGGGCACAGCTCGCTCGCGATGGTCATGCGCTACGCGCACCTAGCGCCCGAGAACCTCCGCCAGGCCGTGAACAAGGCGGGGAGCGTTCTGGCCGAGGTGCTGCGAGGGGAGACGGCCGATGCCGTCGCGAACGGGCCCGGGTTCAGCACAAAGTCAGCACAAAATGCTAAACTCCACACCGAACGTCGCGTAAGTCCCTGATGAGCCGTTAGCTCAGTTGGCAGAGCACCTGACTTTTAATCAGGGGGTCGGTGGTTCGATCCCACCACGGCTCACCAGACTTTCCCAGGACTTATCCAAACAATTCAAGCCCGATTCGGACTCCAAGTGGGCGGGGCGCCATGCCCGCGTCGGTCAATGGGGCCGGTCAAGGGCCTCGCGCACCTTCAGGGCGAAGGCCAGCGGCGTGAACGGCTTCTCGAGAAAACTCGTTCCCGGCTCGAGTACCCCGTGGCGAATGATGGCATCGTCGGTATAGCCGGACATGAAGAGCACCTTGGTCTCCGGCCGCGCGCCGGCAATCTTGGACGCGAGGGCGCGACCGCTCATCCCGGGCATCACGACGTCCGTCAGCAGGAGCCCGATGATTCCCGCGTGCCGTTCCGCGATCAAGAGGGCGTCGGCGGGGATGGCGGCTTCGAGCACCGTGTACCCGAGCTCCTCGAGCACCTCCCGTGCGATGGCGCGAACCTCGTGCTCGTCCTCCACGAGGAGCACGGTTTCCGTCCCTCTCGGCAGGGCGGGCAGAGCCGACACTGACGTCAGCTCCGGAGGCGCGTTCGTCCACGGGAGGTAGATCCTGAACGTGGTGCCGAGCCCGAGCTCGCTGTAGACCCGGACGTGGCCCCCACTCTGCGTCACGATGCCGTAGACCGTAGCGAGGCCGAGGCCGGTGCCCTTGCCCTGTTCCTTCGTGGTGAAGAATGGCTCGAAGATCCGCGCCTGGACTGCGCGGTCCATGCCGGCGCCGGTGTCGCTCACGGCCAGCATCACGTAGGGGCCGGGGGTGCCACTCACGCGGAGGGCCGCCGAGTCGGCGCTGAGCGCGACATTCGCCGTCGCGATGGTAAGGCGGCCGCCCTCCGGCATGGCGTCGCGCGCGTTCACCGCGAGGTTCACGATCACCTGCTCGAGCTGAACGGGGTCCACTCGCACCCGTCCGCAGTCCACTCCGGGCACGAAGGTGAGCTCGATATCCTCGCCGATCAGCCGTCTGAGGAGATTCGTCGATTCGCCGACCAGCGCGTTCAGATCGATCACTCGCGGCTGGAGCACTTGCTTGCGGCTGAACGCCAGCAGCTGCCGGGTGAGCGCCGCCGCGCGGTTCGCTGTCTTGCCGATGAGCTCCAGGTCGCGCCGCAACGGGTCGGCCGGGGCCAGTCGATTGAGGCTGAGCTGGCTCCGGCCGGTGATGACGGTGAGGAGGTTGTTGAAATCGTGCGCGACCCCGCCCGCGAGCTGGCCGATCCCCTCCATGCGCTGGGCATGCAGCAGGTCCCCCTCGAGCTGCTTGCGCGCCGTGACGTCCTGGAGGACCGCAATGAAGTACTCGGCCTTGTCCGCTGGATCCCGGGCGAGGGAGACCGTCATGTCAACCCAGACCACCGACCCGTTCTTGTGGATAAATCGCTTTTCTCGCGACAGGGTCCGGATCTCGCCGGCGAGGAACTTCCGGATCCCCTCATGGTCGAGGGACAGCTCGTCGGGATGCGTGACGTCGAGGAAGGTCCTGGCCAGCAGTTCCTCACGCGTGTACCCCAGGATATCGCAGCACCGCTGGTTGACCCGCAGCCACCGCCCATCCAGGGCGTTGTGGGCAAACCCTACCGCCGCCTGCTCGAACGTTCCCCGGAAGCGCTCCTCCGACTCGCGCAGCGCCAAGACGCTCTCGTGCATCTCGTCCTTCGCCAGCCTCTGTGCGGTGATGTCCAGATGCATGACCACGGCCCCGCCCAGCCCGTCACCCGCGAGGGGTGTCACCGTCAACAGGAACCAGTGCGGCTCTATCGGCGACCCGGTCGAATACTCGATCGAAAAGGTCTCCTCCCCCCTCCCCAGCACGGCACGGATGCCCGCGGCCACCTGACGGGCCGCGGCGGAGACATCACCCCGCGCCCGGTCGCACACCTGGAGGTAGTTGACGCCGATCGCATGGCCGGGGTCCTGGCTCACCGCCCGGCCGGCGCAACGTCGCCACCGCTCGTTCACCGACAGAATGCGGCCTTCGGTGTCGAGCACGGCGATGTGCGCGGGCAGCGCATTGAGGATGGCGGCTTGCTTGACCGCCTCGCGATGACGCAACTGCTCCTGGGGACGCCGCAACAGGAACGTTCGGCCGTCACGGCCCGCCACCGTGTCGACCTCGCCGCCCGTGAGCTCCTCCAAGCGCTGCTCGGCGGTGACGAGGGTCTCGATCAACGCCGACAACTCTCCATTCGCGTCCTCGGGCGCTGGGGAGGACTTCGGGCTCACGCGGCGGCGGGACTCAGTCCCAGCGCTGCCAGCACCGGCTGAGTCTGGCTGAGGGTGCCGACGATTCGCCGCACGGGCAGCGGCGCGAGGGCGATGAGCGTCGGCGTCAAGAGAATGTGGTCGGCCAGGGCCCGGCCCGGCTCCCGAAACACATCCACCACTTCGATCCGATGCCGCCCCGGGAGGTGGGCCCGGCACAGTGCGGTGAGGTTGGCCACCGCCTGGGCGGAGTTCGGGACGTCCCCAGCGATATAGAGTCGGAAGCGGAAGATGACGCGCTGACTCATGAGCGGATCACTTCCGGCCGGTCCGTGGTGCGTCCGCCCCGCGCAGCTCCCGCATCCGGGTGCGGCCGCCCGACAGCTCTCGCTGACGAGTCGCGGTGGTGCGGACCAGCAACGCCTTCTCGACCTGCTTCGCCTGAAGCTCGACCTGCAACGACTTGACGCGGACTGCGAGCTCGGCCTCGTCCGCATCGAGCCGGACGCGCTTGAGCTTGCTGGCGACTTCGGCGACCTCGTTCGAGACGCGTTCGGCGCTTTCCTTCTCCCACCGCAGGGTGCCCATGAGGACGTCTCCCCCCGCGGTGTAGGTGTCGGTCAGCGTCACGCCGGTGTTGCTGAGGATCAGCTCGCGCACCTGGTTCGAGTGCGCCGTCCCGCGGGACTTGATGATGGACATGCCGCGGTTCCGCTCCCCCGCTTGCACGAGGTAGTTCAGATGGATCCATGTGTCCGCGAGCGTCGAGATCTGCAGCGGCGACCCGCCTTCGTTCTGGCTGGCCATCTCGTCGAGGAGGCTGGTGCACACGAGCGTGGTGCCCTCGGCCTTCGACCAGTCGATCAGCCGTTCCGCCACGCTGTGCGCGGTCAGCTCGTTCCCCGACTTGGACAACGTCGAGACGGGATCGATCACCAGGCAGCGGGCGCGATGCTCCTTCGCGAGCGTCTTGATGCGCACGAGGTAGGTTTCCGCGCTGCCCGTGATGGTGCGGGCGGAGATCATCCGCAAGGTCCCGTTCTTGACGAAGCGATCCAGCCGGATGCCGACCGAGGCGAGATTGCGGATGACCTCCGACCCGTCCGAATCGAAGCTGACGAACATCGTGCGCTCGCCCCGCCGGCAGGCGGCCTCGGCGAAGGCGCCGCTCAACGTCGTCTTGGCCGTGCCGGGGAAGCCGGTGATCAGCACGCTGGCCCCGCGGTAATAGCCGCCGCCCAGCATGGTATCGAGGCGCTTCACGCCGCTGGACACGCGTTCGGTGGTCACGCTGGCATCCACTCGGCCGAGGGTACGCGCCACTGCGACCTCGAGCCCGTGGGCGCCGATCAGGAACGGGGATTCATTCTCATCGAAGGCGGAGCCGCGGTACTTCTGCACGCGGAGGTTGCGCTGCGACACCCCCAGCACCACGCGATGGTTGAGCATCACGGCGCAGTCCACCATGAAGTGCATGAAGCCGAACTGCTGTGGAGAGGCGCCGCTCGACTCATCCGCACCGGCCTTGGCGGTGATCAGGCCCGTTAGCTCGTTCTTCACCAGCCACTCGTGCAACCGATAGATCTCTCGGCGCTGGGCTGCCTGGTCGGGCAGCAGCGCCAGCACGATATCCAGCGCGTCAAACACGATGCGCTTCGCCCCCAGGTCCTTGGTCTGAGCCTCGAGCGCCGCAATCATCCCGCTGAGATCAAAGTTCCCCGACTGGACGAGGTCGGGTGTCGGCTGGGCGTCCAGGAAGAGAAGTTTCTTTCGCTGCAGCTCCGCAAGCTTCCAGTCGAAGCTGGCAGCGTTGGCGACGATGCGCTTCGCGGTCTCCTCGAACGCCACAAAGATGCCCGGCTCCTTGTGATGCGCGCCATGCACGAGGAATTGCAGCGCGAGTATGGTCTTCCCGGATCCGGGTCCGCCCACCAGGAGCGTGGTGCGACCGCGGGGCAGGCCTCCGCCGGTCATCTCATCGAGCCCGATGATGCCGGTGGGCGCTTTCGCGGGCCCCGCGAGGAGACGCGTCTGGCCGGAGATCATCATCGGGCGCCCCGTCGGACGCACGACGGACGGAGCGGCCATCGCCCCCGAAGCGCCGTGCCCTTCGCTCGCGACTCACCATTCATCGCTGTGTTCTCCTATTCATCGGCGATCTGTCCTCTGCGACGGATTCCGTACAGGGCCTAAGGTATCAGCGGGTGGGAGGCCAGCGTATTGGACCATGGTCCCACGACTCCCACCACGGCTCAGCACGCGTCCTGAGCGGCAGGCACCTACGTCACCTCGCCGCGGCGCGCCCGTGCGTACCCTTGCGTGCGACCAAGGTCCAATAGATCGTCCCGCGGGCAGCGGCTACGCTCGCCCTACGGATCGCTGCCCATTGCTGCCGCCAAATTGCCGCTGACAATGCGTTGAAGGCGCCTGTCATCCCGATTGACCTGCTGCTGGCCCGCGATTGAGCAACAGGATCAGGAGGATACATGCCGACCGCCGCCAGGAGCACTACGGACACGGCCGATGGCAACACCGACGGCCGACACCCGGAGGCCGTGCTGAACACGGGGGCCCTGCAGAACGCGATCTTCAACAGCGCGAACTTCTCGAGCATCGCGACCGACGCCAAGGGGGTCATCCAGATCTTCAACGTCGGGGCGGAACGGATGCTGGGGTACACCGCCGCCGAGGTGATGAACAAGATCACGCCGGCCGACATCTCCGATCCACAAGAAGTGATAGCGCGCGCCAAGGCGCTGAGCGTCGAGCTCGCGACTCCGATCACGCCGGGGTTCGAGGCCCTGGTGTTCAAGGCCTCGCGCGGGATCGAGGACATCTACGAGCTGACGTATATCCGGAAGGACGGGAGCCGGTTCCCGGCGGTGGTGTCGGTGACGGCGCTGCGCGACGCGCAGGACACCATCATCGGCTACTTGCTGATCGGGACCGACAACACCGCGCGGAAGCAGGCGGAAGAGGCGCTGCTCAAGGCGGGGGCGCTGCAGAGCGCGATCTTCAACAGCGCGAACTTCTCCAGCATCGCCACCGACGCCAAGGGCGTCATCCAGATCTTCAACGTGGGCGCCGAGAGGATGCTCGGGTATACAGCGGCCGAGGTGATGAACAAGATCACGCCGGCGGACATCTCCGACCCGCAGGAAATCATCGTGCGCGCCCAGGCGTTGAGCGTCGAGTTCGCCACGCCGATTGCGCCGGGGTTCGAGGCGCTGGTGTTCAAGGCGTCGCGTGGGATCGAGGACATCTACGAGCTGACGTACTTCCGGAAAGACGGGAGCCGGTTCCCGGCGGTGGTGTCGGTGACGGCCCTGCGGGATGCGCAGAACGCCATCATCGGCTATCTGCTGATCGGCACCGACAATACCGCGCGCAAACTGGTCGAGGCCGAGCAGAAGAGGCTCGATCAGCGCTTGCGCGACCAGCAGTTCTACACACGCTCGCTGATCGAATCCAACATCGACGCGCTGATGACCACCGACCCCTCCGGCATCATCACGGACGTCAACAAGCAGATGGAAGCGCTCACCGGCTGCACGCGTGACGAGCTCATCGGGGCGCCGTTCAAGGACTACTTTACTGATCCGGAGCGGGCCGAAGCCGGCATCAAGCTGGTGCTGAGCGAGAAGAAGGTCACCGACTACGAGCTCACCGCCCGCGCCCGAGACGGAAAGAAAACCGAGGTGTCGTACAACGCGACCACCTTTTACGACCGGGACCGCAGGTTGCAGGGCGTGTTCGCCGCCGCGCGCGACGTGACGGAACTGAAGCGCTTCGAGCAGACGCTGCAGCAGAAGAACGTGGAGCTGGAGGCCGCGAGCCGCATGAAGTCCGCCTTCCTCGCCAACATGTCCCACGAGTTGAGGACGCCCCTGAACGCCATCATCGGCTTCTCGGAGGTGCTCAGGGACGGCTTGGTGGGTGAGCTGACCGCGCAACAGCGAGGATTCATCGGCGACATCTTCGTCAGCGGGAATCATCTGCTCGCGCTGATCAATGACATCCTCGACCTGTCGAAGGTGGAGGCCGGCAAGATGACGCTCGATCTGGAGCCGGTGGAGGTGGCGCCGTTGTTCGCGAGTAGCTTGTCCATTATCAGGGAGAAGGCCGCCACCCGGCGTATCCGCCTGAATATGGAGGCCGCGGTCGGGCTGGGGACGATTCTGTTGGACGCGCGCAAGGTGAAGCAGATCGTGTACAACCTGCTCTCCAATGCCGTCAAGTTCAGCAACGAGGGCGGCGAGGTGATCCTTCGGGCCAGCCGCGTCCTGCGTGCCGACGTGGGCGGGTTGGCCCCCGGCTGTTGCGGTCGGAGTCTCCCGCTGACCGACAACGAGTTCGGGGAGTTCCTCGAGATCAGGGTCAGCGACACCGGTATCGGCATCTCGCCGGAGGGACTGGAGCAGTTATTCAAACCGTTCAGTCAGATCGACAGCAGCCTGGCGCGAAGATTCGAGGGCACCGGACTGGGTTTGGCCATGGTGAAGATCCTCGCCGAGCTGCACGGCGGCACGGTGGCGGTAGAGAGTGCGGTGGGCCACGGTTCTCGCTTCACCGTATGGCTGCCGCTCCAGGTAAGCGGGAATCTGGTCCACACGCCGGCTATGGCCCCGCCCTCCCGTATCGAGAGGCCGACGGATGCGCGGATTGCGCTGATAGTGGAAAGCGACTTCAAGTCCGCCGAGCTGATTCGCGTGCAGCTCGAAGCGGAGGGTTTCGAGGTGCTGCACGCCACCTCCGCCGAGGCCGCGCTGATTCTCGCGGTGCAGCAGCCGTTGGCGTTGATCACCCTGGACATCATGTTGCCCAACATGGACGGCTGGGAATTACTCGGTCGTATCAAGCAGGTGCCGGAGTTGCGACGCGTTCCGGTGGTGATCATCTCGATTGCGGCGGATCCCAAGAAGGGCTTCTCGCTCGGCGCGGCGGCGGTCATGCAAAAGCCGATCTCCCGGCCGGAGTTGTTCGACGCGCTCGGCGATCTGGGATTGCTTCCGCTCTCGCACGGCCAGACGCTCACCGTCCTTGTCGTCGATGACGATCCCAAGGCGGTGGAGTTCATCGCCATCAGTATCATGGCCATGGCCGGTACCGTGCTGCGAGCGTACGGCGGCCGCGAGGCGATCGAGATCGCGCGAAGGAAACTGCCGGACGTGATCTTGCTCGATCTCATGATGCCCAAGGTGAGCGGCTTCGACGTGGTGGAAGCTCTTAACGCGCAACCCGATACGGCGCGCATCCCGATCGTGGTGGTTACCGCGAAGCACATCACCGCCGAGGACCGCGCGACACTGCATGGCCATGTGGCGACGATCATGGACAAAGCCGAGTTCGACGCCGCCCGTTTCATGGCCGAAGTCCGGCGGGCCCTGTCGGGTCGCAAAGCGAGCGTCTGACATGGCAAAAGTTCTGATCATCGAGGACAACCGAGCCAACATGACGTTGGCGACGTTCCTGTTGCAGTCGGCCGGCCATACTGTGTTGAGCGCCACGGATGCCGAGGCCGGGCTGACCCTCGCACGCGGGGAGCAACCCAACCTGATCCTGATGGATATCCAGCTTCCCGGCATGGACGGTCTTGAAGCCACGGCCTTGCTCAAGGGGGACCAGGCGACGCGCGACATTCCGGTGATCGCCCTCACCGCGCTGGCGATGAAGGGCGACGAGGAGCGCATTCGAGCCGCGGGGTGTGACGGCTACGTCGCCAAGCCGATGGACTATCAGGACTTTCTGGCCACCATCACCGCTCAGCTGGCCCGCGCATGAGCCCGAGACCTGACGTCGCTGACCACCCACCA
>Ga0207674_10006811_pt1 | contig 13407 bp, 9 predicted proteins | sample KBSCornC72_FD_184303 | JGI IMG/M metagenome (GOLD analysis project Ga0207674, IMG submission 184303) | Corn rhizosphere microbial communities from Kellogg Biological Station, Michigan, USA - KBS Corn C7-2 (SPAdes) (version 2) | ecosystem: Host-associated > Plants > Roots > Rhizosphere > Soil ... | reverse complement strand
CGTGAGCCATTGACAGGTTTACGCAAACGGATCGCTGAACACATGGAACGCTCGTGGCGCATCATTCCACACGCCACAGCTTTCGATGAGACTGACGCGAGCGAGCTGGTTGCGCTCCGTCGCGCCTTGTTGCCAGCGGCGGAGAAACGCGGCACACGCCTGACCTATATGCCGCTGCTCATCAAGCTGCTCATCCCGCTGCTCAAAGAATTCCCCATCTTCAACGCCAGCCTGGATGAAGAGAAACGCGAGATTATCTATCACCACTCGTACCATCTCGGCGTGGCGGCTGCTTCGCCCGAAGGTCTGCTCGTCCCCGTTTTGCGCGACGCGGACAGGCTAAGTATACTGGAAATCGCGGCGCGACTGGAGAAATTGATCGAGGGAGCGAAGAAACGCGCGCTGGCCCTGAACGAACTGAGCGGCAGCACTTTCACGCTCAATAACGTAGGCAGCTTCGGCGGCAGCAGCGGTACACCGATCATCAATCATCCCGAAGTGGCGATCCTGGCAGTTGGACGCATCGAAGAGAAGGCTGTTGTGCGCGAGGGCAATATTTTCGTGCAGCCGCGTATGCCGCTCGCGCTCTCGTTCGATCACCGCCTGATCGATGGCGCGCTGGCCGGAGCGTTTCTGGCGCGTTTCAAAGAGCTGGTGGAGAACCCGCAGCAATTGCTGCTAGATATGATCTAATGCAACATCCTCAAAGCGGATCAAAGGTCAAGATGCGCAAGGACCCGTTACACACCGCGGATACCAGAGCGAGCCAGCCAACCTCGCTCTGGCACAACCGCGACTACCTGCTGCTTGTCAGCGGGCAGGTTGTCTCGCTGCTCGGTTCCCAATTCTCATTGATCGCGTTTCCGCTTCTGGCGCTTTTCATCACAAGCTCGCCCGCGCAGGCTGGCTTGATTGGGGCTACACGTCTTGTACCCTATTTGCTCTTGAGCCTGCCCGCTGGCGCGCTAGCAGATCGCTGGGACCGTAAACGCGTGATGCAAATCTGTGATGCTGCGCGCGCGCTCAGCGTGGCCAGTATTCCGCTTGCCTTTGCCCTGGGACATCTGACGCTTGGGCAGCTCTACCTGGTCTCGCTGATTGAAGGCACCTTCTTTGTCTTCTACGATCTCGCTGAAGTAGCCTGCATGCCGCGTGTGGTCGCCAGAGAGCAAATCGTCGCAGCAACCAATCAGAATGAAATGGCGCGTAACGTGGCCTTTCTGCTTGGTCCTGCGCTGGGGGGTGCAATCTACATCCTGGGTAAAGTTCTGCCTTTCCTGTTCGATGCCATCTCCTATTTTGCTTCCGTTATCTCACTCTTCTGGATCAAGGCAAAGTTCCAGCAAGAGCGCGCCGCCGCGCCAGAGAAACTCTGGATCGAGATACGCGCGGGCCTGCTCTGGCTCTGGAAGCAACCGCTGATCTTCTTTATTGCCTGCACGGGTACACTCACGCATTTACTCTTTGATGGCGTCGTTCTGCTACTGATTGTACTTGGCCAGCATATGCACGCTACGCCCTTTACGATCGGTATAGTCCTGGCTATGGATGGCGTGGGTAGCCTGATCGGGTCGATCCTGGCCTCGCGTTTTGCCAACCAGTTAAGTTTCCGCCTGTCCCTGATTGGTGGCTACTGGCTCTGGGCCGTGTTCTGGTTCCTGATCCCGCTTGCACAGAATACCATCATATTGAGCGTCATTGTTGCGCTTATCTATCTGGTTGGCATCATTGCCGATCTCGCCCAATTTAACTATCGGCGTATCCTGATCCCTGATGAGCTACAGGGTCGCGTCAACAGCGTTTTCCGCATGATCTCCTATAGTGGCGCGCCGCTTGGTCTGGCTCTGGCTGGCTTCCTCCTGAATGCCTACGGACCATATCCCACCACGATCATCCTTGGCGTAGGCTTTGTTGGCCTGGCGCTGCTCATCACCCTGAACCCACATGTACGCCACGCTCGCCCATTGAGCAAGGTTTTGCAAGAGCAAACAAACTGCCTTGAAACAGAGGCCGATTAGTTTGCAGAAAGTAGAGAGAAATTATGGTTGTTGGAGATGTGACGACCGCTGTTGATATCTTGATCCTGGGCGCGGGACCCGGAGGCTACGTGGCGGCGATTCGCGCGGCCCAGCTTGGGCGCAAAGTCACGCTGGTGGACGCGGGCGCGCCCGGCGGAACCTGCCTGAATCTGGGTTGTATCCCGCTTAAAGCCCTGCTCTCTGCCAGCGAACGCTATGCGCAGGCGCGCGGCGATGATCTGGCCGCGATGGGCATTAGTAGCGAGCGCGTAACCTTCGATTGGAGCAAGATGCAAGCCTGGAAGCAGAGCGTGGTGCAGCGGCTCTCCGAGGGCGTGCGCCGTCTGCTGGCCAGCAACGGCGTCGAATGCGTGCACGGCACCGGCTGGTTTATCAACGAGCAAGAGGTGCGCGTCGAGGGTGAACATGGCTCGCTGCGTTTCAAATTCGACGCCTGCATCATCGCCACCGGAGCCGAGGCAAAAGAGGTCAAGGGCCTGCCCTACGACGGCAAAACGGTTCTGACGCCTGAACAGGCCCTGGCTTTGCCGGAATTGCCGGAGGCGTTGAGTATCGCGGGCAATGACTATATCGCGCTGGAACTGGCTACGCTCTTTGCAAGATTGGGCAGCAAAGTGAAGCTCAACGCGCCAGACAAGCAACTTCTCGCTGGCGGCGATCCAACGGCGTTGCGCCTGGTTCAGGCCGGTTTCCGCAAACTGGGCGTGACGCTCAACGCGAACGTCGTGATAAAGGATATTCAGGAGAGCCCGCTGGTAATCTCGCCTGGCTTCTCGCATGGAGTCGCGCCGCGCGTAACCGGGCTGCACCTCGACGCGGCAGGTATCCAGCTCGCTCCCGATGGCGGTATTCAGGTCGATCATCAACAGCGCACCAGTCAGCCGCACATCTTCGCGGTGGGCGATTGCGCAGGAGGCGGTCCCGCACTGGCCAGTCGTGCCATCAAACAGGGCAAAGTCGCTGCCGAAGTGATCGCGGGCCAGCGTGTACAGTACGCGCCCCAGGTCTTACCGCTTGTCGTGCATACCACGCCGGAGATCGCCCTGGTCGGTGCCAGCGCCGAAGAGGCAGCCAGCGAAAACGGGCAGATCGTCAGCGGACGCTTCCCGCTGGCCGCGAATGGTCGCGCGCTCACCCTGGGCAGCGAGAACGGTGTTGCGCAACTCGTCGCCAGCTCTGACGGCACACTGCTCGGCGCTACGCTGGTTGGTCCACGCGCGGGCGACCTCATCGGTCAACTCGCCCTGGCCCTCGAAATGGGCGCAACATTGACGGATATGAGCGAAATCCTCTACGCCCATCCTGGTCTGGGAGAAATAGTCCTGGAAGCGGCTGAGAATGCGCAGGGGAGAGCGATTCATATTGTGAATAAGCATTGAACTCTCTACCAGAGGAAGGGGGTTGTTCGCCAGGGTGAGCCAGCTCCCATCTCTCCGCTGAAAATATCGCAAGAGAGAAAAGAGAGGTGCTTTGGAGAAAGAGAATAAGAGATGTCAGGCAAATCCTTGCCCTTCGGTACGCCTCTCTTCCTTCATTGCAACATCTCTCAAGGGTCGGGGGCACTCTGTATGACCGAGAGTGGAATGGTGAGGAATGAGACTTTTCAGCCAATAGCGAGTGCTATCAAAAGTATAGCTCGCTTGCTTTGGAGAAGGGAATGTTTTATATTCCAGGAATATACCATCTTTATACCATCTTCCTCAGGACAAGATGGCATCGCAGGAGATAGTCTGTTGGACAAGAGCACAAAGACCCCGCGAAGGTTGCTGATCGCCGCCCGCAAAGAGCGGTTGTGGTCGCAACAGGAACTCGCCAGTTTGCTCGGTACCACACAACATAATATCAGCCGTTGGGAGCAGAGCACGACCACTCCCAGTCCGTATTTCAGCAAAAAACTCTGTGAGCTGTTTGGCAAAAGTGCGCAAGAACTGGGATTGCTTGACGAGCCAATCGACGAGGCGCGCCTCCCTATGCAGACGCCTTCATCACCCAAAGCACTCGCTGTTGCGGAGCAAAACCCGCCTCATTGGCATGTTCCCTACCCGCGCAATCTGTTCTTTACTGGCCGAGAGGCTCTCCTGCGCTCTCTCGACGTGCTCCTGCACCAGCAAAATGGTGCGATGGCCCTCACGCAATCACATGCCTTATACGGTCTGGGAGGCATTGGCAAAACACAGATTGCCCTGGAATATGTCTATCGCTACGCATCGGCCTATACAGCCATCCTTTGGGTGAGTGCTGAAACGACAGAAAGCTTGTTTGCCAGTTTTGCTTCGCTTGCGGACGTACTCAACCTGCCGGAGCGCGACGAGCCAGATCAGCACAAGATGGTTCGGGCCATCATTCGGTGGCTGGGGAATCACAAAGACTGGTTACTCGTCTTTGATAATGTCGAAGATCTCGCCTTGCTCCAGACGTTTCTGCCAGCTTCCCGATATGGTTCAGTTCTGCTGACCACCCGCTTGCAAACGCTGGGAACCATCGCGCAACGGATTGCCGTGAAACCGATGGATGCGGAAGAAGGCCTGATCTTTCTCTTGCAAAGAGCCAAACTGCTCCGATCCGGCATGCCCCCGTCCCACCTTGCCCCTATCGATGTCCTCCCTGCGCAGGCCATTGTGGAAATGACGGATGGTCTGCCACTGGCGCTCGATCAAGCTGGCGCTTACCTGGAAGAAACGCAATGCGGCCTGAAAGACTATCTGCACCTCTTCCAGTCCTCGCCCCTGGAACTGCTTGACGCGCGGGATGGCTACCTGGGCCATCCTATCTCTGTCGCGAAAACGTTCATCCTGGCTTTCGAGCAACTTGAGAGAACAAATGCGCTGGCAGCCGAGATAGTGGCTATCTGTGCCTATCTTTCTCCTGACGCCATTCCCGAAGCACTTTTTCTCGATGGAGCCGGATATTTGGGACCCACATTCGAGGCACTGACCGTTGATCCGCTGCAGTTCAATGCCGCTCTCAAGGCGCTCCTGATGTATTCGCTGATCCAGCGCAACGCAGCGACACACACGCTGACGATCCACCGTCTGGTCCAAACCGTCCTCAAAGGGCATCTGTCCGAAGAGATCCAGCAGCTCTGGGTGAGACGTGTGACCTGTGCCATCGCCCACCTTTTTCCGGTATCTGAAACCCAACAGGCAGAATACTGGCAAGTGAGTGAACGGTTCCTTCCCCACGCGCTGGCGTGCCTGACGGAGAATGAGCATCGGAACGAGAGCGGGACAGCGCAGATCACCCTGGCAAATCGCGTGGCGGCTTACCTGCGCTACCGTGCCCGTTACGCCGAAGCGGAAACCCTTTTCCGACGAACGTTGGAGATGGGGGAACAGGCACACCGTTTGGAGCATCCCCAGATCATTGAAACCTTTCATGGATTGGCGAGCCTCTTTATTTATCAAGGAAAGTATCAGCAGGCAAAGCCTGTCCTCCAGCAGGCATTGGATCTGAGTGAGCAACTTCTGAGTTCAGAGGATACCCTCAAGGCCGACGTGCTTTTTAGCATAGGGGCGCTCTCCTTCTTTCAGGGGAAATACGCTGAGGCTGAAGCGTTTTACCTGCAAGCGCTCCACATCTGGGAGCAGGTATGGGGGCCAGAGCATCCTCAGTTAGGGACAGTGCATAGCTCTCTAGCTGGCCTCTATAGGAGGCAAGGCAACTACGCTGAAGCAGAAGCCTTATACCAACGAGCGTTACATACTTACGAACAAGAGCTGGAAGGTGAACATCCCCGAGTAGGTGCCACGCTCAATGATCTGGCCAGCTTCTACCTGGAGCAAGGAAAGTACGGACAGGCAGAGCCACTTTTGCAGCGCGCTTTGAGCATTTGGGAACGAAGTCTGGGGGTGAAGCATCCCAGCGTGGCTTTTCCACTGAGCAATCTCGCGGAGATTGCTGTCGCACGAGGGCATTACGAACAGGCCCATGCCCTTTATCAACGCGCCCTGCACCTCAGGGAGCAGGGATTAGGACCAGAGCATCCCCTTGTGGCCATCTCACTCAGAAATCTTGCTGATCTCGCGACCAAACAGAGCATGTATGAACAAGCCAAACCTCTCTACCAACATGCGTTGGACATCCAGGAACAGGCCCTGGGACCAGACCACCAGGATACCGTGGATACCCGGACGAAGTATATCGCGTTGCTGCAAGCGCCAGGCCAAGACAACGAAGCTGTGAGCGGAGAAAAAAGCCAGGCCATGTAAAATCAACTCACTCGCTCTCATAAGAGTAGTTCCTCCAAGCATCAATTTACGACGCGTATAAGAGATACAATCATAGACGCCAATAAAAGAATGCTAGACAGGCTCAAAATGGCATGATATCCTGTCAGTATTGATTGCTTGCCCGCGCACTCTATACCCACACCAGGCAAAAGGGCGCGTTCTCTATCAGGAACATAACGATGTCCACGACTCTGCATCCCAATCAGCACCAATCATCGCTGCTCACCTCGCTTGAGCAGGGCTATACCCTCCCGGCCACGTGGTATACCGATCCGGCACTTTTTGTCCGCGAAAAGGCGCGTATCTTTCGGCAGAGCTGGCAGTATGTTGGCCTGCTTGAACAAGTAGAGAACGCTGGCGATTTCTTTACCTGCACAATGGGAGATGTGCCAATTGTCGTCACACGCGACGAGTCTGGAAAATTGCGAGCGTTTATCAATGTCTGCCGCCATCGCGGCTCAGAACTGGTCTTGCAAGCTTGCGGCAATCGCAAAACCCTGCAATGCCACTATCACGCCTGGACGTATAACCTGGACGGCAACTTGCGGAGCGCGCCCGGTATGAAGAACGAACCGGGCTTCGACGCCTCACAATTTTCGTTGCACCAGGCCCAGATTGAGACCTGGGGACCGTTTATCTTCGTCAACCCCGATAAAAATGCCGCTCCGCTCAAGCATGTGCTGGGAGAACTGCCAGAGTTGCTGAAAGCCACAGGGCTGAGGTTGAATGAGGTCAAACGGCGTGTGCGACGCACCTACGAAATCACCGCGAACTGGAAAGTTGTGGTCGATAACTACCTGGAGTGCTATCACTGCCCGGTCGCACATCCCGGCTTTAGCTCAGTCATCGATGTCAACAACTATACCGTCACCGAATACGAATATTTCTCAACGCAGGGCGGACCAAAAAAAGAGACTGGGAAGACGGGCAAGGCGGAGATTTATAGCACCAGTGGCGAGGTGAAGGATGGCTTCTACGCCTATCTCTGGCCCAATTTCACGCTGAACGTCTATCCCGGCCCCGGCAATCTCTCGCTCAACCTCTTCCTGCCAATCGCGGTCGATAAAACGCTGGCTATTTTCGATTATTGTTTCGTCGATGAGGTGAGCAAAGAGGATGAAGAGAACTTTGCTCGTTTCATCGACCAGGTGCAAGACGAGGATACCGTGCTGTGCGAATCGGTGCAGCGCGGCCTCAACTCAGGCTTTTTCGAGCAAGGCAAATTGATGCTGCACCGAGAGAACGGACTGAGGCACTTTCAAAAGCTGGTTCATCGCTTTCTTACAGAGTGAATTTCACACTTCGCGCCGCATTTCAAGAAACTTAAGTTCGCCATGCACCGGATTCGGTTGCACAAAGACGCGCACACGTGCAAAACCAGCTCGCTCGTAGACGCGGGCGGCGCGTTCATTGAAGGAGAGAACGAAGAGTCGGAACGCTTGCGGCGCGAAATGTTCGCGAGCATAGGCCAGGCCAGCCTCGACAAACGCCAGGCCCAGGCCCTTACTGGTGAGATCAGGCCGCATCCCCAAACCAATGTCGATAATCCCATCCTGACTATACAAAGCTGGCACTTCGTTACCCCAGACCTGAGCCGACGTGCCGTAACAGAAAAAGCCAACCAGCTCGCCCGACTCGTCCCGCACAGCGTAATGTGGGCTGCGTCGCTCTAACAACTCAGCCAGCGTCTCTGCGGACGCCGTATAGCTATAAATTTCGTATGGCGCGGCATATTGCCATGTCTGAACGACACGCGCATCGGCCTCGTTCATCAACGTCAAAGTAAATTTCATCAGACTTCCCTCGCATACAGAATGAGCTTCTATCTTAACTATAGAACGCCATACCCAACAATAGCAAGGGAAAAATGTGGTAATCCAGGGCTAAACGGCAACTTTCCTCAAAGCAGGGCCGTATATAGTGGTAACGTTTTCCTTATCAGATCTTTTTTTGAGAATAGGTCAGCAGGGAGTTGGATATGCAGAGCCAGGAACATAGTTATGAGCATAGCTACGAGCAATCTTCAATAATCTCGCCGGGCGAGTACGTGCAAAATACTGATCCGCGCGAGACGGGTCAACAGCAAGAAGATACGTATCAAGCGTATGCAGAGGGTTACACAGGATCGAGCAACTGGAATGCCTGGAACGAGGGCGAAAAGCTGCGGCCAGAGATGAAAAGCGAGAAAAGTCCTATCGGGACTGTAGGAATAATCGTGATAGTGTGCGCGGCTTTTGTCGCGGGCAGTTTCCTCCACATCGGCTTCGGCTGGCTGGACTGGCTCATCGCCATTGTGCTGGCCTTCGTGGGAATCGCCGCGATCATCTCCAACTGGCGCGTCGTGACCATCCCGATGCCGCTGCGCGCGTTTCAGATCGCGGAACACGCCCGGCTGGTCATCAACAATGGCGCGGGCAAGGTTGAGATCAGACGTGGCGAGGACAACATGGTCAGTGTGGCAGCGACCAAGCGTGCCAGCGGCATTGGTGTTTCCCCCGAAGGGTTGCAGATCGATTATGAGCAGCACGGCGACAATTTGAATATCACGAACCGGGCGCGCTGGAACATCTTCCAGTTCGGGATGCGTGTCGTCGATTTTGAGATCACCGTGCCAGCAAATTGCGATGTGCAACTCGAAAATGGCGCGGGTAAGGTCGCGGTCCAGGGAACGACCGGCACCGTGCGCGTACACACCGGGAGCGGCAGCATCCAGGCGCACGATCTCAGAGGTCAGATTGCGATGAAAACAGGCAGTGGACGCATCGAGAGCAGCAACTTGCAGGGCCAGATCGATTTACGCACTGGCAGCTCGCGCATCGAGGCTCACGGTCTCCAGGGCCAGATCAATTTAAGAACGGGCAGTTCGCGCATTGAGGCCAGCAATATCCAGGGCCAGGTCACAGCGCAGACGGGCAGCGGGCACATCGAATTCTCGCAAGCCGCGCTGAGCGGGAATTCACTCCTCAAAACGGGCAGTAGCTCGATTGCGTTCGATGGTACGCTCGATCCCGCTGGCAGTTACCGCATGGAAACCGGCTCTGGCGGCATCAATCTCAATTTACCCCCCAATGCGACCTTCCGCCTGGATGCCAAAACCGGCTCTGGCGGCGTGCATAATATGTTCGGCGGCAAAGAGGTCGGTGCAGAGCCGCGCGCGTCGCTCCGGCTCAGATCGGGCAGCGGCAGCATTCGCATAGCAAATATGGGGATGGATGTGCTACGATAGAGACCTCTGACGGTTCATAATCGGCTGCTCTTTCGCCTGCCTGAGATCAGGGAAAGAGCAGCTTTTTCATAGCAACAAGGAGCAAGCCTGTGCAAACGCAAACGCTACGGAAAGTTGGCTCGGTGCATATCGGGACGTTGCTCCAGCTCTTTGCTACTCATCTACTGGTCGGATTCTTCGTGTGCATTGGCCTGGGCATCGGGCCGGGTATCTTGATTGTGGTGCTGGCTGGCCTCGTCGGCCTTGCGTTGACGCTGAATATTTCGTCCAGTCTGCATCTGCTTGAGCTGATGCTGGACCGTCTAAACGAACGCCTCCCGCTTGAGTTGCCGTCCTTACGCTGGCGCTGGCCCCTGACCCCGCTTTTTATGCGCGTAAACGCCCTGGACCGTTCTGGCAAATCAACACTGTCAGATCAGCAGGCAAGCGAGTACCGCGCACAGCTCTCGCGCCAGGTGGACATGACCGCCGCTCAGGAGGAACGCAACCGCCTGGCTCGCGATCTGCACGATTCGATCAAGCAGCAAATTTTCAGTATCGTGGTGAGCGCGGCAGCCGTCAAGGCGCGTTGGGAGCGCGATTCAGCAGGCGCGCGGCGCACTGTTGACGAGATCGAGCGCACCGCGCTGGAGGCTCAGGTGGAGATGCAGGCGCTGCTCCAACAATTGCGTCCGCACGCGCTGGAGAACGTCGGCCTGATCGAATCGCTGCGTATGCAGTGCCAGGCGTTAGGTTATCGCACCGGCGCGGACGTCCAGGCCGAACTCTCTGAACTGCCATCCGACGAAGAACTCCCGTTGGGAACGCAAGAGGTCATTTTCCGCATTGTGCAGGAGGGCTTCGCCAATATCGCGCGCCACGCCAGAGCCGAACATGTCTGGTTGAGTTTGCAGCGCCAGCAAGACGCGCTGCTGGTTGAGATTGGCGACGATGGACAGGGTTTCGCGTTGGGCAAACAGAGACGTGGCTATGGCGGAATGGGTATGGCGAATATGCGCGAACGAGCGCGCTCCCTGGGTGGCAATCTTGCGATCTGGAGCCAGCCCGGCCAGGGCACGACGCTCCATCTCTATTTTCCACTGATCAAGGAAACTGGCGAGATCCACTCCCAGGTAGAGGACACCCAGGCCAGCGGGGCAGTTGCCCACACACGCAAAGCGCTGGGAATCGGGATGAAGGCGGTCGAATTGGCGGCAATTCTGGTCCTGCTGTACACACCCGCACGGTTTGCAGCTCTCCTGGTAGGCTGTGCGTTCCTCATCGCATTATGCACCTGGCTCTGGTCACAGCGAGCGCGGATGCAGGTAGTCTTGAGCATGGGCCGCGAGAGCGCGCACACTTTCGCCTTGCAAGCCGAGAGCTACGCGCTTCTGGCTGGCCTGGCGCTCCTGCTCCTCAGCGAGCTTGGCTACCTCAAATACACCATCTTCACCCGCGCGAATATTCTGGTGGTTTCCGGCCCTCCTCTAATTGGCATGGGCCTCTGTGCCGTTGCGTCTGGCATGGCAGCGATCAGTTCTCTCGTCGCGCGCGAACGGGCCTATCGGCGCATGTCTGAGCAGACATTGCAGCCGCTCCTCATACAAAAACTTCGTGGGAGCTTGCTCGATCTCGTAGTCTGGGCGCTGGTAACAATCCTGATCCTCACATTCACGATGGTCCATTTTTATACTCTGCCCAATATTGGCGTCGTGGGCTGGGTCGAGGATAGCGGGCTGTTCGTGCTGGCCCTCTGGTTTATTTGTACTGTCGTGCGCCTGGGACAGATTGCACGCTGGCGCTGGTTCATGATGAGAAAGGTGGCGAGAGCGTGAGCGAAATAATCCGTGTGGCGCTAGTGGACGACCATCGCGTGGTGCGCCAGGGCTTGCGCACGTACCTGGAATCGTTTGACAATTTTTGCGTGGTGGGCGAGGCTTCAAGCGGCGAGGAGACGCTGAGACATCTGGCAAACTGGTCGCCGGATGTAGTCGTAATGGACCTGCTGATGCCTGGCGGCATCGATGGCGTGGAAACGATTCGCCGCGTGCGCGAACGCTGGCCCCAGACGCGCCTGATCGCCCTGACCAGCTATAGCGACGACGCGCGGGTGATCGCGGTCTTGCGCGCCGGGGCCAGCGGCTATGTGCGCAAAGATGCCACGCCTGACATCCTGCTCACCGCGATTCGCGCGGCTGCTCGCGGTCAAACGCTGCTCGACCCGGCGGTAGCAGGTGTGGTCTTGCAGGAATTTACCCGCGACGAGAAACCGGAAACGACGCTCTCCGAGCGCGAGCAGGATGTCCTCAAACAGATGGCGCTGGGCTACACGAATAAAGAGATCGCGGAAAAGATGATGGTCAGCCCGGAAACAGTGAAAACGCATGTCGCCAATATTCTTGCCAAGCTGGGTCTCGCGCACCGTATGCAGGCCGTTATCTACGCACTGAAACATGGAGTGATCTCACTTGATGAGCTTGATATCTAAAGTGGAATTGGGTGCTTTATGAAAAAATATTTCTTGCGCTATCTGCCACTTCTCATCCTGGTCGTGCTTTTCGCCGCACTTAAATTCCGCGCCACGCCACAGACGCTGATCCTACCCGCACCCGCATCAGGTACCTCGCACCAGGAGCCAGAGAAGGCGCTCTACGCGCTTGCTTTTCCCGACGCGCAAGAGGGCTGGGCCGTCGGCGGGACTTTCTTAAATAACTATGATAGCAATAACCATCTCTTAGCATCGACGCCTACTGGCGGTCTGATCTGGCATTATACCAATGGCAACTGGAGCATGTTTGCCACAGTCGCACAACCGTTGCGCAGTATCTCAATGGATGCAGCAAACGATGGCTGGGCTGTCGGCGATGCGGGCGAACTGCTGCATTATTTCGGACGGACCTGGACGAGCGAGAACAGCCCGACGCAATCATCTTTGAGCGCGGTGATAGCACTCTCCGCTAACAATGTCTGGGCAGTGGGCTTCGGCGGCGTAATTTTGCATTACAATGGCACGAGCTGGGACAACATACACAGCCCTACCAGCGCCAATTTGCTCGGCGTCTCCATGATCTCGCCCGATGATGGTTGGATCGTTGGCGAGCGGGGAACGCTTTTGCATTATCAAAACCAGGCATGGCAGCAGACCACCAGCCCCACCAGCGAGTCGCTGGACAGTATCACCATGCTCTCCTCTGAGGAGAGTTGGGCCGTTGGGGCAAATGAAACTATCTTGCATGAGCGCGCGGGCATCTGGTATACGGTAGGAACGCCCGGCGCGTTCGGCATCATCAATCCCAATGGATCGACCACACTCAATACCTTCCACACGATCTCCATGACGTCGGTGAACTCCGGCTGGATCGCCGGGGCAAATAGCCTGCTGAACTATACACACGAAGTCTGGAGCGCCAATCAGAACGGCGTCCTGGACCCCAATTCGCCCTATATACAAGAGGGCCTGGCGCTGTACGGCGTGCAGATGCTCTCCGCGCAAGCAGGCTGGGCCGTCGGTGAATACAATCTGGATGTTTTATTTTTTCACTACCAGAACGGAACATGGCAAGATTATTATTAAACTTCGCGCCCATTCCCCCGGATGGGGGAGTAAAATTCGCCCGCGTGGGTGTTCAGGGAAGCTCCGCCGCAATTTATACTGGTGCCAGTAGAATCAGCATGCTGGAATCAATGGTCAACAGAATGCGCAACGGGGGGAATATTCTATGGCATCTTCTATGCAAAAACTAACCAGACAATATAGCTTTTTCCATTTTCCAACTATCGGCAGAGTTTCCTGGCAACCGAAGAGCACTTTCAGTTCGTGAAGAGCTTGCAGGCGCGCGACCTGGTGATTCCCATTGTCGGCAACCTGGCCGGTCCGACCGCGCTCGCCGCCGTTGGGCGGTTTCTCACCGCATCACACCAGAAGATCTCGGTC